>Ga0190264_10000169_pt1 | contig 10716 bp, 8 predicted proteins | sample Popmic112T_FD_136651 | JGI IMG/M metagenome (GOLD analysis project Ga0190264, IMG submission 136651) | Populus adjacent soil microbial communities from riparian zone of Indian Creek, Utah, USA - 112 T | ecosystem: Environmental > Terrestrial > Soil > Riparian zone | place: USA: Utah | collected... | reverse complement strand
GGCCGCGACCTCGACTGGCTGCTGAAGCTGACCGACGTCGCCGCCGTCGTCGGCCTCGCCTCGACCGTGCTCGTCACCCTCTACGGCCAGACCCGAATCTTCATGCGGATGTCCGAGGACGGGATGCTGCCGCCGGCCTTCGGCCGGGTCAGCAAGCGGACCAAGACCCCGCAGTTCTCGATCGTCCTCTGCGGCGTCATCGGCGGCATCGTCGCCGGGCTGGTGCCGCTCTCGGTGCTGGGCGAACTGATCTCGATCGGGACCCTGCTCGCCTTCATCATCGTCTCCGCCGGCGTCCTCACCCTGCGCCGCCGCTATCCCGACCTGCCGCGCCCATTCCGGGTGCCGGCGCTGCCGCTGGTCGCCGGCACCGCGATCGTCTCCTCGCTGGCGCTGATGGCGACGCTGCCGGGGGACACCTGGATCCGCCTCGGCGTCTGGGCCGCGCTCGGGCTCTGCGTCTACTTCCTCTACGCCCGCGCTCACAGCAAGGAGACGATGGGGGCGATTTCGGCAGGCATCACCAGCCGGCCCGAACCGGCCCCGGAGGACGCTTGAGCATGAGCTGATGGCGCGGCAGGAGCGGCTGCGGGACAATCGTTCGGCCGATGCCGCCCGCCGACGACTCCCCGAAGGTCCTCTCCAAGAAGCAGTACGAGAAGGAGTTGAAGCGGCTGCAGACCGAGCTGGTCGAGCTGCAGGAATGGATCGTCCACGCCGGGCTCCGAGTCGCCGTCCTCTTCGAGGGACGCGACACCGCCGGCAAGGGCGGGGTGATCAAGCGGATCGGCGAGCGCACGAACCCGCGGGTGGTGCGCACGGTGGCACTGGGGACGCCGACCGAGCGCGAGAAAACCCAGTGGTACTTCCAGCGCTACGCCGCCCACCTGCCGGCGGCGGGGGAGATGGTTCTCTTCGACCGCAGTTGGTACAACCGCGCCGGGGTCGAGCGGGTGATGGGCTTCTGCAGCGACGAGGAGTACTGGGACTTCATGCGCGCGGCGCCGCGCTTCGAGGAGCTGCTGATGCGTTCGGGGCTGATCCTGATCAAGTACTGGCTCTCGGTCTCCGACGAGGAGCAGGAGCGCCGCTTCCAGGCCCGCATCGACGACCCGACCAAACAGTGGAAGCTGAGCCGGATGGACCTCGAGGCGCGGGCGCGCTGGGTCGACTACGCCGAGGCCAAGGACGAAATGTTCGCCTACACCGATACCAAGGAGTCGCCCTGGTTCGTGGTCGAGGCCGACGACAAGCGCACCGCCCGCCTCAACCTGATCAGCCACCTGCTCGAAAAGGTCCCCCACCAGCCGGTGCACGAGGAGAAGATCGTGCTGCCGCCGCGCCAGGAGCGGGCCTACGTGCGGCCCCCCGTCGACACCCAGACCTTCGTGCCGACGCGCTTCTTGGTCGAGTAGGCGGGCGCCGGGTCAGGCGCCGGCGGCGACGTCCTCGGCCGCTTCGACCCGCTGGCGGATCGGCGGCTCCAGCACCCGGCTCAGCACCGGCACCTCGAGGAAGCCCTCGACGCTCGCGTAGAGCATCGCCACCCGCGGCAGGTCGGAGATGTCGTCGATCACGATCGAGCGCGGCACCCACTCGGGGTCGAACTTCTGGTTGAAGTCGCGCAGGCTCTGGATCTGGAAGAACGGGTTCAGTCCCTTCGCCATCAACCGCTGCAGCCGGCCGGAGGGGCCGGCGTCCTCGGCGCTGTCGAGCAGCCGGCCCCAGGCGGCGAAGTTGAGCGAGAGACGCTTGAAGCCGCGGGCACCGAGCGCCAGCGCCGCCTCGGCGATCAGGTACTCGGTCATGCCGTTGGTCGAGTCGGGCCGGCGCCGCATCAGGTCCAGCGAGTAGCCGGGTTCGGCGCCGTAGACGGGGACGAAGCGGAGGAAGCCGGCGACGCGGCCGCCCTGCTTCTCCCGGGCGATCGCGAGCACGAAGTCGCTTTGAGTGCCCTCGACATCCTCGCCCAGCTCCATCGTGAAACCTCGCTCCGGCGCCCCTTCGCGCCACTCTTCGCTGATCTCGTTCAGCTCGGCGATCAGCTCCGGGCTCGCCTCGGGCTCAGCGATCAGCTCGAAGGAGTGGCCTCTCTCAACGTGCTTGACCGCGGCCCGGACCGGCTTCATCCCCGCCCCGTCGAGGCTGAACTCGTCGCAGTGGAGGATCGCCTCGTCGCCGAGGTAGATCGTGTGCATGCCGCGCTCGCGGTAGAGCTCGGCGTCGGCCTCGCGCACGGCGAAGAAGGCGACGCGCCAGCCGCGCTCGGCGCAGAAGGCGAGGAACTCGTCGAGGGTGCGCCCCTCGTCCCCGGGCGGGCCGATCGGGTCGGCCGCGACCATCGCCGTCCCGCGCACGTAGAGGTAGGCGATCAGCGACCTGCCGTCGCTGGAGAAGAAGTAGTTCTTGTCGCGCCGCAGGGCGAAGTAGTCGAGCGTGTCGTCGCCCCACTCGCGCACGATCTGCTCGGCGTGGCCCCGCCGCTCGGCGCTCGGCGGCTCGGCCTGGACGAAGGTGCGCAGCACCAGGTAGAGCAGGATCAGCAGCCCGGCGACCCCGAGCACGAGCAGCGAGATTTCGAAGAAGTCGGCGAAGACCTCGCGCCCGTAGGTATAGGGACCGTCGAGCCCGACCATCCCCTTGTAGGCGGTTTCGACGATGCCCCAGAAGCTGAGGTCGGGAGAGACATGGGCGCGCTCGGCGAAGAGCGTGATCCAGGTGAAGAAGAAGACGCCGACGAGATAGGCCGGGACGAAGAGAATCGCCTGCTGGATCGAGCCCGGGTCGCCCTGCGCCCGGAAGTCGTCCCGGAACCAGACCAGCGCGACCAACATCGCGGCCGAGAGCACCACGGTGATCGGGTCCGGTCCATGGATCAGATGCACGATCGCGGCGACGGCAAACAGCACCGTCGCGATCGCCCACGCCCGTCGCTTGCCGCGACTGAGCCCGCGGGCGACGGCGATCAGCCCGAGCCCCACTGCCACTGAGGCAATCAATCCCGCCGACCGTCCCCCCGCGGCGATGAACTCGAAATGCCCAAGCGAGAAGCGGATGCTCGTCGCGGTCGGCAGCAACGACAGCAGCCCGACCAAAACGCTCAGCCACGCCAACGTCCGCAGCGCCCGCGGTCGTCGGGTCGGCGCCTGGGCCGGAGCCGGTGGTCCCTCCGAACGTTTTGCGGCGGAGGAGAGCTCCGCCTCGGGCGCCAGCCGCTCAGCGCTGATCGACGATGGACCGAGAGAGGAGGGACCACCGGCTCCGGCCCCGTCCCTAGCCGGATCACCTTCCGGCCGCAGAGTGGGGAAGAGGATGACGTCGCGAATCGCCTCCGCGCCCGAGATCAGCATCACCAGACGGTCGAGCCCGATCCCGAGCCCGCCGGTCGGCGGCAACCCGTACTCGAGCGCTTTGACGTAGTCGTCGTCGACCGGTTCGGCCTCCTCGTCCCCACCGGCCTGCAGCCGCGCCTCCGATTCGAACCGCTCGGCCTGGTCGGCCGGGTCGTTGAGCTCGCTGTAGGCGTTTGCCAGCTCGCGGGCGGCGACGACCATCTCGAAGCGCTCGGTCAGCGCCGGGTCGTCGCGGTGGGCCCGGGCCAGCGGCGAGATCTCGCGCGGGTGGTCCATCACGAAGGTCGGCTCGATCAGCAGGTGCTCGGAGCTCTCGTCATAGACCTCGCTCATGATTTTCCCCGAGCCCCAGGCGTCGAGCCACTCGACCCCGATCCCGTCGGCGATCTTGCGCGCCTCTTCGACCGGCATCGACGGGTGCATCTCGACCCCGACGTTCTCCCCGATCAGTTCGGCCATCGTCACCCGTCGCCAGGGCGGCTTCAGGTCGACCTCCTGGCCCTGGATCGTCACCACCGTGGTCCCGATCGCGTCTTCGGCGGCGCCGGCGACGATCGCCTCGGTCAGGTCCATCATGTCGTGGTAATCGCCGAAGGCCTGGTAGGCCTCGAGCAGGGTGAACTCGGGGTTGTGGCGGGTGTCGAGCCCCTCGTTGCGGAAGACACGCCCGATCTCGAAGACGCGGTTCATGCCGCCGACGATCAGCCGCTTCAGCGACAGCTCCAGCGCGATCCGCAGGGTCATGTCGATGTCGAGCGCGTTGTGGTGGGTGATGAACGGTTTCGCCGCGGCGCCGCCGGCCTGGTCGAGCAGGACCGGGGTCTCGACCTCGGTGAAGCCGCGCTCGATCAGCACCCGCCGCGTCGTCGCGATCACCGAGGAGCGGATCGCGAAGGTGCGCCGCGCCGGCTCGTCGAGGATCAGGTCTAGATAACGCTGGCGGTAGCGGGTCTCGGCATCGGCGATGCCGTGGCGGACGTCGGGCAACGCCCGCAGGCTCTTGGAGAGCAGCTCGAACTTGTCGACGCGGACGGTCAGCTCGCCCTTGTCGGAGGTGATCACCGTGCCCTCGACGCCGATCCAGTCGCCGAGGTCAAGGTCGGAGAACTCATGCAGCTCGTCGGCGCCGACCGCTTCGCGGGTGGCCATCAACTGGATCTGGCCGGTCTCGTCCTGGAGGTCGGCGAAGTCGAGGCCGCCGTGGCGGCGCTCGGCCATCACCCGGCCTGCGAGGTGGACCAGCTTGCCGGTATCGGTGCCGGGGGCGAGGTCGGGGAACTCCTCGCGCAGCGCCGCCGCGGTGGAGTCACGGTCGAAGCGGACCGGATAGGGATCGATCCCGCGCTCGCGCAGCTTCTCGAGCTTCTCCAGACGGTGGGCGCGCGTCTGCTCCTGGAACTCGGCGCGCTCGGGTGTGGCCCCCTCGTCCGCACCAGTCGCGCCGGGGGACTGGCCGTTCTCCTCGGGGCTCACGGCGCCGATCCTAGGCGGTGGCGGGGGCGGAACCGGAGGCCGGCTCGGCCTGAGCCTGCGATCGCGCCAGGATCGCCATCCCGGCCAGCGCCACGGCGAGGGCGATCGCCAGGCCGACGCCCTCGATCGCGGTCGTGCGCAGCGACTCGTCGAGCAGGGTGACGCCGAGGACGACGCTGGTGATCGGGTCGAAGGAGAGGCTGGTCGCGACCGCGGGCGCCAGGGCGCCGGTGTTGAGCGCCATCTGGTTCAGCGTCATCGAGGCGTAGCCGACGGCGACCAGCGCGTAGAGGTGCCAGCTGAGGAAGATCTCGAAGACCCCGTCCCCGAGCTGGTCGACGACGACCTTGGTCAGGGCGGCCGAGAGCGCGAAGAGGATGCCGGTGGCGATGCCGAGGGAGGCCGCTCGCCGCGGCGCCGAGCCGCTGCGGGCGAGCAGGACGAGAGGGACGCAGACCAGGGCACAGGCGCCGCCGGCGATGAGCCACTCGTTCAGCGGCGCGTCGTCGCTGCCGCCGGAGGGTTCGGCGATCAGCAGGAAGGCGGTCAGGGCGGCGACGACGAGGGCGGCGGCGCCGACGTCGACGCGGCGGATTTTCTGACCGCTGAGCTTGGCCCCCAGCGGCAGCGCGAAGACGACACTGGCCACCAGCAGCGGCTGCACCACCGCCAGTCGCCCGATTCCCAGAGCCGCCGCCTGCGCGACGAAGCCGAGCCCGTCGGCGGCGATCCCGGCCAGCCAGACCGGCCGCCTCGCCATCCGCAGCAACAGCCCCGAGTCGGCGCCCCGCGACGGCGCTTCCAACCCCGCCCGCTGCTGCAGCACGGTGCCGAGCGCGAACAGCAGCGCCGCGATGAGAGCCAGGACGACATCCACGACTGGGCAGTTTGCTTCAATTCTCGGACCAGAGAAAGGAGGTGGTCCTAATTTTGAGTCACATGCTTGAAGGGACTCTGGAGGTGCAGGGCCGCTAGGCGCCGCACTGGTTTGGGCGCCCGGCGGAATCCACCCCGGGCACCGGCGAGCGAAGGAGGATCGGGCGTTGTCCCACCCGATCGCGATCTCCCCGTTCGTTCCATGCACCAGCGCAAGGGCCGCCTTCGGGCGGCCCTTGTTCGTTCTCGCGGCGGGCCTGCGTCGTTAGCCGGGCCTGGTCTCAGCCGCCGCTCCCGGCCTCCTCCAGTCGGTCCTCCCGTGCCTTTTCGCGCTCCTCGACCAGGTCTTCACGCTGCTTGAGGACGTCCTCGCGCGCCTCCAGCTTGGCGGTGCTGGTCGGGCCGAAGTGGGCGGTGACCACGGCGATCGCGATCGCGGCGATGACCAGGGCGACGAGTACCGAGCCGATGATCTGAACGGCCTGGGGCGGGCGCCGCATCAGCCGACCCCGAGGAAATCGCCGGCCGAGGTCAGCCAGGTGAGCCCGAAGAGGGCGAGGACGGAGATGCCGAGGAAGGGGAGGAGACGGGACAGTCGCCCACCGGCGCGGACGACGACGATCTTCACGGCGATGACGCCGAGCAGGAGGCAGCCGAAGACGGCGTGGGCGCCGCCCTCCTCGAAGCCGTAGAAGCTGAGGCAGGCCGTTGCCACCAGGATCGTCAGCACGACGATCGTGTCGCCGCCGGCTCGGTGGGTCCAGGAGGCGGTGTGCGCTTCGAGGAAGGGGAGACGCAGCCGGCCATAGGCGACCGCGGCGAGAACGAGCTGGTAGACGGCGAGGCCGAGGATGACGGTCGCGAGCACGACCTTGACCTCGGTCACGTTCCCCCGCGTCACCTCCTCGATCAAGTGCTCCACGCCCGCCTCCTTCCCGCTGTCGCCAAAGAGCTAACTCGTCAGGTCCCGGAGGAGACCTTCGCCCGCAATCGCTCGCTCGCGTAATAGCGAGTGCTTCTCCCTTTTCCCTTTTGCTCGACCAGCCCGGCATCGAGCAGGCGCCGGAAGTCGGCGCTCGCCGTCGCGGCGGAGACGTCGGCCTCTTCCCCGAAGCGCCCGCGGTCGGTACCGCCCATCAGGCTCTGCTCCAGCGCGATCACCAGGCGATCCGGCCAGCCGCGATCGTCGATCAGCGCTTCGAGGCGATCCCAGCGAGCCGCTGCCTCTTTGACCTGGGTCAGGCGGCGCCGCGCTTGTGCGAGATGCGCGTCGATGCAGAACTCGATCCAGCCGGAGGCATCTCGCTCGGGGTGATATCCACCGGCCTGCACCGCGCGCAGTGCGGCGTAATAGGCGGGCGTGTTCTCACCGAGGTATTCCTCGATCGAGGAGAACTCCGGCGACATCAGCCCCTCCCTGGCGAGCACCAGGGATTGGACGATGCGGGAGACGCGCCCATTGCCGTCGCGGAAGGGGTGGATCGAGGTGACGTGCAGGTGGGCCATCGCCGCTCGCACTACGACGTTCTGATCGAGGTCGCCCTCCTGCAGCCACTCGACCACCTCGGTCATCAGGTCCGGCACCGTGTCCGCGTCGGGGCCTTGGAACTCGAGGGAGCCGTCGCCGGCGGTAACGCCGATCGGCCCGGTGCGCCAGAGGCCGGGGCTTTTGTCCCGCTGGAAATAGCAGGCGTCGAAGTGCAGATCGAGGATGACGCGATCCAGCCAGCGAAACGTCGGATCAAGTGCCAGCGTGCTGACGCGATCCATGGCGCGTGCATAACAGGCGACAGCCATCCGGTTCTCGTCTCCTGAATCCGTCGAGGTATCGCCGCCGACAAGCGCGATCGCCTCCTCCGGGGACACGCTGAAGCCCTCGATCGAGGTCGAGCTCTCAAAAGAGCTGGCGCGGAGCGAACGCCTCAGCGGCCCCATCCACCGCAGCGGACGGCTGACTTTGTGACCGAGGGCATCACGCAGCGCATCGAGCTCGTCAAGCCGGGATTGAAGGGGGGAGGTCAGCGGTGGAGTGGCGTAAAGCATGCACTCATATTAGACGATTAAACGTTTAATCGTCTATACGTTTAAACATCTGATCAACCCTCCCGGTCAACGGGTTTAATGCCCTGATGGCCGCGGAAGACAGATACGTCCCGGCGGCCGGCCTGCATGGGTTGACCCGCTTCTACGACCCGATCATCGCCCTGACCATGCGCGAGCGGCTGTTCCGCGGCCGGTCCTCGCCGGCCTGCCCGGCCAGGCGCGCATCGTCGACGTCGGCGCCGGCACCGGAACCTTCGCGATCGGCCTTGCCGCCGCCGCTCCGTCGGCCGCGGTCGTCGCCCTCGACGGCGACCCCGAGGTTTTGGCGCTGGCTCGGGCCAAGGACGGCGCCGAGGCGGTGGAATGGAAGCAGGGCCTGGCGAACGCGCTGCCGCTCGCCGACGGCAGCTGCGACCGGGCGACGATGTCGCTGCTGCTCCACCATCTCGACGCCGACGGCAAGCGCGCCGCCCTGGCCGAGGCCCACCGCGTGCTCCGCCCTGGCGGCAGCATCCACATCGCCGACTGGGGCAAGCCGCAGGACCCGCTGATGCGGATCGGCCTCTTCACCCTGGCGATCTTCGACGGCTTCGACGGCATCCGCGACCACGCCGCCGGCCGACTGCCGCTCTTCATCGAAGGCGCGGGCTTCGGTGAGGTCTGCCGCCACGACCGACTGCGCACGCCCGGGGGCAGCCTCGAGCTGCTCAGCGCCACGCGGCCGGCGTGACCGAATCGAAACTGCTCACCATGGGTACTAGGAGAACGATGCGATTGCTGCCAGGGGGCTTCGCGGCTGCCTTATTCCTGCTTCTCTGCCTTCCCGCCGCCGGCGGGGCGGCTGCCGCGAGCGCGCCCACGCCGAGCTGCGCCGCCGGCCCGACCACGGTCGGTGGCACCACCTACGGCACGCCCTGCGCCGACGTCATCGTGGTGCCGCCGGGGGTCGAGGCGGTCCAGGGCGGGGGAGGCGACGACACGATCCTGCCGGGGCCGATTACCGCCGTCACTTCCTGTCCCGGCCCCTGCTTCCTCGGTATCGGCAGCCAGGTCTTCGACGGCGGCCCCGGCGACGACATCGTCTTCGGCCAACGCGGCAACGACACCCTGCGCGGCGGCGAAGGCAACGACCAGCTCTTCGGCGGCATCGGCGACGACCTGCTGCGCGGTGGCCCCGGCAACGACCGCCTCGCCGGCGGCTTCGGCGCCGACGCTATCGACGGGGAAGAAGGCGACGACTACGTCCACGGCGACAGCACCATCGACCGCATCTCCGACACCGGCGGCGGTAGCGACACGCTCAGCTACGCGACCGGGATCACCCCCGGCTTCGGTGCCGGCATCGACGTCGGCGAGGCGGACTTCCCGCCGACGGCGGAAGGGCGCGGCGTCTACCTCGATCTCAGCGCCGGGGGGCTGAACGGCAACAACGGGGTCGCGCCCTTCGGTGGCGGCGTCGACGAAGTCGACGGGCAGAGCTTCGAGACGGTGATCGGAACGCCCTTCTCCGACTACATCGTGGGCAGCACCGCGGGTCAGACGATCTTCGGTGGCGGCGGCACCGATGTCCACTCCGGCAGCGGCGGCTTCGACGGTGGCGCCGACGGCGACAGCGGCGACGCGGGAGGAGTCGATCAGCGCGACCCGACCAAAGTCAGCATCGGTCTGATGATGCCTGTCGGCGCTCCCTATTCCCAGCTCTACCTGAGCGGCAGCGACGGCAACGACACCGCGACCGCGACCTACTCGGGCGGCTCGGTCAGCTTCACGCTCTCCTCGGGCAGCTTTGATCAGAGCCCGTCGGCCGCTGCCGGTTGCACCGTAAACACGTCGACCCAGGCCACCTGCCCGCTGACCACGCCCGACTCGCTCGTGCTCGCCGGGATGGGCGGCGACGACAACCTCAACGCCACCGGTTTCCCGACCTCGACGACGATCGTCACGATCGGCGGCGAAGGAAACGACCAGCTGCTGGGTGGCCCCGACAGCGAAGACGTGCTCGTCGACGGACCGGGAGGAGGAGCCGATCTGCTCACTGCTCTCGGCGGCGACGATGCCCTGCTGCACAACGGCGGCGCCGACCAGCAGTTCGGTGGCGACGGCAACGACCTCTTCCTCTCCAACTCGGTCTGCGACGGCAACTTCCTCAGCGGCGGCCCTGGCCGCGACAACGCCTCCTGGGCCAGGTTCGACGAGGGCGTCGGCGCCAACCTCGGCAGCGGCCGCGCCGGTCGGCCGGGACCCGGCGCCGACCCGGTCTGCGCCGGGGCGACCGACTCGCTGGGCGAAATCGAGGACCTCGAGGGCAGTAACTCTGCGGACTCCTTCTACGGCGACGGCGGCCCCAACCAGCTGCTCGGCCACCTGGGGCCCGACGTCTACCACGCCGCCGCCGGCGCCGACACGATCCTCGCCAACTCCGGCGACGCCGACCCGGTGATCGATTGCGGCGAGGACATCGACCGCGCCCTGGTCGACTTCGCCCAGTACGGCGATGCCGCGCCGATCAACTGCGAGGTGGTGCGGGAAGCGGCTCCGAACAGCTTCCAGATCCTGCCCGGCTTCCCGCTTCCGATCCCCCCGCCACCACCCGTGGTCCCGACCGTCAAACAGGCGCCCCGCGACCGCACTTCGCCCCGGACCAAGATCCTCTCCCGGCCGCGGGCGATCCTGACGACGACGCGGGCACGGGCGCGGGCGGTCTTCCGCTTCAGCTCGAACGAGCGCGGCTCCAGCTTTCGCTGCAAGCTCGACCGCAAGCCCTACCGAGCCTGCACCTCGCCCCGGGTCTACATGCTCGCCCCCGGTAGGCACACCATCCGCATCTTCGCCGTCGACCGCGCCGGCAATGCCGACCGCAGCTCGGCTTTGCTCAGCCGGTTCCTCCCCCAGCTCTAGCGCGCCACCCTCACCCGGTGGCCAAGGACCTCTACACCGCCGAGGCGCACGTCACCGGCGGCCGCGCCGACGG
>Ga0190264_10000168_pt1 | contig 10780 bp, 5 predicted proteins | sample Popmic112T_FD_136651 | JGI IMG/M metagenome (GOLD analysis project Ga0190264, IMG submission 136651) | Populus adjacent soil microbial communities from riparian zone of Indian Creek, Utah, USA - 112 T | ecosystem: Environmental > Terrestrial > Soil > Riparian zone | place: USA: Utah | collected... | reverse complement strand
CGCGGAGGATGAACAGCCCCGCCAGCGTCATCACGTCGATGATCACGATCTGCTTGAGGCCGAGGCTGTAGGCCATCTGGGCGACGCCGTAGCCGATCACCATCAGCCCGACCTCCCAGTTGACCAGGGCGAAGGCGATCGCGACCGCGATCAGGGCCAGCACCGGGGCGATCGCTTTCGCGGTGCCGACCGAGAGCTCGCCCGCGGCCAGCGGCCGGAAGCGCTTCTTCGGGTGCTTGCGATCGAGCTCGACGTCGATCAGGTCGTTGACGAAGTAGCCGGCGCTGGAGATCAGGCAGAAGGCGACGAAGGTGATCAGCGCCTCGACAACCTCGTGCGACTGGTTGAACTTGCCGGAGAACAGCAGCCCGGCGAACACGAAGACGTTTTTGACCCACTCCTTCGGCCGCCCGGTCTTGATCGCCGCGCGCAGCGGCGAGCGCCGCGGCACGACCGGCTCCTGGGCGTCGGCCTGGCCTGGGTCAGCCGGCACGGTCGGTTGTTCCGAAGTGATGGTTTCCATCGCGGGAGGCAGCTGGCGGCCTGAAACCGGCCAGACCAGGGAGATCGAGTCGCGACAGGGTAGCGCCGGGAGGAGTCATTTCCCCTTCTGGTCCTCCTCCTGGACGGCTTCCAGCGCTACGAGATCCTCACGATCCCTTGCCCGCTCGCTTGATCGCTTCATCTCGATCAGATGCTCGAGCGAGCAGACTCGAATGACGATGCCGTCGAGATCGACATCCTTAGCCCTCTCATCGAGGGCCGCAAATGGCGGTACCTGGGGAAGGCCTTGGAGCACGTCGACCTGACCAAGCTCGGTTGCGACCAGGGTTCGATCCCCGGTTCGCAGAAAGGTGGAGATGGCGGTCCCGGCGAGCAGTTTGCCGTCCACGTCAACCCGTCCGCCGAGGTCGGTCAGGAGAGAGTTGAGCCTGGCGAGGTTCTCCGGATCGGGATCGGGCACGAAATCCACATCACGAGTTGCCCGCAGATATCCCCAGGCATTTACCGCCAGTCCGCCGACCAAGACGAAGCGCACGTCTGCCTCGATCAGGCGCGCCAGCAACTCCCGCAGCCGAACCGCATCCGGCGGCGTCAACTCTTCCGTGCGCTTCCGGTGAAGGTGGAGAGAAATTCGCTCAGCGCCAATCCCTCGGCCAGGTTGACGGCCAGCGGGCGCCGGGCGTCTTCGAGCAACTGCCGCCGCCGCGACGCCTCGTTGTGACGCCATGGATCGTCTCCAGGGCGCCTTTTCGGCTCTGCGCTCACAAGGACAGGGTAGTCCCAACGCGACTCGTTCAAGGGTCGATCAGGACGCCTGGGTTGAGGATCGCGGCGGGGTCGAGCTCGGCCTTGGCGGCGCGCAGGGCCGCGGCGAAGGGAGCGGGGCGCTGGCGGTCGTACCAGGGGCGGTGGTCGCGGCCGACAGCGTGGTGGTGGGTGATCGTGCCGCCGCCGTCGATCAGCGCCTCGGAGACCGCGGCCTTGATCTCGTCCCACTGCTCGACCTCCCCCCCGCGCACCGCGGGCGCCAGGACAGTGAAGTAGGGAGCGACCCCGTCGGGGTAGACGTGGGTGAAGCGGCAGCTGACCCGCGGCGCACCGGGTCCGTCGGCCGGCGCGCCGCTGACCTCCCCCACCGCCTTGCGCGCCGCCGCCATCACGCTCGCGCGGAACTCCTCGAACCGATCCCAGGTAACCGCCGTCTCGAAGGTCTCCGAAAGCACTCCGCAGGCAACGAAGGTGTCACGCAGATAGGGCGCCAGCAAGAAGGCCCCGCGCCAGGAGTCGACCGCCGACTGCTTCGCCGCGCCGGAGGGCTCGCGCACCTCGCCACCATGCTCCTTGGCGACCTCGAGCGCGATGTCCATCGCCGCATCGACGGGATGGTGGGCGGACTCGAAGCCGAGGATCAGCAGGTTCGCCTTGCCGTCGCCGGCGCCGGTCAGCTCCGCCTCGGAGGCGTCGAGCAGGCGGCAGTTGGCCGGGTACAGGCCGGACTGGGCGATCTCGCGCACCGCTCGCGCCGCCGCCAGGAAGTCGTCGAACTCGACCCCGCGCGAGAGCTTGAACTCGGGCCGCGGCCGCACCCGCACCCAGGCCTCGGCGATCACGCCGAGGATGCCCTCGGAGCCGACCAGCATCCGGTCGGGCGAGGGACCCGCCCCGGAGCCCGGCAGTCGCCGGCTCTCCCAGGTGCCGCGCGGCGTAATCGCCCGCACCGACTCGACCAGGTCGTCGATGTGGGTCTCCAGGGTTGCGAAGTGGCCGCCGGCCCGGGTCGCGACCCAGCCGCCGAGGGTCGCGTACTCGAAGGACTGGGGGAAGTGGCGCAGGGTGAGGCCGTGCTCGCGCAGCTGCTCTTCCAGCCGCGGCCCGGTCGCGCCCGCCTGGATCCGCGCGGCCAGCGACTGCGGGTCCACTTCCAGCACCCGGTCCAGCCGCCGCAGGTCCATCGTCACGACGGGACGCTCGCCCAGCCGCGGCTCCACCCCGCCGACGACGCTGGTGCCGCCGCCGAACGGGATCACCGCCGCGCCCTCGGCCTCGGCCCAGCTCAGCACCGTCTCGATCTCCGACTCGTCGCGAGGGTAGGCGACCAGGTCCGGCGGGTTGAAGAAGCGCCCGTAGAAGCCCTGGACGACATCGCGGTAGGACTTGCCCAGCGCGTGCGAGACCCGCTCGTAGCGCCCGTCGGAGAAGAGGTCCCCGAACCGCTCCGGCGCCTTCAGCCGCGCCCCCCGCAGCTCCACCTGCTCCAACGCCACCGGCTTCTCGACCTCACCCCCGAACCCGAACCGCGCCCGGATCCCTTCCCCCGCCTCCCGCAGCTGCGTCGCGGTCGGCGCCTGATCCTCGTACCCCCAGCCCCAGTGCTTGAGCCTACGTCCCGAGTTCATCAGCTTCGACGCCGAGCTCGTCCCTGAAAGTCCATCGCCAGCGCTCCTCCGGGTGGGTGGCCCGGTGGGGCAGGCCGAGAACGAACACCTCGCCCGCAGGCCTGCCCCACCGGGACAGGCCCCGCCCGGCCGACCGCTACCAGTGGACGCCTTTCATGAGATGAGCGAAGGCGACCGCCTCCGTGGAAGGCGCTTTGTCGCGCGCCTCGTCCCCTTTCCCCTTGGCGGCCTGCGAGTCGGGGAAGAGCTTGTAGGCGGTGTTGAGGATTTTGTCGCTGACCTTGGGCGTCACCGCGTAGAGCAGCTCGCCGAAGTTGCCGAGTTTGGTCGCCACCTTCTTGGGCCGCGTCACCATCGCCTTGGCGATCATCTCGGCCGCCTCCTCGGGCGTGATCGCCGGGAACATGTCGTACATCCGCGTCGGCGCGATCATCGGCGTCCGCACCAGCGGCATGTTGATCGTCGTGATGCTGATCTTGTCTTCGACCATCTCCGAGGCGATCACGCGGCTGAAGGCGTCCAGCGCCGCCTTCGAGGCGACGTAGGCGGAGAAGCGCGGCGGGTTGGTCTGGGTCCCGATCGAGCTGATGTTGATGATGTGGCCCGACTTGCGGGCGCGCATCGTCGGCAGCAGGGCCAGGATCAGGCGCAGGGCGCCGAGGTAGTTGAGCTGGATCGTCCGCTCGTAGTCGTGGAAGCGGTCGTAGGAGAGGGCGACCGAGCGCCTGATCGAGCGGCCGGCGTTGTTGACGAGGATGTCGACGTGGCCGTGGTAGCCCAGCACCTCCTCGGCCATCCGCTCGATGTCCTCGATGTCGGCCATGTCGCAGCGATGGATATGGGCGGAGCCGCCGGCGGCGACGATCTCGTCGCGGGTCTCCTCCAGCTTCTCGACCGAGCGCGCGACCAGCAGCACCGTGGCCCCCGCGTCGGCGACCTTGACCGCGGTCGCTTTGCCGATCCCCGACGAGGCGCCGGTGATGAGGACGATCTTGCCCCGCACCGCCCCCGACAGCGAGCGATCCTTGAACAGGCCCGGGTCGAGGTTGCGCTCCCAGTAGTCCCAGACCTTGGCCGCGTAACTCTCCAACAGCGGCACCTCGATCCCGGACCCCTTCAGCGCCTTCTGGGTCTGAGTCGAGTCGAAGCTGGTCGGGTAGTCGACGTAGGTGAGAACGTCGGCGGGCAGGTCGAGCTGACTCAGGGCCAGCTTCAGGCCGCGCTTGGCCGGTGGGAAGAACTTCAGCGCCGTCCGCGCCAGGCCGGTGGCCGGCTCGGTCACGTCGAGCCCGAGCCGCACCGTCATCTGCGGCGCGTCGGCCGCCTTGGCGAAGAGGTTGACGACCTCGCCCGCGGTCTTCGGATTCGGGTCGGTGAGGTGGAAGGCGCGGCCGTTGAGCTTCGGTTTATGGGCTATGTGGTCGATCGCCGCGGCGACGTAGTCGACCGGGACGATGTTGATCTCCCCGCCTTCGACCCCGACCGTCGGCAACCAGGCGGGCAGCACCCGCCGCGCCCGCTGCAGCGCCTTGAAGAAGTAATAGGGCCCGTCGATCTTGTCGATCTCCCCCGTGCGCGAGTCGCCGACCACGATCCCCGGCCGGTAAACGCGCCACGGCCGTGGGCACTCCTCGCGGACCAGCCGCTCGGACTCGTGCTTGGTGCGGAAATAGGGATTGGTGTCGAGGCGTTCGGCCTCATCGAACATGTCCTCGCGCCACTCGCCCTTGTAGAGCCCGGCGGCGGCGATCGAGCTGACCTGGTGGAAGCAGCCGGCCTCGATCGCCCCGGCCAGCTCGACCGCGTGCCTGGTGCCCTCGACGTTGGCGATCTCCTGCGCTTCGGCGCCGGCGGTGATGTCGTAGATCGCCGCCAGGTGGAAGAAGTGGTCGACCTCGCCGCGCATCGCCACCAGGTCCTCCTCGGAGACGCCGAGGCTGGGCTGGGAAAGATCGCCCGCGACCGGGACGATGCGCGCCCCGTCGGCGCCCCAGCTGGTCCGCAGCTCCTCCAGCCGGCCGCGCGATCCCGCCCGCACCAGGGCATAGATCGTGCCCTCGCGCTGCAGCAGTCGCTCGACCAGGTGCCGGCCGATGAACCCGGTTGCGCCGGTGACGAAGTAGTTCATCGCCCCCAGCCTACCTCGACCGGGAAGCTCGCTCGCTCAGTTTCATAGACTCAGACGTAGAAATGGCAGAGACGGCCACCGTGCAGATCGCAATGCCCGAGATGGGCGAGTCGGTGACCGAGGGGATCGTCCTCGAGTGGCACGTCGCCGAGGGCGACACCGTCAACGAGGGCGACACCGTCGTCGAGGTCTCGACTGACAAGGTCGACGCCGAGGTTCCGGCGCCGATGGACGGCGTGATCACGAAATTGCTTGTGGCGGTGGACGATGAGGTGCCGGTCGGGGCGCCGATGGCCGAGATGGAAGCTGGCGAGGGTTCCTCCGAGGGTTCGAGCGCGTCGGCGGCGGGGCCTGACCAGGGGGAGACCCCTGCGGGCGAGGACGTGGCTTCGTTCTCGGGGTCTCCCCCTGGCCACCCGCCGGCGAGCGCCGGCAACGGTGGAGGGACCAAGGCCGGCTCCGGCAACGGAAGCGCTGACGTCAGAGCTACGCCCGTTGCCCGGAGAGTTGCGGAAGCAACGGGGGTCGATCTTGCTTCGGTGAGTGGGAGTGGCCCTGGGTCCAAGGTCACCAAGGAGGACGTGCTTGCAGCCGGGAACGGAGCGGTTGCCGCTAGCGCCGGGGTGGAGAAGGCGTTGCGGGGGCCCGCCGCGATGCTGGCGAAGGCGATGGATGAGAGTCGGGCGGTGCCGACGGCGACGTCGTTCCGGACGATCGCGGTCGACACGTTGGACGCGAAGCGCAAGGCGATCAACCTCGTGCTCAAGGAGCGCGGGCTGAAGGTCTCCTTCACCCACCTCGTCGCCTGGGCGATCGTCGAGGCGACCAAAGACTTCCCGGTGATGGTGCGGACCTTCGCGGAGAAGGACGGCAAGCCGTTCGCGATCGAGAACGGGCCGGTCAACCTCGGGATCGCGGTCGACGTCGAGAAGAAGGACGGCTCCCACAGCCTCATGGTCCCGGCGATCAAGGGGTCCGACGGGCTCGACTTCGCCGGCTTCCACACCAACTTCGAAGAGCTGATCGCGAAGACGCGCGAGAACAAGCTCACCGCCGACGATTTCCAGGGCACCAACATCTCCCTCACCAACCCGGGCGGGGTCGGGACGATCGCCTCGGTGCCGCGGCTGCTGAGCGGCCAGAGCGCGATCATCGCCACCGGTTCGATCGCCTACCCGCCGGAGTGGCTGCACGCCTCGCCGGAAAGGCTGAAGCAGCTCGGGGTCTCGAAGGTGATGACGATGACCTCGACCTACGACCACCGGGTGATCCAGGGGGCCGAGTCGGGCGCCTTCCTGAAACGGGTCGAGCAGCTGCTGCAGGGCGAGGACGAGTTCTACGAGAAGGTCGCCGCCGATCTCGACATCGAGGCCGCCGGCATCACCAACGCCCACCCCGCTTCCGCCTCGGCGCCGCCGCTCGTCGCCCCCGGCACCACCGTCGCCCCCAGCGCCGAACCGAGCACCGCCCCCGGCGAGGTCGACGAAGAGCTGCTGCAGGCGGTCCAGGCCGCGACCTCGCTGCTCAAGGCCTACCGCACCCACGGCCACCTCGCCGCCCGCCTCGACCCGCTCGGCTCCGAGCCCAAGGGCGACCCGGCGCTGCAGCCGGAGAACGTCAACCTGACGCCGGAGCTGATGGCGCGGATCCCGGCCTCGATCCTGCGCATCGGGGTTCCCGGCGAAACGCTGCTGGAGGCACTGCCGCGGATGCGCGAGACCTACTGCGGCACGATCGCCTACCAGGTGGAGCACCTCTCTTCGCACCAGCAGCGGATCTGGCTGCGCGAAATGATCGAGACCGGCGCCCACCGCCAGCCGCTCACCGACGCCGAGAAACGGCGCCTGCTGGAGCGCCTGATCGACGTCTTCCAGTTCGAGCGCTTCCTCGAGAAGGCCTACCTGGGCCAGAAGATGTTCTCGATCGAGGGCCTCGACGTGGTCGTGCCGATGCTCGACGAGGTGGTCACACTCTCCGGCCGCGCCGGCGCCGAGGAGGTCGTCTTCGGGATGGCCCACCGCGGCCGGCTCAGCGTCCTCGCCCACAACCTCGGGCGCCCGGTCGAGTCGATCCTGGCCGAGTTCGAGGGCTCGAAGCGGCTCGGCGCGGTCAAGGCGCTGGCCGGGATCCCCCACGGCGGTACCGGCGACGTCAAGTACCACTACGGCCACCGCGGGGTCTACGAGACCTCCGAGGGCGAGAAGATCTCGGTCCGGCTCTACCCGAACCCGAGCCACCTCGAGTTCGTCGACCCGGTCGTCACCGGCGGCGCCCGCTTCCTGCAGTCCGACTTCGAGGGCCCGACGCTGACCCATGACCCACGACGGGCGGTACCGGTGCTGCTGCACGGCGACGCCGCCTTCCCGGCCCAGGGAGTCGTCGCCGAGACGCTCAACCTGCAGGCGCTCAAGGGCTACAGCACCGGCGGCACGATCCACGTCATCCAGAACAACCAGGTCGGCTTCACCACCGATCCCGAGGACGCCCGCTCGACCCCTTACGCGGCCGACATGGCGAAGGGGTTCAACGTCCCGATCGTCCACGTCAACGCCGACGACGTCGAGTCCTGCTCGGCGGCGGTGCGGCTGGCAATGGCGTACCGCGAGCGCTGGGGCCGCGACATCGTCATCGACGTGATCGGCTACCGCCGCTTCGGCCACAACGAGACCGACGAGCCCGCCTACACGCAGCCGGCAATGGCGGCGAAGATCAAGGCCCACCCGCCGGTCTCCGAGATCTACGCCGAGAAGCTGATCGGCGAGGGCACGATCTCGGCCGAGGACGTCGGCCACGCCTCCGAGCACCGCCGCGAGGAGATGGCGACGGCGCTGAAGGGGCTGCGCGAGAAGATGGAGTCGGGCGAGTACGAGGACCCGACCGTGACCACGAGCAGCAGCACCGGCGAACTGCTCGACCGCACCGCCAGCCCGCCCGTGCACACCGCGGTCGAGGCCGAGAAGCTGCGCAAGCTGAACGAGGAACTGCTGAAGACGCCGGACGGCTTCAACGTCCACCGCAAGCTGCGGCGCCCGCTCTCGAAGCGGATCGAGGGGCTCGAGCAGGGCGGGATCGACTTCGGCCAGGCCGAGGCGCTGGCCTTCGGCTCGCTGCTGACCGAGAGCGTCCACGTCCGCCTCACCGGCCAGGACACCGAGCGCGGCACCTTCTCCCACCGCCACCTCGTCCTCCACGACGAGAACACCGGCCTCGAGTACACGCCGATGCAGAACCTCGAGGACGCCTCCGCCCCCTTCGAGCTCTACAACAGCCCGCTCTCGGAGATCGCCTGCCTCGGCTTCGAGTACGGCTACTCGGCCGCCTCGCCGAACTCGCTGGTCCTCTGGGAGGCCCAGTTCGGCGACTTCGCCAACGCCGGCCAGGTGATCATCGACAGCTTCATCGTCTCCGGCGAGTCGAAGTGGGGGCAGACCAGCCGCCTCTCCCTGCTACTGCCCCACGGCTACGAGGGCTCGGGCCCGGAGCACTCCAGCGCCCGCATCGAGCGCTTCCTCGCCCTCGGCGCCGAGGGCAACATCCGCATCGCCAACCCCACCACCGCCGCCCAGTACTTCCACCTGCTGCGCCGCCAAGCCCTGATCCGCAAGCCGCGGCCGCTGATCGTCTTCACCCCGAAGGGGCTGCTGCGGCTCGACCGCGCGACCTCCGACCTCGAGGAGCTGACCGACGGTCACTTCCACTTCATCCTCGACGACCCCAAGGCGAAAGACCGCCACGAGAAGATCGAGCGCCTGGTCCTCTGCACCGGCAAGGTCTACTACGACATGGACGCCAGCGACCGCCGCGAGGCGGCCGAGAACGTCGCCATCGCCCGGGTCGAGATGCTCTACCCGTTCGCCAAGGAACAGCTCGAAGGGCTGATCGCCTCCTACCCGAACCTGAAGGAGATTGCCTGGGTCCAGGAGGAGCCGCGCAACATGGGCGCCTGGAAGGTGATGTCACGGCGCATGCCCGGGCTGCTGCCCGAGGGCGTCGAGCTCACCTACGTCGGCCGCCAGGGCCGGGCCAGCACCGGCGAGGGCTACTCCGGGGCACACATGCTGGAGCAGGAGCGCATCGTCCTCACCGCGCTCACACCGGGCGCCTGACGGCGGTGCCGCGCTCCCCCTTCGAGAAGCCCGTCCCGGGGCGCCTGTTCGTCTGGGTGAAGCGGCTGTCCTGGGTCGAGCTGGCGGTCTTCGCCGGCCTGATGGTGTTCTGGCTCTTGCCCGGCTTCGACACCGAGACGATGCTGTTCGGGTGGGCTCACGGGCTCGGCTTCATCGTCCTCTGCGTCGTCATCTGGATCGCCTGTGTACGGCGCGAGGCGCCCTACACCCTGCTCGCCGCGACCCTTACCCCGGTCGGCCCGGTCGGCAGCGTGATCGGGATCGAACTGATCGAGCGCAAGGGCTGGGGAGTCGCCGAACCGGTCCCCGGAGACTCCGAACGTGCCTAAACCGGGGATTGATCTCTCCTAAACCAGTCGATTGCGCTTGACCACAGCGGTACGACGCGGTATAGCTAGATAGTGACTGTTCCTTTGGGCAGTCCCGTCCAGGGGAACGGCCGCGTCGGCATCCCTCCCTGGCTACCGACGCGCTGGTGCAGTGAGGGTCGCGCGGACCCCCCTGCCTCCCGCGGCCCCGCTGCACCCTTTTAGGGGTGCAGCGGCTGCGCAAAATGTCACCTCAGGTTGCGAAGAACGGTCTGGAGGATGCCGCCGTTTTGGAAGTAGGTGACCTCGTTGGGGGTGTCGAGGCGAACGCCGGCGGTGAACTCGGTAGCGACGCCGTCATCGCGGGTGGCGGTGACGACCACGGATTTGGCCCGGCCGTCCTCGAGGTCACCGAAGTCGAAGGTCTCGGCGCCGGTCAGGCCGAGTGACTCGGCGCTCTCGCCGGCCGCGAACTGCAGCGGCAACACGCCCATCCCGATCAGGTTGGAGCGGTGGATGCGCTCGAAGCTCTCGGCGATGACGGCGCGCACACCGAGCAGTTTCGTCCCCTTCGCGGCCCAGTCGCGCGAGGAGCCGGAGCCGTACTCCTTACCCGCCAGCACCACCAGCGGCACTCCTTCGGAGGCATAGGACATCGCCGCCTCGTAGATCGAGGTCTCCTCGCCGTCGGGGAAGTGGCGGGTGAAGCCGCCGGCGCGCTCGACCAGGAGGTTGCGCAGGCGGATGTTGGCGAAGGTGCCGCGAATCATCACCTCGTGGTTCCCCCGCCGGGCGCCGTAGGAGTTGAAGTCGCCCGGCTCCACACCCTGCTCCATCAGCCACTTGCCGGCGGGACTCTGTTTCTTGATTGCCCCGGCAGGTGAGATGTGGTCGGTGGTGATCGAGTCGCCGAGCAGCGCCAGCGCCCGCGCCCCGGCGATCGGCTCGACCCCGGGCGGGTCGGCCGGCATCTGCTCGAAGAAGCTCGGCTGGCGCACGTAGGTCGAGTCGGGCCAGGTGTAGCGGTCGCCCGCGGGGACCTCGACCGCGGCCCATTCCTCGTCGCCGCTGAAGACCTCGGCGTAGTTGCGGGCGAACATCTCCTGGGCCACGGAGGCGCCGACGACCTGCTTGATCTCCTCGGCGCTGGGCCAGACGTCGCGCAGGTAGACGGGCTCACCGTCGGAGCCCTCGCCCAGCGGCTCGGAGGCGAGGTCGATGTCCATCCGCCCCGCCAGGGCGTAGGCGACGACCAGCGGCGGGCTGGCCAGGTAGTTGGCCTTGACGTCCTGGTTGATCCGGCCCTCGAAGTTGCGG
>Ga0190264_10000167_pt1 | contig 10792 bp, 10 predicted proteins | sample Popmic112T_FD_136651 | JGI IMG/M metagenome (GOLD analysis project Ga0190264, IMG submission 136651) | Populus adjacent soil microbial communities from riparian zone of Indian Creek, Utah, USA - 112 T | ecosystem: Environmental > Terrestrial > Soil > Riparian zone | place: USA: Utah | collected... | reverse complement strand
TGCGGGCCTGCATCGACGCTGCCGCCGAGCTCGGCGGCGTCCCGGTCGGGACTTTCATCGGCCGCGACCCGGGCGCCACGGTCAGCGAAAACCTGCGTACAGCAGAGCGGCTGATGCCCCCGCTGGTCGACTACGCGGGCGAGCGCGGGGTGAAGCTGATGATCGAGAACTGCGTGATGGAGGGCTGGCACCCCGACGGCGCCCCCGGCAACCTCGCCTACTCGCCGGAGCTGTGGGAGTGGATGTTCGCGCTGGGGCTCTACCTCAACTTCGATCCCTCGCATCTGCTCTGGCTCGGGATCGACCCGGTTGCGGCGCTGCGGCCGCACGTCGGGCGGGTCATCCACGCCCACGCCAAGGACGCCGAAGCCTTCCCCGAGCAGCGCAACCAGTTCGGCTTCTTCGGCCGCATCGCGACCCGCGAGCAGGATCCCTGGGACATGGGCTGGTGGCGATATCGCCTGCCCGGCCTCGGCGAGGTCGACTTCCGCCGCTACCTCGATGTCCTCTACGAGGGCGGCTTCGACGGCGTCCTCTCGGTCGAGCACGAGGACCCGGTCTGGGGCGGCACGCCGGAGCTGGTCGAGAAAGGGCTGGAGATCGCCCACCGCAACCTGCGCCCGCTGGTGGTCACGTGAACGGCGCGGCGGCAGTGGGGAAAAGGTGCTCGAGGTCCGCGGGCTGGTCAAGGACTACCCGGGCGTGAAAGCCCTGCGCGGGGTCGACTTCGAGGTCCGCAAGGGAGAGGTGCACTGCCTGCTGGGCCCCAACGGCGCCGGCAAGTCGACGCTGATCAAGTGCGTGTCCGGCGCCGTCGAGCCCAGCGGCGGTGAGATCCTCGTCCACGGCGAGCCGCTGCCGCCGCGCGACCCGGCGGGGGCGCTGGCGCGGGGGGTGGCGACGATCTACCAGGAGCTCGACCTGGTCGAGGACCTCGACGTCGCCCATAACGTCTTCCTCGGCCACGAGCCGCGGCGCGGCCCGCTGATCGACCTGGCGCGGATGCGGGAGTCCTCGGCGGCGCTGCTGCGGCGGCTGGGGCACGAGAAGATCGACCCGCGCCTCCCCGTGCGGGCGCTGCGCCCGGCCGCCCAGCAGGTCGTCTCGATCGCCCGCGCCCTCTCCTACGACGCCCAGGTCCTGATCATGGACGAGCCCTCGGCGATCCTCGACAGCGGCGAGATCGAGACCCTGTTCGAGGTCGTCGGCCGGCTTACCGCCGAGGGGGTGGGCGTCGTCTACATCTCCCACCGTCTCGACGAGATCAAACGGATCGGCGACCGGGTCACGGTGCTCGCCGACGGTGCCACCGCCGCCAACGGGATTCCCGCCTCGACCCCGACCGAGGAGCTGGTGCGACTGATGGTCGGCCGCAAGGTCGAGCAGCTCTACCCCGAGCGCCCGCGCGGCGGCGGTGAGGTCCTGCTCGAGGTGCGCGACCTGAAGCGGCTGCCTGCCGTGCGCGGTGCCAGCCTCGACGTGCGGGCGGGGGAGATCCTCGGCATCGGCGGCCTGGTCGGCTCCGGCCGCAGCGAGTTGCTGCGGCTGATCTGCGGGATCGACCGGCGCGAAGCCGGCGAGGTCCGCGTCGCCGGCGAGCGGCTGGCCCCGAACCGGCCCGACCGGGCGATCGCCGCCGGCCTCGGCCTGGCGCCGGAGGACCGCAAGTCGCAGGGGCTGCTGCTCGACTGGGACCTGACCAAGAACGTCACCATCGCCGACCTCGGCCGCTTCAGCCGCGGCCTGCTCAACGTCGGGCAGGAGCGCGTAGCCGCCCGCGAGCAGCTGCGCTCCCTGCAGACCGTGCCCGACAACCCGGATCGGCACGCCCGGCTGCTCTCCGGCGGCAACCAGCAGAAGGTCGTGCTCTCCCGCTGGCTTCTGCGTGAATGCCGGGTGCTGCTGCTGGACGAGCCGACCCGGGGCGTCGACGTCGCGACCAAGGCCGAGATCTACCGGATCGTCGTCGGGCTCGCCAACTCCGGCATCGGCGTCCTCGCCGTCTCCTCCGAGCTGGGCGAGCTGGCCGGGATCTGCACCCGGGTGCTGGTCATGCGCGAGGGGGAGCTGGTGGCCGAGGTCGACGGCGCCCGGGCGACCGAGCAGGAGCTGCTCGCCCACGCGGTCGCCCCCACCGCCGGCCCGGACCTGATCGAGGAGGTCGCATGAGCTCCGTCGGCGCGCTGAAGAACCGCCTCGGCGCGCTCGAGTTCCAGGAGTACGCGCTCGGGCTCGTCGTCATCGCCCTCTTCGTCGCCGGGTCGATCCTCAGGCCCGAGACCTTCCCCACCTGGGACAACGTCCGCAACATGCTGACCCAGGCCAGCATCATCGGGGTGCTGGCCGTCGGCATGACCTTCGTCATCGCCACCTCGGGCATCGACCTCTCGGTCGGCTCGATGGTCGCCGCGGCCGGGGTCTTCGGCGGCATCCTCGTCGACCCCAGCGGCTCGACCCTGCTCTTCGTCCTCGGCGCGGTCGGCTTCGCGGTCCTGCTCGGCACGATCAACGCGACCGCGATCACCTTCGGGCGGGTCGTCCCCTTCATCGCGACCCTGGCGATGTTCTCGATCGCCCGCGGCCTCGCCCTGCTCCTCAACGACAAGCTCCCGGTCGGCCTGCTCGATCTCAACGGCGGCTCCTTCGGCGAGCCGGCTCCCTTCTCGCTGCTCTGGTTCGGCACCGGCAAAGTGCTCGGGATCCCGGTCTCGGTCTGGATCTTCCTCGGGATCGTTATCGGCGGCTGGATCCTCCTCAACCGCACCCGCTTCGGCCGCTATGTCGTCGCCGTCGGCGGCAACCGCGAGGCGGCGCGGATCGCCGGGGTGCCGGTGCGCAAAGTGATCTTCAGCGTCTACGTCCTCTCCGGCCTGATGGCGGGTATCGCGACGGTCCTGCTCTGCGCCCGACTCGGCAGTGCCTCGCCGGTCAGCGGCAACCTCTACGAGCTCGACGCGATCGGCGCCGTGGTGATCGGCGGCACCAGCCTCGCCGGCGGGCGGGCGACGATGGTCGGCACCTTCCTCGGCGTCCTCACCTTCGCACTGATCTTCAGCTTGATGACCCAGCTCGATCTCTCGACCGAGATCCAGCAGGTCACCAAAGGCGCGATCGTGCTCGGCGCCGTGCTGCTCCAGCGTCCCGAGGCGAGGTACTGATGCGCCCCACCTCAAATTCAAACAGTGGAAAGTCAAAACAAGGAGGAGTAACGATGTCGCTCAAGCGACTCATCGCTGTGGTGGGAACCATGGCCCTTATCTCGATCGGGGTGGCCGCCTGCGGTGGTGGCGACGACGACACGACTGCCGAAACGGCCGCCGACACCAGCCAGGAAGCGGGCGGGTCGGGCGGAGGAGGGTCGAGCGGGCCGGTGAGCATCACCGCCAGCGTGCCGCCCACCGACCACGGTTGGCTCGGCGCGATCTCCAAGAACGCCCAGGCCCAGGCCGACAAGTACGACGACGTCGACTTCAAACTGCTTGAGGCCGCCGACGCCGACTCCCAGGCCCAGCAGATCCAGCAGGTGATCTCCGAAAAACCCGACGTGTTGGTGGTGCTGCCGCAGGACGGCGAATCGCTGACGCCGGTCGCCCAGCAGGCCGAGGCGGCGGGCATCCCCGTAGTCAACATCGACCGCCTCTTCACCCAGCCCGACGCGGCGACCGCGACGATCCTCGGTGACAACTACCAGATCGGAATCCTCGCGGCCGACTACATCGCCGAAGAACTCAACTGCAAAGGCAACGTCGTCGAAATCCAGGGCTTGGCCGGGATCTCGGTCACCCAGGAACGGACCGAAGGCTTCACCGACGAGCTCAAAAAAGCCTGTCCCGACGGTGGCATCGAGGTCATCGCCCAGCAGCCCGGAGACTTCGATCCGGCCAAGGGTCTGACGGTGATGGAGAACATCCTCCAGTCCGAGGACCAGATCGACGCCGTCTACACCCACGACGACGACATGGCTCAGGGAGTCGTCCAGGCGATCCGCAACGCCGGTCGCGACGACGAAATGTTCCTCACCGGCGTCGGTGGCTCGAGCGACGCGATGGAGCAGATCGAAGAGGGCGGCCTCTACCGGGCGACCTTCCTCTACAACCCGAACATGGCCGCCACCGCGGTGACCATGGCCCGCCTGCTCGCCCTCGGCGAGGGCTTCCCCGAGCTGGTCCCGCCCGAGGTCCCGCGCCAGATCATCGTTCCTGCCGCCGTGGTCACCCAGGACAACGTCGGCGAATACAAGAAATACGCCTTCAACTAGTCGTACCCTCCTGCCAGTAAGGGGCGCGCCGGCGACGGCGCGTCCCTATACTGCGCCGCGACCAACTGCCTAATCCCTCGGCCACAAGGCGAGGGAGTGGGGGAACCACGGGGGAGACAGTCTCCCCGGGGGCGAATCGGACCCGGTGTCCGTAGCGCAGCTCTTTCAGCGCGAGCCCGACAGCTAACCCCGCCGGCTCAAGAGAGAGGAATCGCCTTGGTCGGACCATCGAAGTGGATTTTGCGCGGCAGCGCGGTATCGGCGACCGCCGTAGTGCTGCTGGCGTCGGCGCTGGGCGCGACCGCCTTCGCCGCCACCCCTGGAGGAGGAGCGGCGCCCGGGGGAGTCAGCTCCAGCCCCGCCGCTCCGCCCGCCGCGACCCTGCCCCCGGTGGCGAGCTCGCGGCAGGTCTACCCGATCCGCGGCAAGCACGAGTACTGGGACGGAATGGGCGCGGGCCGCGGCCATGACGGCGTCGACATCGGCTCCCCTTGCGGAACCCCGCTGGTTGCCGCCCAGGCCGGTCACGTGCGGTTCGTGAAATACCACCCCCGCGCCGGCAACTACGCCGTGATCGACGTCGCGGGCTCGACCATCGACCTCGCCTACATGCACATGCGTGAACCGGCAAGCGTGGCGGTCGGCCAGGCGCTCAGTGCCGGGCAGCCGATCGGCGCGGTCGGCGACACCGGCAACGCGTCGGGCTGCCACCTGCACTTCGAGGTCTGGGAAGGCGCCTACTACGGCGGCGGTGCCCCGATCGACCCGATGCCGTTCCTGACCCAGTGGGATCGCAAACGTGTCGCCCCGCGTTCCTGAAGTCATTCGCACAATCATGCGATTGTTTGTAGGATGGTCGCATCACCCGCGACCCCGATACCTGCGATCTCCTCTGTCTCGACCTGCCGAAGGCCGAGCGGGTCCGTAAGGAGCTCCCGGGTACGGAGGAGCTGGAGCTGTGGGCCGAGGGCGCGAAAGCCCTCGGCGACCCGACCCGGCTCGCGATCGCGCTTGCCCTGCAGGCCGGCGAGGTCGCCTGCGTCTGCGACCTCGCCTGGATCGTCGGCCGCGACGAGCGTCTGGTCTCCCACCACGTCCGCCTGCTGAAGGGGGCCGGCCTGGCCCGGTCCGAACGCGACGGGAAGATGGTCATGTACGAACTGACCGAACGTGGCCGTGCCCTGTTGGCGGCGGTTGCCCGGCAGGGAATCCCGACGTGAGCCCGGTCGAGCTGCCGACCGCCGCGCCCGCGTTCGCTCCGGCGGAGGCATTGCGGCCGGTCGCCGCGATCTCACGCGCGCGCTACGAAGAGCTGGCCCGCCGCGTGCGACTGCTGTCCTGGGTCTCGCTGGGCCTGATCACCGTCGAGGGCGCGGTGGCGATCACCGCCGGCGTCCTCGCTTCCTCGATCGCCCTGGTCGGCTTCGGGCTCGACTCGGTCATCGAGGGCGTGGCGAGCCTGATCATCGTCTGGCGCTTCAGCGGGCATCGCATCTTCTCCAGCGCGGCCGAGAGCAAGGCGCAGAAGCTCGTCGCCTTCCAGTTCTTCCTCCTCGCTCCCTACGTCGCCTTCGAGTCGGCGCGGGCCCTGATCGGTGGCGAGCATCCCGACGTCAGCCGGTTGGGCATCGGTCTCGCGGTCGCCTCCCTGATCACGATGCCGCTGCTCGGGATCGCCAAGGAACGGCTTGCCGACCAGCTCGGCTCGGCCGCGACCAAGGGCGAGGGTCGCCAGAACATGCTCTGCGCCTACCTCGCCGGCGCCCTCCTGGTCGGCCTGCTCGGGAACGCCTTTCTCGGCGCCTGGTGGCTGGATCCCGTGGTCGGCCTCCTGATCGCGGCCGTCGCCGTCAAGGAGGGCAGGCAGGCGTGGCGCGGCGAGGGCTGCTGCGTCGCCTCGCCGCTCGACGGCACCGGTTTCGCCGCCGAGCGCGGCGACGATTGTTGCGAGCGGAGGGGTTAGGGATGGCGACGCTAGCCCTTCTTCTCTATGTCGCCTACCTAGTGCTCACCTTCGGCCTGCGCACCCTGATCCAGCTCCGCCGCACCGGCTCGAGCGGCTTCCACGGTCTCGGCGGCAGGCCCGGCTCGGCCGAGTGGATCGCCGGCGTCGGCTTCACCGTCGCCCTTCTGGTCGGAGCCGCGGCCCCGGTGCTGGCTCTGCTCGACGTGGTCGAGCCGATCGCTGCGCTCGACACCACGGCCGCCCACGTCGCCGGGTTGCTGCTCGCCGTCGGCGGGATCGGCGCCACCTTCTACGCGCAGGTGGCGATGGGGGCGAGTTGGCGCATCGGCGTCGACCCCGGCGAGCGCACGGAGCTCGTCACCAGCGGCCCGTTCGCGCTCTTCCGCAACCCGATCTTCGCCGCGATGCTGCCCACCGCCCTCGGCCTCACCCTGCTGGTGCCGAGCTGGGTCGCGCTGGTCGGACTCGTCGGTCTGGTGGCCGCGCTGGAGCTGCAGGTGCGGGTGGTCGAGGAGCCCTACCTGCGGCGGGCGCACGGCGAGCCTTACGCCCGTTATGCCGCGCGCGTCGGGCGTTTCTTCCCGGGTCTCGGCCGGCTCGACTGAGCTTCAAGGTCGATGGCAACGGGGATTCCGGTGTCGAACCAGTAGGCGTGGAGATCCTCGATCTTCGCTCGCGACGGGCGCCCCCGCAGATGCACAACGCATTCGGCGGCGTCGAATCGGTTGACCGTCTCGCAGAGCGCGGTTCGCGCCTGTGCAAGCTCCGCCTGGTCGGTCAACTCGCGGGCGCGGCCGTCGAATACGCCCCCGCGGATCCGCAGCGAGACGCTCGGGTTCGAACGAACGTTCCAGACCCACGCATTGACGAACGACGGCTTGGCGATCGCGACCGCGGGCGGGCGAAGCGCGACCAGGTATGCCGTGTCACCAACCCGGATCACGCGAATGCACTTGCGACGCGGCCTGCCCGTCCTCGCTCCAGTCGTCGTGATGACCCCGAAGCCGGCGGGTGGCCGGAGCAGGAAGAAGGGGAGCATCGCGGCGCTGAGACGGCGGCCGTCCGCCGCCGATCGGAGCAGGCGCCTGTGCTTCGCCGCCTCCTCGAGCGCAAGCTCGAGCACGCGCCGTGGGTCCAGGTGGGTAGCGCCGCTCTCTGCCCTTGTCGCATCCGCGGTCATTCTGGTAGTCAGACGTTACCAGAATAGGATGGTCTGGCAATGCTGATACACCACACTGCGTCGATGACTCGCAAGGCGACAGGCGTGTACGGCGGGGTGCCCGCCGAGCAACGGGTTGCGCGGCGGCGCGAGCAGCTGCTCGAGGCCTGTCTGGACAGCCTGGGAGAGATCGGCTGGCAGAGGACGAGCGTGCGGGGCATCTGCGAGGGCGCCGGTCTCAACCCACGCTACTTCTACGAGAGCTTCTCGAGCCTCGACGAGCTGGTCGTCGCTGTGTTCGACCGGATCGCTGAGGATGCGGCGCGCAGTGTCGAGGAAGCGCTTGCGCAGGCACCACCGACGATGAGCGGACAGATCGGCGCGATCGTCCGCGGCTTCACCGTCGCGACCACCGAGGATCCGAGGAAGGCGCGCGTCGCGTTCGTCGATGCGCTGGGTAGCGACGCGCTCATGCGCCGCCGCCTCGACGCGATCCACGCGATCGCGGAGACCATCGCGGCGGTCGCGCTTTCGTTCCACGACGACCTCGACCCGCGTGTCGCCGCGGTCAACGCCCAGCTTCTCGCCGGAGGCGTGATCCAGGCGATCATCGCCTGGATCGAGGGGCGACTCGACATCGATCGCGAGGCACTGATCGAACGCTGCACCACACTGGTGGTCGCTTCGGTGGCGATCTGACCCGACCCGCCGGCCGCCGCTACCCGAGCGGCCGCCCGGCGGAGTCCACCCGCCTCACCGTCACCTTGTACTCCCAGTTGTGGTCGATGCTCGCCGGGTCGAACCCGGCGTGCTGGTTGAGGTGGCCGCTGCCGGCGAAGGTCAGGGTCACCGGCCCGGTCGCCTGCAAGGCCGCCCGCGGGATCGTCCGCCGTCGCGTCTCTTCCGGGAAGTAGCCCCAGACGTGGGAGTTGCACTCGGCGTCGCCGGCGTCGACGAAGCCGACCTCGGGGTCGTCCATCCGCCAGAGCACCGTCAGCTCGTTCGGACTGCCGCCGGGCGCGAAGCTGAGGTTGACCGGCCAGCTGCCGTCCCCGCTCGGGGTCCGGTTCGGCATCGCCGCCTCGCAGGGCTCGACCCCGGTGTCGCTCGCCCGGCAGCCGAAGACGAGGTGGTCGTGCCATTCCGCGTTGACGATCGCTTCCACTTCGCCGCTGACCCCGCCGCCGGCCAGCGTCAGCTGGTCATCCGGCGTAAACGGCTGCGGTGAGAATTTGCCGCTGAAGGTCTGCTCGCCGCCGACCTCGCCGCAGTAGGGCGACGGCCGCGAGGCGATGGTGTGGGTCTCGATCGAGGCGTCGAGGATCTCGAAGTAGAGCTGGGTGTCTTCGGCTCTGAAGGTGACCGGCGTGCGCGCGATCCCGGCGCCGCTGAGTAGTTCCAGATCCACTCCCACCGGGTCCTGCCAACGCTGCGGCGGCGCCGTGAACGAGTACCAGGGTCCCCCTGCCCGGATCCCCTCGATCGAGGAGAGCGGGGTGGCGCTCTGGCCACGCGGGTTGATCCAGGTGGAGCGGATGCCGCCCGCGAACTTGATCGGAGCGCCGGGAGTGGCCTGCGTCGAACGGGCCACGCCGGTCAGGTTGACGCTCTGTCCCGGCGCCAGATGGGTGGGCGCCGCGACCGCGACGGTGACGCAGGCATTCGGGGTCCGCGCCAGCCGCTCGGCCTCGAGCACGCGACTGCGCAGGGCGTCGTAGGGGACCGCCATGAAGGCGACGGCGGCCTCGCTCCAAGCGCCGCTGGTCAGCTGCCGCCGCGGTGCAGGGGCGCCGTCCTCCTGGCCGGCGACGAAGTCGCGGAAGCTCTGGTCGGGGCCGTAGAACGGGTCGAGCGGGCTGTTGAAGCGCTCGGTCTCCCCGACCTGCCGCTGCTTACCCGTACGGCGGTCGATCGCGACCTGGTTGCGGGTGATCGAGATCTCGCCGGCGTCGGCGGTGCTGAAGCTCGCCGCCATGGCGCTGTTGAGCATCTCCGGGCTGGTGCGGAAGCTGCCGTCGAAGACGACCGAGGTGACGAGGTCGAAGCGGCCGATCCGCTCAGTGGTGGTCACTACATAAGTGGCTCTGCCGAGTCCGGACCAGCCGTAGCCGGTCCCCAGCGGGTTGAGCCGCGGGCAGCCGCCATCGAGGCTGGTCGCCACCTTCAGCACGCGGGTCTGTTTGCCGCTCGGCCCACGCAGCGTGTCCTTGGCGACGAGCTTGTCGAGATCCGCCATCGGCGCGCGCTGAGCAACCGCCGTTCCCGGCCGGCCCCGGCCTTTCGGCGCCGCACTCAGGGCTGCTGCGAAGCGCCGGTCGGCTTTGGCGGCCTTGCGCTGCCAACCGCGCCCGAGCAGGGTGCCGTAGGAAGGCAGGCCGAGCTTGCGCCGGTCGGCCGAGCCGCGTGAGGACTTGGCCAGGGCGGCGGCGCCCTCGGAGGGCGTGTCGGCGAGACGGCCGGCCAGCCGCGGCGGCACGACGCGGTCCCCGGCCCGGTCGGCAGAGCCGATCGGGGGCGGGCCGTCGGCCAAGGCGACGGCCGGGAGGGACAAGAGCGCTATCGCCAGGGCGATGGTCCGTCTGAACATTGCTGGGCTCCTTCGTCGTTTGAGCGGTCGATCCGACGATCTCGCCGGCAGCCTCCGCGAGGCATCGGAGCCCGAGGGGGGTCGCAGCTTACTGCCGGCCCGCCGGTCTTGGTCTCGCTTGCATATGGAGCGCCAGGTAAGGAATGGACTGTCAGCCGGCGGCCACCGGTTGCGCCAGCACGGTCGGCTCGGAGCGGCCGCGCAGCTTGACGCTCTCTCCCAGTGTCCAGCTACCCGCCTCCTGCTCCCCCGCCCGCTCGACGGTCCGGGCGGAGGCGAGGAGGTGGGGGTCGTACTCCTTGGCGAGGTCGCTGAGGCGCGCCGCCTCGTTCACCGGGTCGCCGATGACGGTGTACTCGTAGCGGTGCTCGTGCCCGATCTGGCCGGCGACCGCGATCCCGGAGCCGACGCCGATCCCGGCCTCGATCTCCGCCACGGACGCGCACAGTCGCCGCTGCAGGTCCCGCGCCGCCGCCAGCGCCCGGCCGTGGGCATCGTCGAGTTGCTGGGGGGCACCGAAGATCGCCAGCGCGGCGTCGCCCTCGAACTTGTTGATCCAGCCGCCGTGCGCCTCGACGGCCTCGACCACCTCGCCGAAGAAGCGGTTGAGCAGGGTGACGAGCTCGCGTGGCGAGCGCGTGCCGGCGAGCTGGGTGGAGCCGACGACGTCGACGAAGATCACCGCGATCTCGCACTCCACGCCGCCGAGGTCGACCCCGGTCGCCAGCGCCTCATGGGCGACGTCATGGCCGACCTGGCGGCCGAAGAGGTCGCGGATCTGCTCGCGCTCGCGCAGGCCGGCGACCATTTCGTTGAAGCCGG
>Ga0190264_10000166_pt1 | contig 10811 bp, 9 predicted proteins | sample Popmic112T_FD_136651 | JGI IMG/M metagenome (GOLD analysis project Ga0190264, IMG submission 136651) | Populus adjacent soil microbial communities from riparian zone of Indian Creek, Utah, USA - 112 T | ecosystem: Environmental > Terrestrial > Soil > Riparian zone | place: USA: Utah | collected... | reverse complement strand
GTGAGCCGTTCCTCCTGATATCCGTGCAGGATGGGCACCCCCGCCTTGGGGGCGACGACCAGGACGAGCGCGACCAAGGTGGCAATGGTCGCGCCGATGACGGCGAAGTGGGTCCAGGGGACACCCCCGAAGTACATCACGGCGAGGGTGGCGACCGCGAACACCATCGAGGTGCCGAGGTCCGGCTGGAGGAAAACGAGGGCCGCCGGAGCCAGTCCGAGGCAGAGGTAGCGCACCGTGCGCTGCCTGGCCGAGCCCCGCCTGGCGCCGTCGATGACGAAGCCGGCAAGGGCCAGGACGAGCAGGAGCTTGCCGAGCTCGGACGGCTGGAAGCTGAAGAAGGGGAGGTCGATCGCGCGCCGCGAGCCGCGGGCGGTGAAGCCGAAGACGAAGACCAGCGAGATGCTGGCGCAGAGGAAGGTGTAGATCCCGACCCGCAGCTCGCGGAAGCGCGAGTAGTCGATCCGGGTCAGCAGCAGCATCCCGACCAGACCGAGCACGCAGTAGATCGCCTGGCGATCGACGAAATAGCGCGGACTCCCGGGGATGTCGCTGAGGGTCGCCTGCGAAAGCGTGAAGACGCTGAAGGCGGCGATCGCGACGGTGGCGAGAGCCAGCGGCCAGTCCATGTTGGCGAGGCCGAGGCGCTCGCCGATGCCGACCCGGATCGCGAACGGCTCGGCGCGGGGCTGCCTGGTGCGGCTGGCGTACATCATCCCGGGCTGCCCCCGTTTTCGGCGCCGGTTTCAGTTGCCTGTTTGCCGAAATAGGCTTCGAGGATCCGCAGCGCCGCCGGCGCGGCGGCTTCGGCGCCGAAGCCGCCTTCCTCGACGGTAACGATGGTGACGATGCGCGGGTCCGGGTAAGGAGCCACGACCGCGTACCAGGACTGGTCTCCGTGGCCGGGCCGTTCCGCCGTGCCGGTCTTGCCCGCGACCTGGACCGGGAAGCCGCCGAAGACGCCGTAGGAGGTTCCTTCCGGCATCTGCGCCGCCCGGTGCAGGCCCTCGAGGATCGCCTCCCGGTAGGCGGGATCGATCTTGATCCGACGTTGGGGCTTCGGGTCGAATTCCTTCAGCACCCGGCCGGCGGCGTCCTCGACTTCCATGCCCAGGTGCGGGGTGACGATGGTGCCGTCGTTGGCCAGCGCCGCATAGGCGATAGCCAACTGCAGCGGGTTGGTCTGCAGGTCCCCCTGCCCGATCGCCAGCTGGACGTTGTCGCCGGCCGACCAGGGGCGGTCGGTTTCGCCTTCGGCGAAGAGCTCGTCGCGCCACTCCTTGCTCGGAACCAGGCCTTCGGTCTCGCCCGGGATATCGAGCCCGGTTTCCTGGCCGATCCCCAGCTTGCCCGCCCACTTCTGCAGCTGGTTGCCTTCCCACATGTTCAATCCGAGCGTGTAGAAGTAGACGTCGGAGGAGACCTGCAGCGCCCGGACCATGTCGACGGGCCCGAACGAGACGCCGCCGGCGTTCTGGAACCGCTGGTCGCCGACCATGATCGAGCCGCCATCGGCGATCGGCTCGGTCAGCGAGATCTCGCCGCCTTCGAGCGCGGCCAGGGCGGTGATGATCTTGAAGGTCGACCCCGTCGGGTAGAAGCTTTCGGTGGCGCGGTCGGTGAGCGGCGCCGCGACCGGGTCGCGATAGAGCTGGTTCACCTGGGCCTGGGTCATCGGCCGGGCCAGGACCTCGGGGTCGAAGGTCGGGGACGAGCCCATACCGAGAATCTGGCCGTTGCGCACGTTCATCGTCACGAAGGCGCCGGGCAGGCCGTAGGAGGCGAGGGCGCTTTCGCCCGCGGCCTGCACGTCAGGGTCGATCGTCAGCTTGAGGTTGTCGCCAGGGGCGGGCGGCTCGGAGACGAGCTGGCCGCCGGGGGTCGGCTGGCCCAGCGCGTTGACTTGGATCCTGGTCAGCCCAGGCTCGCCGCGCAGATAGCGGTCGTAGCTGTACTCGACGCCGTTTTTGCCGATCTCGTCCCCTGGTTCGAGGTTCCTGTACTCGGCTTCCTTCAACTCTTCTTCGTTGATCTCGCCGACGCTGCCGACCACGTGGGCGGCCCGGGTACCGTCCGGGTAAGTGCGCACGAAGACCCGCTGCACGGATACGCCGGGGAAGTCCTCCTGGTTCTCTTCCAGGTAGTAGACGAGGTCGTAGCCGACGTCCTTGCGCAGGGTCACCGGCGCCCCGGCAGCGACTTCTTCCCCTTCCTTGATCGTCCGCCGGATCTTGCGCATCGACATCCGGGCGAGGTTCCCGACCCGCTTCAGCTCGGCCCGTTCCTCCGCCGGGTCCTCGGGCAGTTTCAGGGTGTTGAGCTGCAACGCCAGGCTGGTGCGGTTGTCGACCAGCACGTTGCCGTCGCGATCGAGGATGTCGCCACGCGGGGCGATCACTTTGTACTCGCGGGTGCGGTTGTTCTTCGCCTCGGCCAGGTACTCGGAGCCCGAGAGCACCTGCAGGTCCCAGAGGCGGAAGAAGAGCAGCGCGAAGAGGGCGACGGCGATGCCGCCGAGAACGGCGCTGCGCAGGGCCAGGCGCGGTCCGGGGCGGTCGTTGGAGCGCTGGTACACGTCGCTCCTAGGCTCCCAGCACCGTCGGCCGCCGGGGGCGCCGCACCGTCGACTCCTCGATCAGGGCCGGGCGCAGGAGGCGCTTCAGTCCGAGGTAGATCGGCCAGCCGAGCACGAAGGCGTAGATGCTCTTGACGAGGAGATCGCGGACGACGAGGCCGCTGACCGCAGTGTCGACCCCGAGCATCAGCTCGACCGCGCCGAAGCCGAGCTCGGCGAACAGGGTCAGGCCCATGCAGAGCAACGGCGGCACCAGCGGGCTGTGGATCTCGAAGCGCTCGCGGAAGAGGCCGGCCAGGTAGCCGGTGGCGAGAAGGACCAGCGAGGCGCCGCCGAGCGGCTCGATCAGCAGGCAGTCGAGCAGAAAGCCGACCGAGAAGCCGGTCACGGCCCCGGTCATGGTGCCGCCGAGCAGGCCCAGCGAGATGACCAGGACCGGCAGCAGGTCGGGGCTGACGTGGAAGACGGCCACCTGCGAGAAGAAGGAGAGCTGCAGGAGGACGCCGAGCACGACGATCGCGACCAGGCGGGCGAAGATTTTCGGGGTGAGAATCATTCGCGCGAGCCCCCGGTCAGGACCTGAACCAGGTCGAGATCCCGCAGGTCGGCGAAGGGCCGCACGTGCACCTGTTGCTGGGCCTCCTGCTCGCGGATCGAGGCCGTCGTCACCTCGCCGATCGGCAGGTTGGGCGGAAAGCGCGATTCGATGCCCTGGCCGCGCCAGCCGGCCGTTACCACCGCCTGCCCCTTGTTGATGTGTTTGGTCGAGTCGATGAAGTCGAGGATGAGGTCGCCGGGGTCGCCGACGTTGGGGCGGATTACACCCTGCACCCCGAGCGGCACGACCTTGGCCGAGACGGCGGAGGAGGAGTCGGCGATCAGGGTCACCTGGGCGCTGCCGCCGGTCACGGCGGTGACGGTGCCGACGAGGCCGTCGCCGTTGACGACGGGATCGTTGACCTCGACGCCGTCGCCGCTGCCGGCGTCGATCGTCACATCGGAGAACCAGACGGTCGGCGAGCGCGCGATCACCCTTCCCGTAACCGGTTCGTAGCCGGAAGGGATCGCTCCGCCGCGATTGAGCTGCACGAGCTTGCGCAGCTGCGCGTTTTCGGCCAGCGCCGCGTCGGCGCCGACGGCCTCTTGCCGCGCCGCCCGCAGTTCGTCCTGGAGCCGGCTGTTGCGGCCGCGGGCGTCGAAGGTCTGGTCGAACCAGTTGACGAGGTCGCGGGCGGGCTTCAGCGCCCCGTCGGCGACCGACTGGACCGGGCTGAAGATCGTGCTGACGCCACGCTGCAGGCCGTTTGACCCGGAGCCGTAGGTGATCGTCAGCAACACGAAGGAGCCGATGATCAGGAGTGCGAGCACCGCCCGACGGCGGCGCACTTGCTTTCGATACACGTGGGAGACCTAGGTTCGTGGCTTGACATGGGCGCCCGCTAAAGCCGCCGGCGCGTCCTCGCGCTCATCTTGGCACCCGGGGAGTCTCAGCCCCGGTCGAAAAGCGCGGGTGCAAGCTCGATCAGCAACCCGACCGGCAACCCGACCACATTCGAGACACTGCCCTCGACCCGCTCGACCAGCGTCGACCCCAAGGTCTGGATCGCGTACCCCCCGGAGCGCCCTTCCCACTCCCCGAAGTTGACATAACGCTCCTTCTCCACCTCGGAAAGCTCCTTGAAATGGACAAAGGTGCGTTCCAACCCAGAACGCTCCTCCCCGCCTTCAAGGATGACCAGCCCACTGAGAACTTCATGAGCCCGCCCCGACATGCGATCCAGATACGCCCGAGCCTCAACCTCTGATTGAGGCTTTCCAAGGGCCTTCCCATCTAGGACAACATCGGTATCGCAGCCGATAACCAAGCGATCCGTGGGAGGAGAGGGGGAGGTACCGAGAACGTAAACCTCGCCCGCAGGTGCCTCCTCCTCTCCTCTAGCAACCGCCTGAACCTTCCGCCGCGCGTTCTCGACCACCTCGAAGTTCGGGTCTCCCCCGCTCAACTCGTCGACGCCAGAAACGACGACGTCGAACTCGATTCCCAGCTTTTCGAGAATCTCCCGCCGCTGGGGCGAGCCAGAAGCTAGGACAGCTCGGGGAACCAGATTCCGATCTCGCGCTCGGCCGACTCGTCCGAGTCGGACCCGTGGACCATGTTGAAGGTCATCTCCAACGCGAAGTCGCCGCGGATCGAGCCGGGTGCGGCCTCGACCGGGTTGGTGGCGCCGATCAGCTGGCGCGCGGCCGGAACCGCTTCCGCGCCCTCGAAGACGATCGCGACCAGGGGGCCCCCGGTGATGAAGGAGACGAGCTCGCCGAAGAAGGGCTTCTCGGTGTGCTCGGCGTAGTGCTGGTTGGCGATCGACTCGTCGGCGACCATCGACTTGAGGGCGACGATGCGCAGGCCCTTGCGCTCGAAGCGGGCGATTACCTCACCGGAGAGGGCACGCTCGAAGGCGTCAGGCTTGACGAGGATCAGGGTCCGGCTCACGGCTGGGGCTCCTTTGGTCTGGTTCAGGGCTGGGTGCCTCCTTCGAGGCGTCGCGGGCCGGCTCTTTCCTGGCGGCTTTCGCGGAAGCTTTTTTGGGCGCCCGGGTCGCTTTTTTGCGACGGGCGGGCTGCTGTTCCGGCGCCGGCTCCTCGGACCCGGCCTCGCGGCGGGCTCGCCGTCGCGGCTCGGGCTCCGGGCGTCGCTCGGCTTGCTGGGGGCGACGCTGGCGCTCACCGCCGCCGCTGAGGGTCGTCTCGCAGTAGGGGCAGAGGCCCCAGCGCGGGTCGACCGGCTTGCTGCAGGTCGGGCAGGGGTCCTTGAGCCGGCGCTGGCAGTTGGGGCAGCGGAGGAAGTTCTTCTCGACCGGGTACTCGCAGTTGGGGCAGGTCTGCTCGCGCAGCTGGCGCACCTTCAGCTCCGCGGCCTTGATCTCCAGCTCGCGCTCGTGGGCGTCCTCGAGGAACTCCGGCGGCCGCACGATCGCGTAGACGGCGGTGCCGATGTAGGGGAAGAAGGAGGCGACGGTCGCGCAGGCGACCAGGAAGGGGTCGGAGATGCGGCGGCGGGCGTCGAGATAGGTGTAGACGATCAGCGCCAGCCAGAGCACGACCAGCATCAGCACAAAAAGGGTCGCGACCAGGTTGAGGGCGCTGTTGGTGATGCCGAAGATCGCTAGAGCCATAGGTGGGGGTCCCGCGTGCGGGATCGGGCAGTCTACTTCTCCGCGCCGGCCGCGATCCCTGTTCGGCCTGCCTGGGCAGGCGCGCCCGTCAGAGGAAGAGGCGCCCGAACAGGTAGCCGACCCCGAAGAAGACCAGGATCACGATCGCGACGACCGCCGCGACCAGGCCCATCATCGAGAGAAGTTGGGAGCCGGCGCCTCGATCCATGCCCGAATCCTCGCACGTTTCGAGGCCCGCTCACAGTCCCAGCGCGGCGCGAGCGGGCGCGATCGCGTAGTTGGAGCCCGCCACCAGCAAGACGCCCTCCGGCGGCTCCGCCGCGAGCTCGCGGGCACGCCCCAGCGCCGCGCCGAAGTCCCCCTCAGCCTCCGCCTCCACCCCCGCCTCTCGACACATCTCCGCTAGCACTGCAGCCGGAACCGAGGGCCGACGGGCCGAAGTCCCACCGCCGGCGCGGGTTTTCGGCCCGTCGACGGGCAGTTGGGTGCAGACGGCGTGTGCCAGGGCCGGGGCTAAGGCCTGGACCATCGCCGCCGCATCCTTGTCGCCGAGAATCGCCAGGCAGGCGACCACACGCCGGCCCTCGCTCAGCGCCGGCAGGGCCTCGGCCAAGGCGGCGGCGCCGTCCGGGTTGTGGGCGGCGTCGAGGAAGGTCGGTGGGCGCGCGGCGACCCGCTCGAGCCGACCGGGGATCGGCACCGTCGCCGCCACCCGCTCCACCAAGGCGGGGTCGAGCTCGCCGAGAAAGGCCTCGGCGGCTGTGCGGGCGAGGGCGAAGTTGCGACGCTGGAAGCCCCCCGGTGCCGCCAGCCGCAGCTCCGGCCCCGGGTCCTCCGGCGCCCGCAGCAGGCGCGCGCCGCGCTCAGCCGCGGTGCGCTCGGCCAGCGCCTCGACCGCGGGCGAGACCCGCCCCAGCACCAGCGTCGTCTGGTCGCGCAGCACCGCCAGCTTCTCGGCCGCGATCTCCAGCTCGGTCTCCCCCAGCCACTCGGTGTGGTCGAGCCCGATCGAGGTCAGCACCGTGATCCGCGAGGGAATCGTGTTGGTCGCGTCAAGCCGACCCCCCAGCCCGGCCTCGATCGCCGCGACCTTGACCCGGGCCGAGGCCAGGGCAACGAAGGTCGCCGCCGTCGCCGCCTCGAACTGGGTAACGGCATCGCCCTCGTCGAGACTGCGATTGACGCCCTCAGCCGCCGTCGCTACCCGCTCGACCGCATCCGCCCACTCCCCCGCGCCGACCTCCCGGCCGTGGATCAGCGTCCGCTCCGCCCAGCCGGCCACATGCGGAGAGAGGCAGGCGCCGGAGCCGACCCCATGCGCCTCCAGCAGCGCCGCCGTCATCCGCGCCACCGAGGACTTGCCGTTGGTGCCGACGACGTGGATCGAGGCAAAGCGGTGCTGGGGCATCCCTAACGCCGTGGTCAGCTTGTACATCCGCTCCAGCCCGAGCCGCCAGCCGATCGGCTCCAGCGAGTCGAGGTAGGCGTCCGCGTCGAAGCTCAAGCCAGCTCGGCGAGTTCGGCCCGGTAGCGCTCGAGCTTGCCGCGCTCCTCCTCGACCACCTCGGCCGGGGCCTTGGCGACGAATCCCTCGTTGCCGAGTTTGCGCTCGCCGCGCTCGACCTCGGCCCGCAGCTCTTCGCGGCGCTTGTCGAGCCGGGCGGCGACCGCCTCGGCGTCGAGCTGCTCGGAGGGAAGGATGCGGACGGGACCGACCGCGGCGACCGGCTCGGCGCCGACGCCGTCGAACTCGAAGCGCGAGAGGCGCCCGACGAACCGCGGCGGCTCGACGCCGTCGATCACCGCCACCAGCACGGCGCCGGCGGGGACGCCGGCGAGGTCGCGCCAAGCGCGGAGACGCTGGGTCAGCCCGATCCCGCCCTCGACGTCAGCCTCGGCGGCGTCGTCGAAGAGCGCCTCGTCGGCCTGCGGGAACGGGTGCACGACGAGGTGCCCCTGTCGGGCCGGGTGGAAGGACCAGATCTCCTCGGTCACGAACGGCATCGTCGGGTGCAGCAGCCCCAGCACCCGCTCCAGCGCGTAGAGCAGCGTCGCCGAGACCTCCGCCTCGCCGTCGTAGAGGCGCGGCTTGGCGATCTCCAGATACCAGTCGCAGAGGTCGCGCCAGAAGAACGAGTAGGCCTCCTGGACGGCGTGGGCGAAGTCGTAGCTCTCCATCTTCTCGGTGACCGAGGCGATGGTCCGCTCCAGCCGCGAGAGGATCCAGCGGTCCTCGACGTAGAGCGGGCGCGGGGCGGGCTCGACCGCGGCCGCGTTGAGCAGGATCAGCCGGCTCGCGTTCCAGAGCTTGTTGGTGAGGTCGCGGCCCTGCTCGACCTTGGCGTCGGAGAAGCGCACGTCCTGGGTCGAGGACATCGCCAGCAGGCCGAAGCGCAGGGCGTCGGCGCCGTGGACGTCGATTTCCTCCAGCGGGTCGATCCCCGTCCCGAGACTCTTCGACATCCGCCGCCCGTCACGAGCCTGGATCACCGAGTGCACGTAGACGTCGCGGAAGGGGATCGCGCCGGGGAACTCGAGGCCCATCATCACCATCCGCGCCACCCAGAGGAAGAGGATCTCGCGGGCGGTGGTGAGGAAGCTGGTCGGATAGAAGGCGCGCAGCTCCGGCGTCTCGTCGGGCCAGCCGAGGGTGGCAAAGGGCCAGAGGGCCGAGCTGAACCAGGTGTCGAGCACGTCCTCCTCCTGGCGCAGCTCACCGCCGCAGGCGCCGCAGCGCTCGGGCGCCTGCTCGGCGACGATCGTCTCCTCGCAAGCGTCGCAGTACCAGACCGGGATCTGGTGCCCCCACCAGAGCTGACGCGAGACGCACCAGGGGCGGATCTCCCGCATCCAGTTGAGGTAGACCCGCTTCCACTGCTCGGGCGCGATCCGCACCTCGTCGCGTTCGACGACCTCGATCGCCGGCTGCGCCAGCTCGTCCATGCGGCAGAACCACTGCAGCGAGATCAACGGCTCGATCCGCTCGCCGGAGCGGTGTGAGAAGGGGACCGAGTGGGTGTAGGGCTCCTCGGCGCGCAGGCTGCCCTCCTCGCGCAGTGCCGCGACGACCGCCGTCTGCGCCTCAGCCGCGCTCATCCCGGCGAAGTCGCCGGCCTCCTCGGTGAGGCGGCCGTCGGGACCGATCACGACCAGCTCCTCGAGCCCGTGCTTGCGGCCGATCTCGAAGTCGTTGGGGTCGTGGCCGGGGGTGATCTTCAGCGCCCCGGTGCCGAACTCGGGGTCGACGTGCTCGTCGGCGATGATCGGCAGCCGCCGCCCGACCAGCGGCAGTACGCAGAACTGCCCGACCAGGTCGCCATAGCGCTCGTCCTCGGGGTTGACCGCGACCGCGGTGTCGCCCAGCATCGTCTCCGGGCGCACCGTCGCCACGGTGAGGACGCGGTCGGAGCCCTCGACCGGGTAGTCGATCGAGAAGAGCGTGTCCTCGACCTCGCGGTTCTCGACCTCGAGGTCGGAGATCGCCGAGCGCGAGCCCGGGTCCCAGTTGACCATGTAGTAGTCGCGGTAGATGTAGCCCTTGTCGTAGAGCTGCTTGAAGACGCGGTAGACGGCCTTCACATAGCCGTCGTCGAGGGTGAAGCGCTCGCGCTCGTAGTCGAGCGAGGCGCCGAGCCGCTTGTACTGCTCGACGATCTGCGAGCCGTACTTCTCTTTCCACTCCCAGACCCGTTTGACGAACTCCTCGCGACCGAGCTCCTGGCGACTGCTGCCTTCCGCCTTCAGCCCCTTCTCGACCACAGCCTGGGTGGCGATGCCGGCGTGGTCGGTGCCGAGAATCCAGAGCGTGTTCTTGCCCCGCATCCGGTTCATCCGCACCAGCGCGTCCTGCATCGCCCCGTTCAGCGCATGCCCCATGTGCAGCACCCCGGTCACGTTTGGCGGCGGAATCGCGACGGAATAGTTCTCTTCCGCCGACCCCTCCGCCTCAGGATGAAAGTAGCCGCCGTCCATCCACTCGGCAAAGACCCGCGCCTCCACCTCCGCAGGGTCGTAACGAGTGATGCTCTCCAGCCTTTTTTTATCCGCGGCGCCCATCCGCCGCGAGTCTAGATAGCCGCGTTCGTGCGTGGGGGTCGGGTGACCCTCAACCGAACCTCCCGCTGTTCGTGAGGGCGAGGGTCACCCGACCCCCACCCCACCTAGGCGGATTCCTCGCTGAGGTCGTCCTCGGCTTTGCCGATGTCCTGCGGTTGGGCCTCGGTGACGAGAGTCGGGCGACGCCCCTGGGAGATCGTCTCCTTGGTCACCACGCACTTGGTCACGTCGCGGCGCGAGGGCAGCTCGAACTGGACGTCGAGCAGAGTCTCCTCAAGGATCGAGCGTAGACCGCGGGCGCCGGTCTCCCGTTCCAGCGCCTTGTCGGCGATCGCGTCGAGGCTGTCCTCGGCGAAGACCAGCTCGATGTCGTCGAACTCGAAGAAGCGCTGGAACTGGCGGGTGAGCGCGTGCCGCGGCTCGGTCAGGATCGTGGTCAGGTCGTCGCGGCTGAGCTGGTGGATCGCGGTGATCACCGGCAGGCGGCCGATGAACTCGGGGATCAGGCCGTACTCGATCAGGTCCTCGGGCAGCACCTGCTCGAACCATTCGCCGGCGTCCTTCTTCTCGCGGGCGGAGATCGAGGCGCCGAAGCCGATGCCGCGGTCCCCCACCCGGCGCTCGATCACCTTGTCGAGCTCGGCGAAGGAGCCGCCGCAGATGAAGAGGATGTTGGTGGTGTCGATCGTCAGGAACTCCTGGTGGGGGTGCTTGCGCCCTCCCTGCGGCGGCACCGAGGCCGTGGTTCCCTCGAGGATCTTCAGCAGCGCCTGCTGCACGCCTTCGCCGGAGACGTCGCGGGTGATCGACGGGTTGTCGGCTTTGCGCGCGATCTTGTCGATCTCGTCGATGTAGATGATCCCGGTCTCGGCCTTTTTGACGTCGTAGTCGGCGGCCTGGATCAGCTTCAAGAGGATGTTCTCGACGTCCTCGCCGACGTAGCCGGCCTCGGTCAGCGCGGTCGCGTCGGCGATCGCGAAAGGGACGTTGAGGATGCGGGCCAGGGT
>Ga0190264_10000165_pt1 | contig 10812 bp, 8 predicted proteins | sample Popmic112T_FD_136651 | JGI IMG/M metagenome (GOLD analysis project Ga0190264, IMG submission 136651) | Populus adjacent soil microbial communities from riparian zone of Indian Creek, Utah, USA - 112 T | ecosystem: Environmental > Terrestrial > Soil > Riparian zone | place: USA: Utah | collected... | reverse complement strand
TCTGGACCACCGCCGCGCCGGTCGCCGCGCTTTCGCCGCGCAAGGGCGCCAAGGCGATCTTCGTGCAGGGCTACGAGACCGCGCCCGACCGCTTCGACCCGCTGCTCGATGCGGTCTGGCGGCTGCCGCTCGCCAAAGTCGTGGTGGCGAGCTGGCTCGCCGACCTGGCACGCGAGCGCTTCGGCGATACCAGCCACCTGGTGCCGAACAGCGTGGATTCGGCGCAGTTCAATGCCCCGCCCCGGGGCCGGCAGGCGAGGCCGACGGTCGGGATGCTTTACAGCACGATTCCCGCAAAGGGCGCCGACCTGGCGCTCGCCGCGCTCGGCGCCGTGCGCCGGCGCTTGCCCCGGCTGCGCGTGATCGCATTTTCGGCCGAGCGGGTCGCCGCGCACCTGCCGCTGCCGGACTGGGTCGAGTTCCGCTACCGCCCGCCGCAGGAGGAGATCCGGCGCATCTACGCGAGCTGCGACGTCTGGCTGTGCGCCAGCCGGCGCGAGGGCTTCCACCTGCCCGCGCTCGAGGCGATGGCCTGCCGCTGCCCGGTGGTGTCGACGCGCATGGGCGGCCCGCGGGACTTCATCGAGCAAGGCGTCAACGGGTTTCTGGTCGAGGTGGGCGATGCCGCCGGGCTCTCGGAGAGGTTGCTGGAAATATTTCAGGGAAACCAATGGCAGCGCATGTCGGACGCCGCGCTCGCCACCGCGCAGCGCTACACCTGGGACGACGCCACCGCGCTGCTTGAGGACGCGCTCGCCGGCATCACCGAATCATGCGCGGCGCAATCATCCTGATGTATCACAGCGTGGCGGCGGAAGACGCCGCCGCCTTCATCGAGCCGGGAAACCGCATCGATCCGCGCACCTTCGAGCGGCAGATGGCGTTCCTCGCCGCCGAGCGGCGCGTGCTCGCGCTCTCGGAGCTGGTGGACACCATCGCCGCCGGCCGCCCCTTGCCCGCGAACACGGTGTGCATCACCTTCGACGACGGCTACCGCGACAATCTCACGGTCGGCGCGCCGATCCTCGAGCGCTACCGGCTGCCGGCAACGCTCTTTCTCGCCACCGGTCTCGTCGAGCGCGGCGAGAACCAGTGGTCCGATACGCTGCATTCGCTGTCCCGGAAAGATCTTCACGCGCAACTGCTCGAGGCAAGCCATGCCGAGCGCATGCGCCTGCTCGCCGGGCTCCCGCCGGTGGAGAACGCGCCGCGCCTGATGCTCGACTGGGACGACGTGCGCGAGCTCGCGCGGCGCTATCCGCGCTTCGAGATCGGTGGCCACACGCGCGACCATCTCGATCTCACCCGGCACCGCGGCGAGGCGCGCGCGCAGATCGAGGACTGCAGAGCGGACCTGCGCCGCGAGCTCGCGCATCTCGTCCCAGTAGAGCCGCGGCACTTCTCCTATCCCTACGGGCGCTGGGACGCCGAGACGCGCCAGGCGGTGATCGACGCCGGCTGGCGCTCCGCGGTCGCCGCCGACGCCAGGGGGCACGTCGGGCCGGCGACCGACCGCTACGCCATGCCCAGGGTCGAAGCGCCGCGCTCGATGACGCGCTTCGCCGTCAAGACCAGCAGCAGTTTCCGCGGCATCTTCTCGATGCTGGGAATTGTATGACCCCCGTTACGGCGATCATCGTTACCTACCAGTCGGCGCGCACGATCGGCGCCGCGCTCGCGGCGGCGCGCCGCTGTCACGAGGCGGGTCTGCTCGACCTGGTGGTGGTCGACAACGCGAGCCGCGACGCGACGCCGGCGATCCTCGCGCGCGAGGCCGGCTGGGCGCGCGTGCTGCTCGAGCCGACCAACCACGGCTTCGGCCGCGGCTGCAACCTGGGCCTTGCGCACGTGCGCAGCCCCTACACGCTGTTCCTCAACCCGGACGCGGTGATCGAGCCGGCGGCGTTGCGCACCATGCTGGAGTTCATGCAGCAGCAACCGGGCGCCGGCATCGTCGGCCCGGCGACGCTCTGCGGCAACCGGAACCACCCCGAGCTCCAGCCGACCGGCCCCTATCCCACGCCGCGAAGCGTGGTGCGCGACGCGGCGCCGGTCCTGCGCCGCCGCTCGAGCGCCACCACCATCGTGCCGGGTGCGCCGCCGATGCGCACCGGCTGGGTATGCGGTGCGGTGCTCATGATCCGCTCGCGTCTGGTGCGGCAGCTGGGCGGCTTCGATCCGCGCTTCTTCCTCTACTGGGAGGAGGTCGATCTGTGCCGCCGCGTCGAAAAGGCGGGCTACGAGAACTGGGTGCTCGGCACGGCGCTCGCGCACCATGTCGTGGGCGCGAGCTCCGGCGGTGGCCCGCGGGTCGGCACCGCGGTGGCGAAGCACTACTACCAGAGCCGCTACTACTACATGGCCAAGCATCACGGCTGGCTGGCGGCGACCGCGACCGAGGTCGGCGAGTTCGTTCTCCTTTCCCTCGGATCGGCGCTCGATGCGCTGCGCGGCCGCGGTCTCGAGCGCCTGCGGCCCCGGCTGCAGGCGGCGCTTCTGAGCTTGCCCGATGAGTACTAAGTACTTTTTGATTGATACACAAGATCTGGACGCCAGCCTCGTCGCCGCCTGGCGCTCGATCCAGGAGCGCGAGGCGCGCTTCGAGAGCCCGTACTTCTGCCCCGAGTTCACCCGGGCGGTGGGCAAGGTGCGCGACGACGTGCGGGTCGTGGTGATCGAGAACGACGGCCGGCCGGCCGGCTTCTTTCCGCACCAGCGCGCGGCCTGGGGGCGCGGCAGCCCGGTCGGCGGCGCGCTGTCCGACTACCACGGCGTGATCGCCGCGCCGCGGGCCGAGTGGAGCGTGGTCGGGCTGATGCGCGCAGCACGGCTCTCGGTCTGGAGCTTCGATCACCTGGTCGACCCGGCCGGCAGGTTCGCGCCGTACCTCACGGCGAGCGCCGCGGCCTCGCCGCAGATCGATCTCGCGAGCTTCGCGCCGCCGCCGGACTTCGCGCGCAAGGCGCGCAAGCTCGCGCGCGAGGTCGGCGAGCTTTCCTTCAGCCTGCACGAGCCCGCAAGCCTCGGGCGCATGGTCGAATGGAAAAGCGCGCAGTACCGCGCGAGCGGGCTGACCGACGCGTTCGGCGTGCGCTGGACCCGCGCGCTCCTTGAAGAACTGATGCATGGATTCACTGGCGCCTGCTCGGTGCTGCGCGCCGGGGACGAGATCGTCGCGGTGCACGCCGGCATGCGCTCGAAGAGCGTCCTGCACTGGTGGTTTCCGGCCTACGACTCGCGCTTCGCGGCTTACTCGCCGGGAATCATTCTTCTCCTGCGCATCGCGGCGGCGCTCGGCAGCGGGAAGATCGATCTCGGCAAGGGCGATGCGCGCTACAAGCGCAGCCTGATGACCGGCGCCGCGCCGCTGCGCGAGGGCTGCGTCGAGCTGCCCTCGCTCGCTGTCGCCGTGCGGCGCCTACTGCCGCTTCGGGCGCGGCGCCGCATCGAGCGCGCCTGGAGGTTCCATTGATCGGGGTGGTGGTCATCGGGCGAAACGAGGGTGAACGCCTCGCGCGCTGCCTCGCCACCGTCATCCCCGCGAAGGCGGGGACCCAGTTTCAGACGGGGACCCAGTTTAGTTTGGTCTACGTCGACTCCGGCTCGAAAGACGGATCGGTGGCGCTCGCGCGCGGCCGGGGCGCCGAGGTGGTCGAGCTCGACGCCGCATCGCCCTTTACCGCGGCGCGGGCGCGCAACGCCGGGTTCGCATTTTTGACGGGACAGCGTCCAGGCCTACGCTACGTGCAATTTCTCGACGGCGACTGCGAGCTCGCGGCCGGCTGGCTGGATAAAGCTCGGAAGTTTTTGAATGAGAATCCTCGCATCGCCGTGGTCTGCGGCCGCCTGCGCGAGAAGCATCCCGAGCGCACGGTCTACAACCTGCTCTGCGATATCGAATGGGACGCGCCGCAGGGCGCGGCACGCACCTGCGGCGGCATCGCGATGATGCGCGTCGACGCGCTGGTCGCGGTCCGCGGCTGGCGTTCCGACCTGGTCGCCGGCGAGGAGCCGGAGCTGTGCGCGCGCCTGCGCGCCGCGGGATGGCGCATCTGGCGGCTCGACGCCGAGATGGCGGCGCACGATGCGGCGATGTCGTGCTTCGGCCAGTGGTGGCGGCGCACCCTGCGCGCCGGTTACGCCTTCGCGCAGAACGCCGCGCTGCACGGCGCGCCGCCCGAGCGGCTCGGCGTGCGCGAGTCGCGCAGCGCCTGGTTCTGGGGGTTTGCACTCCCCCTCACGGTAGTTGTAACTATTCCGTGGTTGGGCGCGTGGGCGCTGCTCCTTCTGGCGGCGTATCCGCTGCAGGTGGTGCGGCTTGCGCTGCGCGGCGAAAACTGGTGGCGTGCGCTGTTTCTCGTGCTCGGCAAGTTTCCCGAGCTCGCCGGGCAGATCAGGTTCAGGCTGGAGCGGCACCCGCACCTGATCGAATACAAATGATCCGCGTCGCCTACCTCGTCAACCAGTACCCGAAGGTGAGCCACAGCTTCATCCGGCGCGAGATCCTCGCCCTGGAGAGCCGCGGCCTCGAGGTGCAGCGCATCGCCCTGCGCGGCTGGGACGACGCGCTCGCCGACCCCGAGGATCGCGAGGAGCGGCGGCGCACGCGCTACGTGCTGCAGGCTGGAATGCTGGCGCTGTTGCTTGATGTTGTTCTTGCTTTTGTAAAAAGACCTATCCAGTTCCTGGCGGCGATGGGATTGGCGCTGCGCATGGCGCGCCACGCCGAGCGGCCGCTGCCCTACCACCTCGCCTACCTCGCCGAAGCGTGCCGCGTGGCGGCGTGGCTGCGCGAGTCCGGCGCGCTCCACCTGCACGCGCATTTCGGCACCAACTCGGCCGAGGTCGCGATGCTGGCGCACGCGCTCGGCGCGCCCGCGTACAGCTTCACGGTGCACGGGCCGGAGGAGTTCGACGCGCCGCGTCGCCTCGGCATCGCCGAGAAAGTGCGCCGCTCGGCGTTCGTGGTGGCGATCAGCGCTTTCGGCCGCAGCCAGCTCTACCGCTGGGTCGAGCCGGCGCACTGGCCCAAGATCAGCGTGGTGCATTGCGGGCTGGAGCCGGGCTTCCACCAGGTCGCGCCGGCGCCGCTGCCGGACGTGCCCCGGCTGGTGTGCGTCGGCCGGCTGTGCGAGCAGAAGGGCCAGCGCCTGCTGGTCGAAGCGGCGGCGCGCCTCGCGGCGAAGGGCATCGCGCTCGAGGTGGTCCTCGCCGGCGACGGCGAGTTGCGGGCCGAGCTCGAAGCCCGTGTCCAAATGAATAACCTGGGAAGATGCGTGCGCATCACCGGATGGTTGTCGAGCGCGCAGGTGCGCGAGGAGATCCTCGCGGCGCGCGCCCTGGTCCTGCCCACCCTGGCCGAGGGTCTGCCGGTGGTGCTGATGGAGGCGATGGCGCTGCGCCGGCCGGTGCTCACCACCTACGTCGCGGGGATTCCCGAGCTGGTGCGGCCGGGGGAGAACGGCTGGCTGGTGCCTTCGGGCGACGTCGAGGCGCTCGCCGCCGCGCTCGAGGACGTGCTCGCGCGCCCGGCGGCGGAGCTGCGCGCGATGGGCGAGGCCGCGCGCACACGCGCGCTCGAGCGCCATTCGATTGATACCGAGGCCGCCAAGCTCGCCGCCTTGTTTACGAGCGCTGCTATTCAGTCGTCCCCGCGAAGGCGGGGACCCAGTTTAGAAGTTGCAAAAACCGTCCCCAGATGAGCCTGCCGGATTCCAGCTACTTGGTTAACGTCGGCCAGCTGCGCTACATCCAGGCGCATTGCGAGCCGGTCGACACTCGCAACCCGGACGCGCTGGTTGGCGCGTTCCTGTCGCCCGGCCAGCGCCTCGCCAGCCGCCTGCGCGGCGCGCTTTTCCTGCGGCGGCTGCGCGCGAACCCCTTCTACCACTACATCCTCGCGCGCACGCGCCATTACGACGAGGTCTTCCTCGGCGCGGTGCGCGATGGTGTTTCCTGCATCGTCAATATCGGCTGCGGATCCGACACGCGCGCCTACCGCTTCGCGCCGCTCTTGCAGCGGAAAGGCATCACCGTCCTTGAATGCGACCAGCCACAGGCGATTCACGCCAAGCGCGACATGGCCGCGCGGCGCTGGCCCAGCGCGCACGTCCGCTACCTACCGCTGGATCTGAATGAGAAAGAATCGGGCTCTGACCCCGATTTATGGGAGCACGCGAGCGGACGCGCGTTGGTCTTGATGGAGGGTGTAAGCCCCTACATCGAGCGGACGAAGTTCGAAGCGTTCCTGCGTCAGCTTTCCGCCAGGCTCGAGCCCGGCAGCGTGCTCGCCTACGATTTCAAGCTGCAGGGCGTGGCGCCGGGTTTTGGCCACCCGGCGTCGTTCCGGCTCCCGCCCGAGCGCGACGCCGTAGCGGCCTATCACCGCCCGCTGGGGTTCCAGTTACAGCAATTGGAAACAAGTGCGGGCCTCACGCGCCGGTTGCTGCTGCGCGCATCCCCGCTCTTCGAGGAGGACTGCCTCGCATGTCTTACCTGCTGATTTCACCCTGCCGCGACGAAGCGGCCTACATGCGCGAGACGCTGGACACGGTGATCGCCCAGTCGCTGCGCCCGGCCAAGTGGGTGATCGTCGACGACGGCTCGAGCGACGACACGCCGCGCATCCTCGCCGAGTACGCGCGGCGCCACGACTGGATCGAGATCGTCACCGTGCGCGATCGCGGCAAGCGCTCGGTCGGCCCGGGGGTGATCGAAGCCTTCTACGCCGGGTACCGGACCATCGACCCGGACGATTACGACTACCTGTGCAAGCTCGACCTCGACCTGCGGCTGCCGCCGCGCTACTTCGAGATCCTGGTCGCGCGCATGGCGGCCAATCCGCGCATCGCGACCTGCAGCGGCAAAGCCTACGTCGAGGAGCGCGGGCGGCTGGTGCCCGAGCGGCACGGCGACGACACCTCGCTCGGCATGACCAAGTTCTACCGCGTGTCGTGCTTCAAGGCGATCGGCGGCTTCGTGCACGAAGTGATGTGGGACGGAATCGATTGTCACTACTGCCGGATGCACGGCTGGATCGCGTGCAGCTGGGACGAGCCCGAGCTGCGCTTCGTGCACCTGCGCCCGATGGGCTCGAGCCAGCAGAGCATCTACGTTGGCCGCATGCGCCACGGCGCCGGGCAGTACTTCATGGGCACCGGCTTCGTCTACATGGCGGCGAGCGCGGCGAGCCGGCTGAATCAGAAGCCCTACGTCCTTGGCTCGCTTGCCATGCTCTGGGGATGGCTGCGCAGCGCGCTCGAGCGCAGGCGCCGTCTGGACGATCCGCAGTTCAGGTCCTTCCTGCGGGCCTATCAGCGGCGCGCGCTGCTCGCCGGCAAGAAGCGCGCGCTTGCTATGGCGCCCACCACACCGGATTCCGCTCGATAAACGTCATCAGGCCGTCGAACTTGGGGGATTCGCTGCGCGGCTGCGCGACGTACTCGAGCGTGCCCCAGCGGCCCGACTTCGTATACCGGCTGACGTCGTTGAAGTGCACGAACAGCTCGCCGCCCTCGCGCTTCCAGATCGCGAGGTAATCGAGGTAGAGCTGCTTGATGCGCGGATCGCGGTTGAACGCGTCGAACAGTGCGTTCAGCACCCGGTTGTCCTGCGCCGCACCCACGCCCGCCATATGCTGGCCGCCCTCGTAGGCGAGCAGGCGCAAGCCGTATTTGCCGGCCAGCGTGCGGTGGTTGCGCATGTGGGCGGTCTCGTGGGGGAAGACGGTGGTTCGCACGTGGTCGATGAAGGCATCCAGCGTCATGGCGGTGAACTTCCCGGCCTCGGCGGGCGTGGGCGAGACGCCGAAGTACGGCGCGATCGCCAGCGCATCGATGCCATTTCCCTTGAGATGCTCGAGCCCGCTCTTTGCCACCCAGGGGTTGGCCGCCTGAGCGCCGAGCACCGAGACCACACGGTCGGCGCCGAGCTCGGCCTTGAACACCGCGGCGAGCGTGCGCGTGCGCGATGCGTGATGCGCGGCAAGCGTCAGTCCCAGCGATTTCGCCTGATTGGAAAGATGGGCGTGCTGCGAAAACATAGAGTTCCACACCTCGTTGGAGTGCTCCACGTACACGCCCAGCGCCGGGTCGAGCTTTTCCTTGACCATCTGCGCAAAGTTGCGGGCATACGTCCCGTCGCTCTGGTGCGGCAGGGTGAACCAGGGGTGCGCCCCGACCAGGTTGGCGAGCGCGATCAGCACTTCCAGCGGCGCGCCGCGCTCCGCGGCCCAGGTGCTGTAGGTCAGCGGCGTACGCTGCGCCCAGGTCGCCACCGGGCTCGAGTTGGTGCGCATCCAGTCCATGAAGCGCAGCACCGAGTAGCCGCGCAGCCGCTCGGCGAATACGGGATAGAAGATGAGACTGCGATCCTCGGTGAAGGAAATGAAACGCTTCGTGCCGCAGTCGCGCGCCGATGCGGCGTGCCTGAACGGGTCGCCCTCGCAGATGCCGCCCGGCATGAGGATCTCGATCTCGCGCAGGTAGTTCGCCGGGTTGGTGGCGTCGATCCACAGATAGACGCCGCCGTCGTTCGGCGTCACCTCGAGCACCATCTCGCCGCGCCGCTGCGACACGACCTTGGCGGCGAAGCCGAAGTTGAGCTTGCCCTCGCCCTTGTAGCGCACCAGGTAGCGCCCGCCGGGGTAGCGGTTGCCGAACTCGCGCAGCATGAGCTTGCGCACCACCTGGCCGGGGCGCAGCGAGCGCACCCAGCCGTCGGCATCGAGATCGAGCGGCGGGCCGCCGCCCCAGTCCTTCGCGTCTCCCGACATCCATTCGCTCGAGGACTTCATCACGTCGACGAACGGCAGCTGCGGCGACCAGTAGGCGAGCAGCTCCAGGTTGGTGCCGATCGGCGAGCGCAGACGGCTTTGAAACGCGGGACCGCTACTCGCCGGCGCAGTCGATGATTCGACGCCGCATCCGGCCATCAGGGCGATGACCAGCCAGACGCGGCCCTTGCGAAACCAGGCGCCCATCGTTACGGCGTCCACCAGACGGGGTTCTGCTCGATGAAGGTCATGATGCCGTCGAACTTGGGCGACTCGCTGCGCGGCTGGGCGACATACTCGAGCGCGCCCCAGCGGCCCCATTTCGTGTAGCGGCTGACGTCGTTGAAGTGCACGAACAGCTCGCCGCCGACGCGCTTCCAGTCGGCGAGATAGTCCAGGTACAGCTGCCGGATGCGCGGGTCGCGGTTGAAGCTGTCGAACAAGGCATTGAGCGCCGCGTTGTCCTCGGCGCCGCCCACGCCCGCCATGTGCTGGCCGCCCTCGTAGGCGAGCAGGCGCACGCCGTAGTCCGCCGCCAGCGTGCGGTAGCTCGCCATATGGCTGGCCATCATCGGCAGCACCGTGGTGCGCACATGGTCGAAGAAGGCGTCGAGGCCCATCGCGGTATAGGCGTCCGCCTCGCCCGGACCGGGCGAGACGCCGAAGTACGGCGCGATCGCCACCGCGTCGATCCCGGTCGCCCCCGCACCGAAGCGCGCGCGCAGAAAATCGAGCGGATGCGAGGCGATCCAGGTGTTGACCGTCTGGGCGCCGAGCACCGCGACCACGCGCCCGGCGCCGAGCTCGGCCTTGAAGATTCCTGCCAGCGTGCGCGTGCGCAGCGCGTGGTATTCCACAAGGAACAGCCCCTGGGCCGCGCCCTGGCTGGAGAGCTCGGCGTACTGCGTGAACTGGGAGTTCCACACCTCGTTCGAGTGCTCCACGTACACGCCGAGCGCCGGGTCGAGCTTCTGCTGGACGAGTTGCGCGAAGCTCCGCGCATAGTCCTCGTCGCTCCGGTGCGGCAGCGTGAACCACGGCTGCGCGCCCACCAGGTTGGCAAGCGCGATCATCACCTCGACCGGCGCGCCGCTCTCCCTGGCCCAGGTGCTGTAGGTGATCGGCGTGCGCTGCGCCCAGGTCGCTACCGAGCTGTTGTTGGTGCGCATCCAGTCCATGAAGCGCAGCACCGAGTAGCCGCGCAGCCGCTCGGCGAACACCGGATAGAACAGAATGTTGCGGTCGTCGGCAAACGACCGATAGGGCCGGCTGCCGCAGGCCTGCGCCGAGGCGGCGTGGGTGAACGGGTCGCCTTCGCAGATGCCCCCCGGCATGATGATCTCGACCTCGCGCAGGTAGTTCTGCGGGTTGGTCGCCTCGATCCACAGGAGAATGCCGCCGTCGTCGGGCGTCACTTCGATCACCATCTCGCCCGGCTGCTCCGACACCACCGCTGCGGCGAAGCCGAATCTGAGCGTGCCCTCGCCCTTGTAGCGCACCAGGTAGCGGCCGCCGGGGTAGCGCTCGCCGATATCGCGCAGCATGAGCGTGCGCGCCACCTGACCCGGCGCGAGCGAGCGCACCCAGCCGTTGGCATCCAGGTCGAGCGCCCTGCCGTCGCCCCACTCGGTGCTGGTGCCCGACTCGAACTCGCCCGCGGACTTCATCACGTCGACGAACGGCACCTGCGCCGACCAGTAGGTGATCGGGTCGAGGTTAGTGCCGAGCGCCGAGCGCAATCCCGGCGGCGAGGCAGCGCGCGTGGTGGCGCTCGCGGGGCTCGACGGCGCGGAAAAGTTGCCCGCGAGGTCGAACGCCGCCACGCTATAGGTGTAGCGCCTCGCGGCTGAAAGTCCCTTATCGGCGTACGCGGTGGCGCTCGTCGTGGCGACCTGGACGCCGTCACGCAGCACCCGGTAGCCGGCGACGCCGACTCTGTCGCTCGACGCTCTCCAGGCGAGGTTGATCTGCGAGGCCGAGATCGCGCTCGCGCTCAGGCCGCTCGGCGTGGTCGGCGCCGTGGTGTCCGGCGCCGGCGC
>Ga0190264_10000164_pt1 | contig 10815 bp, 12 predicted proteins | sample Popmic112T_FD_136651 | JGI IMG/M metagenome (GOLD analysis project Ga0190264, IMG submission 136651) | Populus adjacent soil microbial communities from riparian zone of Indian Creek, Utah, USA - 112 T | ecosystem: Environmental > Terrestrial > Soil > Riparian zone | place: USA: Utah | collected... | reverse complement strand
TTTTGTGCCCAGAGGGCAAGGGTCGGGCCCAGCCCGCCTGGCAGCGCGAGCTGGGCTTCGACGCTGTCGACCGCTACAGCGGCGTGCAGGGCAGGACGTGGGTGACCTTGAGCATGGTCTCGTCGGTGAACTGAACTTTCCCTTCGGCGTAGTACACGCCGGTCGGGCAGCTGGCGGTCAGGTAGCTCGTCTTCTTGCCCTTGTAGGTGAATTTGCGGTCGACCTTGAGCCTGAATTTGGTCACCGAGCCGGCGCCGCCGGCGATCTTCGGGATCTGGGCTACGGCGTGAGTTCCGTAGTGGCCACGATTGATGCGGGTGAGCTTGACGGTGGCGACCACGGCGGTCGGTGCGGGCACGTTGACGTAGGTGTGGATGAGCAGCAGCGTGGTGCCGCCGCGGACGCCGCCGTTGAAGAGGAGGATCGGGCCCTTGGCGTCAAGGGGTGCCTGTTCGGGGAAGCTGACCACGACGTCGGCGGTCCCGGAGCCGACGATCGCATCGGGGCAGGCCTTCTTCACGTCCCCCGTGGAGCGCGCCACGAGCTGGTCCTGCCGGCAGACGGGAAGGCCCTTGGCGTTGACCTGGATGTTCCTGTCGAAGTCGGCGATCACTCCCGTGATCGCGGGCGGGTGGCTGCCGTCGACGGTTTCGATCCGGCCGTTCATCACCGCGGAGGTCGGCGCCTGCTCGTGCCTGGGCAGCTTCGAGGGCGAGATGAAGCCGTTGTCCCTGAAGATCAGGTTGCCGACCCGGACCACCTTGGGTTCGGCCAGGGCGCTCGCGGTGGCGATCAGTACGAGCCCGACCGCGACGGTCGTGGCCAGAATCAGGTGCTTCCTCATGGTCGTTCCCCTTGCCTGGTGAGATCGGTCGAGCCGATCCTCTCCCGCCGGGCACGGCCATGGCCTCCCCAATATGGGGCCTCGCTCACTCCGTATTCAGCAACCCGGGAAATTTCGCGTCGTGGAGCAGCAACGCCGTCTCCAACTCGGTCGCGATGTCCTTCAGCGGTCGGCCGAAGAGGTCCTCGATGGCGCGGATGCGATTGGTTACCGTACGTCTGTCGACCCCCAGGGCGGCAGCGGTCGAAGAGGTGTTGCGCTCGGTCGCGAAGTAGGCGCGCAGAGTCCCCCGTGCCACCTTGCCGCCGTCGCGCGTGCCCGCGAGCGGCTCCAGGTAGAGCCGGCGCAGCGAGGTGGCGGCGAGATCGTCGCGCAGGACCGAGGCCAGCAGGGTGACGTCGGCGTAGCGGAGTGCCGGCCGCTCTCCGTGTTCGGCAATCGGCAGCGCCGCCTTCGCCTGGCGGTGGCTGAAGCGCCAGCCCGAAAGCCCCTCGTCGGGCTCGCCGACGGCCACGAAGATCCCCTCCAGGGGCATCTCGGCGAGCGCGCGCAGCGCCAGGTCGCTCGCCAGTGGGGAGCGGCCGCCGAGCCAGCAGGCCCAGACCGGCTCCTCCTCATGACAGACGGCGAGGAGGCGGCGGTCGAGCTTCTCGGCCAGCGCCCGCGCCGCCTCCCGCGCGTTTTCGCCCTTGGCAACCAGGGCCAGGTGGTGGGCGTCGAGGTCGTATCCGAGCTCGGAGTGGTCGACAAGCTCGCCGGCGAGCAGGCCCTTGACGCAGGCGCGCCGCCGCTCCGAGGGGCTGCTGGGCCGGTTCCTCGCTTCGCGCTCGTGCTCGGCGCTGACGGCGGCGAGCAGGCGATCGCCGAGCGTCGCCTGGGCGGCGAGCAGGCGGCGGAGGGCGGAGCTCGGAAGCTCGGCCCGCTCCGCCTCTTCGACCAGGAAATCCCCGAAGAGGGCGTTGCCGGCGAAGTAGCGGCGCAGCACGGTGTCGAGGGAGACCCCGTCGCGCGCATCCAGGCGAGCCTGCGCGAGCAAGACCGCCGGAACGGCCGGGGCGTGGCGCTCGCCGAGCTCGATGACCGCGAGCCGATGCTCGACGGCGGCGGCGAGGGCGGCGTTGAGACCTTCTAGGTAGGCGGGGTCGGCAACCTCGTGCGGGTCGGAGATCGCGTAGATGCGCGTCGCGATCGTCGCCTGAATCTCGGGCAGCCGTTCGCGCAGCCGGGACGCGAGCGTGGAGCAGGCCTCATCGAGGGAGCGTGCGGACGCCACGCGCTCACCTTAGCGACGCAGTGAGTGGGCTTATGAGGTCTCGACCGCGTGTAGGGAGGCGGTCGCGGCCTCGCGGCTGTCACCGAGCCCCACCATCAGGTTGATCGCGAGGGGACGCATGGTGGAGAGGCCGTCGCCGGCGAAGACGCCGGCGATCTCGAGCAGGACGAAGCCGTGGGTGGCGCTGAGGAACTGGCCGGCGGCGATGACGGGGTCGACGGGGTCGATCCGCCCGGACTCCTTGACCCTGGTCATCGAGCGCACCAGGACATCGACGGCGCTCTGGGCCTCCGGCGAGTTGGTGACGGCGCCGGACACGGTTATTTCGAGACCCGCGTGGCGGCGCAGGCCGCCGCCGGTGAGCCCGAACATCAGCCGGTAGAGATGCGGGTGGGCGAGGGCCCATTCGCCGAAGGCCCGGCCCTTGGCGAAGAAGTCCGCGACCGGATCCTCGCCCTCGGGCACCTTCGCCACGTGGCGGGCGAAGCGGTCGAAGCCGTCGGCGACGATCACCTCGATCAGCCCCGGCATGCCGCCGAAGTGGGTGTAGAGCGCCTGGGTCGAGGTCCCGACCGCCGCCGTGATGGTGCGCGCCCGCAGGGCCTCGGGTCCCGAATCTTCTATCGCTTCACGGGCGGCTGTGAGCAGCCGGGTCCGCTGGTCTACCTCTGGGGTGACGGTGCTATCTTGCATCCATAACAATGTTACAACAGCGTTCTAGCGGGACCGGAGGGGGCACCTACGACGTGGTCGTCGTCGGTGCCCGTTGCGCCGGCTCGCCGCTGGCGATCATGCTCTCCAGGGCGGGTCTGAAGGTCTGCCTGGTCGACCGGGCCACCTTCCCGAGCGACACTCCGTCCACCCACGCCGTCCAGCCGGCGGGCGTCAGGATCCTCGACCAGCTCGGCGTCCTCGAGGAGATCCTCGAGCAGTCCCTGCCGATCGACGGAGGCATCATCTCCTTCGAGGATGTGAGGATCGAGGTCGGCGGAATCACCCGGCTGACCGGGGCCCCTGTCGTCAACGCCCGCCGGGTCACGCTCGACATGATCCTGCTCGAAGCCGCCGCGGCGTCCGGGGTCGAGGTGCGGACGCAGACGGCCGTCACCGGCCTGGTCGAAGCGGCGGGCCGGGTCGTCGGCGTCGAGACCACCGCCGGCCCCCTGCGGGCGCCACTCGTCGTCGGCGCCGACGGCGCCCGCTCCACCGTGGCCCGCCTCGTCGGCGCCCGCGAGTACCACCGGACGGCGCCGCGGCGAATCTTTCTCTGGTCCTACTTCGAGGGCATCGACGAAAGTGAGCGGCGGATCTGGCTGGGCGGCAAGGGCGACGACAGCTTCCTCGCCAGCCCGACCGACGCCGGGCTCTTCCTCGCCGCTTTCGTCGCTCCGATCGACCGTTGGGACGAGCTGCGTCGCGATCGCACCAGCGGCTGCGACGAGGGCCTCGCCCGTTGGCCGGAGCTGGCGCAGCACCTCGCCGGCGGCCGGCGCGTCGGCCCGGTGCGGATGATGTCGCGCTGGCACGGCTACTTCCGGGAGTCGGCCGGACCCGGCTGGGCGCTGATCGGCGACGCCGGTCACTTCAAGGACCCGACCCCCGGCCAGGGCATCTCCGACGCACTGCGCCAGGCCGTCGCCCTGGCGGCGGCGATCGAGCAGGGCCTGGGTGGGGTCGAGCCCGCCGACGAGGCGCTGCGCCGCTGGTGGGCGTGGCGCGACCGCGACGCCTGGGAGATGTACTGGTTCGCTCAGGACATGGGAGCCACCGACCGCGCCCCGATGCTGTTGCGGGCGCTGCAGGTGCGCTTCGCCGCCGAACCCAGGCTCGTCGACGACCTCTTGCGGGTGCTCAGCCACGAACTGGCTCCCTCGAAGCTGTTCGCGCCATCGCTGATCCTCTCGGTGTTCGGCGAAGCGCTGCGCAAGGAACGGGGCAGGCGACCGGCGCTGCTGGCCGAGATGTGGGCGCTCACGCTCGAGGAACTGCGCCGACGGGCGCTCGACCTCTCGGGCGCTCGGCGGCCGGCCTACTGAGGACGGGCGAGATCGCCGACCAGCGCCCGCATTTTTTCCAGTGCCGCCGTGTGGTGCCGGTCGGCCGCCGACTTTTGCCAACCGACCCTTCGGCCAGCTTCCCTTATGGACGCATCCTCGTAGTAGACCGAGATGAACAGCTTGCGCTCTTTATCGGGAAGGTGACTTAGTGCCTGGAGCAGGCGCTCCCGTAGATCGGCGTCGAGTACTTGTTGCTCGGGGGTCGGCGTTGATTTGTCAGCCAGATGAAAAATGGTGTCGAGTGATGACGTATAGGGCTTTCGCCTTTCTGCGTCACAAAGATTCAGCGCCCGCCAGTACGCACAGTTAAGAAGCCATCCCACCGGATTACTCGCGGGACGATTGTCTTTGAGCCACTCCGCGTACTCGATGGTCGCCTGGCTGAGCAGGTCTCCCGCGTGCTGAGCAATCCATGGCCGGAAGTCCTTGGCGAGCATCCCTTTGATGCCATGTTCGGCCCTACGCATCTCCGCCGGGGTGATCACTCCAATGAGACCGAGGTCGGCCGCCGGGTTGTTCCAGTCGGCCTCAGACGCGCTCCAGCACCACCACCGGGATTTCGCGCTCGGTGTTCTTCTGGTAATCGTCGTAGTGGGGCCACTCGCCGGTCATCGTCCGCCACATCTCCGGCTTCTCTTCGGCATCGGCGGTGCGGGCGCGGGCGTGGAACCGGTCGCCTTTGATCTGTACCTCGACCTCGGGGTTCTCGGTCAGGTTGAGGTACCAGGCGGGAGGCTCGTCGGTGCCGCCTTTGGAGGCGACGACCATGTAGGCGTCGCCATGTGGGGCGTAGATCAGCGGGGTGGTGCGCGGCTCACCCGACTTACGTCCGGTGGTGGTCAGCAGCAGGGTCTGGGTCCCCTGCCAGTCGTGGCCCTCCTCGCCGTCGGTGGCGCGGTAGCGATCGACGTGCTCTTGGCCGAACAACATGCCTTGATGCTAGTCAAGTCGATCGGTGGGCTTCGGGGGCGATTCAGCCCTCCGCCGCGAGCTCGTTGCGACGTCCCTCCAGGAAGCCGCGTTCGGCGTCGGAGGGCACCAGCTCCAGCGCCCGCTCGTAAGCCTCACGGGCCTCGTCGACTCGGTCGAGCCGGCGCAGCAGCTCGGCCCGGGTCGCGTGGAACGGGTGGTAGCGGTCGAGGTCGAGCTGCTCGATCAGCGCCAGCGCCGCCTCGACCTCACCCGCCTCGGCGATCGCCGCGGCACGATTCAGCTCGACCACCGGCGAGGCGGTGAGGCGGGCGAGCTCGCCGTAGAGCGCCGCGATCTGCGGCCAGTCCGGCGGCTGCTCGAGGTGGAGGGAGCCGATCGCCGCCTGCAGCGCGTACTGGCCGCGCCCGCCGAGCGCTATCGCCCGCTCGAGCGCCACCCGTCCCGCCTCGATCTGCTCCCGGTCCCAGAGCGAACGGTCCTGGTCTTCGAGCAGCACCACCGTGCCGGTGGCGAAGCGGGCGTCGCGACGGGCGTCGTGCAGCAGCATCAGTCCCAGCAGGCCATGCGCCTCGGGCTCGTCGGGCATCAGTTCGGCCAACCCGCCGCCGAGCCGGACCGCCTCCGCAGCGAGGTCGTTGCGCCCGCCGTAGCCCTCGTTGAAGATCAGGTAGATGACCGCCAGCACCGTGGCGAGGCGATCCGGGAGCAGGTGGTCGGGCGGGACCCGAAAGGGGATGCCGGCGTCGCGGATCTTGTTTTTCGCCCGGACCAGGCGCTTCGCCATCGTCGGCTCCGGGACGAGGAAGGCACGGGAGATCTCCACCGTGCTGAGGCCGCCGAGGGTGCGCAGCGCCAGCGCCACCTGGGCCTCCGTCGCCAGCGCCGGATGGCAGCAGGTGAAGAGGAGCTCGAGCCGTTCGTCGGGGAAGGTCGTGTCTGGGAGCTCGTCGTCCATGGTTTGGGGAACCTCCAGCAGGCGAGTCTTGGCGGCGAGCGTGCGGTCGCGGCGGATGCGGTCGATCGCCTGGTTGCGCGCGGTCGCGATCAACCAGGCGCGCGGGTTGGTGGGAGTGCCCTCGCGCGGCCAGCGCTCGGCGGCGACCGCGAAGGCCGACTGCGTGGCTTCCTCGGCGAGGTCGATGTCGCCGAGGAAGCCGACGAGGGTGGCGAGAACGCGCCCCCACTCGTCGCGGAAGACGCGCTCGATCAGCGCTCCACCACGGGCCGCACCTCGATCGTGCCGCCCAGCCTGGCGGCCGGGATCCGCGCCGCCAGCTCGAGTGCCGCGTCGAGGTCGTCGGCCTCGAACAGGTAGTAGCCGCCGAGTACCTCCTTGGTCGTCGCGAAGGGCCCGTCGGTGGTCAGGGTCTGGCCGTTCTCGACCCGGACCGTGGTCGCGGTCGCCCCCGGCTGCAGCTGGTGGCCGCCGCTGACGCCGGGCGTCTCGGAGATCGCGAAATACTCGCCCATGATCGCTTTCTGCTCGGCCTCGGAGCGGTCCTCGAACCCGTTCATCGAGTCGCCCGAGTAGATGAGGAGCATGTATTGCATCGTTGCCTCCTTGGAGTGAATGGTCGCATCTAAGACGAACGGGATCTCCGTATATGGACAGGCCGCCTCGTACGCGTTCTTTCCCGTGGACCCGTAGATTCCAGCTGATGCCGACCCTCTTCGAGATCGGGACCCGCTACGAGCGCCCGCCGACCGAGCCGCCCTCGTGGTTTCAGGACGTGCTCGCGCAGGTGCGCGGTGAGCGCGAGGGGGACGTGCCGATCAGGGTCGAGGCGACCACCGGCCACCGGGTCGACGCGCTTCTGACCGAGCTTGACCCCGCGATCTCGCCCGGGTCGCACGGGAAGGTCAGCCTCAACTCCCACGGCGAGGACTTGGTGATCGGCTCGGAGATGATCGCGGCGTTCACGCTGCTGCCGGGTGCGACCGCCAAGCGCGAAGACGATTCCGAGGACTGACCGTAGAGCGGCGTCAGCCGCTCCGGGATCAGCCCCCGGTGGTGCTACTTACAGGTCTTGTCCGGCGCCGGCAGGTTGAGGCGCTGGCGCGCGGCGGCGACGGCCGAGACCGATGAGCGGCAGGCTTTGGCGATGGCGCCGTCGCCGTGGTCGGGACGGCGGCTGACCTCGAACTCGATCAGGGCCGCGCGCCGCAGTTTGGCGCGGACTTCGATCGGGCTGTCGTCGGGAGCCGACTCCAGCGCCGCCTGCGCGGCGCGATCGCGCCGGCAGTTGAGGCAGAAGATGCCGTCCTTGTTGCGGTCCCAGGTCTCAGGGAAGTCGACGCGTTGGCCGTCCATGCGACCGACCGAGACGCCGCACTGGTTGCAGGTCCACTTCTTCGCGGTTCCGGGTGCGGTTGCAGTGCTCATGCGGCCACCTTTGCCTTGCTGCGACGACGACGGCGCCGGCGCTTCTGGGCGGCGGAGGCGTTGCCGTTGCTGTTGGAGTTGGAGCTGGGGCGGGGGGTCGAAGCGGTTTCGGTCCGGGCCGAGCCGGCGGGCCGGTTGAGGTCGAACTCGCGGGAGAGGCCGAGGTCGCGGGCGATCTTGCTCATGTCGCCGACCTGGTCCTCCAGCACGAAGCTGATCCCGGCGCCGCGGTTGCCGGCGCGGCCGGTGCGGCCGATCCGGTGCGTGTAGGCGTCCTGGTCGCCGGGGGCGTCGAAGTTGATCACGTGGGTGACGTCGGCGACGTCGATCCCGCGGGCGGCGACGTCGGTCGCGATCAGGGTGTCGACCTCGCCTTTCTCGAAGCGTGCCAGCGCGCGTTCGCGCTGGCCCTGGCTCTTGTCGCCGTGCATGGCGACGGCCTCGACCTCACGGCTGCGCAGGCGTTTGACCAGGCGGTCGGCGCCGCGCTTGGTGCGGACGAAGACGAGGGTGCGGCCACGCCCGACTTCTTTCAGCTGCACGGTGAGGTGGTCGAGCTTGGCGCTCTGGGACTCGACGTGGACGAAGCTGTGCTCGATGTCGCGGTCCTTGTGCTCGGTCGGCTCCTGGGTGTGGCGCCGGGCCTGGTGGGTGTAGGCGGCGGCGAGCTTGCGGGTCGCGCCCTCCAGGGTGGCCGAGAAGAACAAGGTCTGGCGATCATCCGGGGTCTGGGCGACGATCCGGTTGACCGCCGGTTTGAAGCCCATGTCGAGCATGCGGTCGGCCTCGTCGAGGACGAGGATCTCGACCCGGTCGAGCGAGATCGTGTTGCGGCCGAGCAGGTCCTCGAGTCGGCCGGGGGTGGCGACGACGATGTCGGCGCGACGGGCGGCGTTGCTCTGCGGGCCGAAGCCGACACCGCCGTAGACGGCGGCGACGCGGAGGCCGCGGGCGCGGGCGATCGAGTCGAGCTCGTCGACGATCTGGCTGGCGAGCTCGCGGGTCGGGGCCAGGATCAGCGCCGCGAGGCCGTTGCCGGGCTTGAGCGAGTCGACGGTCGGGATCCCGAAGGCGAGCGTCTTGCCCGAGCCGGTCGGGGACTGGACCAGCAGGTCGTGGCCGTCGAGCGCGTCGCTGACGACCAGCTGCTGGACGGGGAAGGGTGCGTCGATGCCGCGGGCGGCGAGTGCGTCCACGACAGATTCAGAGATGCCGAGATCGGCAAAAGACTTCAAGTTATGTGCTCCTTATTGTGCGATTCAGGGAGATTCAGAAGCCCCAAAACGCTGAGAAGCGAGCGGAGGAAACGGAACCTCTCGGGTGGCGGTGGCGCCAAGCCCGACCTGATAACCGTAGCAGGCTGGTGTGTTTGGCCTGCTTTTAGGCACTTTTTGCGCGTTTCCTACACTTCTTCGATGGCTTCCGAGGCGCCCACAGAGCAGACCTACACCTTGTATAGACGCGGTCTCGAGCTGCTCGAGGACGGCGATTTCGTCGATGCCGCCGAGCCGCTGGCCGAGGCGGCGCGGCGGGCGCCGGAGAAGGCCTCGGTGCGCGAGGCGTTGGGACGCGCCTACTACCGCGCCGGCCGCTTCGCCAAGGCCGCGGTCGAGTTCGAGGCCGTGGTCGAGGCCCACCACGTCGACGACTACGCCCACTTCTGCCTCGGTCGCGCCCTCAGCATGACCGGCGAGAAGCAGCGCGCCCGCCACCACCTGGCCCTGGCCGCCAACCTGCGCCCCGATCGCAGCGACTATCGCTTCTATCGCCGCTTGCTCGACGCCTGAGCGCGAGCCTCAGAAGCCGTGAACCAGCTTGCCGACGGTTTCGCGTGAGAAGTAAGGGCCGAAGGTGCGCGACTTGTTGTCGAGGTGGAGATAGGCGTTGACGCCGTTGATTTCGGTGCCGTCGCCGATCAGCCAGCCGCCGCCGCTGGCCCCGGGCGCCCAGTGGCAGCCGACGCCGAGCGTCGGCGGGCCGGGGAAACGGTTGGAGAGCGGGTCGTCGCCGATGTAGGGCGAGCTGCATTTCTGCAGGAATTTGGTTTCGCCGGGATAGCCGAAGGTCTGGAAGGTCTGGTGGCGGGTCAGGTCGGTGACGATCGTGGCGCCGCCGCCGACCGCGTCGGCGACGTTCACCCCTTCGGCGTTGGGCAGGGTGAGGAAGGCGCCGAGGTCGAAGTCGGGGTTGCCGTGGTTGGTCCACTGCTTCGGCGCGCGGATCTTGCTGCGGCGGGCGACGAAGGACCCGAACGGGGCGACGCCGCCGTGGTAGGCGGGGACGAACTGCAGGTAGTCGGACCAGACGCTCTTCTTCCCCTCTTCGCGGCCGCTGTTGAGGCAGTGGCCGGCGGTCAGGACCAGCTGTCGGGTGGGGCTGTTAATCGCCGTTCCCGAGCAGTAGCCGGAGCGGCCGTCGCGGCGGATGAAGATGCGGCCGTTGAAGGAGTAGGGCGGCAGGTCCGGGGTGGAGACGGGGAGGAAGCTGGCGCCGGCGAGGGCTTCCTCGGCGGGGGCGCCGACCCTGAGCCTGGGCTTGCCGGCGGCGCCGATAACGAGGTCGAGCGGGCGGGCGTTGCGCATCCGCGCCGGGGTCCAGTAACGGGCGACCCGCGCCGCCTGGCGCGCCTCGGTGAGGGCGGGGGCGCCGGCCGTGGAGCGCGCCGGGCTCGCGGCCGCGGCTCCCGCGGGCCAGGCGACGGCGCTCGCGAGCAGGGCGAGCGAGGCCGCGAGCGCTGCCGCGACGCGTGAGTGGGCACGGTGCGGGCGCCGCTGCATCGGCAGGAGGATAGACGGCCGGCTCCGCGACCGGACCGATCGGCCGGCCGCGGATCCGGGTCGGTTTCAGCTGAGGAGCGGGATCACGCAGCGGTATTTCTTGGTGGCGGTTGATGCCGCTGAGGAGATGACTGCTGACGGAGAAACCGTCACCACGGCATAGAGACCAGGTCCGGAAACAACTGGAACGTCTCCCGTCCACTCATCCCCGGCCGCCAGTGCGATCCCCGGCTGTTGTGAGAACGCCGCCAGCGCCAGCGCGCCGGGCAGCTCACCGCCCTGGGTCGCGCAGGCCAGCGCCGCCGCCGGCGCGCTCACCGCCGCTTCGCTGCTGCCGCTCTGCCAGCAGGCGCCGGCGAAGAAACGGGCGGGAGGTTTGCAGCCGGCGCGGTAGCCGTTGACCCTGGTCGCGTCGATCGCGTTGACGGCGTTGAGCGCGGTCTGGGCGTCGCGGGCGCTGTCGGCGTTGTCGGCGTGGACCGCGCTCGGCACCTGGCCCAGGGTCGAGGCGTCGACCTGGATGCCGGTCACGGACCCCGGCGCCAGGG
>Ga0190264_10000163_pt1 | contig 10821 bp, 10 predicted proteins | sample Popmic112T_FD_136651 | JGI IMG/M metagenome (GOLD analysis project Ga0190264, IMG submission 136651) | Populus adjacent soil microbial communities from riparian zone of Indian Creek, Utah, USA - 112 T | ecosystem: Environmental > Terrestrial > Soil > Riparian zone | place: USA: Utah | collected... | reverse complement strand
TAATCCTGCATTGCCGCGACAACCTGGCGGCCGCCGAGGAGACGCGGGTCGCCATCGTGAACGCCGGCGGCCTGAACCCGCGCATCCTGCGTTTCGACATCGCCGACCGCGCCGGCTGCGCCGCCGCCATTGCTGCGGATATGACGGCTCATGGCGCGTATTACGGCGTGGTCTGCAACGCCGGCGTGGCGCGGGATGGCGCGTTTCCGGCGCTCACCGATGAAGACTGGGATACGGTACTGCGCACGAATCTCGACGGCTTCTACAATGTGCTGCATCCGGCGATCATGCCCATGATCCGGCGGCGGGCGCCGGCGCGGATCGTGACGCTGTCTTCGGTTTCGGGTGTCATGGGCAATCGCGGTCAGGTCAATTACAGCGCGTCGAAGGCGGGAATCATCGGCGCCACCAAGGCGCTGGCGGTGGAGCTGGCGAGCCGCAGCATCACGGTGAACTGCGTCGCGCCGGGACTCATCCGCACCGACTTGGTCAGCGACGCGCCGGTGGAAGAAGCGCTCAGGATGGTGCCGATGGGGCGCATCGGTGAGCCCGGCGAAGTGGCGGGAGTCATCAATTTCCTGATGTCCGACGAAGCGGCGTACATCACGCGGCAGGTTATCGGCGTCAATGGCGGGATCGTTTAACGATGAGCGGAACAGAAAAACGAGTGGTCGTGACCGGCTTCGGCGGCATTACGGCGCTGGGTCACGATTGGCCGACGATCGAGCGCGCGTTACGCGCCAATGTCAGCGGCATCGTGCGCATGGACGTGTGGGATCGATACCCCGAGCTCAACACGCGGCTCGGCGGGCCGGTGCCGGCATTCGATCTTCCGCCCCAGTACAACCGCAAGGTCCTGCGCACGATGGGTCGCGTCGCGATGCTCGCGACGCGTGCGACCGAGATGGCCTTGCAGGACGCGCGGCTGGAAAACGACCCGGTGGTCAGCAGCGGTTCGATGGGAGTGGCTTACGGTTCGTGCACGGGAAGCACCGATGCGATCCGCGAGTTCGGTTCCATGCTCTCGACGGGCGACGTGAGCGGCATCAACGCCACCACCTATCTACGCATGATGCCGCACACCGCGGCGGCGAACATCAGCGTGTACTTCGGCATCAAGGGCCGGCTGATCCCGGCGAACAGCGCCTGCACCTCGGGCAGCCAGAGCATCGGTTATGCCTACGAGGCCATTCGCTTCAATCGCGCGACGCTCATGGTGGCGGGTGGCGCGGAGGAACTCTGTGCGAGCGAAGCGGCGGTGTTCGACACCTTGTTCGCCACCAGCACACGCAACGACACGCCGACCGAAACGCCGAGTCCGTTCGATCGTGATCGCGACGGCCTCGTGATCGGCGAGGGCGCCTGCACGCTGGTTCTCGAGGAACTCGAACACGCCAGGGCGCGTGGCGCGCCTATCTACGCGGAGATCATCGGTTTCGGCAGCAACACCGACGGCGATCACCCCACCCACCCGAACTCGCAGACGATGGAAGTCGCGATGCGCATGGCGCTCAAGGATGCGGACCTGTCGCCCGACGCCATTGGCTACGTGAACGCACACGCCACGGCAACCGAGCAGGGCGACATCGCGGAAACGCAGGCAATGCAGCGGCTCTTCGCGAGAAGGGTGCCGGTCAGTTCGGCGAAGGGGCATCTCGGCCACACGCTCGGCGCCTGCGGCGCCGTCGAGAGCTGGTTCACCATCCAGATGATGCGCGGCGGCTGGTTCATGCCGACGCTGAACCTGCACAACGTCGATGACCGTTGCGGTGACCTCGACTACGTCGCCAACGGCGGCCTCAAGCTGGATTGCGAATACGTCATGAAGAACAACTTCGCCTTCGGTGGCGTCAATACCTCGCTGATCTACCGCCGATGGAACGACTGACAACCCGATGCATCCGACGCCCGAACGCGCCATCGCCGATGACGAGTCCCTGAGTGTTCTGCAGAAAGTACTGCTGACGACCGACGGCACGGTGACGCAACTGCTCGAGATCTACTCGGGCGAAAAGATCTCCGTCCAGAAACTCGAGCACGCGCTCGTGAAGGGCGCGCCGCCCTCGCTGGGAGTGTCCGCACAGGAGCCGGTGCTCAGTCGACGGATCCTGTTGCGAGGCGCCACCCGGCCCTACATGTATGCGCACTCCTGGCTGGTACCGTCACGCATGCCGCCGGGCATGCAGGAAACCATCCTGCAAACCGATACGCCCATCGGGCAGCTATGGAAAGCCGCGCGGCTCGAAACCTTCCGGGAAATCATCGACTTTCGCCGCGAGCAGGATAGTGAGATCGCCGCTCTGTTCGGCGTCGATGATCCGCTGCTCTCGCGCACCTATCTGATCAGCGCGGCCGGTGCGCCCATGGGGCTCATCGTGGAGAAGTTTCCCGCCACCTATTTCGGTAAAGTACGGTAAGTGTCATTGAGGAGTTGATAGACCCATGAAATATTCTGCCCTGAAATTTTCTGAGATAGTCCTGGCGGCCGTGGCCGCGACGCTGGTTTCCGGCAGTGCCCTGGCTCGCGATACCCTCCTCAAGCTGCCCATCAAGGACGCGATGGAAAACGCCGCGGCCAGGGAGAAGCTTGGCACCGACGTGAAGTTCTTCTTTGGCCCCCAAACTACGCCAAAGGCGGAGAAGAGCCTCGGCGACTTTACGTCGAACAAGAAGACCAATTTCGCCAACAAATCCGACAAGGAAGGCTGCGAGTGGGCGTTCCTCTCGGCCATGATTTCGCTCAAGGAGCGGGCCATTGCCGAAGGCGGCAATGCGGTCATCAATATCCAGAGCTATTACAAGAAGCATGAGTTCTCGAGCGCCACGGAGTACGAATGCGGCGCCGGGGCCATCATGGGCGGGGTGACGATGCGCGGGACGGTGGTCAAGCTGTAGGCCAGGTGGCGTCGCCAGCCTTGACGCCACCGCTGCCCCTTGGCGATACTCGCCGCCCCCATGAACATGAACAACAGTACCAACCTCACCCGCAAAGTCTGGTGGTGGCGCCTCCAATAAGGAGTGGGCCTTCGGGAAGCTATTGCGTATCTGATTTCAGAACGAATTCCAAAAAGAACCCATCTCCGGTACCGCCTGAGATGGGTTTTTTGTTGTCTGTAAGGAGCTGAACGCGGTGAAACCGCCCTTTGACATCGCCGGCGATCTCGACACTCCCGTGTCGGCTTTCGCCAAACTCGGAGCCTTCAATCCACGCTTCCTGCTGGAAAGCGTCGAGGGCGGCGAGCGTCTCGCGCGTTATTCGTTCATCGGTTTTGGCAAGTGCCTCGAGGTAAAGCTCGACGCCGAAGGTCTCACGGTGGGCGCCGCCAGGCTGCCGCGCCCGGCAAACAAGGCCGAACTGTTGGACGCCCTGCGCAAGGCGCTGGCGGCCGCGCCGAAGCCGCTGCCCGAGATGGCCGGTGTGCCGCTGGCGGGCGGCCTCGTCGGCTATTCGTCATACGATGTGGTGCGCTACTTCGAACGGATTCCGTCCCGGGCGCGCGCCAACGCGCCGGTGCCCGACCTGCACTACGTCGCGCCCGAATCCATGCTGGTGTTCGATCACCTGACACGCGGCATCGCGCTGTTGCACGCCGGCACCGAGGCCGAGCGCCAGGCGTTGCGCCGCGAGGTCATCGGCGCGCTGCGCGGCGGCCTGCCTAACTACATCGCCGGGGCGCAGGGCCAGTATTCCCCGGCGGTCGGCTCATTGTCGCGCGACGATTACATGGCCGGCGTCACGCGCACGCAGGAATACATTGCGGCCGGCGACGTCTACCAGCTCGTGCTGGCGTCGCGTTTCTCCGGGCGCCACTCGCTCGATCCGTTCGAGGCCTATCGCGCGCTGCGCCTGATCAATCCCTCTCCTTATATGTACTACTGCAAGCTCGGTGACGTCACCGTGGTCGGTTCGTCGCCCGAGGCGCTCGTGAAGGTCAGTTCGGCGGGCGAAGCGCAGCTGCGGCCGATCGCCGGCACGCGCCCGCGGGCCGACGATCCTGCCGTCGACACGCAGCACGAAAAAGACCTGCTCGCCGACGTGAAGGAGAATGCCGAACACGTGATGCTGGTCGATCTCGCACGCAACGATCTCGGCCGCGTGGCCCAGGCGGGCAGCGTGCACGTCGATCCGTATCGCGTCATCGAGCGTTACAGCCACGTGATGCACATCGTCAGCGGCGTGAAAGGCAGGCTGGCTGCCGGCCGCGATGCCTTCGATTTGTTTGCGGCCACGTTCCCCGCGGGCACGCTGGTCGGCGCGCCGAAAGTGCGCGCCATGGAAATCATCGACGAGCTCGAACCGGTGCGGCGAGGCCTGTACGGCGGCACAGTCGGATACTTCGGCGCGCATGGCGACATGGACCAGGCCATCACCATTCGCACGCTGGTGTTCCGCGGCGATGAATACAGCTACCAGGCGGGGGCCGGAGTCGTCGCCGACAGTGTGCCGCTCACCGAATACGAAGAAGTACTCGCCAAGAGCGGAGCGATGGCACGCGCGCTCAAGATGGCGGCCGAGGGGTTATGAGCATTCGATTGCTGCTGATCGACAACTACGATTCATTCACCTACAACCTGGTGCAGGCCTTCATGATCCTCGGCGCGGAGGTGGACGTGCGCCGCAACGATGAGATTTCCGTTGAAGAGGCCAGGGCGCTTTCACCGACGCATCTGTGCATTTCGCCGGGGCCGGGCACGCCCTACGACGCGGGTGTCAGCATGGACATGATCCGCGCCTTCGCGGGGCAGGTGCCGGTGTTCGGCGTGTGCCTGGGGCATCAGTCCATCGTCGAGGTCTTCGGCGGAAAAGTGGTGCGCGCGCCGCGGCTGATGCACGGCAAGACTTCTCCGGTCACGCACGACGGCAAAGGCCTTTTTTCCGCTCTGCCAGCGACCACCGAAGTGGGCCGTTACCATTCATTGATAGCCAGGGCCGACACGCTGCCGTCCGACCTCGAGATCACGGCGCAAACGCCGGAAGGCGAGATCATGGGTGTGCGCCACAAGACACTCAAAGTCGAAGGCGTTCAGTTTCATCCCGAGAGTGTGCTCACACCTGATGGGCCGCAGCTCATCGGCAATTTCCTGAAGATGACGGGCGGCAAGCAATGATCCTGCGCGACACGCTCGAGCACCTGTTGTCCGGCAAGTCGCTGAGCGAGGCGGAGGCCGGCGATCTGTTGCGCGCTATTGTCGGGTCCGGAGGGGTCGGGTCCGAAAAGGTCGGGTCCGAGGTGGCCGGCGTGGAGATGCCACCGGCGCTCGCGGGCGCATTGCTGGCCGCGTTGCGCTCGAAGGGCGTCACCGCCGACGAGGTGCGCGGCTTCGCACGCGCCATGCGTGCACTGGCGCGTCGGCCGGCCATCCCGCAAGGTTCTCGCGCCATCGACATCGTGGGCACGGGCGGCGATTCTTCGGGCAGCTTCAACCTGTCCACCGGCGCCGCGCTGCTCACGGCGGCCTGCGGCATCGATGTGGTCAAACACGGCAACCGCTCGGTCTCGAGCAAATCCGGCAGCGCCGACGTACTCGAACAGCTCGGCCTCAAACTACCGCTCGATGAAGCCGCGGCCGGCGCCTGCCTGGCCGCCACGAAATTCACGTTTCTGTTCGCGCCGCACTACCACCCGGCCATGAAGGCGATCGGCCCCATTCGCCAGGCCATGGGCGTGCGCACCGTGTTCAACATCCTGGGGCCGCTGACCAATCCCGCGGCGCCGCTGTTCCAGCTCACGGGCGCGTTCAATCTGCCCACCGCGCAGCTCATGGCCGAAACGCTGTCGGGGTTGCCGATCGAGCGCGCATTCGTGGTTCATGGCGCGGAAGGCTGGGACGAACCCACGCCGCTCGGGCCCTTCACCGTGCTCGACGTGCGTCCCGGCCAGGTGAAAGCGGAGATGCGCAGTCCTCTGGACTACGGTCTCGACCTGTGCGGCGCGCGCGATCTCGCCGGCGGCGATGCGGCCGCCAATGCGAAGGCACTGAGAGCCGTGCTCGAAGGCGCCGACCAGGGCCCGCATCGCGACGCATTGTTGTTAGGCACTGCGCTGGCCCTGGAAGTGGTCGGCCGCGTGGACAACCCGCGCGATGGCGTGGCATTGGCGAAGCAGGCCATCGACAGTGGCGCCGCACGCAAGACGCTCGACGCGCTCGCAGCCTTCGGCAAGGGCGCCGGCCTGTGACCGGCGACTTCCTCTCGGGGATGGCGGCATCGAGCCGCGCGCGCTCGGCGGCCGCGCAGGCCAGGCTTCCCGAACTCGAGCTGCGTGCTCGTATTGCGGACCTGCCACCCGCGCCGGCACTGAAGCTCGAGTCCTTCGACCTGATCGCCGAAGTAAAACTGCGGTCACCGGCCGTGGGTCTTCTCAAGCCGGCAGCTGAAGAGGATGTCGGCGCGCGGGTCGCCACGTATGCGAAGGCCGGCGCCGCCGCGGTGTCGATTCTCACCGAGCCCAGCCGCTTCGACGGCTCGCTCGAAGATCTCGTCGCCGGCGCACGCGCGCTGGCACCGTTGCGCGTGCCGGCCATGCGCAAGGATTTTCTCGTCGACGCATACCAGGTGCTCGAGGGCCGCGTTGCCGGGGCGGGCGGTGTGCTCGCCATCATCCGCATGTTGCCCCGCGCGGATCTCGAGCGGCTCATCGATGCGGCGCTCGAGTTGAACATGTTCACGCTGCTCGAAGCCTTCGATGCGCCCGACATCGAGATCGCACATGCGTTGGTGAGTTCTCGCAGCCGCGAGCGCGCATTGCTGATGGTGGGCATCAATTCGCGCGATCTCGCCACGCTCAAAGTGGTGCCGGGACGGCTCGATGCGCTGGCGTCCTCACTACCCGCGGAGGTGAAGCGTGTCGCCGAAAGCGGTGTCGCCACGGCGGGCGATGCCGCGCGCATGGCCGCCTGCGGTTACGACCTGGCGCTGGTCGGCAGCGCGCTGATGTCGGCGGACGATCCGGCGAAGCTGGCGGGCGCGATGCTCGCTCAAGCTCGCGCGGCAGCCAACGCGCGCTCCGGCAAAATTTCTGGCCAGGCATGAGCGCGCTGTTCATCAAGATCTGCGGCATGACCACGCCGGTGGCGGTGGACACGGCGCTGGCCTGCGAGGTCGACGCCATTGGTTTCGTGTTTGCAGCGTCGGTGCGCCAGGTGACGCCGCACCGCGCCAGCGAGCTGGCCAGCCCTGCACGCCACAAGGTTGCCTGCGTGGCAGTCACCCGCCATCCGACGCGCGCGCAGGTCGAAGAGATCCTGCGGGATTTCCGCCCCGACATCCTGCAGACCGACATCGAGGACATCGACGCACTGAACCTTCCACGCACCTTGAGCGTGTTGCCGGTGATGCGGCCGCCAGTCGAGTCGGCATGCGTACTGGCGGGCAGGGTGCTCTTCGAGGGGCCGGTGAGCGGCAGCGGCCAGACTACCGACTGGCAGGCCGCGGCGGAACTCGCGCGCCGCTGCGAGGTCATCCTCGCCGGCGGGCTGAACCCGCTCAATGTCGGCATCGCCGTGCGTCATGTACGTCCCTTCGGCGTCGACGTGTCGAGCGGGGTCGAGGAGCAGCCCGGCATCAAGAGCGCCGACAAGATTGAAAAGTTCGTGACCGCCGCGCGCATGGCGGCCCTGGAGTTGAATTCGTGATGCACACTCAAGACGCAGCCAAACTACTGGCCGATGAACTGGCCGGAAAGTATCCCGACGCGCGCGGCCGCTACGGGCCGTTCGGCGGCCGTTACGTCCCCGAGACGCTGTTTGCCTCGTTCGAAAAACTCGAAGCCGGCATCAGGCAACACCTGCACGCGGCAGATTTCCAGGCCGAGCTCACACGAGAGCTCGCGACCTGGGTCGGCCGTCCCACCGCGCTCACGCGTGCGCACAAGCTGTCGAAAGCCTGGGGCGCCGAGGTGTGGCTCAAGCGCGAGGACCTCGCGCACACCGGCGCGCACAAGATCAACAACGCGCTCGGACAGGCCATGCTCGCCAAGCGTCTCGGCGCACAACGCGTGGTGGCCGAGACCGGCGCCGGCCAGCACGGCGTCGCCAGCGCCGCGGCCTGCGCGCGCATCGGCCTGCCGTGCACGGTGTACATGGGCGCGGTGGACATGGAGCGCCAGGCGCCGAACGTCGGCCGCATGAAGTTGTTAGGCGCCACGGTGGTGCCGGTGACCAACGGCGACCAGACGTTGCGCGCCGCCATCGACGAAGCGTTCCGTGACTGGGTCAGCAACCCCAACGACACCTTCTACATCATCGGGTCGGCGGTAGGCCCGCATCCCTATCCATACCTGGTGCGCGAACTGCAGACCGTGATCGGCAAGGAGGCGCGCGCGCAGATGCTGGCGCAGTCCGGCAGCCTGCCGGATGCCGTCATTGCCTGCGTCGGCGGTGGTTCGAATGCCATTGGCATGTTCCACCCGTTCATTGGCGACGAGTCGGTCGAGATCGTCGGCATCGAAGCGGGCGGCAAGGGCAAGGGGTTGGGTCAGAACGCCGCCACGCTGGCTTATGGCCGGCCAGGCGTGTTGCAGGGCGCCTATTCACTGCTGCTGCAGGACGAACACGGCCAGATCCAGGAAACCGATTCTGTCTCCGCGGGTCTCGATTACCCCGGTGTCGGACCCGAACATTCGCTGCTGCTGTGGGCCGGACGCGTGCGCTACGAAGCCGCCACCGACGACGAATCACTCGAAGCGCTCACCGAATGCTGCCGCGCCGAAGGCATCCTGCCGGCCATCGAATCGGCGCACGCATTTGCAGGGGCGCGTCGCTGGGCCAAGGAGAATCCCGGCAAGAAAGTGCTCATCGGGCTCTCGGGCCGCGGTGACAAGGACATGCCGACATTGCAACGCACCGTGCTGGCGGGATTGAAATGACACCTTCCGAAAGAATCAGCGCCGCCATTCGTGAGGCCAGGGGCGGTACCGCCATCGTGGCGTTCGTCACCGCCGGTTACCCGTTGCGCGAGAAATTCCGCGAACATCTCACCCAGGTCGGCAGCGAAGCTGACGTCGTCGAGATCGGCGTGCCGTTCACCGATCCGATGGCCGACGGCATGACCATCCAGCGTTCGAGCCGCGAGGCGCTGCGCCAGGGTTTCAGCCTGCGCTGGCTGCTCGATGAGCTGCAGGCGATGCAACGTGATGGTCTGTTGCCTCGGGCGCCGCTGATTCTCATGAGTTATTTGAATCCATTGTTGGCATTCGGTTTCGACCAGCTCGCGAGCGCGGCCGTGAAAGCCGGCGTCTGCGGCTTCATCATTCCCGACCTCCCGTATGACGAAGGCGAAGACCTGCGCGCCGCGCTGGCGCCGCATGGACTGGCCATCGTTCAGATGGTCACGCCCGTGACTCAGCCAGAACGCCTGAAGAAGCTGTGCGCCGCGACGCAGGGGTTCGTATACGCCGTCACGATGACCGGAACCACCGGGCGCACGGCCTCGGTGCCCGGCGAAGTCACGCATTACCTCGACCTGGTGACCGCCGCATCCAAACTACCCGTGTGCGCGGGATTCGGCATCCGCAGCCAGCAACAGGTGGAACAGCTCCGCGGCCACGTGGCCGGAGTCATCGTCGGCTCGGCGCTGGTCGAGGTACTGGAAAACGGCCAGGATCCGGCCGCATTCCTGAGATCTCTGCGAAGTAGTTAAACCTTGGTGAAACACCAGCTTCCAGGCTACGCGATGCTCGCCGTGCTGATCGGCGGGCTGTCGATGGTCAGCCCGTTCTCCATCGACACGTTCTTCCCCGCGTTCCACGCGATGGAGAAGGCGCTCAATGTCGACGCGTGGAAACTCCAGCAGGTGATCACGGCCTACATGGTGCCGTTCGCATTCGCCTCGCTGGTGCACGGGCCGCTGTCGGATGCGCTCGGGCGGCGGCCGGTCATGATCTGGGGCATGGCGCTGTACACGGTGGGCTCGGTGGCCTGCGCCTTCGCGCAGAACTACGAACAGCTGATTGCCGCGCGCGTGTTGCAGGGTGCGACCGCCGGCGTGGGCGTGGTCATCGGCCGCGCCATCATCCGCGATCTGTACGAAGGCGCCGCGGCCCAGCGCCTCATGAACCTGACCACGATGATCTTCGGGCTCGCCCCGGCCGTGGCGCCGATCATCGGTGGCTGGGTGCACGTGGCGTTCGGCTGGCGCGCGGTGTTCGCGGTCATGGTGGTCTGCGGCGTGGTCTTCGCGACGGCGTCGTGGTGGAAACTGCCGGAGACGCATCCGCCGCACGCGCGCATCCCATTCAATGCCCGCAACCTTGTAGCGACCTCGGTCACGGTGCTGCGCCATCCGGAATTCCTGATGGTGGCGCTGACCGCCGCGATCAACTTCTGCTCGCTCGCGTGTTTCATCGGCTCCGCGCCCGCGATCATCGAGAAACACTGGGGGATGAGCGAGACTTCGTATGCCGCGCTGTTCCTGCCCGTCATCACCGGCATCATGCTGGGTGCCGTGATTTCGCGCCGCATCGCCGGGCGCATGGACCTGACCCGCCAGGTGCACATGGGTCTCTCGATCACGTTCGCTTCGGCGCTCGCGCGCGTGGTCTTGCACCTGGCTCTCGACCCGCTGCCCATCCCGCTGCAACAGGCGCTGCTGTTCGTTGGCGCCATCGGCGCGCAGTTCGCGTTCCCGGTGCTCACGCTGCGCATGCTCGATCTGTTCCCCGCGGCTCGCGGCACCGCCGCCTCGGCGCAATCATTCGTGGCTTTGCTGGTGACCGCATTCACGCTCGGCATCGTTTCGCCAAAGGTGCTCCCGCATCTGGAGTGGATTGCCTGGACGTCGCTGACGCTCACTTCGATCGCGTCGCTGTGCTGGTACTTCGC
>Ga0190264_10000162_pt1 | contig 10846 bp, 9 predicted proteins | sample Popmic112T_FD_136651 | JGI IMG/M metagenome (GOLD analysis project Ga0190264, IMG submission 136651) | Populus adjacent soil microbial communities from riparian zone of Indian Creek, Utah, USA - 112 T | ecosystem: Environmental > Terrestrial > Soil > Riparian zone | place: USA: Utah | collected... | reverse complement strand
GATGCGTGGCGGCGGAAACATGATGAAGCAGGCGATGGCGCTGCAGGCCAACATGAAGAAGGCCCAGGATGAAATCGCCAACATGGAAGTCATCGGTGAATCCGGTGGCGGCATGGTCAAGGTGACCATGAGCGGAAAACACGAAGTGAAGCGGGTGCAGATCGAGCCGCAGGTCGCTTCCGAAGATCGGGAAATGCTCGAGGACCTGATCGCCGCGGCCGTCAACGATGCGGTCAACAAGGTCGAGCAGCAGAGCCAGGCGCGCATGTCGTCGGTGATGTCGGGCGTGGCATTGCCACCCGGCTTCAAAATGCCTTTTTAACGATGCAGCACGCCGCCCCGCTAGCCAAACTGATCGACGCCCTGCGCGCACTGCCGGGCGTGGGGCCCAAGACCGCGCAGCGCATGGCCTTTCACCTGCTGCAGGGCGGCCGCGGCGGCGCCCGCGCGCTCGCCGACGCGCTCAGCGCGGGGCTGGCCTCGATCAAGCGCTGCCAGCGCTGCCGAATGCTCACCGATACCGACCTCTGTTCCATCTGCGCGGCGCCGGCACGCGACGCCGCGCTGTTGTGCGTCGTCGAGTCGCCCGCCGACGTGGTGGCCGTGGAGCAATCCGGCAGCTACCGCGGCCGTTATTTCGTGCTGCACGGGCACCTCTCGCCGCTCGATGGCATCGGACCCGAGCAGATCGGGGCGCGCGAATTCGAAGCGTTGCTCGACTCGGGTGAAGTCCAGGAAGTGATTCTCGCCACCAATCCCACGGTCGAAGGCGAGACCACCGCTCACTTTCTCGGAGAGCGCGCGGCCCAGCGCGCAATCCGCGCCAGCCGCATCGCTCACGGCGTGCCGATCGGCGGCGAGCTCGAATACGTCGACGGCGGCACTCTGGCCCATGCGCTGACCGGACGGATTTCCGTCTAGTTGTCCTTTCAGGCCACGCGAAGCGCAGCGTGACCGAATCCCTCAATAGTTTTTCGTGACGGTCGATAACCGGGAGTGCGGGTTGTCGGCTTTTCCTGTTCTGCTTAGGGGTTCACCTATCCAGACCGGGTCGCGAGAAAAATCGCGGAGTCGTGCAGCACGCATTTGTGCGTCATCGTTCAATCCGGCAGCAAAGATTCGCGTCCGTTCCTCCGAGTGAGACGCAATTCTGCCGCGTTCCGATCGATGAGCTTAATGTTCCAAAAGGTTGTTAGCTGGCCGCGCTGGTGCGCGCCGTGATCGGGAGAGGACGGGTAAATGAGCAAATTTTCGGAATCCATGCAGCGCTGGCTTGGCAACAAGTCCATCTCGCGCGTGATCATGATTCTCATCGGCCTGGCGGTGACGCCGGCGCTGGTCGTGACGGTATCCATGGTGATTCGCGAGATCGCGCAGATCAAATTCCTGCACGAAGAATATCGGGCGATCGTGGAGTTTCACCCGCTCGAGGAAATCACCTCGCACGGCACCAACCGCATGATCCTCGGGCAGATGCCCGAGGGGCAACGCGATGCCGCCAAATACGCTGAATTCGATGCGGAACTCACGCTGGCCGTCGAAGAAGTGAAGGCAGCCGTTGCGGGCGCCGGCAAACCGGCGTTGCAGCCGTTCTGGGACGCCGTCGAAGCGCAGTACGAAAAAGTGCACGCGATGGCGCCGCAAAGCGTCTCGCCGGACGAATGGTTCCGCACGCACGAGGAGCTCGCCGAGCTGACCCTGAAGTTGCGCGACCGCGTCGGCGTTGAAACCGGCGTGGTCCTCGATCCCGGTGCGGAGACGCTGCCGCTGGTCGATGCCATGTTCAATCACATTTCGAGCCTGGAAACCTCCGTCATGCGCGCGGCTGGTCATTCGTTCGTCGCCGCGGGCGGCACGATGTCGGCCGAGGCATCCGATGGTCTCGCGACGGCGGCCACCCATATCGACGAATTGACTGCCGAAATCCACATGGATTTCGACGACGCCATTCTGGCCTCGGCCGATGGCGAGGAAGGTTACAAGAGCGTGGTTGCCGATCGTGATGCGACGCTCAATGGCATGAAAGTTCTCGCCGAGAAGGTGCGCCAGATGCGCGCTTCCGGAACGGCCGCGGACCACGCAGCGATGATTTCGGCGGCGTTGACGGTGCTCGGCGCCATCGACGAACTGCACGATTCCGGCAGCCCGAAGCTCGAAGCGCTGTTGCGCGATCGCGAGTCACGCACGCGCTGGATGATTGCCCTCGTGGCCAGTTTCCTGCTGCTGTTCATTTCAGTGTCGGTCTGGCTCGGAGTCCTCGCGAGTCGTGGTGTGTCGCGGTCGCTTGGCATCGCGGTCAGCACCGCGGAAAACATCGCGGCAGGCAGGTACGACAACACGATCGAAGCGCAGGGCGAAAATGAAACCGGCCGCGTGTTGCGCGCCGTCGGCGCCATGCAGGCCGAGTTGAAGCGGCGCACGGAAAACGAAAGCCTGGCGCGTGAGAAAGAGCGCGCCGTCGCCGCGGAAAGCATGCGCGTCAAGGTCGGCCTCGACAGCGTATCGGGCAATGTGCTGCTGGCGGACAAGGACAACCGCATCATCTATCTCAACAAGGCGATTCAGCAGATGTTTCGCGCCGCCGCCGCCGACTTCCGGCGCCAGCGGCCGAACTTCGACGCGGAGGCCCTCATCGGCACGCCGATGGATCTGCACGGATCCGGCGCTGGAGCCACGCGCCACGCACACCAGACGCAGGTCAAGATTGGCAGCCGCACGTTCCGTGTCAGCACCAGCCCCGTAGTCGACGATGGCGGTCTGTGGCTCGGTACCGTGGCTGAATGGATCGATCGCACGCAGGAAGTGGCGGTGGAAGAGGAGATCGCGAACATCGTCGTCGCCGCTTCGGCTGGCGACCTTTCCATGCGCATTCGCAAGGAAGGCAAGGATGGGTTCTTCGCCACGCTGGCCGATGGCATGAACGGCATCCTGACAAACATGTCGGCCGTGGTTGCCGAAGTGAACTCGGTCATCGAAGCCGGCAAGAACCAGGACCTGACGGCCCGCATCGACATCGCCGGTAAATCCGGCGTGTTCGAGCAGCTGTCGGGCGGCATCAACGCGCTCATGGACTCCATGATGAGCGTGGTGCAGCAGATCAAGTCGGCGGCGCAGTCAGTGGCTTCGGGCTCCGACGAAATCGCCAAAGGCAACGCGGATCTCAGCGGACGCACCGAGCAGCAGGCTTCGTCGCTGGAAGAAACGGCTTCCAGCATGGAAGAGATGACCAGCACGGTGAAACACAACGCGGACAACGCGTCGCAGGCCAATCAGCTGGCGCGTGCGGCGCGCCAGGAAGCCGAGCAGGGCGGCGCGGTGGTATCGAATGCGGTCGCCGCGATGCAGGGCATCAACGCATCGAGCAAAAAGATTGCCGACATCCTGGGCGTGATCGACGAGATCGCGTTCCAGACCAACCTGCTGGCGCTGAACGCCGCGGTGGAAGCCGCGCGAGCGGGCGAGCAGGGCCGCGGATTCGCCGTGGTCGCGAGCGAGGTCCGCAATCTCGCCGGACGCAGCGCCGAGGCAGCGAAAGAAATCAAGGCGCTGATCCAGGAGAGCGTCGCGCGTGTCGATGAAGGCACCAAGCTGGTCGATCAGTCGGGCGCCACGCTCGGCGGCATCGTCAACTCGATCAAGAAGGTGTCGGACATCGTTGCGGAAATCAGCGCGGCGAGCCAGGAGCAATCCAGCGGCATCGAACAGGTGAACAAGGCCATCATGCAGATGGACGGCCTGACACAGCAGAACGCGGCACTCGTCGAAGAAGCCGCCGCTGCAGCCGAGTCGCTGCAGGATCAGGCACGCGGACTCCTCGACAGCATGTCTCACTTCAAGGTCGCGGGCGGCTCGCCGGCGGCGAACGAAACCCAGCGGCGTGCAGGTACGCCGCGCGCGGTGGCCAGATCGAAGGCGCCGCGCGAGGCCCAGCCGAAGGCGGCTGCAGTGCCTATGCGCAAGGCTGCGGGCGCGGAAGGCGAGTGGAGCGAGTTCTGATCGGAACTCGTGCCACTATTTAACCGTGAGATCGGCCGGAAGTCTTAGCGGCGGCGATGCGCGGGCCCGCGTGCCTCGATCAGGTCGGAGTACCGGCGGCGCAAACGGCGATAACTTTCGTATCGCCGCTCCAGAAACTCTCCGGCCTGTACGGCGGCGATCACTGCGCAGGCGGGTTCCTGCATGTGGCGGCAGTCCTGGAACTTGCAGTCGCGCGCGCGCCGGTCGATTTCCGGAAAGCCGAGAGTTTCCGCGTCGAGCTGCTCGATGGCGGGCGCGAAATCGCGCACACCCGGAGAATCCATCAGCGTGCCGCCGGAATCGAGTGGATACGAACGCGAGGCGGTCGTGGTGTGGCGGCCTTCCTCTTCGCGCATGAGTCCGCCGGTCTCGACCTGTTCCTTTGGAAGCAGCGCGTTCACCAGCGACGACTTGCCGACGCCAGACTGACCGACGAGCACACTGACCGCGCCCGCGAGCAGTGCGCGCAACTCGGTGAGGCCTTGCCCGTCGGTCGCGGAGCAGGTGACGTGGGCGTAGCCCGCGGCCGCGAATGCATCGATCTCCTCCCGGCCAATCTTGTTAGCCTCGAGATCGGACTTGTTGATTGCCACTGCGCCGCGGATGCCGGCGGCCGTCGCCGCGCACAGGTAGCGGTCGACGATGAAAAAATCCGGTTGCGGAAGCGGCGCCACGACGACCACGAGTTGCGTGATGTTGGCGACAATCGGTTCGCTTTCTCCGCGCAGGTTGGAGCGCGCCAGCACGCTCGTGCGCGGCAGCACTTCGACCGCCAGCACCTCGTCGTGCGCGCGGTCGAATTCGCAGCGGACGCGATCCCCACAAACGATGCTCAAGCGGCGCCCCGCCGGCCGGGCGCGCAGCTCCTGCGTCCCGCTGCGCACCAGCAGGTGACGGCCGAACGCCGCGATGACCTCGGCATCGAATTTGTCGGCGGTGGCGGGATCGGTCATTCGTGTAGTATCGCGTCATTCATTATGCCGAGCAGCGACTATCTCATCTGGATAGATCTCGAGATGACGGGCCTCAAGCCCGACACCGACGTCATCATCGAGATGGCTACCATCGTCACCGACATCGATCTCAATGTCGTCGCCGAAGGACCGGTCATCGCCATCCACCAGCCTCCCGAAGTGCTGGATGCCATGGATGAATGGAACAAGCGTACACATGGCGCCTCGGGCCTCATCGACCGCGTGCGCTCCAGCAGCTACACCATGGCCAGCGCGGAAAAACGCACGCTCGAATCCCTGACGTTGCTGGTGGAGCCGGGCTCGTCGCCCATGTGTGGCAACAGCATCTGTCAGGATCGCCGCTTCCTCGCGCGCCACATGCCGACGCTCGAGAAATTCTTTCACTACCGTAACCTGGACGTGAGCACGCTCAAGGAATTGGCGCGCCGTTGGGCGCCCTCGATCATCCCGGGCTTCTCCAAGCAGGGTGAGCACAAGGCGCTCGCCGACATCCAGGAATCCATTCGCGAGCTTGCGTATTACCGCGAGAATTTCCTCGCGCCGGAATACCAGAAATTGTGAGCGTGAAGGTTCCGGATTTCTCCGATGTCGTGGCGGCGGCCGCGCGCATTGGGCCACACGTGGTGCGCACACCCGTCATGCGTTCCGCGGCGTTCGACGCACGCGTCGGCGCCCAGGTTTTCTTCAAGTGCGAAAACCTGCAGACCGGCGGTGCGTTCAAGTATCGCGGCGCCATGAATGTGGTGCTGCAACTCGATCCTGCGCGCACACCGCTCGTGGTCACTCATTCTTCCGGCAATCACGGCAACGCACTCGCGATGGCGGCGCGCGCTCGTGGCATGCGCGCGATTGTTGTAGTGCCTCGAGATTCCGCGAGATCAAAAATTGCCAACATCGAGGCGGCCGGTGCGCGTGTGGAACTGTGTGAGCCCGGATTGCCGGCGCGCGAGAAACGGCTGGCCGAGATCCTTGCGACAGAACCCGGCGAGCTCGTGCATCCGTTCGACGACGAGCGAATCATTGCGGGGCAGGGCACCGCAGCACTCGAGTTGCTGGCGGAAGTTCCATCGCTCGATGCCATCGGCACGCCCGTAGGTGGCGGAGGACTGATCGGCGGCACTGCTCTCGCCGCCAAGGGTACGGTCCCTCACATTCGCGTCATTGGCGCGGAGCCGGAACAGGCTGACGATGCCTTTCAGTCATTTCGAAGCGGCGAACGTCGCGCGGTAGTGGCGCCCAAAACCATTGCCGACGGGCTGCGCGGGTCGATCGGCGTGCGCAACTTCGAGCTCCTGCGGCGGCTCGTGGACGAGGTGGTCACGGTCAGCGAGGTTCAGATCGTCGAGGCGATGCGCATCGTGCTCGCCGATTTCAAATTGCTCATCGAACCCTCATCGGCGGTTGCCGTGGCGGCGGTACTTGCCGGGAAACTCGGGCGGCCCGGCGAGCGAGTCGGGCTGGTGATTTCCGGTGGGAACATCGACCTCGACCTGTGCCCGTTCCTGCGGGGCGAGCGACTATAAGAAGTGTCGGCAATGTAAAGAATAGTTGACATTTGCGAACGTGGATGTAAGGTATACCGGACATTTCATTCACCGGGACACTCGCAATGACTTCTCTTCAACGCCGAAGCTGGTTGCTCCTCTGTCTCGCCGCATTAGGCGCGGCTGGCATGTTTCTCGGGCCCGACGGATGGCTGGGGATCGACATCGGCCCGGTCGGCGCTGCGGTCCTGTACGCCGCCCTGTGGCTGCTCGTCATTCACGTGTCGAGGAATTCGGAAGGCGCGTTCCCTGTCGACGCGCCACTCGCTGAACGGGAGGCCTGGGTCGCGGTTGTGTTCGTCACGCTCATTGCCCTCCATTGGCTGAACTTCATCGGCGCGCTGCGCGCTCTTGGTGCCGGAGCCGACCAGATCTGGAATTCGGCATCGCGGCCCTTCAGCGTGAATCTCGCAATGCTGCTCATAGGCTGGATAGTCGTCGCCAGCGTGGTGCGGGCGGGGAATCGCGAATCAGTGGGGCTCGACGAGCGTGATCTGCGCATCCAGCACGCTGCGGACCGTGCTGGCAGCGGTCTCATGGCGCTGCTGATCGTTGCATTGATTTCCGCGTTGGTGATGCAACCTCAGCTTCTGTCGCCGTGGTTGCGCCCGCTGATCGTCGCAAACGCGCTCATAGGCCTGCTGATGGCGAAGACGCTCACGGAGAACGTGTACACCGTGGTGCGTTATCGTCGTGAACACGCATGAGCGAACCCGCGGTACGCAATGAAATCCGCCGCTGGCGGCAGGAAAATTCCACGATGACGCAGGCGGAACTTGCGCGCCTCTGCGGCGTCACACGGCAGACGATCATAGCGCTCGAAGCGGAAAAATATTCGCCGTCGCTCGAGCTCGCATTCCGGCTCGCGCGCGCGCTCGGCCGCAACCTCGAAGAGGTTTTCCGGTTCGAAGAAAAATAAATCTCACCACGCGAACTGCTTCACGTTCGATTGGCGTGAGTTTTGCGTCTTGAATGATCGCGTTGGTCCGCTATATTCGGACTCAATGTTAAGTGACACGTTATCCATCGTTTCCTGGCGTTCGCGCCCGCGCAGTTTCGTCGCGCTCATGTCGCTGTACGAGAGCAACTACCTGCGGCTCGCGCAACTCGCCGGCAATCTCGCGGCATTGGCCGACATGCGCGTGTCGCGCGTGCCTGAAGACTGTGATTTGCGTCTCACGGTCTGTGAGCGTTCGCCGTATACCACGAGCTTCGCTCTCACCTACCTGTTTGACCCCGAAGGCCTGACCACCTACCCGGACATGCGCGTCCGCGTCTATCACGACGCCCGCCTTGTGGAGGCCCAGGAATGGGCATCGCAACACGAGCACGAGGCCCTGCGCCGCCTGCGGGGCGTGGCGGAGCGTGAACTGGATCAGCGTTGGGCGCGGAATACGATGTTAAATAAGTGGCTGGAGTACTGCATCGATCGTGGCCACGGGTTTCGCACGTAACTGACGTCGAGGCCCCCGCGCAGGGGTTTATGAAAGCGCTGAAGACTTTCGGTTTTCTCGGCGGCACCAATGCCGCGGAACCGCCGCCCGAAGACGGGCGTGTCGTCGAGCTGTTCCGCAGCCGCGCAGAGTTGCGCAAGCAGCACGAGGAGCTGGGCGCCGAGATGCAGCGCCTGCGCGATCGCCTCAAGCAGCAGGAGGCGGCCACCGGCCGCGTGCAGGAATTGCTCGAGTCGCTGGAAAAGCGGCTCGAAGCGGCCGACACCGGCCTATCTTCACTGGTTTTCTATCACCTGCGCGCCCTGTGGGGCGACGGGCGCGAAATCATCGGCTTGCTCGTGCAGGACCTCGTCGCCAAGCAGGAAGAACGCGAACGCAAGGCGTGGGCGCTGGAGGGCAATCGAAAGACGTTCCAGAGTCGCCAGGCCGCCGAACAGCAGTTGCGCCAGGCGGAGTCGCTCATGGTCGCGGCGCGCCAGCAACTGGTGGCGTTCGATGCGCGACTCGCCAAACTCGACAAGTGGTGGCATCGCTGGCAGCGGCCCAAGGTCGTCGCGCAGCGGCCAGCACTGCAGGCGGCGGTGGAAGCAGCGGAGGCCAGCCTGGTGGGCGCGCGAGCGCGCTGCGAACAGTTGGAGAAGGCGGGCGCCGGCGAGTTTCCGGGCATTTCCGTCGAGGCGAAGCGCGCGATCAATCTCGCCGCGATCGCCTGCGCCGAAGTGCTGTGCCTGCGGCTGGCGCGTACCTCGCTGGTGTCGTCGGCGCGGGCCGCCATGGCGCGTCGCGAGTCGCTTGAATACTACGGCGACCTCGCCGCCTGCGTGTCCATCATGAGTGACATCGTCAAGGCACGAAACCTGCTCAAGCAGCGCGCCGGCATCACCCAGGAAGTGCAGCAGCGCAGCGATCGGTTGCGTTCGACGGCGACCTACCTCGGTGAATTCGAAACCGTGCCGATTCCGGAATCCTGTGGTGTATCCGAAGGCGACGTGCTGGCGCATGGCTCACAGGGCGTGAGTTCCGCCAAACTACCCAACGTGGTGGCCGAAGACACCTGGGACCTCTTCAAAGTCCTGCTTCGCTGATTCCTGCCGGTGAGGGCGGCGCGTCGACCACGCGCGTGCGGCGCATGAATCGCCTGACCCGTTCGGCGCCATTGTCGATCCACACGTAGAACGCAGGCACCACGAACAGCGACATCACGGCGCCCGCCAGCAAGCCTCCCATGATGGACCGCGCCATCGGCGCATAAGACGGACCACCACCACCCACGGCGAGCGATGCATCGCCCGCCGCGAGTGGCAGCAGTCCAAGTGAGGCTGTCAGCGTGGTCATGAGAATGGGTCGAAGCCGGTCACGGCCCGCCTGCACGATGGCGGTCATGCGTTCCATGCCGGTCGAGCGCAGTTCGTTGATGTGCGCCACCAGCACGATGCCGATGTTCACGACTACGCCTATCAATATCTGCACGCCGATGAAGGCCATGAGCGTGATGGTGGTGCGCGTCACGAACAGCAGCCAGATCACGCCGATGATGGCCATGAAGATAGAGGTGATGATGGACATCGGATACACGGTGCTTTCGAATACCGCGGCCATCACCAGGTAGATCATTGCGATCGCGAGCAGCAGGTTGAACAGCATGGTCTGCGAATTTTCGTCCTGCTGATCGAATCCCTTGCCGAGCTTCCACGTGTATCCCGGCGGCAGCTGGTAGTTCTTCATGAGCGCTTCGACTTCCTTGCCCACGGCATCGAGCGTCGATTCTTTCTTCACATTGCCGGTGATGGCGACCGAGGTGAGGCGGTCCACACGTTCGATTGCTCGCGGCCCCCTGGCGATGCGGAAATCCGCGACCGCCGACAGCGGCACGCGCGTGCCCGTCGGCAGGTAGATGGGAAATTCCGCCAGGTTGTCGACGGTCTGGCGGTCGGATTCGCGGAACGCCAGGCGCAGCGTGAGTTCGCGTTCGGTACCGCGGAACTCGCGCAAGCGGTCACCGCGCATGCCGGCGGCGACGGCCTGCGCGACGTCGGAAGAGGTGAGCCCGAGCGCGGCCGCACGCTGCCGGTTGACGATGATCTGCACTTCCTCGTCGCCTTCGCGCGCTTCGGAACGCACGGCTTCGAGGCCCTTCACGCTCGACATGACGCGTGCCACTTCATCGCCGAGTTCCGCGAGTTTTTCCGTGGACTCGCCCGTGAGCTGCACGCTGAAGCGCTGACCGCCCATGGAATTCTCGTCGTCCCATTTGAAACTCGGTTTGCCGATGATGATTTCCGGCAAGCCTGTCTGGGCTTTCTCGATGAGTTCCTGTGCCTTGAGCCCGCCCTGGTCGCGAGGTTTGAGCACGAGAATGGTGAATGCGTTCGTCTGGTCATACACCGAATAGACGCTCTTGATGCCGAGTTCCTCGCGGCGCTTCGCGTCGAAATGACGCTCCATGGTTTCCACCGCAGCTTCCACGCGATCGATCGGATGTGAGCCCTTGATGTTGTAGCCGAGGAATACCTGGTTGCCGCCATCCTGCGCGCCCGGATCCCACTTGATGAATTTGCCCGGGTAGATATTCGACAGCACGATGAGGCCAATTGTCATGGCGATGACGGCGAGGAGCCCGAGGGCAGTCCAGCCGCGGTGATGAATGCTCCAGTCGAGCGTCTTCGTGTAACGATCCTGCAGGCGCGCGATCCAGCTCTTGCTGTCCAGGGGCGGCGGCGCGGGGAAGCGCGAGGTCACCATGGGAATCAGCGTCTGCGCAATGATGAGTGAAGCCACCATCGCGACGCAGATGGGAATCGCCGCGTGCGTCAGCCAGATCGAGATCTGGTTGTTCGAGCCGAACAGGATCGGCAGG
>Ga0190264_10000161_pt1 | contig 10905 bp, 8 predicted proteins | sample Popmic112T_FD_136651 | JGI IMG/M metagenome (GOLD analysis project Ga0190264, IMG submission 136651) | Populus adjacent soil microbial communities from riparian zone of Indian Creek, Utah, USA - 112 T | ecosystem: Environmental > Terrestrial > Soil > Riparian zone | place: USA: Utah | collected... | reverse complement strand
TCTGGCCAGACAATGGGAATAAAAAGGATCGACACGCACCGCACGGTCACTGTCTTGAAGTTTAAAGGGAAGGAGACCGGTGTCTCAAAGGCGGAAGTCTCACCCGATGGCAAGGTCCTCAAGATCGAGACCGATTATGTGAGCTCAAACCCCATCGGGAAAGAAATCCAATATTGGGACAGGGAATAAGGACTCTCGCCTTGCCGTGAGATCAACGACAGCAAATGTATCCAATGCTTCATGTTCATTCGGAGTTGTGCTAAGACCTCACGAGAAGCAGGATTAGGTTTTTCTGCACTTCGTCCAGTCGCTGATTGTTGCACTTGCCATCTGTTTCGCAGCCCGATGCAGCCATTTGGGCTTTCGTGTGGCGAGGTCTCGCTGCATAGCTCTGATCGCCTCTTGGATCCCCATATGCACGTTCGCCGTCTCCCAGCCCATCGCGTACAGGAGATGGGCCTCATCTCGTTTTTTCGGCAATGTGGGCAGTTCAATGCGCGAGCAGTAGGGGGAGAGCCGTCGTACAAGCCAGCCACCTTGTACCCGCACAAAAGGATCTTGGCCCCGAACAGCCTCCAATATAGACTGATAGAAGATGGTGTCGGGTCCATCGTGCGCTCCTGCCCACACACAGGCGGAGAGCCCCAAGGCTTTCGCCTCACGGGCAATCTGACCCCCTGCCAATCTGCCAACGCGATGAACGGCGGGCGCCCCAGGCTTCCCAACCCTGACACCCGTCGCTTAAGGCGATACGGCAAACCAGATTCCGGCATCAGATGGTCGAGAGCTATCCTCACACTGTGAGGAACAGCCCCCTTCACTGGCGGCAGCGCCTCCATGTTCTCCCAAAACTTGACTGGGTCAGGAGTGCATTGGTGGCAATGCCTCGCAGCCGCCAATGCTCCTCGGCCAACACAAACGGTTGGCCTCCAGAATTCAACCCTTCTGTGTTGCCAGTCAGCAGCGCGTCACAGGCAGCCTTGGGCTTGATCGCCAGCTGCTTCGTATCGGCAGCCAACTAGCGCTGCCGGCTAATCGAACCAGATCGTTGGTGTACGGGAGTGGATAGACCTCGTCAAAATCATTGGTTCCCAAAACTAAGCGGCCCTCACTGTCGCGCCATGTTCCGAATTTCTCGACGTGTGCATCGCCAATTGCCAAGAGCAGCGGTGCCGTGACGACATCACGACACACGTCTGGCCACACCTGCACCCATCGGTAAAATGTCGATCGGAAATAAAGAAAGGCATCCCGTTTCATTCTCTTGTGCCTGAGAGCAAGATCGCTGGGGACAAGTTGGATCTGCTTCGCCAGCCAGGCGTCATACAGGCGGGAGGCCCGATGGATCTTCATCAGCATGACGGCAGTCGGGTGAACTGGCCTTGCACGGAGCGAACCAACAAAGCTTGTCTATCGAACAGGCAAAAGGATACGTCAACACGCGAGAAAGATCGACCTGGCTGTCCCTACCAACTGAGTGGTCACATGTGGGCCTGACCCTCGCTCAGTCCGGTAAGGGCACATCGGCAATGATGCGTCCATTCTTACGTCAATCAGACATCACGCCATCTCTCAGTAGCCGGTGGCACCTGTTCAATGCTAGGATTCAGCGTTTCGCATGCGTTGACCCGACGCAAGAGAATGGATAGTTGGAGGATGTCAGTTGGCTGTCACATCTTGTCCCGGCATGAAGCGGTACAGGATCAGCGTCAAGAAGGGAGCGTATGAAAACGTTTCAGCTGCGACAAAGCATTCATTATGATCTGATGATCGCCGCGGGCACGGAACAGGAAGCGATTCTGAAGGCCGGAGGGATCCCGTTGACTCAGTGGGAGACCGAAAAGACCGAAATCACAGCCGAGTTAATCGATGAAACGGAAGAAATAGACGATTACTGACGCCCGCGGTGCGGACTGTTCTCGTCTTGGCTCTGTTCTCTATCCACGACACTCATGCCAGGCAGAGGTGGTGGCGTCAGTCCTTTTGACAGGCAACTTTCCACACTATGTGACCAATACTGCCGGGCACGACTGGTAACCACTTACCAACCTGGGAATTGGTATACACCACGGTTCCGCTTCCCATATTTCCCGAGTACTCTTTGAGCCCAAGCGATCGACTGCGCTCCGCGACGCAGTCGAATTCCCATTCTTCCTTGTCACTTAAAAACCTGACGCCCCCCACCGTTTGTACTGTCTTATAATCGAAGAATTGCCACATCTTGACCAAATTGCTGTTACGACGTATGGTGGCGGGATCCATATAGACCGTCTTCCCTGCCTCGTCGCGATCACTCACTTTCACCCACTCCGCATACGTAGCGCTGCTATTCAGAACCAGGAGTGTGAGAACGATCAGTCGTACCATGTGAATCCCTCGATCAGCCGAGATCTCTCGTATATCTTCCAATGTCTATTCCCCCTGACGGATTATTCGCGTCGATATTTTGAGCAGGAGCTGTTGTATACCCATTGGTCTTTATCTAGACTCCGGGCGGCAACGTCATTCTGCATGGCACCCATCGAGTTGGCCGATGCGATGTTGTACCACAGTATACACGCACATCATCCTGATCCTGTAATATGCCACGTCGGAATTCATCGGATGCTCCGAGGTTGTTCGATGCAGTGGCCTTGGGCTATGCCGTTCTCGTATCATTGCCTCACCGAGGCATCGCATTTTGGGGCGCCCTGCTTGTTGGCAAAGAGATGGAGGTCTTGTCAGAACGCAGTGACGGAGGAGACCAGGGCGAGGGGTATGGTGGGAGCGATTCCCGCGAGCGTATACAGGGCACGAGTTGACGAGCTATTTGACTCTGGTGCCAGTACAACCACTTGGATGTCAACGTAGAGATGTGGGAGTGCCCTTGATTGATCGCCTCTCCTCCATTTCGCTCACAGAGAGTATGCGATGCGTGCCGCCCAGGTCTTTGTCCTTATCGCTGGTACACCACTGTGACCCTGGCAAGAAAATCAATAAGTTCGGCGATATGGCGGCGTATTGCGCTCAAATCTTCTCTTGCTGCCGCTTGCTCCAAGGCCGCCCCCATCATACTGATGGCGTCGAAGCCATACCCACCTCCGTCCCCTCTCATCCGATGTCCTATGATTTGAATCTGGACCAGATTACGTTCTTGCAACGCGGCTTCGAGTATCTGTACATCACGGCGACGATTTTCTAGAAATCCCGGGATAATTTCTTCAAGCCCTTGGTCGACATACACGGTGATGATGTTGTCAGCGCTTCTGTTCGGTCCCGTCGTCATGATATATGCCGTCCTTTGCAAGCCCGGAGAACCTCCAGGAGGGTGTGTTTCTTGATGGGTTTTGTCAGATGAGCATCGCAGCCGGCATCGAAAATCTTCACTCCGTCCTCTTTCAGCGCCTGGGCAGTCAAGGCAATCACCTGTATGGGAAAGAGGTGATGCTCTTGCTCCCACGCTCGAATGGCTCGTGTCGCCTCATAGCCATTCATCACCGGCATTTGCATATCCATCAGGATGAGATCGTAGTCGCCGGCCTTGAATCGCTCCACCGCGATGGCGCCGTGATCCGCGATATCGAGGCAATACGGAGTCTGTTTCACATAGGCACGGATGAGCATCTGATTGTCTGTAGAATCTTCCGCCAGTAAGATGCGAAGCGCCTTGAGTTCAGTTGGAGTTGTGGACGTCACTGATAAGAACCCAGCCGTCTGTTGAATCCCCTTCGCACGGTCGAAGGCGATGCTGATGGTCTGCATCAGATCTGATCTCCTGATAGGCTTGATCAAATAACCGCCTAGTCCCATGTCGTAGGTGCGGGCGATATCGTCGGCCCAATGACGAGAGGTCAGCATCACAATCGTCGGTCCTTGAGAAGGGTCGGCACGTGTCATTTCTTCGGCAACGTGAAACCCATCCATCTCCGGCATGCGACAGTCGAGAAGCACAAGCTGGTAGGGTCGCGACGACTCAGCAGCTCGCCGCCATTCTTCGATGGCGTCGTGACCGGAGGCAGTATCCGTCACCTCCGCACCCAAGGCGGCCAAGGATTCGTGAAGGATCAAGCGGTTGATGGCATGGTCATCGACGACAAGGGCTCTGATCCCATGAAGATCGAGCGGGATGTTGTTACGGGTGGGGGTCTGGCCGAATGGCACCTCAAGCTGCACGCAGCAATGAAAAGTGCTGCCCTCTCCTAGGGTACTCTCGACCCAGATTCGTCCCGCCATGCGTTCTGCTAATCGCTTTGAAATGGCCAACCCTAACCCGGTGCCCCCATACATACGCGTTGTCGAGGCGTGGGCTTGGGTAAAGCTTTCGAATATGGAGGCAAGCTTGTCTGATGGAATGCCGATCCCTGTATCACTCACAGTAAATCGAATGGCGCCAAGGGAGGGGATTTCAGGATCCGGCTTCACCCACACCATGACGGACCCGCTGTCGGTGAATTTAATCGCGTTACTGATGAGATTTAAGATGATCTGGTGGAGCCGGTGAGGGTCTCCAATCACCGTACAGGGGACATCAGGGGAAATATGACAGGCAAGTTCGAGGCCTTTTTCATTGGCCCGCAGGGCGAGAATCTCGATGGCCTTTTCAATCAAATCGCTCAAGTCAAATTCTGTTGATTCAAGTTCCAGATGGCCGACCTCGACTTTCGACAAGTCGAGAATGTCGTTGATCAGATTTAATAGATTTCCTCCGGCACGGCGGAAAATGCGCAGGTATTTTCGTTGCTCTGATGCCAGATCTGTTTCCCATAAGAGATCAGCCATACCGACAATGGCATTCATGGGCGTGCGGATCTCGTGACTCACGCTGGCAAGAAATTCATTCTTGGCTGCACTCGCCTTCTCTGCTTGCTCCTTTGCCTGGCGAAGGGCTTTCTCCGACTCCCCACGTTCCATAGATTCCATCGCGAGCGTCACCATCATGGCTAATGATGTGGCAACAGTCATTTCATTGCTGGTCCATGTGCGGGGTGAGCCGAAGCTTTCATGACACAAGACGCCCACCGTCTTTCCTCTATGCCTGATCAATGCATCGAGCCTTGCGCCGCTTCCACATGTCGTGAGATGCGACGATGAACGTTCAAGGGTACGTGAATCTAAGTGGGCATCGAGGGCCGCAGTCGCATGTTCTTCCCGATCCAACGCCTGAAGGTACGACGGGAATTGGTCGGCCTGGAGAACAGCTCCAGCACTGTGCTGACAAGTAGAAGACTCATACAGATCCTGCAGCTGGATCGTTGAGCGATCTTCCCGGAATAGCCAGATGCTGGCGCGTTCGACCGCCAACACACGGCTCGCTGTCTCGGTGATAGCCTGAGCCGCAAGGTGAAGTTCTCCTGAGATAATCGCCTTGCTCTGAGTCAATTCGAGCAGCCCGGCCTGATACTCCTCGAATAAACTGATACGTCGGCTTTCTTGTCCGGCAATTCGCTCATTGAGATGCGTCATCAGCCGCTTCCGCTCGACGGCTGTACGCAGAGAACGGTAGATTGCGCCCCCATTGTATGGCCCCTTCAACACATAATCCTGCGCTCCACTCTGAACGGCTAACATCGCAAGTGGTTCGGCATTCGGGTCTGTGAAGATCACGACCGGAAGCTCCGGTGCCCCCGCGTGCACGCGCGCGAGCGTGTCGAGGCCAGCGCTGTCTGGCAGGTTGAGATCCAAGAGTATGGCATCGAACCGCCTGACGGCTAGATATGAAAGTGCGACTGACAGCCGATCCGCATGCTCGACCAGAATGGGAGGATTCGTGAAATTAGTGAGTGCCTCTCGCAGCAGAGCCATTTCCTGCGGGTTATCCTGGATGACGAGGACGACCATAGAACGCGTTCTCCTTCGAGCTCCTCTAACAGATGCCTAACCCTATTTCACGGCTTCCGTGAGTTAACCGCTCCCGTATGGCTGAGAATAGCTTCCAGCAAGGCAGATTTCTTGATGGGTTTGGCCAAGACGCCATTGCATCCAACGGCTTTGATTCGTCGCTTGTCTTCAGGGTACGCGTACGCCGTCAACGCAAGAATCGGAGTCGGCGGAATGCCCAGTTTCATTTCCCATTCCCTGATGGTCGCAGTCGTGGTATAGCCATCCATCACCGGCATGTGGATGTCCATCAGGATCAGGTCGTAGCGGCCGACGGTCACCATGTCACAGGCGATGCGGCCATTTTCTGCGATGTCCACCTTGTACGGCGTCGCTTTCAGGTAGGCCTTGACCAAGAGCTGGTTATCCGTCGAATCCTCTACAACGAGAATTCTTAGCGCCCGGTGATCCACCAGTGCCACGGGTGCCTCAGCCTGCTTTGGCAACGGAGGCAACCCTTGCGTTCGTCTATGAGCGATCGCGAGTGCGCGGCGAAGCTCGGACCGTTTAATGGGTTTCTCCAAATATCCGGCCAACCCCAGGTCGTAGGTGCGAGCGACCTCACCGGACCGGTGCGTGGACCCTCCGAAGTCCGATGTGAGCATCAAGATGGCCAAGCCATGTAGGGACGGATCCGCTCGAATCCGTTCGGCAACCTCGAAGCCGTTGAGATCGGGCATGCGGGAATCCAGCAGCACAAATTCGTATGGCTCGCCAGCGTCCCGCGCCCGTTTCAGTTCAGCCAACGCGGTCAGACCATCCGGTGCTTCCCCTGCCTGCATGGCCCAGGCGGTCAGAGCCTCCCGAGCGATGAGTCGGTTCGTTGCATTATCATCTACAACCAGCACGCGAAGGGCGTTCAAGTCCGTGAGGGCGGAGAGTGCGGCTTCCGGAGACTCAGGCTCAACGTCGAATCGCAGCGCGCACGAAATGGTGCTTCCTTGGCCAACTCGACTTTCAGCCCAGATGCGGCCGCCCATCAGGATGGCGAATTGCTTGCTGATAGCGAGACCTAGACCCGTTCCGCCGTATTTGCGCGCGGTGGACACATGCGCCTGCGTGAAGCTTTCGAAAATCGATTTCAACTTATCCGGAGGAATGCCGATTCCGGTATCTGTGACAGAGAACAGCAGCGCGCCCGGTTCTGAGATCTCGGGATTCGGCACCACACGCAATTCAATGGAACCCTGGTCGGTGAATTTGATGGCATTCCCGACCAAATTCACCAGAATCTGGTGGAGACGGGTTGGATCACCATAGAGGAATCGAGGGACCGCAGGGGATACGTAGCACGTCGGCTCTATGTTCTTATCTCGCGCCCGCAAGGCCAGTAGGTCGATCACATTGTCAATTACGTCCTGTAGATCGAAGTGGATACGTTCCAGCTCAACTTGCTTTGCTTCCACCTTAGAGAGATCGAGAATATCGTTCAACAGGGTCATGAGGTTCTGGCCGGCATTTCGGAAGATGCGGACATATTTACCCTGTTCGTCGGTGAGAGAAGTCTCCCCCAGCAAATCGGCCATTCCGACTATCGCATTCATCGGCGTGCGGATCTCATGACTCATGTTGGCCAGAAACTCGCTCTTGGCCCTGGTGGCTGTCTCAGCCGCGTCTTTCGCCTGGAGCATAGCTTCCTGAATCTGCTTCCGCTCCGTAATCAGTTCCGTGAACATGATGATCCCGCCTATGGCGCCGTGTTCGTCATGCCAGGGACGCACTTCCCACCGCAGCCAGTCGGTGCTACCGTTTGCGCGCACGAAAAGATCCTCTTCCCGCCGCTCAATCGCACCGGCCAGGCATCGTTGATAGATATCCTGCCATTCCCTCATGTCACGGATTTCAGGAAACACGTCATAATGATGTTGCCCGATGATATCCCGTTCGCCAAGCTGATAATCCTGATACCAGCGCTGACTGACAGCCACATACCGAAGCTGCTGGTCGAGCATCGCAACAGCGACCGGTGCGTGTTCGACAAAGGACTGGAACAGCGACCGGCTATGTTCAAGCGACTGCACGACTCGTTTGCGCTCCTGCTCCGCCGCAACGCGCGAGGCAAACGCCTGCAAAGTGGGGATCGCCAGTTTCCCGTCCGGCATCGGTTTGTTGTCCATGAGGGCAATATGCCCGATCACCCGGCCCGTCTTGTCCGTGACCGGTACCCCGCAATAACTGATAACCCCAAAGTCGGAGATCAAGCGGACATGGGGATAGATCGCGTGAAGCCGATCCGGATAGTGAACGGCCTGTCCTGTTAACACTGCCTCGCAAGGGCTGCCCATCGGCACCGCAAGCGGCTCGATGAACGCGCCTGCCCTCCACGCTGCGATGGACCGAAAATGCGTGCCGGCAGCATCCCTCTCAGAAAGATAGGCGAACTGGACATTGAATGCCGTGGCCATGCGACGGATCAAAGAGGAAAAAAAATCCTCACCTGTCTGTGTGGCAACTCCTTCGACCACCGCCAGCAGCGCGTCTTCTCGCTTTTTTCGTTCAGTGATATCATTGGTCACGGCTAACTGTTCGGTGCACCCGGTGACAGGGTTTCTCAAGGGCACAGCATGGGTCTCCATCCACCGGCTGGATCCCTTGAGACCTTGAATTTTAAACTGGAGCGTTCGCTCGTGACCAGCTATCACATCGTCAAGCATGCTCACGAACGCGGCGCGATGCTCAGAGGCCACCAGGTCGAACATTGAAAGACCGATCGCGTCCTGCTCGTTGCACACCTCAATGAATCGTAGTCCGACAGGATTTATTTGTAGCAATGTTCCATCGGAAGCCACGCGGGTGATGCCGCTAGGTCCTGTGCTCAACATAATCATGTTGAGCAATTCCTGCTCCCCCCGTTTCTTAGCCACTTGCTGAAATGCGGTCACGTCTTCGCAGGCAATGAGCGCGACTGGAGTGTCCGCGCCGCGCGCTATTCGAACGGTCTCACTGACCCAGGTCGTCGTTCCATCCTTCTTCACCATCCTGAATGTCCACCAGGCGGTGCTGGAGGGATGGCCGAACGCTTCAGCCAACTTTCTGACGACCGCATCCGTGTCCTCTTCATAAAAGACCGACAAGATAGAACGCCCGATCAGTTCTTCCGGTGTGTATCCCAACTGTGTCGCACCAAAACTGTTGGCGGAGAGCACCGTGCCTTGTTGATTCACGGTGAAATGCATGAACGGAGTTTCGTCATAGAGGGCACGGAACCGTTCCTCACTGTCGCGCACGGTCTCTTCCATGCGCTTCAGGTCCGTCCTGTCGCGTAGGAGAGATTGATGGGCAGCCGCGAGCTCTGTCGTACGGTCGGCAGCGCGCGCCTCGAGATCCGTCAGCAGCCGTTTCCGTTCAATGGCAGTGCACAGGGATCGGGAAAGTAGCGCTCCGTCGTACCCCCCCTTCACGACGTAGTCCTGAGCTCCGGCACGAATTCCATCCAGCGCCAGCCGCTCGTCATCCATGTCCGCCATAATCACCACCGGCATCCCCGGCGCCGACGCTTGCACACGTGCGAGCGTATTGAGGCCGGTGCTATCGGGCAGGTTGAGATTCAAGATAATCGCGTCAAAATGCCCCGCAGCCAGACAGGTAGATGCAGCTGACAGCTGATCCACATGCACCACCCGAATAGGGATGTTTGTGACAGCAGAAAGGGCTGTTCGCAGCAGGATCATCTCCTCCCGGCTGTCCTCAATGACAAGGATGATCATAGGTCGCTTTCCACTTCACGCTCCTCTGATTAGGAGGATGGGCTACTCACATACCCGAATCGACGCAATGGGGTTCTTGACTAACTTGAAGATCGCTCTCACACCGGAATCCAGGTTTCGTGTGAGACAGCAATGGTTTCTGTAGCCTGAGAGCGAATCGTTTTTTAGACCTGCGTGAAGCGATGGACAGACCTTGAGGCTATAGTTGAAGACCGTCAGCATGTCGATTGTGTTGCGGCTTCGCCACTGCACCAAGGAGCGGCCACTGCAACCTACCCCACGATGCGAGGGATCTTTTGCATTGCTCAGACGCCAATTCACGATAACCCAACAGCCGTCAACGACCCAGACAATTCGTCATTCACGCGGCCATCGTCTGATCGCTGTCATGCGAAATGCGAATTGAGTCCTTACGATTTTATCGCCCTCCGCAGTCAACTAGAGCGGAGGAACGGCTGGTATGGGATCGTACAGAGGAGAGCGAATCGGCAATACACGTGAATTACGAGGTGTAGCGGAAACTTGCGAGATTTAGCAGCATGACACTTGTCACCTCACGCCCGTCGCGCGAAACATGAATCACTTACGTGCAAGCACACTCTGAGGATCGTTTGATCGTATGCGCAGGTGACTCCGAGTAGTCGGCTCGATTGAGACATGGAGCCGCCCCGCTTGAACGCCGGCGTGCTACGTGTCACGTGTGTTGGGGACAAGAGAGAGAGTACCGGCTTGTTTCGCCCGATTGCGGCCTTCTTGCTTCGCTTGATACAGCGCTTGATCCGCCGCCTTGATCAAATCGGTGGGAGAGTTATTCCGGCTGGGGATCGTACTGGCGAAACCGGCGCTGATGGTGGTGCAGCCACCGTCGGGGTGCGTAATGCCGAGGTCCTCAATTCGTTGCCGAAGCGTTTCCGCCACCTGCGCCGCTCCTTCCGTACGGGTGCCGGGAAGCACGACCACGAATTCGTCTCCGCCATACCGAGCGACCAGGTCTCCTGGCCTGTTGACGGCCCCCGAGATCATGGCGGCAACCTGCCGGAGGCATTCGTCGCCCGACGTATGCCCGAGGGTATCGTTGTAGGATTTGAAACGATCGATGTCGAGCATGATCAAAGAGAGTGGCGTCAATTCGCGGACTGCACGACGCCATTCCTGGTCCAGGAAGTCGTCAAATTGCCGGCGGTTCGTAATGCCGGTGAGGCCGTCAAGGCAAGACAGGCGCAACAACATCTGGTTCGCTTCCTGAAGCTGACGCATCACCTCAAGAAGCTCCTGCTCATGAGCCCGGCTCCGTTCGATTTCGTGGACCAGCCGCGATACCGATCGGACACGAGTCAAAAGC
>Ga0190264_10000160_pt1 | contig 10919 bp, 14 predicted proteins | sample Popmic112T_FD_136651 | JGI IMG/M metagenome (GOLD analysis project Ga0190264, IMG submission 136651) | Populus adjacent soil microbial communities from riparian zone of Indian Creek, Utah, USA - 112 T | ecosystem: Environmental > Terrestrial > Soil > Riparian zone | place: USA: Utah | collected... | reverse complement strand
CTTACGCGGGTCTGGGCACGGCGGCCGTCGCGGGCGCGGGCTCGGTCTTTAGCGTCCGCCAACTACTGCTCTACATCGGGGCCGGGCAGGTCTCCTTCGCGGGGCTGGCGCTGTCCGGCATCGTCGCATCCTCTACCCTGTCGCTCATCAAGAAATCCGGCGGGGCCTACGGGGCCGGCGCTCTGACGGGGCCGTTTCAGGCGGGGCACGCGCAGCCCTCGGCCCCGGCCGCATACGCCAAGACCAACCCCTCGACGGGGAAGACCGCGATGAACGGGGCGGTCTCGGTCGTGGTGTGGAGGGTGTCGAGCATCACGGGGCAGGTGTCTTTAGCTTCCCTGCCTTCCAACGTCGTCTCACTAACTAACCAATCAGTCATCGTCCAGTTCCCCTCAGTTGACTCAAACGGACAAACACATTTTGGGATCGGCGTCCCCAAAGTCGAGTTCGCCGACCTCGGCGTCTTCTACGAACTGCCGACGAGTCTGCAAGGTGAAGTCGCCGAGACCACGCTGAGCTACACCCGCTCGACGGGCTCGGCGTCAATCGCCAACGGCACGAACGTCGTTGACTCCGCCGGGGCAGCCCTGACCTCGGCCGACGTCGGCCGCCGGTGGTCGTTCGGGACTTACGACAGTTGGATCGTCTCGCTCAACTCGGCCACGCAGGCCGTGATGAACGACACCAACTCTTCCGGGGGAACGATCACGGCCGCGGGCACGATCACCCACGCCGTTGACGGGTACACCAGGGCGATAGAAATCTCATGGACGAACGGCGCACTGCTCAAGCAGGACATCGTGCCGACGAAGGCTTTTCCTCCCCCTGCCGGACAGTTCGCGGGCGCGATGAACGACGTGCTGTGGCTCGAAGCGGACGGGATCATCTACGTCGGCGAGCCCGGCCAGATCGGCAGCTTCCCGCCCTCCAATGCTTTGTTCCCCAACGAGCCGGCGGTTCACTACCTCCGGTTCGGCGACGGGCTCACCCTTCGCTTCGGCAAAACGTCGTGGGGGGCCCTCTCCTACGTCGGCGGCAGTCCGGCCCTTGAGTACCAGACCCTGAGCGAGAACGAAGGCATTGCGTACCCGCAGAACGTGAGCCTCGGCGCTTCCAACCGGCTGCTGATGTGGATCGGCCAGCCGGCGGTCGTCGGCTCGGGGGTGGAGCCGGACATCGAATTTGCGCAGAAGGTCATGCCGGACTTCGAGGGGTGGGACGCGGGGCAGACCGCTAATGCTCCCGTTTGCCCGGGCTACGACCCCAGAGGGAAGTACGAGGTCTGGTGCTGGCAGAAGAAGGTGATGGCCTACCACGTGCCCGACGGGACGTGGTGCGCCCCCATCGACCTGACCGGCAAAGTCATCGGCAACGTCATCGCCTGTGTCACGCACGACAAGAAGCTCTATCTCTCCTGCTCCGACGGCTCCGTCCTCACTCTTTACCAGTTCGACGCGGGCACCGGCTCGACGGCCGTCATCCAGACCTCGGACGTGAGGCCGAACGGTTACGGGGCGACCGTCACGGAAGTGATGGTGCAGGGCAGGATTGACAACACGGCGAACCCGGTTCGGGTGGACGTGATCAGGAACTACGCGGACGCCTCGCCGATCAACGTGCGCAACTCGAATCCGGCGGTGACGGGGGTGCAGGACTTCCGGGTGAACCCGCCGAACGTGCTCAACGCGAGACAGCACGCGCTGCGGATCACGATCACCAGCACGGGCGGCGACGCCGGGATCGATTTTATGGAGACGAAGGGCGCTTTGAACGAGTGCCGGACGGCTTAACGGGATGCGACAGGCTCTAGCACAAGAGAATCTTTCAGGGCGTGGATGTCGGCGGCGTGGCACCGCTCTGCCGCAGCATAACCGTCCTCCGGGTCTTCCGGGTAGATGTGCTCATAGCCGTGATCGTCGCACTTCGTCGCCGGCACCGAGCCGCTTTCGCACATGTGGCAGATCGCCCGCGCCGCCTCTTCATACGCCTGAGAGACGAGGGAGCGCATGGCGCTGGAGATGTCGCGCCGAACTTCAAACAAGTCTTCGGGGTCGAAATCGTCCCGGCATATCAAGCCGAGTTCAAGGTCTTGGACGGCCTTCTCAATGTCTTCGCTCGTCATGGCCTATTTCTCTTCGCGGGGGAAGTAGAGGACGCTGCCGATGCTCCGCTCCGCGCCCGCGGGAATCACCGGCCGCGAGTGTTCGTGCATCAGGCGAAACATCTCGTTTAAGTCACCTTGCACGGCCAACAGTTCTCCGGTTGACAGGTGACTTAAATCACCCCTTCGGGCTTGTGAAGGGTCGAGAAAATAGACCGCGTCGGGCGGGCAGTCCGGCGACTGTTCGAGCCATTCTTTTATCTTTCCCATGCGCCGATTATACCAAAGCGAGAGGGCCGTCAGTAGCTAAATGCTAGGCAGAGTCAAACAGAACTTCTGGCGTCGCCCCGTGGCGCGCGCGCGCGGCGAAAGGCAGGCGGCCGTCGCCGAGATCACCCGCGCCCTGGAGGGCGGGGAGATTCAGGTCCCCCAGGTCGTCCCGGCCAGACCGGCATACGGCGGCGGGACGAACCAGTGCCCCAACTCCGACCTGTCCTACTCGCTGATGGCCGCGACCGTGCCGGGCACTCTACCCGCCACGGCAGGAGATACCAACTACGAGGCTTACCGCTTCTTCCGCCAGCAGCAGGGCGCGAACGTCACGGCTGCGGCGGCCAACGCCTTGAAGAGCGTCACTCATTCGCTGTACGCGGCTAATGAAGGCGCTACTCCCGCCATTCCCCGATGGGACAGGGTCAACGGGTGGGCCGAGGTGGGCTCCGTGGGTACGCAGTACGACATCGCCGTCCAGTTGCCGGGGAAGATCGTCAACCCGGGCCAGAGGCTGTTCGTGCGCTTCCCCTGCTCGGCCCTGGACGCGACCATCTTACCGCCGGACGTGCAGGCTTACGCGGGCATCTGGCACAAGGCCGGAGCTAGCGAAGGGTGGGTGGAAGGCTCCGCCTTTACGCTCTCGCACGAAATCCACGGCGCGCCGGGCTCTCAGGCCATCGACTACCGGGTGCTGGCTAAGACCGACTCGGGCGTCTCGGTGCTATCGAGCGTGCTGAGCGTCGCCAACGCCCCGAACGTTTTGTCCGAAGCCAATTACGTCAAGCTCTACTACGACGCCGGGCCGGGTTTTATCGAGTTCGAGATTTACCGCAAAGTCGGGGCCGTCTACACGCACCTGTTCACGGTCAGGAACTCGACCGACCTCCAGTACAACGACACGGACGACGCGGGGACGCACCAACCTGCTACCGCATGGCCGACCGCGTCGGGGGCAAGTCCCAGGGCTTACGCCGAGAGCAACTCCTTACGGGTCGGCTCCTTCGGGGCCCCGTGGCTCCCGAACGACCTGACCCTCAACGTCCCCCCCACCTACAACTACTCGCTGACGGACGCGGACGGGCAGTTCCTGCGCTTCGGCCTGACGGCCCCCACCGGGGTTGATCGCCACGTCGGGGTGGATCGCGTCTGGTTCGGCACGACCTTCAACGAGTGGGCGCCGGACGTTTTGAGGCTCCCGGACGGGACCACGCCGATCCCGTCCATTAGCCCGACGAGCGGGAATCAGGGCGGCGGCGGCGGTGTGTACGAGCCCCCGGCCCCGGGCTCGGGCGGCGGGGGCGACTACGGGGGGCGGTTCGACGTGTACTAAAAATGAGGCTGCCGACCAAAATCCTGACCCCGGAAGAGTGGCCGCTCGTCGCCGAGACGGTGCGCTCGCAGTTCCGCGACGCGATGCCGGTCACGCCCGATCAGTCGTCGTTTCTGGCGGCCTTCGACGGCCCGGCGGTGGCGGGGTTCGTGCAGATCGAAACGCTGCTTCACTTAAACAACCTGCACGTCGCCCCGAAGTACCGCGACGCTCGGTTGGCGTGGCAACTGCTCAGAGAAGCGGTCGCGCTGACCCCCAAAGGTTATTCGGTCGTCGCGCTCACCGACCTGAATGAAGTGGCGAAACTGGCGGTTCGCCTGGGAGGTCGTGACCTCGGGCGGTGGCAACTCATCCGGAAAGACTGTTAGGAGGCTCCCTATGGCGTCGGGAAGTAAGGGCAGGAAGCAGGAGGAGGCGAACCTCCGGGCGCAGGCCGAGGCCGCGAACCAGAGGGCCGCGGAGACCGCAAAGGCCGCGGCCGTCCCCGATCCGATGGAAGAGCGGCGCCGGGCTCAAGTGCTGGCCCTCGACAAGTGGCGGACGGGCGAGTCCGGCCCCGTGGACGTCCGTAACATGCCCGGCGCGGCCGTCCCGATGGCCCTCTACCGGGACGCGAAGGTGTCGCGCGACTCCGGGAGGATCGGCCGGGGCTACGGGACGCTGTCGGACGGGGCCAACCCGAACTTCTCGGCGGCGATGGACAAGGAGATGCAACTGGAGCGAGACCTCGCGGCCTCGGGCGCGCTGGAGGGTCACGTCAACGACACCCTCTCGGGCGTGGACGCCGAGATGGGCAACTGGGCGAACGTGGGGAACAACAGGTCGAGGTATCTGGCCGAACTGGCGCGGGCGGGGTCAAGCGACGCCGACGAGCGATACGAAAGGTACAAGGCCGCCAAGAAGCCGAGCTTCTTAAAACAGCTCGCGATGGGGGCGCTCCAACAAGGCGCGTCCGCGGCGCTGGGCGCGATTTAGGCTAACCAATGGCAAACCCGACCATCAACGCGGACTCGACCCTCGTCGCCCCCGGCTTCTGGCGGTGGGGCGGCTCCACCGCAAAGATGAGAGTCTTCGCGCTCTCCGCCTTCCGCTCGGCCGACGGCGTCTGGTTCCCGCAAGGGAACGTCAACGACCCCAACTCGTGCTGCCTGGAACTGGACCTCGTCGTCAACGTCAACCTCTCGGTGTCGAGCCCCTCGACCAACCTCTTACCCTACACGGAGACCTCCTCGGAGCCGAACGCGAAGGTCGCGGCCTACCTGTACGACTCGCGTGACATCAGGCGGCACGCCTTCCTGGAGCGGTTCTCCGTCACGGACGAGGAGGGTTCCGTGCTGACGTGGGAGATGATCGCGGCCTACAACGCCGGGGTGCCCCGCCGTCTCAACACGGGATTCCCGAACACCGTCACCGTGGCCGCGATGATCCACGCGGCCCGCTACGTCTTCACGGCGGCGACGACCTTGCTGCTCGGCGGGGTGGAGATGGCGACGCCCCCCGCGGACGCCGCGCACCCGAAGGCCGTCGGCGACAACGACCCCCGCCTCCCCGCGGCCGTCATCGAAGTCCAGCGCCACGCCTCGCTCGCCGGGGCCGTCCTCGTCGCGGGGACCGCCCCCACCACGCTCGTCATCGGGCAGGCGCTCTCCGTCTCCTCCCCCCTGACCATCCCCCCAAACGTCACCCTCCGCTTTACGGGCACGGGTCACATCACGAACAGTTCCACCCTGACGATCAACGGGGTGGTGGACGCCCACCCTACCGCCTGGATATTCAAAGGCGCGGGGACAGTCCTGTTCGGCGGGGCGTCAAAGACCAAGACCATCTCTCCCGTGTGGTTCGGGGCTGCGGGCGTCGGCACGACCACCACGGGGGCCATCTCTTCGGGCCAGTTTGCGCTGACGCTCGCCGACCCGACGGGCTACGCCGAGGAGCAGAGGATCGTCGTCGCCGGGGCCGGGGTGGCCGGGGCGCAACTCTTCGCCAAAATCAACTCGCTCGCGGGAAGCGTCGCGACACTCGACACCGCGGCCTCTACTTCCGTACTGACGGGCGAGGTCTCGCACAACGACACCTACGCTTTCAGGGCGGCGTTCGCGGCCCACGGGGTCGCGTCGGCCCGCGTCTTCGGCCCCTGCGGCCATTACATGATCTCGGGGCCGCTCGCGACCGCGAACGCCGCCGTCAGCTACCCCGCGAACCTGCAATCGGGGGGGCTCTCAGCCTACCGCCGCGACTTTGTCGGGGAACTGGCCGGCACCACATCCGAGAACGGCTCGGCGGTCGCCCAGGCCGGGGTTCTCATCGACGTGTCCCGCCTCGCGGGCTCGGGCACCTACCCCTCGGCGTTCGCCGCCGCCTCCTACAACCCCAGCTCGGCGCTCGACACGTTCAACTGGATGACGGCGCGGTTCGAGAACGTCTTCTTCCGCACCAGGCCGAACCCGGACACCACGATCCTGCAGTTCCACGAGGCGGCCAACTTCCAACTCAAGAACTGCCAGTTCGACGTGGGGACCTATCACGCCGCGGAGCCGACGAACCAGTACGGCGTCGCCGTAGTGACGCCCAAACTGAACAACCAGATTCAGAACTACATCGAGGACGTGTCGGTGCTCTCGGGCTTCTGGATCGGGATGGTCTGCGGGGAAGCCGTCTCCGGAAATAACATCTCCATCGGCCGGTGCAAGCGGGCGATGTACTGGGAGAACGGGTTCGGCGGCTCGACCATCGGCCGCCTCGCCATCAACCACTGCCCGGTCTGGCTCGATTTTGCCGGGGTGTCGGGGCAGAACTACGTCCTCATTCGGGAACTCTACGGCGAAAGGTATCTCAACGGCACGTCGGGCTCGGCCGAGTGGTGGGGCATCACCGATCCGGTGACGGAGTTTGAGATTTACAGCCCGAACAACCTGGCCCACCTCCGCATTCTGGCGCACAAGACGCAGGTCGCAGCCACGGGAACCGTGTTCGTCCCCTCCTACAACTCCGCAGTTTTTACGAACGTCGAGATGTGGGGGATGACGCAGAAGGTGCAGGACTCGATCCGCTCGCCCTTGCAGCTCGTCGCCTCCGGGGGCTCGCAGCTCATCGCGTTCGCCGACGCCTTAAGTCCCTCGGCCACCGTCAAGAACACGATCCAGCAGATCAACAACGCCGGGGCTTTCGACTTCTCTTTAGGGGCCAACGCCGAGTGGGACGGCTCCAACTGGGTGAGGGCGACCGGCTCCAAGTTCGCGCAGCAGGTGGAGATGTCGCCGACCGGCGGCGCGACGAGCTTCCGGGTGGCCGCGTCCGGCTCGGGCAACATCACGTGGAACGAGGTGTTGCGGCTGACGACGGCCGGGGTGCGGATCGGATCGGCGGGCACACACCTCTCGCGGGTGGTCAAAGGCACCGTGGCGATCAACCCGGCGAGCATCGCCGCGGGCACCGTGGTGACGCAGACCTTTACTTTGGCGGGGGCGGCTGTGGGCGACTCGTTGATCTTAAACATCCCGGCCGCGGGGCTCACGGCCGGGCTGCTCGTCCTCCAGGCGCGGGTGTCTGCTGCGGATACGATCTCGGTCGTGTTCTACAACTCCGTCGGGGCCCCCGTGGACGAGGCGTCGGCCGACTGGACTTACATGCTGGTGAGATAGGCTCTCGCGCGGGAGGCGGCCCGGACTACTAACCGGCGGTTTTGGCGCGGGCCTGATTCAAGTTGAAGAAGGCGGTGAGCAGGAAGAAGGCGGGGAGGATGCCGGGGCCGTCGCGCAGCAGGAAGAAGGCGCAGGCCGCAATCTGGAAGACGGCGAGCGCCAGATTCCACCGGGGCCGCCGCGGGCGAACGTCGAGTGGTTTTTCCATGCGCCGGATTATATCAGGTTCAAGATGACGTTCTGAACTACCGGCGGGGACAGATTTAACGGAGGCTAACGATGAGCGTAGGAGACAGACTATTCCAACCCATGTCGCCCCAGAGCGGCAAGGCTTACGCGCCCTACGAGGTGACGAACGAGACCCCGGACGCTTCCGGCTACGCCCAGGCGGCGCTGCTCGTCAAGACGGTGGACGATACGGGGGCGACGGTGAGCGCGGCGACCCCGACCCCCACGGTCGGCGCCGCTTCGGGCGCGAGTCGCGTCAACTCCGCGGCCTACGAGGCGAGTCACGTCCTCAAGGCGTCGGCCGGCACGCTCATCTCCCTCGTCGGCTATAACTCCGGCCCCGCGCAGTTCATCCAGTTGCACGACGCGGCGACGCTCCCCGCCAACGGGGTCGCCCCGGCCGCCGTGTTTACGGTGCCAGCACTTGGCAACTTCTCCCTTGATTTCCCAGTTACTGGCTGCCCATTCACGACCGGGATAGTAGTCTGCAACTCAAGTACCGGGCCGACCAAGACTATTGGAGGCAATGATTGCTACTTCACGGCGGTGATCAAGTAAGGAGGCGTGATGGGCTTACAGACTTCGGCGCGCGTGCCGTCCTATCTCGTCTACACGGCCCTGCTCGCGCAGGCCGGCACGGACGTGCCCGCGGCGACCGTGCTGGAGAACACTTTGGGCGGGACGGTGGTGTGGGCGCGCAGCGGGGTGGCTTCGTACAGCGCCACTCTCGCCGGGGCGTTTCCGGCCGGCCGGGTGCTTCTGCCGCCGACGCAGATTTATTCGGAAGCGCAGAACGGCGACCTCCTGGTGACGCGGTGGGTGCGGGCGGGTGCCAACGCGGTTGCCCTCGACACCTATAACCTCATCACTCAGGCGGGGCAGGAAATGGAGGCGAGCGCCGCCGAGCCCGTGCGCGTCGAGATTCGCGTGTATCCGGCTTAGTCGTAGATGCGAATGGTCACTCGGCCCGCCGCCGACAGTAACGATTGACGTTTTCGGCCACAGCTACTAGTGAGGTACGTATGGCACTTCCACAAACAGAAGAGGAGTTGACGGCCTTCGTCAACTCCATCCTCGACGCCGACCCCCGCATTCAATCCGTGAGCCAGTCCACGGAAGGCGACTACGAGAACTCCATAGTGAGGCGCAACGGGGTCGGGATGATTCAGTTGCGGCGACTCGAAATCACGGGCGGCGAAGGCGAGCCGACGGCGCTGGTGCTTGATAAGGACGGCCTGCACGTCCTCTGAGCATCACGCCGGCGATTGTCGATGCGTAGAGGCCAATCGTTTCACCTCTCTGCCCGCTCTGTGATTTCATAGCTTGAGTATACCCCTACCCGCTCGCCCGCCGGGTCTTCTCCGGCAGCACCCCCTCCGATGCGCCTAAGCGCGCCGCTACGGCCTTCAAACAGTCCGGGCAGGGCAGCATCCGCCCCTCGTTGTAGGTCGCGTGGTCGATGCTCTCGAACGCCCACTCAGTAGCCGGTAGCGGCTGGCCGCACCAGCTCAGCGCCTTGCGCTCGGCGTGCGTCTGGCGGACGCACTTGACGTACTCGGCCCGCTCCGACTTGACCACCTCCAACACGACCGAACCCGGCTCGCGCTCCCACCCCAAAGCGTCCAGCTGCTCCCCCGTCATCTGGAGGGCCTCCGCCTCGGCTTCGATGGTGATGCCCTGCCTGAAGTAGATAGTAACGCGCTCCGGCCTGACGCGCTTTAGTGTGACCAGTGTGCCCATGGTTTGCGGGTAACTCCTGGCGAGGGTGTGAGTGGTTTCCTGCTTGTACTGCTGAGGCTGAGGATAGGCCCGGCCGCGTGCCGGGGTCAAGAGGGCGGTTAGGGGGATACGGCGCGCAAGGCGGCGAGACAGATGGCGAGAGGGGCGGTGTCTACCATGTCGGACTGCGCAACATAGTCCTTCCCGCGACGCAGCACGGCGTTGAACTGTCCGAAGTGCCAATCACTTTGAAGCGTGAGCCACAGTCCCCGCCGCCCCATCTCTGCCGCCACCTCCCACGCCGTCTCAATGTCCGTCGAGTAGTATGGCAAAAGCCCTTCCCTCTCCCGGCACCCGCACAGGTAGATGTCGTGGCCTTCCGGGTCGGTCAATCGGTCGTGCGGCCCCTTTGAATCGTAGTCGAGGTAAGCCTCCTCCCACCGCTCACCGTCTTCGATGATCGTGCGGACTTTATGCGCCGGGCTGGTGTGATCATTCCCCCCGCTGCGCGCCCAGCCCATCACGCGCTCGGCTACCAAGGCGTCCAATTCCCTACCAGCATTCATCTCGTCTATGTCCATCATGTCTCTTCTCTCTTTCCGCAACGCTACAGCCCCCTCGGGGGTCAAGAGGCGCGGCGATCAACACGCTCGCGTAAGGCTTTCATTGTTTCGTCGTATTCGGGCGGCTTCGGCGGCGCAACCGGGAGCCCGAAGGCGTCGGCCACGATGCTGGCGAACGGCGCTTTGCGACATTCGAGGTAGGTGTGGCCGTCCTCTTCGCAGGTGATGCAGTGCTTCACTATTTCCTTGTCAGCCATGATTCAATCTCCCTTAATTTTCTTGGGGCAAACCTAACATGGTTCCTCTTCTCTCTTCCGCAACGGGCCGGGGCCGCTATCCCTCTACCCGCGCGTCAACCGGCTCACCCTTTAGCTTAGCCGCTAACTCGGCCGCGCACTCGTGGCACACGCGGATGATCGTCCCGGCGTAGTCGTTGCTGCTCAGGTGAATCTCGCAGACTTGATGCGCCGCCGTCCCGTGGGGTGTGGCGTGTCGCTGGCAGGCCGAACACGCGCCGACGTGGTAAGAGCTTTTCCAGTTCGCTTCAATCATCTCTCACTCCCCCCTCGCGCTAATGCGCCCCCACCCCGGCCGGCGGACGATTTGGTCAATGCTGCGATGAGTCTGCCGCCGTTTCCGACGAGTCTTCGCGTCCCGCTCCGGTGAGATCGATCTGCTCGCCCTGATCGGGATGGGTCACGTAGTAGGGCTGCCCCCACTCGCGCGAGAGCGCGTCCGTGCAGTGAATCCGATGCCACGCCCGATCAAGGTAGAGGTCACTACCTTCGCCGATGATCCGGCCCGCCCAACTCGGATGCTTTGACGGGTCTTCAATGCCTTCGGTGATCCAGCGGTGCGAATAGAGTTCGTTTGCAATGTGCAGGAGCCCCATCCTGACGGAGAGGACGGCGGCCGGGTCGTGCTGGACGAAGCCGCCCCCGTTCTCGAAGCGGCAGCCCTCCAACTTGGGCCGCGGGGCGAGCTGCGCCATGATGTCGTCAATCCTCGCGCAAATAGATTCGTACCGGCGGCACTCGGCCTCGGAGTCGAACTCCGTGCCGTCG
>Ga0190264_10000159_pt1 | contig 10925 bp, 13 predicted proteins | sample Popmic112T_FD_136651 | JGI IMG/M metagenome (GOLD analysis project Ga0190264, IMG submission 136651) | Populus adjacent soil microbial communities from riparian zone of Indian Creek, Utah, USA - 112 T | ecosystem: Environmental > Terrestrial > Soil > Riparian zone | place: USA: Utah | collected... | reverse complement strand
GCGCTGGGCGTGCCGGTGATCGACCGCACCGCCGTGATCCTCGACATCTTCGCCGACCACGCCCACTCGGCCGAGGGCAAGCTCCAGGTCGAGCTGGCCCAGCTCGAATACAACATGGCCCGCATGCGGGGGCTCTGGACCCACCTCGAGCGCCTCGGCGCCGGCCGTATGGACGGCGGCATCGGCACCAGGGGTCCGGGCGAGACCCAGATCGAGACCGACCGCCGGCTCGCCCGCAACCGCATCGCCGCCCTCCGCCGCCGGCTCAAGGACCTCGAACGCAACCGCGGCGTGATGCGGGCCAGGCGCGACGCCTCGGCGCTGCCGCGGGTCGCCCTCGCCGGCTACACCAACGCCGGCAAGTCGACCCTGCTCAACGCCCTGACCGGGGCCGAGGTCGGGGTGGGGGACAGGCTCTTCCACACCCTCGACCCGACCACCCGCAGCCTCGAGCTCTCCGGCCGCGACTACCTGCTGACCGACACCGTCGGCTTCATCGAGAAGCTGCCCCACCAGCTGGTCGAGTCGTTCAAGGCGACCTTGGAGGAGACGGTCCTGGCCGACCTCATCGTCCACGTCGTCGACGCCTCCGAGAGCGAGGAGCGGCGGCTGGTCGACATGAAGGCCGTCGACGAGGTGCTGGAGGAGATCGGGACCGGCGAGAAGCCGCGTCTGCTGGTGATGAACAAGGCCGATCTGCTGAGCGAGGACGAGCGCCACGAGGTCACACTGGCCCACCCCGAGGCGGTGCTGGTCTCGGCGGTCGACGGCGAGGGCCTCGACCGGCTGCGGGCGCGGATCGAGGCGGCGTTCGAGGAAACCCTGGCCGAGGTGGAGCTGCTGGTGCCCTACTCCGAGGGCGGGCGCCTACACGAGCTGCACGAGGTCGCCGGGGACCTGGAGCGGACCGAGCGCGAGGACGGCGTCCTCGTCCACGCCAAGGTGCCGGTCAGCGAGCTGCACCGCTTCGACGATCTCGCCGTCGTCTAGGCTGCGGCGCGTGGAACTACCCGTCGCCAAGCTCAAGGAAGAGGCGCTGCTCCCGACCCGCGCCCACGAGGGTGACGCCGGGCTCGACCTCTATTCCTGCGAGGCGGCGCATATCGGACCGGGCGAGCGCTGGAGCGTCGGCACCGGGGTCGGGGTCGAGATCCCCGACGCTCACGCCGGCCTGATCCTGCCCCGCTCGGGCCTGGCTCGCGACCACGGCATCTCCCTGGTCAACAGCCCCGGCCTGATCGATTCCGGCTACCGGGGCGAGTTGCGGGTGCTGCTGCTGAACAACGACCCGGCGGAGACCTTCCGGGTGGAAGCGGGCGACCGCATCGCCCAGCTCGTACTGGTCCCGATCGCCCTGGCGACCCCGGTTGAGACAGCGGTTCTGGCCGACTCCGCGCGGGCAACCGGCGGCTTCGGCTCCAGCGGCCGCTGAGTCAGACTCCGGCCGCGGTCCGGGCGCTCGCGTGCGCGGCGGCCTCGAAGGCGTCGTCGAGCGGCTCCAGCTCGGGGCGGGAGCCGTAGAGGCGCTCCAGCGCGACCGCGATCAGGTGGTCGGCGAGCCAGGAGTTCTTGGGCAGTAGCGGCCCGTGCAGGTAGGTGCCGAACATGTTATGGCGTCGCACTCCCTCGAAGTCGTCGTTGCCGTTGTTGCCATGCCCCTTGACCACCCGCCCCAGCGGCTGCACCCCGGGCCCCAGGTAGGTGCGGCCGCCGTGGTTCTCGAAGCCCGCCAGCAGTCTCGGCCCCGGCCCGAGGTCGACCTCGATCGCGACGTTGCCGATCAGGCGCGGCCCGGGCTCACGCACGGTCTCGAGGTCGGCCAGGCCGAGCCCCGGCAGGGTCTCCTCGTCCAGTTCATAGCTGTGGCCGAGCAGCTGGTAGCCGCCGCAGACGGCGAGCAGGGCGGCGCCGCTCTCGACCGCCGCCGCGAGGTCGGCGCGCTTGCCGGCAACCATGTCGGCGGCGACCATGCGCTGGTCGCGATCCTGACCGCCGCCGACGTAGAAGAGATCGTGGGCGGTGGGGTCGACGGGATCGCCGGGACCTGCCCCCGCATGGGTGAAGCCGATCCCGCGCCACTCGCAGCGCCGCTGCAGGAAGACGATGTTGCCGCGGTCGGCATAGATGTTCATCTGCTCCGGGTAGAGACTGAGGACGCGCAGCTCCATCAGCCCTCCCTTCCGAAGACGACCACTGTGGAGCCGACATGGAGGTCGGTGGGGGGGATCTGCCGCCGTGTCAACGGCACCAGGCCGCACTTCATTCCCTCTTCCTCCAGCTCGGCGGCAGAGAGGGTGCGGATGCGGATCTCGTTGTCCTCCTCATGCAGTTCTCCGGCCGGGGAGACGGTCTGGCGCAGCCGGCGGATGACGATTTCCTCGCCGATGTCGACCGCGTCGACGGGCAGGCTGGAGTAGACCCAGCCGTCGACCTCGCGCACGTCGGGCAGGGGCGGCGGGCCTTCGCTCTCGCGCGGCAGCTCCTCGACGATCGCCAGGGCCACCCGGCCGCCGGGCAGCAGGTGGGCGGCGATGCAGCCGAGGCACTCGAGGCGGTCGGCCCGGTCCGACAGCAGCTGCACCAACTGCATCGGCGCCAGGGCCAGGGCGATATCGGTGTCGAGCTCGAAGGCGCGGGCGTCGCCGAGCACGGCCCGCAGGGACAGACCCTGCGCCCGGGCGCTGAGTGTGGCGATCAGGTCCGGGTCGATGTCGAGACCGACCACGCTGTGCCCCCGCCGGGCCAGGTGTAGGGCGACCCGGCCGGTGCCGCAACCGAGATCGAGCACCGGGCCGTTCGTCTCCTCGGCCAGCCGCTCCCAGTGCGCCAGATCGGCGCTGTAGGCACCGCACTCGGCGTCGTGCCAGATTGCCGTCGCGTTCACTGCCAGAACTCCTTGGCCAGGCCGCGGTCGGCGAGCAGCTTGCGCAGCTCCATCAGGGCGGTGTAGGTGGGCAGCGCGAAGAGGCGGCCCGGGGCGCCGGCGACGGCGCGGTCCAGCGAGGCCTCGATCTCCGGCACGACCTCGATCAGGTCGGTCGGCCAACCGGCGTACTTCAGGCGCAGCGCCATCTCCGGCGCCCTGGTGCCGGCGCAGACGACCCGCCGCACCCGGCCCGCGAGCAGCTCGAAGTCGGCGTCCCAGATCCAGGAGATGTCGCGCCCGTCGGCGATACGGTCGTTGAGCGCGATCCACAGATCTACCCGCTCTGCCTCGGCCTCCAAACGCAGCGTGCGCAGAACCTCGTTGGCGCCGGCGGGGTTCTTGATCAGCAGGATCGAGACCGGCCTGCCGCCGACCTCGATCGTCTCCACCCGGCCGAAAGCCGCCTGCACCTTGCCCAGGGCGCCCGCGATCCGCTCCGGCGCGACCCCGAGGCCCAGCCCCGCCGCCACCGCCGCCAGGGCGTTGTAGACGTTGTAGAGACCGGGCAGGGGCAGCTCCAGCTCGATCTCACCCGCGGGCGTGCGCACGGTGCTCCGCGAGCCCTCCATCCCGCGCAGCTCGATCGCCGTCGCCGCCACCTGCGGCCGCGGTCGCTCGGCCCCGCAGTTGGGGCACGAGTAGTGGCCGAGGTGGCCGACGAAGGCGCGCTCGTAGGCGTAGGGATGCCCGCAGCGGCGACAGTGCTTGGCATCGAAGGCGTGCTGCAACTCCGGCAGGGCCTGCGCGGGGTCCTCGATCCCGAAGTAGACGACACCCTCGCGCGGGCGCTCGTCGGCGTCGCGGCCGAGGTCGGCGATCAGCGGGTCGTCGGCGTTGAGGACGAGCGCCGTGCTCCCCGCCCGGGCCGCCACCGTCCGCGCCCACTCGTCGGCCAGCGCCTCCATCTCGCCGTAGCGGTCGAGCTGGTCGCGAAAGAGGTTGCCGAGCACGATCGCGTTCGGGTCGAGCTGCTCGACCACCCGCGGCAGCCAGGCCTCGTCGACCTCGAAGAGGCCCTCGCGGCCACGCTGCTCCAGCAGCGCCGTCGCCACCCCCCAGGTCATGTTCGAGCCGGCGCGGTTGTGGACCGGCCGGCGGCCGTCTGCTTCGAGAATCGCGGCGATCATCCCGGCGGTGGTGGTCTTGCCGTTGGTGGCGCTGACGATCGTCGTGCCGCCCTCGAGGCCGGCGCCCAGCCTGGCGATCGCCTCCGGGTCGAGGCGGAGCAGAACCCGCCCGGGCAGCGTCGTGCCGCCACCGCGGCCGCTGGCCCGGCTGGCGGCGCCGATCGCCCGCGCGGCGGCGACCTTGGCGCCGAAGAGCGCCCCGCGCCGGCTCCGCCGGCGGGCGGGCGCCGAGGTCAAGCGCCGGCCGGCGCCGGCACCAGGACGCTGAGCGCGTGCGGCAGCACTCGCAAGGAGGCCGGCAGGTCGGTGAGATGCTCCCCGTCGGCGTAGACGGGGAACGGCTTGCTGGCGCTCAACTCGAGGTGGGGAGCGCGGAAGACGCGGACCTCGTCCGCCTCGACATGAGTGCCCTTGAACACCTTTGGCAGGTTACTTACGAAGCGCAGCTTGCTGACGTCGCCGACCGCGATGATGTCGAATTCGCCGTCGTCGAGCTCGGCGTCGGGGGCGACGTACATACCGCCGCCGAAGGCCTTGCTGTTGGCGACCGAGATCGAGTAACCGCTGAGTCGGATCCGTTCCTCGTCGACCCGGATCGTGAAGCGGGCGGGCTTCCAGCGCAGCAGGGTGCGCAGCGCCGCGTAGGCGTAGACCGCGCTGCCGCGCAAGAAGTTGGTTTCGTTGGCGAGCCGGTTGGCTTCGGAGTCGAAACCGACGCTGACGATGCCGAGAAAGCGTTTGCCGTTGGCCTCGCCGACGTCGATCCGGCGACTGTGGCCGGAGAACAGGGTCGCCACCGCCCCCTCGGGGTCGTCGGGAATGCCGAGTACCCGGGCGAGGTCGTTGCCGCGGCCGCCGGGGAGGATGCCCAAGGGAGTCTCCGAGCCTGCCATGGCGCCGCCGATCGCACCGACCAGGCCGTCGCCGCTCATCGCGACCGGCAGCTCGCCGGCTTCGATCGCCCGCAACGCCTGCTCGACGCCGTGCTCGAGCCCCTTGGTGCGCTGGACCCGGAAGACGACGCGGCGCTCGTCGAGCGCCTGCTCGACAGCGGGCAGCAGCTTCAAAGTCTTCCCGCCGGCGGAGGCTGGATTGACCAGCAGCGTCAGCGGCATCCCCTCGATCTCCATGCGCCCGCAGCCTAGTCGCCGGCGGGCGGCGGATCGTGCTCGCGCAGGCGGGCGACAGAGAAGCTGCCGTCGCCGGCGGCGGCGCTCTCCAGCAGCTTCACACCGCGACGGGCCAGGCGCCGGCGCGCAACCCGCCCGACCACCCCGCCGAGGGCATCCTCCTGCCGCAAGCTGGCGAGGATCAGGTAGCCGCCGGGTCGCAGCACCCGGACGATCTCGGCCAGCCGCGGCCGCCCGTCGACCGCGACGACGAGGTCGAAGAAGTCGTCGGGGTAGGGGAGCGCGCGCGGACTTCCCTGCTTGAAGGCGACCCGGCCCTCGGGGTCGAGCCCGATCCGCGCGGTGGCGGCACGGACCAGGTCGGCGGAGCGGTCGACGCCCCGCACCCGCGCCGCCGGAAACTCCCGCGCCAGGAAGAGGACGCCGTCGCCGTCGCCGCATTCGACCTCCAGCACCCGCTCCGGCGCCGGAGACACGCGCAGGGCGGCGGCCGCGAGCGGAGTCAGCGGGGGCGTGGACATCCGCTCGATCGTAAGTGCTCTAGGCTTTCGCGCCGATGGGGGAGCAGGCAGATCGACAGCGCTGGATCATCCTCGGCGTCTTCGTGGCGATCGCGATCGGCGTCGTCGCGGCGATCCTGATCTCACGCGGCGGTGGCGACGACGACTCGACCGCGACGACCGTGGCGAGCGCCGACGGCTGCAAGCAGGTTGAGGCGGCAGCGCCGAAGAAAATCTCGCTGCCGGCGCCGAAGCAGACCTTGAAGCAGGGCGAAGAAGCGACCGCGGTCGTGGCAACGAGCTGCGGGACCTTCGAGATCGCCCTCGACACCGAGCGGGCGCCGAAGACGGCCAACTCCTTCGCCTACCTCTCTGAAGAAGGCTTCTACGACGGCCTCGGCTTCCACCGGATCGTCCCCGGCTTCGTGATCCAGGGCGGCGACCCGCTCGGCACCGGCACCGGCGGTCCCGGCTACAGCGTCGACGAGAAACCGCCCGCCAACCTCGCCTACACCAAAGGCACGGTGGCGATGGCCAAGAGCTCGGCCGAGCCGCCCGGGCGCTCCGGCAGCCAGTTCTACGTGGTCACCGGTGCCGACGCGGGCCTGCCGCCCGAATACGCCCTGGTCGGCAAGGTCAGCGAGGGTCTCGATGTGGTCGAGCGGATCGGCGCGCTGGGGACGCCGAGCGAAAAACCAAAACAGCCGGTCCTGATCGAAACGATCACGATCGAAAAGGGCTGAACAGCCCCAGCGGCTAGGCTCGCCCGGTGGCCAAGCTCAAAGTAGGCGACCCCGCCCCTGATTTCGAGCTCGCGGGCACGGGTGACAAGACCTACCGGCTCGCCGACTATCGCGGGCGCAAGCTGGTGCTTGCCTTCTACCCCGGTGACTTCACCGCTGTCTGCACCAAGCAGTTCTGCTCCTATCGGGATCAGGGCGACAAGCTCGACGGCCTCGGCGCCGAGGTGCTCGGCATCTCCCCGCAGTCGATCGAGTCGCACGAGCGCTTCACCGAGGAGAAGCGCCTCAACGTCCCCCTGCTGGCCGATGTGGACAAGAGCGTCGCCCGCGCTTACGGCGTCCTTGCCGGCCCGATGGTGCGGCGGGCGATCTTCGTGATCGACGAGGAGGGCGTGGTCCGTTACCGCAAGGTAACCCTGACCGGGCTCAGCTACGAGTCCGTCGACGATCTCCAGCGCGCCGTCGCCTCCGTCGGTTGATGGCGGCCGCGGCGGCGGCGTCCTTCGAGGTCGGCCCGGCGCCGTCGATTTACGGCGAGAGCGCGGGGGAGGGGCCGCCGATCATTCTCTGCCATGGGATCACGGCGACCCGCCGCTATGTCCACCACGGCTCGCGGGCTCTGGAGCGAGCCGGCCACCAGGTCGTTACCTACGACGCCCGCGGTCACGGCGAGTCCGACCCGGCCCCGCCCGACCAGGGTTATGGATACCCGTGGCTGGTCGCGGACCTGGAGCGGGTCGTCGCGGCCACGGTGGGGGACGGACCTTTCGTCCTCGCCGGGCACTCGATGGGCGCTCATACCGCCGTCGCCTACGCGCTGGCGCATCCGGGTCGCCTTACCGGCCTGGTCATGATCGGTCCGGTTTACCTGGGCGAGATCCCGCCGGCCTCGCTGGATTACTGGGACGGCCTCGCGGCGGCGCTGGAGGAGCGCGGGATTGACGGCTTCGTCGACTACATCGGCCGCAACCAGGACATCGACCCGGCCTGGCGCGACTCGGTCCTCGGCTTCACCCGGGCGCGGATGCTGCTTCACCGCCACCCGCGGGCGCTGGTCACGGCCCTGCGGGAGGTGCCGCGATCACGGCCCTTCGACTCGGTGGAGCAGCTCGAGGGTCTCGAGATCCCGGCACTGGTCGTCGCCAGTCACGACGATGCCGACCCCGGCCACCCATACGCGGCGGCGGCTGCCTATGCGGAGCGGCTGCCGCGGGCGAAGCTGATCAGCGAGAAGGAGGGGGAGTCGCCGCTTGCCTGGCAGGGTGGCAGGCTCTCGCGCGAGTTAGCTGCCTTTTACATCGAGGCTTTATCTTCATCACTATGAAGTTCCCGACCGAAGCTCGGCTGCGGCAGATAATCGCCTTTGTGGCGGCCCTCGGGGTCGGTGTCGCCACCTACATCACGATCGCCGATTCGGGTGGTGGGGCGCCGGCCTGCCTGGCCGGAGGCGGCGGCTGCGAAACCGTCGCCAACAGCTCCTACTCGCATATCGCCGGGGTCAACATCGCCATCTTCGGGATTATCGGCTACGTCATCCTGCTGGGAACCGCCTTCTTCGCCAACGACCTCGCCCGTTTCGTCGGCTTCGCGACCGCGCTCGGCGGCTTCGGCTTCAGCGTCTACCTGACCTACCTGGAGCTGTTCACGATCGAAGCGATCTGCCAATGGTGCGTCGCCAGCGCCGTGCTGATGACGCTTCTCTTCCTGCTCAACGCCGCCCGTTTGATCGGCTACGCCGGAACTGACACCACTACCGTCGCGCTACCTGAGAAGACTTAAACGGAAACCAGGGGGAAAGGGATAGATGAGCAACAAGAAGGAGCGGGAGAAGCGCCGCGAGCAGCGGCTGCAGGAGGAAACGAAGGTCGACGCCGGCGAGCGCCGCACGCGACTGCTGCAGTTCGGCGCCGGCGCTGTCTTCCTGGCGATCGTCGCGGTAGTGATCCTGATCGTCGTCAACGGCAACAAGGACAGCGGCGGCGATGCTCAGAACCTGGAGGGAGTCGCGACGATCGACAAGCTCGTCGGCGGGATTCCCCAGGACGAAATGATCCTGGGCGACCCGAAGGCGAAAGTCGAGCTGGTCGAGTACGGCGACCTGCAGTGCCCGGTCTGCAAAGCGTACTCGGAAGATTTCCTGCCGCAGATCATCGAAGGCCTGGTCAGAGAAGGCAAAGCGAGGCTCAGCTTCCGTAACTTCGCCTTCCTCGGGGAACAGTCGGCACCCGCCGGCGCCGCGGCGCTGGCGGCGGGGGCTCAGGGCCGTGGCTGGCAGTACCTCGAGCTCTTCTACCGCAACCAGGGCATCGAGAACTCCGGTTACGCCGACGACGAGTTCCTCACTGCCGTGGCCGAAGGCGCCGGTGTCAAGGACATCGCCAAATGGAACGAGGACCGTAAGAGCGCGAAATTCACCGATGAGGTCACCGCGACGACCGCGGAAGCCCAGCGGCTCGGCCTGACCGGAACGCCGTCGTTCGCGCTCCAAGGCCCCGACGGGCTTGAACTCCTCGGCACGCCCGGGTCGCCCGAGGAAGTCGAAGACGCGCTCGAAAGAGCAGCAGCGGGCTGAGTCTTCCGGCTCGGGGTGGGCAGGCGTCCTGAAGGCGCCTGTCGCCCGATTCAGCCCCTTCTTCCCTTCGGGTTTACATAACCACCATTATCGTGCGTTGATACTCAGGCGCGGAGGGTGGCGCTGCCGATCACCAGCGGCCGCACCAGCCCCGGGACCTTCTGCATGTCGCCCCGCTCGACCCGCTCCACGGTCAAGGTCGAGGCTTCGATCGCCGCCAGCGTGTCGCGGTTGCAGTAACAGCCGTCGCAGAGAAAGCGCCAGGGCTTCTCCAGCCGGTTCTGCCAGCGCGCCAGCCGCTCCTGCTCGGAGATGACGTGCTCAAGGAAGAGCACCCGGCCGCCGGGACGCAGCACCCTTGAGACCTCGGCCAGGGCCGCCGCGGGGTCGGGAATCGTGCAGAGCGAGAGAGCGAACGCGGCGGTGTCGATGCTGGAGTCCTCGAAGGGAAGGTCTTCGGCCCCGGCGGCGACGACCTCGCCCGGCGACCCGGCCTCGGCGAGTTTCGGGCGCAGCCGCTTGACCATGTGCTCGTCGGGCTCGACGAAGAACAGCTCCGTCACCGCCTCGGGAAAGAGCTCGATGTTGGCGCCGGTCCCGGCACCGATGTCGATTGTCCGGCCGCGGGCCGTCAACAGCAGTTGCCGGCGCATCTCCCGCAGGCCCGATTCTTCGGCCCCGCTCATGATCCGGTCCCAGGCAGCCGAGAAGCGGCGGCCAAACGTAGCGTCGTATATCCCCCCCATCCCACACCGACAATACAAAAACAGCGTGTTTCTAACCTGCTCGGCGGCGGTTCATATCATCACCCCCCATGGCGACCTGGCTCACGGAGGCGAAGGCTGTCGATACCGCCGTCTACGCGGCCATCGCCGACACCGAGACCCCGACCCTGGACTCGGCGATGCGGCAGCTGACCCGCGCCGCCGACCACGGCAAGCTCTGGTTCGGTGCCGCGGCGGGCCTGGCCCTGTGCGGCGGCGCCGACGGCAGGCGGGCGGCGATCCACGGCCTGGCCTCCCTCGGCATCGCCTCGGCCTTCGCCAACCTCGTCGCCAAGCCGCTGACCACGCGCCGTCGCCCCCAGCGCGAGGAGCTGGCCCTGCTGGCCCGGCGCCACGTGCCGATGCCGCACTCGAGCTCGTTTCCCTCCGGCCACACGGCTTCCGCCTTCGCCTTCGCCACCGGCGTGGGCCAGGCGCAGCCCGCGCTCTCGGCGCCACTGCGGGCGCTGGCGACGCTGGTCGGCTATTCCCGCGTCCACACCGGGGTTCACTATCCGGCGGACGTGCTCGCCGGTGCCTTCATCGGCGTCAGCGCCGCGGAGCTTGCCGGGCGCCTGCTCAAGCGGCGCGACTGAGCTTCCCGCCCTCGGTCATGCGTCGATCTTTCCTGATCGAGTGAGATCGCTCGATTAGCATCGGCCACCGATGGCCTGGTCGAGCTTCGCCGAAATCGAAAAGGCAGCCCTGGAGCTGACCTCGCTCAAGGTCCCCGCCCGGGCGCAGAAAGCGGTGTTTCAGCAGTTTCAGGCGGGCCACGGCTACGAAAAATCGGCAGGCACCGGGACCCTCTCCGAAGACACCGGCGACTTCGTAATCGGGACGCAGTCGCTGAAATTCGTCACCGCCGGCGACGGGGTCCAGTCGCAGGTGCGCAAGAAATCGGTCGGCCCCTACGACTTCACCGGCCGCGACCTGCGGCTCACTTTCAAGGTCGACGGTCTCGCCCACGTCGGCACCTTCGAAGTCTTCCTCTCCAGCGACAACCTCGCCACCAACAACGTCCACTATCCGGTCTCGATCCCGATCCAGCCCTACATCGGCGACGGTGAGTGGGCCGCGGTGACGATCAGCTGGTGCAACCTGGTCAACACCTCCCCGCCCGGCTCGATCGCGCGGAGCAAATTCAGCGTCGGCGAATTCCG
>Ga0190264_10000158_pt1 | contig 10976 bp, 7 predicted proteins | sample Popmic112T_FD_136651 | JGI IMG/M metagenome (GOLD analysis project Ga0190264, IMG submission 136651) | Populus adjacent soil microbial communities from riparian zone of Indian Creek, Utah, USA - 112 T | ecosystem: Environmental > Terrestrial > Soil > Riparian zone | place: USA: Utah | collected... | reverse complement strand
CGGCGGCCGACCGGCTTGAGCAGCAGGTCGAGAAGGCCGTCGAGAACGGGGCCGAGGTCGTCGGTGCCGAGCAGGATGAAGGGATCCGAGCCGCCGAGCTCGAGCACGACCTTCTTCAGGTTGCGGCCGGCGATCTCGGCGACGGCGGCACCGGCGCGCTCGGAGCCGGTGACGGAGACGCCGTGCACTCGCGGGTCGGCGATCACCCACTCGATCTGCTCGTTGCTCGCGTAGATGTTCTCGTAGGCTCCCGCGGGGAAGCCGGCGTCGCTGAACATCTGCGCCATCGCCGCGGCCGATTCCGGGCACTGATGCGCGTGCTTGAGCAGGATCGGGTTTCCGATCACCAGGTTCGGCCCGGCGAAACGGGCGACTTGGTAGTAGGGGAAGTTCCAGGGCATGATCCCGAGCAGGACGCCGAAGCTGCCGCGGCGGACCACCGCGGTGCCCTCGCCGTCGAGCAGCTCGATCGGCTCGTCGGCCATCAGAGCCTCGGCGCTGTCGGCGTAGTAGCCGTAGATTTCGCCCGCGAAGTCGACCTCCATCAGCGCCTGCTCGATCGGCTTGCCCATCTCGCGGACGATGATCTCGGCCAGCTCCTGCCTGCGCTCGCCGTGGAGCTCGCCGACCTTGCGCACCAACGCCGCGCGCTCGGCCACGGTGGAGGAGTCCGACCAGGTGCGCCAGGCCTGCTCGGCCCGCTCAATCGCGGCGCGCAGCTCGGCGTCGCTGATCGCCGGGTACTCCCTGACCTTCTCGCCGGTGGCTGGATTGACAACCGCGTAAGTGCTCATTCGGTTCTCCCGGTGGATGCTGATTTCAAGGATCGTTCAAGGTCGAGCGCCTGCTCGACCGGCACGTACTCCATCCCTACCCCCTCGGCCACCGCCGGATGCGTGACCTTGCCGGCGGCGACGTTGACGCCCAGGCGTAAGCCTGGGTCGCGGCGGATCGCCTCGGCGATGCCGTGGTCAGCCAGGGCGATCGCGTAGGGCAGGGTCGCGTTGGTGAGCGCGTGGGTGGAGGTGATCGGGACCGCGCCGGGCATGTTGGCGACGCAGTAGTGGGTGATTCCGTCGACCTCGAAGGTGGGGTCGCGGTGGGTCGTCGGGTGCGAGGTCTCAAAGCACCCGCCCTGGTCGATCGCGACGTCGACCAAGACCGAGCCCGGCTTCATCAGCGTCAGCTGTTCGCGCCGCACCACATAAGGGGCGCGAGCACCGTGGACGAGGACGGCGCCGATCACCAGATCGGCGCGCGGCAGCATCTCCTCGATCGCCAGGGTGGTCGAGTAGACGGTCGAGCAGCGGCCGCCGAAGGTGACGTCGAGCTCGCGCAGGCGGTCGATCGAGCGGTCGAAGACGAAGACGTCTGCCTCCATCCCGATCGCGATGAAGGTGGCGTTCATGCCGACCACGCCGCCGCCGATCACCATCACGTTGGCGGCGGCGACGCCGGGCACGCCGCCGAGCAGGATGCCGCGTCCGCCCAACGGCTTCTCCAACATGAAGGCGCCCGCCTGGGTGGCGATCTTGCCGGCGATCTCGCTCATCGGCGCCAGCAGCGGCAGCCGCCCGTGGGCGTCCTCGACCGTCTCGTAGGCGATGCAGGTGGCGCCGGACCGACAGAGGCCACTGGTCTGCTCGGGGTCCGGCGCAAGGTGCAGATAGGTGAAGAGCAACTGGCCCGGACGCAGCAGCTCGATCTCCGGCGGCTGCAGCTCCTTGACGTGGAGGATCATCTCCGCCCCCTCGAAGACCGCGGCGGCGTCGGCGACGATCGTCGCGCCCTGGACCGCGAACTCCTCGTCGGCGATTGCGCTGCCTTCGCCCGCGCCCGCCTGGATCAGCACCTCGTGCCCGTGCTCGGACATTTCGCGGACGCCCGCCGGGGTCACCGCGACCCGGTACTCGTCCGGCTTGATCTCGGTCGGGACCCCGACTCTCACGCGACCAGCTCCCGCGCTCGCAGGGCCAGCCAGAACTCGATCCGGTCGTGGGCGCGCGAGAGGTCGCGCCCGGTCAGCTCTTCCACCTTTCGCATCCGGTAGCGCAGCGTGTGGCGGTGGCAGAAGACCTCGCGGGCGGCCTTCTCCCACTGCCCGTTCTGCTCGATGAAGGCCTCGAGCGAGCGCAGTAGCTCGCCGCCGTACTCCTCGTCGCCCTGCTCGATCGGGCCGAGCACGCTGTCGCAGTAGAGGTGCAGCGCCTCGTCGTCCTGGATCGAGAGCAGCAGGGTGAAGGCGCCGAGGTCGCGCCAGGAGGCGACCTCGGGGGCGGTGCCGTTGGCGAGCGCGGTCGCCTCGAGCGCGCAGCGCGCCTCGTGGAAGGAGTGGCGCAACTGCTCCGGCGGCGCCGGGCGGCTGGCGGCGGCGCGGACGATGCCGCGTTCGGGGCTGAGCGCCTTGCGGGCGTCGGCGGCGACGGCGATCGGGTCGCGGTCGGCGGCGTCGACGACGGCGCAGAGCAACTCGCGGCTGCCGACCGAGTGCGGCGCGACCACGGCGGGACAGGCGTCGGCGGCGAGGGCGCGTTCGAGCGCGCCGACGGCCGTGCCGGGGTGCTCGAGCGAGAAGACCAGCACCGCCGCTTCGTCGCCGATGCCGAACGGCTCCAGCCGCCGGCGCAGCTCGGAGGCCTCCATGCGCCCGCCGAGCGCCCCGGCGAGGACATCGCCGGCCAGGCGCCGCTCGGTCTCGCGGGCGACCCGGCGCCGCATCAGCTCGAGGGCGACGACGGCGACCGCCTGCTGCAGGATCAGCCGCTCGAAGTCGCCGAGGCCGCCGGAGTCGCGGACGATCACCACCCAGGCCTGGGGCGGCCCGCCGCCGGGCGAGATCACGGGGTGGGCCAGAGCCCGTCCGGCAACAGAGGGGTGGCCGGGAACGAAGGGATGGCCGTCGCCGGCGTGGCCGAGCGCCTCTTTGCGGATCGCCCCGATCGCGTCGGCGGAGAGCTGGCGGCGGAAGCCGCGCCCGGCGAGGCGCTCGCCGCGGCCGTCGAGGACGGCGACGGTGCCGCCGACGGCGGAGGCGATCGTCGCCGCGATTTCCTCCAGGCCGCGCTCCTCGAGGACCAGCCGCTCGAGTCGCCGCTGCACGGCGATGCCGCGCTGCAGCACCTCGTACTGCTCGTTGACGAGTCGCGCGAAGGCCTTCTCGGTGATCGCGATGAACGGGGTCGAGTAGGGAACCTCGAAGAGCGGGAAGTCCCGTTTCTTCGCCTCCTCGACCAGCGCTTTCGGCAGTTTCTTGTGGCTGAAGCCGGTGCCGAAGCCGAGCCCGGCAAGGTTGCTGTCGGCGAGCAGACGGACGAAGGAGCGCTGTTTGGCGGCGGTGTCGAGTGGGATGCCGGTGGTCAGCATCAGCTCGCCGCCGGAAAGCCACGGGGTCGGGTCCTCGAGCTCGGAGATGTGGACCCAGCGCACCGGCGCGGCGGCTGCCTCCCCACCGGCGGCAAGGTCGAGGTCGAGCTCGTCGAGCAGGCTCTGGACGGTGAGCAAAGTCAGCTCCCTGGAGCCATCTCAGCGAACGACCTGCTCCCAGGCCTCGGTCAGCACGCCGCGCAGCACGTCGTGGATCTCTTCGAACTGCGGGGTGTCGGCGATCAGCGGCGGCGCCAGCTGCACGACCGGGTCACCGCGATCGTCGGCGCGGCAGATCAGCCCGCGTTTGTAGAGCTCGCCGGAGAGGAAGCCGCGCAGCAATCGCTCGGACTCCTCGTCGTTGAAGCTCTCCTTCGTCTCCTTGTCTTTGACCAGCTCGACCGCGTGGAAGTAGCCGGCCCCGCGCACGTCGCCGACGATCGGCAGATCGTGCAGGGTCTCAAGCATCCCCCGGAACTCACCCTCCTTGGCGAGTACGTGTCCGCAGAGGTCCTCGCGCTCGAAGACGTCGAGGTTGGCCAGGGCGATCGCGGCGGCGATCGGATGGCCGGCGAAGGTGAAGCCGTGGGCAAAGGAGGCGTCGCCCTCCATGAACGGGGCGGCGACCTCGTCGGAGACGATCATCCCGCCCATCGGTGCGTAGGCCGAGGTCAGTCCCTTGGCGACCGTGATCACGTCGGGGACATAGCCGAAGCGTTCGCAGCCGAAGTAGTGGCCGAGCCGGCCCCAGGCGCAGATCACCTCGTCGGAGATCATCAGTACGTCGTAGCGGTCGCAGATCTCGCGCACCTGCTGGAAGTAGCCGTCGGGCGGGACGAAGCAGCCGCCGGCGTTCTGAACCGGCTCGAGGATCACCGCGGCGACCGTCTCCGGGCCCTCGAAGACGATCCGCTCCTCGATCGCGTCGGCCGCCCAGGTCGGCTCGCGGTCCTCGGGCCAGCGGTAGACGTTGGTGTTGGGGACGTGGCAACCGCCCGGCGCCAGCGGCTCGAACTGGCTGCGCAGCTCGGTGATGCCGGTGGCCGAGAGCGCCCCCAGCGTGGTCCCGTGGTAGGCGACCTCGCGGGCGATCGTCTTGTACTTCTGCCCTTTGCCGTGCATGCGGTGGTAGTTGCGGGCCAGCTTCAGCGCCGACTCGACCGCCTCGCCACCGCCGGAGGTGAAGAAGACGCGGTTGAGATCGCCGGGGGCGAGCGAGGCGATCCGCGCCGCCAGCTCGATCGCGCGCGGGTGGGCGTAGCTCCAGAGCGTGTAGAAGTCGAGCTCTTCGACCTGGCGGGCGGCGGCCTCGCCGTACTCCTTGCGGCCGTGGCCGGCATTAACGCAGAAGAGGCCGGAGAGGCCGTCGAGGTAGCGGTTGCCGTGCTCATCGAAGACGTAGCAGCCCTCGGCGCGGGTGATGATCGGGATCTCGTGGTCGGGTCCGTAGGGACCCATACGCGAGAAATGCATCCAGAGATGGCGCTTGGCGAGCTCCTGAAGCCCGGTGTCGACTGCTTGCGACGTGGCCATGCGACTCTCCTCTCGTTCTACGACGATATGGATAAAGCTAGACCGAGAATGGCCCGGACGCAAGTGGTCATTGGGTCAAGTCCATGAGTTGGCCTTGTACAGATGGGACAAGTAGCCGCTGTGCTTTTGGGACATTTGCAACTTGCTTCTTGATCCACAGGGGCTTACGGTCGGGCGAGATGGAGAGTTCGGCGATACCCGCGAGTGACTCCGCTTCCGGCAATCGTCCCGGCGTCGAAGACAAGGGCCTGAAGAAGAACGCGATCGGGTTCGTCTCCAGCGTCGTCATCGGCGTCGCCTCCACCGCTCCCGGCTACAGCCTCGCCGCCACGCTCGGCTTCGTCGCCGCCGCGGTTGCCCTGCAGTCGCCGGCGATCCTGATCATCAGCTTCATCCCGATGTTCCTGGTCGCGGGCGGCTACTACTACTTGAACAAAGCCGACCCGGACTGCGGCACCAGCTTCTCCTGGGTGACCAAGGCGATGGGCCCGCAGCTCGGCTGGATCGCCGGCTGGACGATCGTAGTCGCCGACATCATCGTCATGGCCAACCTGGCCCAGATCGCCGGCCTCTACAGCTACGAGCTCTTCGGGCTGACCAGCCTGGCCGAATCGACCGTGGCGGTGACCGCGCTGGGAGTGGTCTGGATCGCGCTGATGACCTCGATCGTGGTGATCGGGATCGAGCTCTCGGCCCGCACCCAGGTCGGCCTGCTGGCGGCCGAGATCGTCACCTTGGCGCTGTTCGCGATCGTCGCCCTGGTCAAGGTCTATTCGGGCAGCGCGCCCTCCGCTTCGATCGACCCCAGCCTCTCCTGGTTCAACCCCTTCTCGCTCAGCCCGGCGGAAATCTCGGCTGGAATGTTGCTGGCGGTCTTCATCTACTGGGGCTGGGACACGACCGCCACGATCAACGAGGAGACCGAAAACTCGACCGAGGCGCCGGGCAGGGCGACCGTCGTCAGCACCGTGATCCTGCTCGGGATCTACCTGATCGTCGCCGTCGCCGCCCAGTCCTACGCCGGCGTCGACGACCTGATCGCGAACCAGGAAGACGTGCTCAGCTCGCTCGGCACCGAAGTCTTCGGCGAGCCTCTGGACAAGATCCTGATCATCGCCGTGCTGACCTCGGCGGCGGCGTCGACGCAGACGACGATCCTGCCGACCGCCAGAACGACGCTCTCGATGGCGCGCTCGCAGGCGATGCCGAAAAGCCTCGGCAAAGTCCATCCGCGCTTCCTGACGCCGCACATCTCGACGATCCTGATGGGCGTCCTCTCGATCGTCTGGTACGTCGGCCTGACGATCGCCAGCGAAGACATCCTCTTCGACTCGCTGGCGGCGCTGGGCCTGATGATCGCCTTCTACATCGGCCTCACCGGCTTCGCCTGCACGATCTACTACCGCCGCGAGCTCTTCAACAGCGTCAAAACCTTCTTCTTCGTCGGCGTCGGGCCGAGCTTTGGCGGCGCGATCCTCTTCTACCTGCTGGTCAAGAACGCGATCGAACTCTCCGACCCCGCCAACTCGGAATCCGGCAACTCCTGGCTCGGGATGGGGCCGCCGCTGGTGATCGCGATCTTCTTCCTGATCCTCGGCTTCCTGCTGATGTTCGTGCAGTGGCGCAAGTTCCCGGCCTTCTTCGGGCGTAAGCCCGAGGTCGTCCCCGCCGGCTTCCTCGAGGGCAAAGCGCCGGCACCCGGACCGACCGGGGCCGGCCCGGAGGAGTTGCCGTAATGGGACAGATCGTGGTCGGATACGACGGCTCGGCCTGCGGCGACGCGGCGCTCGACAGGGCGCTCGACCTTGCCGGTGAGCTCGGCGACCAGGTGACCGTCGTCTTCGGCTACGCCCCACCCGGGCTCTGGGGTGGCGAGATCGCCGAACACGAGGAGGCGATCGAGGAGCTGGGCGAGATGGTGATGGCCAAGGCCAGGAGCCAGGCGGCGGGACGGGGAATCGAGATCGACGCGCAGCTGGTGGCCAAGCGCGCCGCCGAGGCGCTGATCGAGGTGGCCGGGCAGCGCGACGCGCGGATGATCGTCGTCGGCAGCTTCGGCGACCCGCCGCTGAAGGGGATCATCCTCGGCTCGACCCCGAACAAGCTGCTGCACATGTCGGAGCGGCCGGTGCTGGTCGTTCCCGCGTCGAGCTAGCGGCCGATGTGGAAGCCGATCAGCTCGGGGACCCTGGCTACGGCTGAGCTGATCCGAGAGGGGGTGCGGCCTTCTCCCTCCGCCTGCTCCTTGCTCATGATCCCGGCGTGGATGGCGCTGCCGCCGATCCAGTGAAAGGGCTCGGGCGGGATGCGTTGCGGCGAGGGGTCGACGATCGGCAGGCGCGAGTACTCGTCGCTGCGCTCGAGGGCGAGCGCCGCGAGAGTGCGGCCGACCATGTGCGAGGGCCCGACGCCGTTACCGGTATAGCCGGCCGCGGCGAAGGTGCGGCCACCGGGGAGGGGCACGACGACGGGGAGATGGGTCGGCGAGACGTCGATCGGGCCACCCCAGGCGTGAGTGATGCGCCGACCCTCGCTGCCCGGGAAGTAGACATGCAGGCGCTCAGCCGCACGCGCGACGACCTCGGGGTCGACCTCGACCCGGCCATGCAGGCGCCCTGCCATCGAGATCCGCCCACCGCCTAGACCGAAGACGATACGACCGTCGGGGGTGGTGCGAAAGTAGTGCAGCATCGTGCGGCAGTCGGTAATGCACTCGCCCCCGGTCCAGCCGATCTCCTCGAGCAGGTCGGGGACCGGCTCGGTGAGGACGATGTGCGACGAGGTGATCGTCAACCGGTTACGCAGGGGCCCGCGCCGTGCCGTGGCGGCGGCGCCGATCGCGATGACCGCCGCGCGGGCCCGCACCGTGCCGTAGGGCGTGCGCGCCTCAACCCCGTCGGGGGCGTCGCGCAGCGCCCGCACCGGCGTCGACTCGAACAACTCGACCCCGCGAGCTCGCAGACGTTCGCGCAGGCCCAGCGCCAGCCGCGCCGGCTGCACCGTGGCCGAGCTCGGGTAGAAGGCGCCGGCACGGAAAGCGGGTGAGGCGCAGCGAGCGGCGACCTCCGCGGGTGCGAGCGGCTGGACGGCGTCGACGGCGCCCAGCTCGCGGCAGGTGGCCAGGGCCTCGGTCCAAACCTCGTCGTGGGCAGGGGCGGTGGAGACCTGGAGGTAGCCGCCCATCCGGAACCAGGCATCGACCCCCTCGTCCTCACAGAACGCGCCGATCTCGTGCACCGCCCGGTCGGCGGCGCGGGCAACGGCGAGCGCCCCTTCGTCTCCCCAACGGGCCCGCATATTCGGCAACGAGAACCACATCACGTTGCAGAAGCCGCCGTTGCGTCCGCTGGGCCCGTGCCCGCAGTCGCCCGCCTCGAGCAGGACGACGCTGGCCTCAGGCTGCAGCCGCTTGACGTGCCAGGCGGCCCAGAGCCCGGTGAAGCCGCCGCCGACAACGACGACATCGGCGTCGCGGTCGCCGTCCAAAGGCGGCGCCGGAACGACCGCGCCCACCTCCTCCAGCCAGTAGCCGTGTGCGGTGTGTTTCATCGCCTTCTGAAGTGTCCCTGACCGGCCAGGTGGCGGCGTAGACTCGCTTTGATGGCAGATCGCGATCAGGACTCGACTCCCTACGTCGATGCCCTGCTCGCCTACGCCGCACTTGCCCCCGGTCGCTTTCAGGTTCCCGGCCACAAGGGCGGCGCCGGCGCCGACCCGGCGATGCGCGAGCTGGTCGGCGAGGCCGGGCTTCGCAACGACGTCCCCTCGGTCACCGAGGGCGTCGACATCGGCCCCGAACCGACCCCGTTCCAGCAGGCGCAGCTGCTCGCCGCCGAGGCCTGGGGGGCGACCCGCACCTGGTTCCTCGTCAACGGCGCCTCGCAGGGCAACCACGCGACCTGCATGGCGCTCGCCCACGGCGGCGACCGCGTGGTCGTCCAACGAAACGTCCACTCCTCGGTCATCGACGGCCTGGTGCTGAGTGGGATGCGACCGACCTTCGTCGCCCCGGAGCTTGACCCGGAGCTGGGGATCGCCCACGGGCTGACTCCGGAGTCGCTGGCAGCGGGGCTGGACGCGACCCCCGGCGCGGTCGCGGCGATGGTCGTCTCCCCTACCTACTTCGGAGCCTGCGCCGACGTCGCCGCCCTGGCCACGGTCGCCCACGAGCGCGGCGTGCCGCTGGTCGTCGACGAGGCCTGGGGGGCGCACCTGCACTTCCACCCGGAGCTGCCGGCCGACGCGCTCTCCGGCGGCGCCGACCTCGTCACCTCCTCGACCCACAAGATCGTCGGCAGCCTGACCCAGGCGGCGATGCTCCACCTCGGCGGCGGCGGGCGGATCGACGCGGCGGTGGTCGACCGCTGCGTCAGCCTGGTCGAAACGACCAGCCCCAGCGGCCTGCTCTCGGGCTCACTCGACGCGGCGCGGCGCCAGGCCCGGGTCCACGGCACCGAGCTGCTGGGCGAAACCCTGGCGGCGGTCGCCGCCACCCGCGCCGCGATCGAGGAGATCCCGGGGCTGGCAGTGCTCGACGAGAGCATGGTCGGGCGGCCGGGGATCGCCAGCTGGGACCCGCTGCGGCTCGCGATCGACGTGCGCGCGACCGGCTCGACCGGATACCGCCTGGCCAAAGCCGCCTTCTACACGAGCGGCCTCGACCTCGAGCTCTACTCCGAGAACGTCGTCGTCGCGATCTTCGGGCTGGGCGAGCCGGCGGCTCCGGCCGGAGAGCGCCTGGTCGCGGGCCTGCGCGAGGCACTCACGGGGCTGGAGGCGGAGCCGGGCGCACCGGACGAGAAGCTGGCGCCGCCACCGCCCTGGGGCGAGCTGGTGATGACGCCGCGCGAGGCCTTCCTCGGCCCCCAGGAGGTGATCCCCTTCGCGGCCGCCGCCGGCCGCGTCGCCGCCGAGGGCCTCGCCGCCTACCCCCCCGGGATCCCCAACGTCCTCCCCGGCGAGCGCCTGACCGCGGAGACGCTCGACTACATAAGAGAGAGCGTCGCGCATGGTGGGTACGTGCGAGGGGGAAGCGATCGGGAGTTGAAGACCCTCCGCGTCGCCACCCGCTAACCCTCCTCCGCTCCGCTGTTCCTTCGCCGCCTATTGCGCGGCAAAGGAACAGCGGAAGCTAATCTGGGGCCTGATGGCCAGCTTTGACGCGATTGCCGACCTGCCGCTCGAGATCGAGTCCTGTGAGTTCGAAGGGCTGGAGATAACGCTCGGGGAGTTCGAACGGCTGACGACGATCGTCAAGTTCAGCGGTGGCGGCGAGGAGGGGATCGGCGAGGACGTCGTCTACGACGCTGTCGACCACATCGGCCAGCAGAGCCACGGCCCGCCCGCGGGCCTCGCCTTCTCCGGCACGTTCGCCGAGTTCTCCGCGCACCTCGACCCGATCGACCTCTTCCCTGCCGCCCCGCCGGAGCGTGAGGAGATCTCGCGCGACTACCGCCGCTGGGCCTTCGAGTCGGCGGCGCTGGACCTGGCCCTGCGCCAGGCCGGGACCAACCTCGCCGAGGCGCTTGGCCGCGAGCCCAGGCCCGTCAACTTCGTCAACTCGATGCGGCTCGCCGGCTTCGGCGACGACGAGGCCTCGTCGATCGAGCCGCTGCTGGCCCGTCTCGCGGTCTACCCGACCCTGCGTTTCAAGCTCGACCCCTTCAACGACTGGGACGACGAGCTGATCGCGGCGCTGGTCGCGACCGGTGCCGTCGACTCGCTCGACCTCAAGGGCTTCTACAAAGGCACGCCGGTCGACGTCATCACCGACCCCGAGCTCTACGCGAAGTTGATCGCCGCCTTCCCCGACGCCTGGCTCGAGGACCCCGACGTCACCGACGAGACCCGGCCGCTGCTCGATCCGGTCTCCGAGCGGGTCACCTGGGACGCGCCGATCCACTCGATCGCCGACATCGAGGCGATGCCCTGGTCGCCCCCGAAGACGGTCAACGTCAAGCCCTCCCGCTTCGGCCCGATCCGCAACCTCTTCGCCGCCTACGACTACTGCGAGGAGCGCGGGATCGGCGCCTACGGCGGCGGCCAGACCGAGCTCGGCCAGGGCCGCGGCCAGATCCAGT
>Ga0190264_10000157_pt1 | contig 10979 bp, 10 predicted proteins | sample Popmic112T_FD_136651 | JGI IMG/M metagenome (GOLD analysis project Ga0190264, IMG submission 136651) | Populus adjacent soil microbial communities from riparian zone of Indian Creek, Utah, USA - 112 T | ecosystem: Environmental > Terrestrial > Soil > Riparian zone | place: USA: Utah | collected... | reverse complement strand
GTGGCCTTGGTGTCGAGCGGTTTTTTCTTCGCGCCCATGATCGCCTTGAGGCTCGGGTAGCGAGGCTCGTTGATCGCGTCGCCGACGCTGATCACGGCGGGCAGCTCGATCTCGACGGTGTCGTAGCCGTACTCGGCCTGGCGCTCGCAGCGCAGCTTGCCGTCGTTGACGTCGATCTTGATCACCTGGGTCAGCGAGGGCATCTGCAGGTGGTCGGCCACAACGGCGCCGATCGTGTAGCACTCGCCGTCATCGGACTGCTGGCCCAGCAGGACCAGGTCGGGGCTCTCGGACTCGAGCACCTTGGCCAGCGAGTAGCCGGTGGCGCAGACGTCGGAGCCCAGCAGGGCGTCGTCGGAGAGATGCACGGAGCGGTCGGCGCCGAGGGCGACGGCCTTGTGCAGGGCGCGGACGGCGGAGCCGGGGCCCATGGTGACGGCCACAACCTCCTCGACCGGGATTGCCCCACCCTCCTTGATCTGCATGGCCGCCTCGAGGGCGTGCGTATCGAAGGGATTGAGGTTTTTCTCGCCGCCACGGTCCAGACGCATCGTGTTCGGATCGATGCGCTTCTGTACCGCGGCGTCCGGAACCTCCTTGACCAGGACGCAGATCTTCAAGTGAAGCCTCCTTGGGGAAACGATTCTCAGGTGGTCGCGGGCTGCGGATTGCGCCTCGCGGGCCGGTAGCGGCCGGGCATGTTATCGGTTGCGAGCGACTGGTTGATTGACCAGTCAATCGGGGGGCGATGATACCCGCTGCGCTCGGAAGTTATTCGCCGCGCTCGTGGCGCTCGGTGGCGCCGGCGCGAATGAAGTCGACAATCTCCTCGGTCCCGGCACCCGGGGTGAAGACCGCGGCGACGCCGAGTCGCTTCAGCTCCGGGATGTCGTCGGCTGGGATCGTCCCCCCGACCGTGACCAGGACGTCGTCGACGCCCTGCTCGTTCAGCAGCGCGACCACGCGCGGCACCAGGGTCATGTGAGCGCCGGAGAGGATCGAGAGGCCGACCGCGTCGGCGTCCTCCTGGATCACCGTCTCGGCGATCTGCTCCGGGGTCTGGTGCAGGCCGGTGTAGATGACCTCCATGCCGGCGTCGCGCAGGGCGCGGGCGATGATCTTGGCGCCGCGGTCGTGCCCGTCGAGGCCGGGCTTGGCGACGACGACGCGGATCTTGCGGGCGGTGGCGGTGGTCATCAGCCGCGGAAGCGTAGCGCCTGCGTTTAGAAGACCGGGGACTCGGTGTAGGTCCCGAAGACCTCTTGCATGGCGGCGATCATCTCGCCCTCGGTGGCGCGGGCACGGGCGGCGGCGATGATCGGCGGCATCAGGTTGGCCTCGCCGGCGGCGGCCGCCTTCAGCTCGGCCAAGGCACGCTCGACCTCCGCCCCATCGCGTTTGGCGCGGGTCGCGGCCAGGCGATCGGTCTGCTTGCGTTCGAGACCCGGGTCGATCTTCAGAATCGGGGTCGGCTCTTCGTCGTCCTGGACGAAGTCGTTGACGCCGACGACGATCCGTTCACGGTCGTTGAGCTCCTGCTGATAGGTGAAAGAGGCGTCGGCGATCTCGCGCTGGGGGAAGTTGCGGCGGATCGCCTCGACCATCCCCCCCAACTCGTCGATGCGGGCGAAGTAGCCGTAAGCGGCGGCCTCCATCTCGTCGGTCAGCTTCTCGACGAACCAGGAGCCGCCGAGCGGGTCGGCAGTGGCGGTGACCCCGGACTCCGCGGCGATGATCTGCTGGGTGCGCAGGGCGACCCGCACCGCCTCCTCGGTCGGCAGCGCCAGCGCCTCGTCGTAGGAGTTGGTGTGCAGCGACTGGGTGCCGCCGAGTACCGCCGCCATCGCCTCCAGCGAGGTGCGGACGATGTTGTTGAGCGGCTGCTGGGCGGTCAGCGAGACGCCGGCGGTCTGGGTGTGGAAGCGCAGCCGCATCGACTCCTCGCGCTTGGCGCCGTAGGTGTCGCGCAGCTCCCGCGCCCAGATCCGGCGCGCCGCCCGGTACTTGGCGATCTCCTCGAAGAAGTCGACGTGGGCGTTGAAGAAGAAGGAGAGGCGGGGCGCGAAGTCGTCGACGTCCATGCCGCGCTCGAGCGCCCGCTCGACGTAGGTGAAGCCGTCCTTGAGCGTAAAGGCGAGCTCCTGCTGGGCAGTCGATCCGGCCTCGCGGATGTGGTAGCCGGAGATCGAGACCGGGTGCCAGCGCGGCATCGTCTCCGTGCACCACTCGATCATGTCGGTGACCAGGCGCATCGCCGGCTCGATCGGGAAGCACCACTCTTTCTGGGCGATGTACTCCTTGAGGATGTCGGTCTGGATCGTCCCCCCCAGCTTCTCCGGCGGTACGCCCTGGCTCTCGCCGACCAGCACGTAGTAGGCGAGCAAGATCGCCGCCGGAGCGTTGATCGTCATCGAGGTGGTGACGCCGCCGAGCGGGATGCCGGCGAAGAGCCCTTCCATGTCGTCGAGGGTGTCGACGGCGACGCCCTCGCGCCCGACCTCACCGAGGCTGCGCTCGTGGTCGGAGTCGTAGCCCATCAGGGTCGGCATGTCGAAGGCGGTCGAGAGCCCGGTCTGGCCGTGGTCGAGCAGGTAGTGGAAACGCTCGTTGGTCTCCTCGACGGTGCCGAAGCCGGCGAACTGGCGCATCGTCCAGAGCCGGCCGCGGTACATCGACGGGTAGGGACCGCGGGTGAACGGGTACTCGCCGGGCTCGCCGACCCGCTCCTCGAGGCCGGGGTCGACGTCCTCGGGCCCGTAGAGCGGCTCGATCTCCTGACCGGAGATCGTCGTGAAGTTCGCCTCGCGCTGCTTGAACTCGGGCTTCGAACCCGGCTCCGCTGCCATCGGAGAAGTCTAGGGCCGGCGCCCGGCGAAGCGGCGCGGTGGCGGCTTACGGCGCGCCGCGACGCGCGAGGCGCTGATCCCGGCGACGGTCAGCAACGTCAGCGCCAACGCCAGCATGCGGCGGCCGAGGCGCTCGAAGCGCAGCACCTGCCAGCCCTCCTCCTTGGCGATCGCGGCCAGCGGTGGGTCGGGGTTGACCGCGACCGGGTGGCCGACCGCGCGCAGCATCGGCAGGTCCGAGAGCGAGTCCGAGTAGGCGTAGGAGGCCTCGAGGTCGATCTCGTGGCGCTCGGCGAAGGCCTGCATCGCCTCGACCTTGCCGGGGCCGTAGACGAAGGGACCCTCGAAGCGGCCGGTGAAGTTGCCCTCGACGTCAACCTCGTAGCGGGTGCCGATCCCGCCCTCCATCCCCAGCACCCGGGCCAACGACTCGACCACGTCGTTGCCGGCGGCGCTGACGATGAAGGTGGCACGGCCGGCGTCCTGGTGGGCGTGTACCTCGGCCAGCATCTCGGGGAACACGCGCGGCAAGATCGCCGCCATCACCTCCGGCCCCATTCGCTCGACCGTCTTCGACGGTACCCCGCGGATCAACTCGCGAGCCGCTCGCAATACCTCACCGGTGCGCTCGTCGGTGGTACCGCGCAGGCGGTAGCGCAGGTGCTCGACGCCCCAGCCGGCGAGCTGGCGACGTCTGACGATCCCGTGCTGGGCCGCGACGCGGGCGAACTGCATCCCGGAAGACCCCGCCATCAGGGTCTTGTCCAGGTCAAAGAAGGCCGCGCCGCGGCTCAAGCTAGTTCCCCGGGACTTCGATCACGATCGCGTCGCCCTGACCGCCACCGGAGCAGATCGCGGCGACACCGAGACCGCCACCGCGGCGCTGCAGCTCGTGCACGAGCGCGCCGACGATGCGCGAGCCGGAGGCGCCGATCGGGTGGCCGAGGGCGATCGCGCCGCCGTTGACGTTGACCTTGTCCTCGTCGACGCCGAGCATCCGCACCGAGTTGAGGGCGACCGAGGCGAAGGCCTCGTTGATCTCCCAGAGGTCGACTTCCTCGGGGCTCTTGCCGATCTTCTCCAGCGCCTGCTTGGCGGCGTTGGCGGGCGTTTTCGCCAGGTAGGCGAAGTCATCGCCGACCATGCCGTAGGAGAGGACGCGGGCCAGCGGGGTGCGGCCTTCGCGCTCAGCCCAGTCGGAGGAGGCGACGACGATCGCGCCGGCGCCGTCGTTGACACCAGGGGCGTTGCCGGCGGTGTGGGTGGCATCGTCGCCACCGATCGCGCGCAGCTTGGCCAGCGTCTCCAGGGTGGTGTCGGGGCGGATCGCCTCGTCGGCCTCGACCGTGTTCTCGCCCTTGCGGGTCTTGATCGTGACGCCGACGATCTCGTCGGCGAGGCGACCGGCGTCGGTGGCCTCGGCGGCGAGCCGGTGCGAGCGCTCGGCGAAGCGGTCCATGTCGACGCGGGTGATCTCAAGCTCGTTGGAGACCTCACTGGCCTCGTTGATCATCTGCTTTTCGGTGAAGGAGTTCGTCAAGCCGTCGTGGGTCATCGCGTCGACCGCGCTGACGTCGCCCATGCGGAAACCGAAGCGGGCGCCGGGCAGCAGGTACGGCGCCTGGCTCATCGACTCCATGCCGCCGGTGACCGCGACCTCGGTGTCGCCGGCCCGGATCGCCATGTCGGCGATACCGAGCGTGCGCATGCCGGAGGCGCAGACCTTGTTCACGGTCTCCGAGGGAACGTCCTTGGGGACGCCGCCCTTGATCTGGGCCTGGCGCGAGGGGATCTGCCCCTGGCCGGCTTGCAGGACCTGGCCGAAGACGACCTGCTCGACCTGCGCGGGGTCGACGCCGGAGCGCTCCAGCGCCGCCTCGATCACCTGGCCGCCGAGATCGGTGGCGCCGAGGGTGGACAGTGCTCCGCCCATCTTGCCGAAGGGGGTACGCGCGGTTCCAAGGATCACTGAGCTGGGCATCTACTGCCTTTCTTCTGCGAGTTCAGGGGGTCTGATCGTGCGGGCGCCAGGCCCGGACGGGACGATACCGGGAGGCATCGCCACTGCACTTGCGAGCGCATAGACTCGCGCCCGATGAAGATTGAGGTTCTCCCAAGCGAGCCGACCGCCGTGGAGGCGGACCTGGCGGTTGTCGGCCTCTACGAGGACGGGACCCTGCCCGAGGCGATCAAGGACCTGGCCGGGGCCGGCGACGCCAAGGGCGCCTTCAAGAAGCTGATGCCGCTCCATGCCGATGCCGGCGCCAGGGTCTTGGTCGCCGGGCTGGGCAAGCGCGAGGAGGTCAGCCCCGAGCGTCTGCGTGTCGCCGCGGCGCTGGCGGCGAAGGAAGCGTCGCGCCTGGAGGTCAGCTCCCTTGCCTGGGCGCTGCCGGAGACCGGCGAGGACGACGCGGCAGCGGAAGCGCTGGTCACCGGGACGGTCCTCGGCTCCTACCGCTTCGACCGCTTCAAGGGCAAGGGAACGGGCTCCGAGGACTCCCCGGCGCCGGGGGTCGAGTCGCTGACGCTGCTGGCGCCCGCGGGCACCGCCGCGGCGGCCGAGACCGCGCGCGTCTACGCCGAGGCGCAGAACCGCGCCCGCGATCTGCAGACGACCCCCGCCAACGTCGCCACGCCGAGCTACCTGGCGGCGCGCGCCGAGGCGATCGCCGCCGATCACGACGCGGTCACCGTCGAGGTGCTCGGCCCCGAGCAGATCGCCGCCAAGGGAATGGGCGGCCTGGTCGCCGTCAACCGCGGCGGCGGTGAGCCCTCGCGGCTGATCGTCCTCCGCTACGCCGGCGACGGCTCCGGCCCGACCCTGGGCCTGGTCGGCAAGGGAGTCACCTTCGACACCGGCGGGATCTCGCTCAAGCCCGGCGCCGGCATGCAGGAGATGAAGTACGACATGTCGGGAGCGGCGGCGGTGCTGGAGTCGGTCGCAGCGATCGCCGAGCTGGGCCTCGCGGTCGACCTCGTCGCCGTCGTGCCCTCGACCGAGAACATGCCCTCCGGGTCGGCGATCAAGCCGGGCGATGTGATCACCCAGTACAACGGGGTCACTGTCGAGGTCAACAACACCGACGCCGAGGGCCGCCTGATCCTCGCCGACGCGCTCGCCTACGCGGTCGAGCTCGGGGCCGAGCGCCTGGTCGACCTCGCCACCCTGACCGGCGCCGTCACGATCGCCCTCGGCTCCACCTACGCGGCGGTGATCGCCAACGACGACGAGCTCGCCGCCGCGGTCGCCCAAGCCGGCGAGGTGAGCGGCGAACTGACCTGGCGCCTGCCCCTCCACCCCGAGTTCAAGGCGCTGATGAAAGGGAAGGTCGCCGACCTCTCCAACCTCGCCTCTAAGCGCAAGGCCGGAACGATCACCGCCGCCTCCTTCCTCGAGGAGTTCGTCGGCGAGACGCCCTGGGCGCACATCGACATCGCCGGCACCGCCTGGGAAGTCGGCCGCGAGTACACCGGCAACGAAGCCAGCGGCTTCGGCGTGCGGCTGCTGGTCGAGCTGGCCCGCCACCAGGCTTCCTAGGCCGCGCCGAGGATCATGCAGGTCGCCGTGCCGGAGGCGAGCAGCTTGCCGCTGTCGGCCGCGGTCAGGGTGGCCTCGGAGGTCGCCTGTTTGCGGCCGCGGTAGAGCACGGTCGCCTCGCAGAGAACGCGGCCGGTGTCACGGGTGATCGGGCGCACGTACTTGGCCTCGAGCCCGAGTGAGGTGTAGGCGACGCCGGCGGGCAGGGTGGTGTGGACGGCGCAGCCGAGGGCCGAATCGAGCAGCGTCGCCGCGTAGCCGCCGTGGACGACGCCGATCGGGTTGTAGTGCTCCTCCCCCGGTTCGCCCTCGAAGATGACCCGGCCCTCCTCCAGCTCGACCGGGCGCAGGCTCATCGTCACCGCGATCGGCGGCGGCGGGACCTGGCCGGTGACGACGGCGGTCATGTACTCCATCCCGGTCATCGTCGCCCCGGCGGCCGCGGTCGCCACCGGGTCCTGCCAGGTCAGGGTGCGGGTGCGCGAGCTCTCCGGGCTGGTAGCGGCGAAAGCCTCGGCAACCGCGGCCGCGGTGCCTTCGGGCGCGGTGACGATCCCGTTCTCGCTCACCGGCCGCCTCCCCGCCGAGCCGCGTCGACCGCGCGCCGGACCGGCCGGCTGCCGGCCAGCGGGTAGTGCAGGTCGGCGGTGATCTCGGCCTGGCTTATCGCGATCCGCGGGATCGAGCGCTGCCGGTTTCTATGCCTCGGAATCAACCTCATCTGGTCGCCTCCAATCGGGCGGAAATCCATGGTTTCGTCAAGCAACTGATACTGCCCGACCACCTTATCTCAGTCGGTTGCTTGATGCAACCAAGTGTGCGAAGATCACACCCGTGCTGCATCGCGATTACCCGAACCAGCTCTGCTCGATCGCCAACTCGCTGGAGGTGATCGGTGAGCGCTGGTCGCTCCTGATCGTGCGCGATGTCTTCAACGGCAACCGCCGCTTCGGCGAGATCCAGACCTCGCTCGGGGTCGCCCGCAACGTGCTCTCGGCCCGCCTGCAGCGCCTCGTCGACGAGGACATCCTCGAGCGTCGCCCCTATCAGGAGAGCCCCACGCGCCACGAGTACTTCCTGACCGAGAAGGGGCTCGACCTCTGGCCGACCCTGATCGCCCTGCTCAGCTGGGGCGATCGCTACTCCCCCACCCCCGGCGGCCCCCCGAAACTGATCCGGCACAAGGTCTGCGGCGGTGCGGTCAGCGACCGCGGCATCTGCGAGGAGTGCGGCCAGACACTGCACGCCCGCGACGCGATCCAGGTGCCGGGCCCGGGGCGCGAGACCGCGGCCCTCGCGGCCGCCGCTGCGGCCGAGCCGGCCTAGTCCCCCTCTTCTTCCTTCTCTTTCAGCGCCCGTTCCCTCTGCACGTCCGCGAGGACGATGTACTCCTCGACCATCAGCTTGTCTTTTGGCCGATTGGCTGCCCGCTTCATCGCGATCAGGTCGTCGAGCGAGACGATGCGGACCACCACGCCCTCGATCGTGTCAAGCCGGGCATCCGCACGCATCGCCTCGTAGTCGCGCATGCCGGCAGCATCGGCGAGGATGTCGAACGCGCCCCACTCGGTGTCGAAGGTGAAATTGGCCCCGTTTTCAAGCGTCCGCGCATCCGGTGTGAACGGAAGGTCGGCGGGAGCCCCGCGCAGGACGACGCCGATCTCGGCGAGCGCCGCGGCTAAACGCTCCAGGTTGGAGGCGTCGCGCGCGTAGATGACGTCAAGGTCGTAGGTGGGGTAGGACGAGCCGTGGACCAGCCCCGCCACGCCGCCGATGACGATGAACTCGACACCGTGACGATCGAGAGCTCGCAAGAGCTCTCTGATCTGAAGAGAGGGTCCGAGTTCGTCCAAGGCCACTCCCTCCTAAGCGACCGGACGAGCAGCGCCGCCCCTGTTGCGGCGCGCGAAGTCCGCAAATTCCATACCGCGTCTTACTCGCTGCTCGGAAGTGAATGTCAAGTTGGACCTGTTGAGCGTCCGATCGATTCCGAAATCGCGCACCTCTGAGTTCAGCGAGAGGTCCTCCCCAAGTAGATAAAGCAGCTCCCTGAGGGTCTCGACCGAGGGGGAAACGCGATCGCGCTCGATGCGGGAGATCGCGGATTGGGTCGTCCCGGCGCGGATTGCCAGGCTGCCTTGACTTACGCCGTGTCGACGGCGGGCTTGGCGGAGGAGTTCGCCTGGGGTCATTCCAAAATTATAGCTTATTTGTACTTATTGCATATCAGCTATATCAGTTGATATTTCGCACACCTCTGCTTCGCGCTAGCGTTGGCTGCACAGCCAATCGGGTGAGCGAGCGTTGAGGAGGAGTGGGCATGGCGACTGCGGCGGAGCTTCAGGTTCGAGACAGGATCTTCATCGGCGGTGAGTGGGTGGACCCGTCGGGGAACGAGCCGATCGAGGTCGTGAACTCGACGACCGAGGAGGTGATGGGCACGGTTCCCGCCTGCTCTCCCGAGGACGCCGACCGTGCGGTCATCGCCGCCCGCGCGGCCTTCGACTCGTGGTCCCAGACCTCCCGTGAGGAGCGCGCCGGCTACATGGCGGCGATCGCCGCCGGGCTCGGCGAGCGCAGCGAGGAGATCGCGGCAACGATCTCCCAGGAGCTGGGGATGCCGCTGAAACTGAGTCAGATGATCCAGGTCGGGCTCCCCACCGCCCAGTTCGGGGCGATGCCGAAGCTGATGGAGGAGATCGCCTGGGAGGAGGAGATCGGCAACTCGCGGGTGCTGCGCGAGGCGGTCGGAGTGGTCGGCGCGATCACGCCTTGGAACTACCCGCTGAACCAGATCGCCTGCAAGGTCGCCCCCGCCCTCGCGGTCGGCTGCACCGTCGTCCTCAAGCCGAGCGAGGTGACGCCGCTCAACGCCTTCCTGCTGGCCGAGGTCATCGAGGCCGCCGGCCTCCCCGCCGGCGTCTTCAACCTCGTCACCGGTACCGGGCCCGTCGTCGGCGAGGCGATCGCCGCCCATCCAGGCGTCGACATGGTCTCCTTCACCGGCTCGACCCGGGCCGGCAAGCGGGTCAGCGAGCTGGCCTCGGCGAGCGTCAAGCCGGTGGCGATGGAGCTCGGCGGCAAGTCGCCGAACGTGATCCTCGACGACGCCGACCTCGCCAAGGCGGTCCCCGACGGGGTCGCCAAGTGCTTCCTCAACTCCGGCCAGACCTGCAGCGCCCTGACCCGGATGCTGGTCCCCCGCGACAAGCTCGCCGAGGCCGAGCAGATCGCCGCCGCCACCGCCGAGGCCTTTACCCCGGGTGATCCGTTCGCCGACTCGACCCGGCTCGGCCCGCTCGTCTCCGACGTCCAGCGCCAACGTGTGCGCGGCTACATCGAGAAAGGCGAGGCCGAGGGCGCCAAGCTGGTCACCGGTGGCGCCGAGGCGCCCGAAGGACTGGACCGCGGCTACTTCGTCCGCCCCACCGTCTTCTCCGAGGTGACGCCGGAGATGACGATCGCCCAGGAGGAGATCTTCGGCCCGGTGCTGGCGATCCAGCCCTACGACGGCGGCGAGGACGAGGCGGTGCGGATCGCCAACGACAGCCCGTACGGACTCGCCGGCGGCGTCTGGTCCGCCGATCAGGAGCGCGCGATCGGCGTCGCCAAACGGATTCGCTCAGGCCAGATCGAGATCAACGGCGGCGCGTTCAACCCGCTGGCGCCGTTTGGTGGGTACGGGCAGTCGGGGCATGGGCGTGAGAACGGGCGCTATGGGCTCGAGGAGTTGCTGCAGGTCAAGAGTCTTCAGCTGTAAGTGGGGAGCGGGTGGGGAGGGTCCTGCGGGCGGGGCAAACGGGCTCCGTTCTCGGACCCTCCCCACCCGCTCCACTCGAAGCGGAATAGGCTGCCCGCGTGAATTTTGAGCTGAGCGACGAGCAGAGATTGCTGCGGGACACGGTGCGGGAGTTTGCGTTGCAGGAGGTCAAGCCTGTGGCGGAGGAGCTGGACCGGACCAAGTCCTTTCCCTACGAGATCGTCGGGAAGCTCGGGGGGTTGGGGCTGATGGGAATTCCGTTCCCGCAGGAGTACGGGGGCGGCGGGGCCGACACGTTGTCCTACGTGCTGGCGGTGGAAGAGCTGGCGCGGATCGATTCGTCGGTCTGCATCACGATGGCGGCCCACACCTCGCTCGGGACGATGCCGATCTATCTCTGGGGCAGCGACGAGCAGAAGGATGAATGGCTGCCACGGCTGTGCAGCGGTGAGCGGCTCGCGTCCTTCGGCCTGACCGAGCCCGAGGCCTGCTCCGACGCCGGCAACGTCCGCACCCGGGCGACGCTCGACGGCGGCGAGTGGACGGTCAACGGCGCCAAGCAGTTCATCACCAACTCCGGCACCGAGATCTCCGGCTGCGTCTCGATCACCGCCGTCACCGGCGAGCAGAACGGGCGCAAGGAGATCTCCAACCTGATCGTCCCGACCGGGACCCCCGGCTATGAGGTGGGTGAGCCCTACCGCAAGATGGGCTGGAACGCGTCGGACACGCGGCCCCTCTCCTTCGACGACTGCCGCGTCCCCGAGTCCAACCTGCTCGGCCGTCGGGGCGAAGGCTTCAAGAACTTCCTCCACATCCTCGACGGCGGCCGGAT
>Ga0190264_10000156_pt1 | contig 11020 bp, 4 predicted proteins | sample Popmic112T_FD_136651 | JGI IMG/M metagenome (GOLD analysis project Ga0190264, IMG submission 136651) | Populus adjacent soil microbial communities from riparian zone of Indian Creek, Utah, USA - 112 T | ecosystem: Environmental > Terrestrial > Soil > Riparian zone | place: USA: Utah | collected... | reverse complement strand
CGGCCCCGGCCAGCTCGACAGCGACTGGTGGCTGCGGCTCGACGTCGACGCCAAGGGCAACGTCCTCCTCACCGACCAGGCCAATCACCGGGTGCAGCGCTGGCGGGCGGCCGGGCGCCTGTTCGTCGACTACGGCACCAGGCTGCAGGACGACCCCAGCCTCGACGTGGCGACCGAAGGCGGCCTCGTCGAGAGCGTCGAAGGCGAGGAGGTGGGTGAGATCGCCTACGAGCACGACGACGGGCTGCTGACCGCTGTCTCGGGGCCCGAGGGCGAGACGAGCTACGAGTACGACGGGAACGAGCGGATGAGCAAGATCACGCTCGCCGACGGCACCTATGCCGAGATCGCCTACGAGCCGACCTATGGCCGGGTCTCAGCGGTCACCGTCGCGATCGGAGGCTCCGACCCGAAAACCACCTACTTCAACTACAACGATCAGCCGCAGCGCCGGACGACGGTGACCGCGCCCGGTGTGCCGGTCACGACCTACGAGTTCGCCGCCGACGGCTCGATGCTGAAATGGTGGAACACGAAAAAACCGCCGACGATCGATGACGTTGCCGGCACCCTCTACGACATCGAACAGCGGGAAACCGCAGCGGCGATTGCCCCGGGGCTCTACAACCTCACCGTCCAGGCGTTCTCGGCGGAGGGCATCGCCTCCATCGAGGTGATCGCCAACAACAATGTCCTGGTCAGCGAGAAGACCTGCGTGCAGGTCCCCGGTCCGCCGGTCGAGTGCGAAACCGAAAAAGACGAGTGGGTCATGGAAACCGGCAACTTCGCCCCCGGAATTCTCTACCTGGAAGTAGTAGCTACCGATAGGCTCGGAGAATCGGCAGCCGAGAGATTCTGGGTGAACGTGCCCTATACGCCGCCGCCAGACCCTGAAGCGGATGAGCCACCGAAATTCGCAGACATCCTCAGCTTCCGCGAAGAATTCGGGCTCGATCTCGACATCCAAGGCGATGAGGAAGCGATCAACGACCGGGTGTACAACCTGATCGGCGATTGGCACAACCCGAATACCGCTGCCGGACAAGTGGCACGCGCGACGATGAATCGGTGGGGCGTGCCGCTGCGGTCAGTGGACGCGGCAGAGCTGGAATATCGCAATTGGTTCTACGGTCTCAACACGGAGAGAATCGATAGATGGGTTGAAGAAACCCAGCCAAGCAGCTTTGCCGGCTATTACATCGACCACGCAGCAGGCGGAATCATGCATATCGGCTTCATCGACAATCAAGCCGAACGCTTGACGAGCCTAGCGGCGTCCTTGTCCTTGGTTGCAGGAGAGAGACTGCAGGTATACCCGACCGCCCCCACCACCTCGTACCTTTCAGTGCAAACAGCTTCGGAATCAGTATCGAACGCAATCGAATCTAATCCCACTTTGGGTGAACTAGTCGTCAGCGTTAAATTCGACGAATCCGGAAAAACTGTGCGTGTTGGAACGCCAAACGTTATCCAGGTCAAAAGCATTCTGGACCAGGTGCTCGGCTCTGGCGCACCCATCGCAGTCGAATACGATGCCAGCGGCGGCCGTCCGCTTTCGGGCCGCTTTCGAAATCAGGGCAGGATGCGGGCTGGCGATTTCATCTCCAGCCGCGTCTACGTCAATGGAGTACACGTAGGTAATCGAGGTTGCACCGCGGGATTTGGCGCCAAGGCCAAGGCTGGCGAGGTCAGGGGCCGAGCGGTCTGGAGCGTCTTTGTCCTCACCGCTGGTCACTGCACCCAGCTCTGGCATCAAGCCGTATACCGCTCGACCGATGCCGAGCCGAAAAATGAGGAGCACTGGAAAGAAGTAGGAATGGTTACGCGGGACGCCTTCGCATATCTCGACCCGGTGCGCACCGATGCGGAGGCGATTGAAGTTAACGATGGTGGCGTCGTTCCTCAAGGCATATTCGGAGCCGGCGGAGCACTCGTAGACACGAAACCAGCGGCGACGGCTAAGAAGGGAGATGTCGTCTGCTATTCCGGCGCCAGATCGCAACTCACCGCTTGTGGTCTGATCGTTGCGCGTTCGACGCATTGGGTAGGGGGCGATGGAGTGGCTCGAGGAGGATATTGGGTCAAATTTTCCAACCACCCAATCGATGGAGATAGTGGAGGACCCGTATGGAATCTCTTTACGGGGGCTTCAATCGGCTTGGTGTCGGCTGGCCGACCCGAAAATGTCCTTACCGAAACCTTGGTAGAGCCGTTGCTGCACCCTCCCCATATGGGCTCCACCCAGGTTCCGGGGATCCTCAACAATCCGCATATAGGACCTCTCAGCCTGAAGCTTGGTGGGTGACGCTCAGGGACCCTGGGCGGACTGCTGGGCATATTGACTTGGTCAAGGAGTCAACACTCTATGGCGAGTCTTGCTAGCCGTCCTAGCACAAGAAATCGTTTCCACATTGACTGACATCTGGCGTTGGTGCATTGTTTCAGCAGACGGTTCAGCGTCAAGAAAGGGGAAGTAGCAGATGGACTTAGACAGACTCAGCAGCGGTGAAAAAGTCGCGAGTGGCTCGGCTATCCTGCTTTTCATCTTTATGTTCTTCCACTGGTTCGGCGTTCAACTCTCCGACCCCACCCCATTAGCTCCTAGCCGAAGCGTCGTACCGGGAAAAAGCGCATGGGAAGCGCTCGACTACATCCCGATCATTCTTCTGATCGCAATTATTACCGCCCTAGCTGTGGCGGCACTGCGCCTCGCCAACGCCGGCCTTGAACTTTCCGTGCAACTCAACGCAGTGGTCGCATTGCTGGGGATAGTCTCAGTACTGCTAATCCTTCTCCGGATCATCGACCCGCCCAGCTTCGGCTCCTCCGGAGCGATCACGGTCGAAGGCACGGTTCAATTGCCGATCTTTCTCGCCCTCCTGGCTGCCGCGGGTGTCGCCTTCGGCGGCTATCGGGCGGTACGGGATGAAGACCATCGTGTTCGTCACGAGATATAGCGATTCAATTTGTCAATGTGAAATGGCGCGTAGACTGCATCGTCCTGACGTGAATGGCAGCCTGACTTTGAGGGCCGCAATTCTCTCGATCCTCTTCGGAATTTTCTTTGCCGGCTGTGGGTCGTCCTCCGAGTCGACCGATAGCTCGGCAAGGTTGCCAAATCCCGGCCCCGCACCCAGGTTAGAGTCGCTTACCAAGGAGTCGATTTCTAGGGGAGATTTGGTGCCCGTCCACTGGAAGCTGAGTGGCATGCCTGAAGGTCGTCGGGCGCGTATCTATGCCGGACGGGGCTACTGCGCCGGAGACGTGCCTCCCGAGTTCCAGGGTGTCCGGGTGTCAGAACAGGGCAGCCGGATTTTCATCACTGCCTACGTGAACCGATCCGCACCATCAGAACACGCTGTCTGTCGTGGGATTGGCGGGCTTCAGCGGGGGGTCGTCAGGGTTCGCCAGGCTGTCGATGAAGTACGAATTTTCGACGCGAGCACTTCGCCACCTTCCAAGCGGTGGCCGAGCGGGGGTAGTCGATGAGGATGCCACGCCAGCATTGGATCCTCTCTAGATTGCATCTTGGTCCCCTTCTCGGGTCACTCGTCGCCCTAATTGTGGCGGCCAGTGGGTGTGGATCGGGTGACGAGATCGGAGTTCGCATCGGTGACTCAGCCGCTTGGTCCGTCCAGTCAGTGAAATCTCCGCGAACGTTGACGGTCGGTGCGGGCGTGGCTTACTGCGCCGGCAACCCTAAGCCCGAGTTGGTCCTCCTGAGATCCGAATATCGAGAGGATGACGTGTTGATCACGCTGAGGGTCGAAAAGCCCCCGACTCGATCCTTGAAATCGGAAGTGTGCGCCGGGGTTCAGCTTTTCGTGAAGCGCAAAATCGTGCTGAAGCGAGACCTCGACGAGGTGGAGATTTTCGACGGCGGCATTGAGCCGCCCTTGCAACGCTGGCCTGGTGATTAGGCCCACTAGCGTCAGGTGCAGGTCGGCCGTTCTCCTTCGGGGAGTTCGCGCAGGGCGCCGTCGCGACCGATCGCGAAGCCGATCGGGTTCGGGGTCGGCGGGATGCTGGCCGCCCGCCCGCCGACGTTCATCGTCACCGCCCCGTTGCCGAGCGAGACCGTGAAGCCGTCGGACCGGTAGGGGCCCTGTTCTGAGCCGGGGCCGAGGATCTGGCCGTCGATCAGCTCCTGGCCGCGGCCGTCGAGCAGGCAGACCCAGACTTCGGCCGTCGCGGTCAGGGTCAGGCTGGCGCCGGGGGACCGGGCGGCGGGCTGCTCGGCGGGACTCTGGACCACCTGTCGGCGTTGGTCACCGTTGCTCTTCGTCAGCGGCGGCCCCGAGTCGCCGTTCTGGCTCGAAAGCGCTACCGCCAGCGCGACGGCGCCCAGGCCGAGCGTGGCGAGCACGGCGAGCAGGCGCGCCGACAGCCGTTTCCGGCGTACGTAGTGAGCCTCTTGCGGTGGCTCCGGCTCGATCCGGGGCAGCTGCTCCGCGGCGGTGGGTATCGAAGCCTCGCTCAGCTCCGCCGCGCCGATGTCGTCGAGGTCGAGGTAGTCGGCGTAGGAGCGGATGAAGGAGCGGGCGTAGAACTCGCCGGGCAGGAGGTCCCATTCCTCGTTCTCGATCGCGACCAGGAAGCGGGTCTGGATCTTGGTCGCCGCCGCCACCTCGGCCAGGTCGAGCCCGCGTTGGAGGCGGGTTTCTCGCAGCTTCACGCCTACGCCACCATCCATCCCTCCATTGTGCTCCTCCGGCCCCGGTTAGCGCAAAAAATTTCATCCCGGCGCTTCCCGTCTGGGAAGATCAACGGAGAGCGAAAATGAGCGCCCTCAGCTTCCTTACCCGGCGCCGTGACATGGCCATCGACTTGGGGACGGCCAATACCCTCGTCTACGTGCGTGGGCGGGGGATCGTGCTCTCGGAGCCCTCGGTGGTCGCGATCGACACGCGCGAGGGCCGCGTCCACGCGGTCGGGGCCGAAGCGAAGCGGATGCTCGGGCGCACCCCGGGCACGATCACCGCGATCCGCCCGCTCAAGGACGGGGTGATCGCCGACTTCGAGATCACCGAGGAGATGCTGCGCCACTTCATCCGCTCGGTCCTCTCCAACCGCTTCCGCCACCCGCGCGTGATCGTCTGCGTCCCCTCGGGGGTGACGGGGGTCGAGAAGCGCGCCGTCGAGGAGGCCTGCCTCTCGGCCGGCGCCAGCCAGGCGTATCTGATCGAGGAGCCGATGGCGGCCGCGATCGGCGCCGGCCTGCCGGTCGCCGAGCCGACCGGCTCGATGATCGTCGACGTCGGCGGCGGCACCAGCGAGGTGGCGGTGATCTCACTGGGCGGGATCGTCGTCTCGAAATCGATCCGGGTCGGCGGCGACGAGCTCGACGCGGCGATCGTCAACTACTGCAAGCGGACCCACAAACTGGCGATCGGCGGGCAGACCGCCGAGGAAGTGAAGCTCGAGGTCGGCTCGGCCGCGAAGCTCGACAAGGAGCGCCAGACCGAGATCCGCGGTCGCGATCTGCTCGGCGGCCTGCCGAAGACGGTCACGCTCGGCTCCGAGGAGATCCGCGAGGCCCTGGACGAACCGGTCGGGCACATCGTCGAAGCGGTCAAAGAGACGCTCGACCGCACGCCGCCCGAGCTCTCCGGCGACATCATGGATCGCGGCATCACGCTGGCGGGAGGCGGGGCGCTGCTGGCGGGCTTCGAGCAGCGCCTGCGCGAGGAGTGCCAGATGCCCTGTCAGCTGGCCGAGTCGCCGCTGGAGTGCGTCGCGATCGGCTCCGGGCTCTCGCTCGAGGAGCTGGCGACGATCCGCCGCACCGGGCGCAACGGCTCGCGGCCGACGCGGCACTGAGGCGTCGGCGGGAGGGCATCGCCGACCCGCGACACCGGGCGCTTTACGCTGCCGCGGTGCCCGACGCCGCGATGGATCTGATCGGACGCCGGGCGGAGCTGCGCCGGGTGGCGGAGACGCTGGACAGCGCCGGTCGTGGCGTCGTCGCGCTGCTCACCATCCACGGCGAGCCCGGGATCGGCAAGTCGGCGTTGCTGGGGGCGGCACGCGAGGGCGCGCGGGCGCGGGAGATGACGGTGCTGGTGGCCGCCGGTATCGAGGCCGAGGCCGACATCCCCTTCGCCGGCCTGACCAGCCTGCTGGCGCCGGTGCTCGAACTGCGGGATCGGCTGCCGCCCAGCCAGCGGCTGGCGCTGGAGGGGGCGTTGGCGCTGGGTCCCTCGTCCGAGCAGCCGCGCTTCGCGGTCGCGACGGCCACCGCCGGGCTGTTGGCGGTGGCGGCCGAGCTGCGCCCCACGGCCGTGCTGCTCGACGACGCCCACTGGCTCGACGAGGAGTCGCTGGAGGCGGTGCTGTTTGCCGCGCGCCGGCTCCGCCACGACCGGCTGGCCTTTGTGATCGCGACGCGGCCGGAGGGGAGGGAGCTGATCGGCGCCGGCCTCGAGGAGCTGGAGCTGGGGAGACTGGCTGAGGCCGAGGCCGAGGCGCTTTTGAGGCGAGCCGCACCCGCTCCGCTCGCCGCCCGGCCGTTGGAGGAGCTGGCCGCGGCGGCCGCCGGCAACCCGCTGGCACTGACCGAGCTGCCGCGGGCGCTGAGCCCCGAGCAGCTGGCCGGGGCGGCGGCGCTCTCCCGGCCACTGCGCCCGGGTGCCGCGGTCGAGGCCGTGTTTCGCGACCAGCTCGCGGCGACCCCGGACCCCGTCCGCCTCGCCCTGACCACCTTGGCGGCGGAGCCCGATTCGGACCCGGCCCTGCTGGGGCAGGCACTGGCCGGACTCGGGCTGGGCGCCGGTGAGTTGGCCGCGGCCGCGGCGGCGGGACTGGTCGAGCCCGGCGCCGCGCCCGAGTTCCGTCACCCGCTGGTGCGGTCGGCCGCCTACCACGGTGCCGCCGCCGCCGATCGTCGCCGGGTCCACGCCGCGCTCGCGGCGGCCCACCTGGAGCGCGGCGAGCGCGCCGCCGCCGCCTGGCACCGCGCCGCCGCAGCGACGGAGCCGGACGGCGAGGTCGCCGCCCTGCTCGACCTCGCCGGCGAGGAGGCGCGGGCGCGGGGAGCGCTGTCGACGGCCGCCCACGCCGCGCAGCGGGCGGCGGAGCTGACGGCGGACCCCGGCGCTCGCGCGCGGCGGCTGGTGGCCGCGGTCGCCGACCTGGCCCGCACCGCCCGTCCCGAGCGCGCCGCCGAGCTGGCCGAGCTCGCGGTCGCCGGCAGCGACGATCCGCTCGCCCGGGCCGATCTGCAGCGCCTGCGCGGCGAGGTGCTGATCCGGCTCGGCAGGTTCGAGCCGGCGGTCGAGCTGCTGGTCGCCGAGGCCGACCGTGTCGCTCCGTCGGACCCTGGGCGGGCGGCGCGGATGCTGCTCTCGGCGAGCGTCCGCTACCGCGCTTCCGGCGGCTACGCCGAGATGCGCGCCCTCGCCGAGCGGGCCCGCGGGCTGGTGGGAGAGGACGATTCCGAGGGCATCCTCTTCGCCGACGTCGTGCTCGCCCACGTGCTCATCGTCAGTGGCCGGCGCGCCGATGGCGAGGAGCTGATCGAGCGTCACGCGCGTGACCTGGCGACGCCGCCCGCGGGGGCGACGCCGGAGCTGCTCGCCTCGCCCGCGCATGCCTCGCTGTGGGCCGAACGCCCCCAACGGGCGGAGCGGCTGGCAAGCGGGTTGATCGCCGACGGCCGTGCCCGCAGCGCTCTTGCTGCACTTCCCTTCCCGCTCGGGATCCGGGCCCAGCTGCGCTTCCGCCAGGGTCGTTGGCAGGAGGGCCTGGCCGACGGGGAGGAGGCGTTGGAGCTGGCGACGGACACCGGGCAGCTCGCCCTCGTTGCCTTCACTGCCGGAGCGCTGGCCGAGATCGAGGCGGCGACCGGGCGCGAGGAGGAATGCCGGGCGCACGCCGAGCGGGCGCTGGCGATCGCCGATCCGACCGGCTCCGACGCGATCGGCATCTACGCGCGGACCGCGCTCGGCCGGCTGGAGCTGGGCCTGGGGCGGTTCGAGGCGGCGGTCGAGCAGCTCTCCTGGTGTCGCGCCGCCGTCCGGCGGATGGGCATGGTCGAGGCGAGCGTCGCGCACTGGGCGGGCGGCCTGGTCGAAGCGCTCGCCCGCACCTCGGCCCTCGACGACCTGGAGCGCCTCGTCGCCGAGCTGGAGCAGGCCGCGGCGCTGACCGCCGGCGCCTACGCCGCCGGCGCGGCGGCCCGCGGGCGCGGCCTGCTTGCCGCCGAGGACGGCTTCGCCGAGCCGCTGGAGCGTTCGGCGGCGATCTTCACCGCGGCCGGCCTACCGTTCGAGGTGGCGCGCTCGCGGTTGGCGCTCGGCGAACGGCTGCGGCGTTCGCGGCGGCGGCGCCAGGCGCGCGAGCCGCTGACGGTGGCGCGCGACGCCTTCCAGGAGCTTGGCGCCCGCCCCTGGGCCGGGCGCGCGGACGCCGAGCTGGGCGCCAGCGGCGCCGGTGTCCCGGAGTCGCCGCCGGCCCGGGCCGCGGAGTTGACCCCCGCCGAGCTGCGGGTCGCCCTGCTCGCCGCGCGCGGTCGCACCAACCCGGAGATCGCGACCGAGCTGCTCGTCTCCCGGCGCACCGTCGAGCACCAGCTCTCGGCGGCCTACCGCAAGCTCGGCCTGCGTTCGCGCTCGGAGCTGGCCGGGGCGCTGCGCGAGTAGGGTCGGCCGGTGATCGGTCGCGGTGAGGAGCGTGCGGCGCTCGCGGCGCTGGTGGCTCCCCAGGGCGGTGGCACGCTGGTGCTGCGGGGGGAGCCGGGCATCGGCAAGTCGACCCTGGTCACCTGGGCGCTCGAGCGCGCTCGCGAGCAGGGGATGGCGACGGTGCGGATCGCCGGAGTGGAAGGCGGCGTGGGAATGCCCGATACGGGGATCGGCCGGCTCTGCCTGCCCTTCGCCGACCTGCTCGACGAGCTGCCCGTAACCGCCGCGGCGACGCTGCGCGCGGTGCTCGAGGGAGACGCCGAGCCGCCGCGGCGGCTGGCGCTCGGCGTCGCGCTGACCGCGCTGCTGGGCCTCGCCGCCGAGCGCAAGCCGCTGCTGATCGCCGCCGACGACGCCCAGTGGCTCGACACCGAGTCGCTGGAGCCATTGCTGTTCGCCGCCCGCAGGCTCGGCGAGGAGCCGCTGGCGTTGCTGATCGCGACCCGCACCGAGGCGCCGCCCTCGCTGCTCGGCTTCGGCCTACCGACGATCGTGGTCGGTGACTTCGACGACGGCGACGCCCAGGCGCTGGTCCAGCGCCTCGCCGGTGGGGTCTCGGCCGCCAGGTCGGCGGCGATCGTGGCGGCGGCGGGTGGCAATCCGCTCGCCCTCGAGGAGCTGGTGCGGTCGCTTTCCCCGGAGCAGTTGGCCGGTCTGCGGCCGCTTCCCGAGCCGCTCGGTGTCGCCGGCGCGGCGGCGATCCCTTTCCACGATCGGCTCCAGGCCCTGCCGGCGCCGAGTCGCCGGGCACTGGCGGTAGCGGCCGCCGAGGGCAGCGGGCGCGCCGACGTGGTCGCCGCCGCCCTCGACGGGCTCGGCCTCGGCGGCGAGGACCTGCAGCCGGCCGAGGCCGCCGGCCTGATCGAGCGCAACGGGGCGGCGATCCACTTCGTCCACCCGCTCTGCCGCGCCGCCGCCCACGCCGGCCCCGAGGAGTCCGCCGGCCGCGCGATCCACCGGGCCCTGGCCGATGCCCACGCCGCCTTCGGGGACCCCGTGACCCGCGCCGAGCATCTCGGCCGGGCCTGTGAGGGCCCCGACGAGGACGTCGCCGCCGCGATCGAGCGGGCCGCCGAGCTGGCCCGCCGGCGCGCCGCGCCCTCGCCGGCGGCGCGGCTAGCGCTGCGCGCGGCAGAGCTGACTCCGGCCGACGACGAACGGGTCCGGCGGACGCTGGTCGCCGCCTGGTTGCTGGCCGACACCGCCCACAGCGGCCTGGCGCTGCCGGCGATCGAGGCGGCGCTGCCGGCGGCGACCTCGGCTCAGCGGACCGAGCTGATGCGAGCGCTGGCGCTCGTCCATCAGCGCCTCGGACGCTTCGAGCCGGCCTACGAAGTGCTGCAGGCGGAGGCGGAGCGGATCGCCGCCGACTCCCCGGCCGCGGCCGGGCGGCTTGTCCTGGCCGTGACCGCCCGCAACATCGTCTCCGGTACCTACGCCGACGAGCTGCGCGACGCCGAACGCGCGCTGGAGCTGGCGCGCGCCGCCGGCGACGCCGACCTTGTCCGCGACAGCAGCCTGATCGTCGCCCACGCAAAGGCGATCCGGGGTGACACTCCCGGCGCTCGCGATCTCCTCTGCGCGCACGAAGACGAGCTCGAATCGCTGTCGCTGGGCCCGATCGCGGAACTCGCCAGCTATCCCGCCGACGCCGCCCTCTGGAGCGACCGCCTCGACCTCGCCGAGCGCGTCCTGCGGCGGCCGATCGAGCTGGCGCGTGCGGCCGGCGACGTCGCCGCGCTGATCTACCCGCTGACGGTCCGTGCCCGCCTGCGCCTGCGGCGGGCCGAGCTGCGCGCCGCCGAAGCCGACGCCCGCGAGGCGGTGCGGCTGGCGATCGACGGCGCCCAGACCGGCCTGCTCGGTCTTGCCTTCAGCGTGCTCGCCCAGGTCCAGGCGGTCACCGGGCCGGTCGAGGAGTGCCGCGAGAACGCTGAGCGCTCGATCGAGCTGGGCGACCGCATCGCCCCGGCACTGACTCTGTATCCGCGGGCCGCGCTCGGACGGCTCGAGCTGGCGATCGACAGGCCGGAGGCCGCGCTTGAGCCGCTGCTGTGGTGTGAGCGCTTCCGGGTCCAGACCGGGATGGGCAACCCCGAGGTCGCGGGTGCCGCCGCCGACCTGGTCGAGGCGCTGGTGGCCTGCGGCCGGGCGCGGGAGGCGGAGCCTGTGCTCGAGCGCCTGGCGGCGGCCGCGGCGACCAGCGCCTGGGCCCGGGCCGTGACCCCGCGCTGCCAGGGGTTGCTCGCCGCCGAGGCGCAGGCGCCGACCTTGCTGCGCGAGGCGGTAGCGGCAGCGGCGGGCGAGTTCCCGTTCGAGGCCGCGCGCGCCCGCCTCCT
>Ga0190264_10000155_pt1 | contig 11023 bp, 8 predicted proteins | sample Popmic112T_FD_136651 | JGI IMG/M metagenome (GOLD analysis project Ga0190264, IMG submission 136651) | Populus adjacent soil microbial communities from riparian zone of Indian Creek, Utah, USA - 112 T | ecosystem: Environmental > Terrestrial > Soil > Riparian zone | place: USA: Utah | collected... | reverse complement strand
GGCGAGCCGCTGCCGGTGCCGTTGCCGAGCACCGGGTCGAAGGCGATCGCGGCGGGCTGGCGCTGCCAGGTGAGCTCGCCCGCTTCGCGGAGTTCGAAGTGGTAGTAGGTGTTCCAGGGGCCTTTCAGCGGTTCGATGTCGGCGTTCAAGGTGGCGCTGGTGCCGCGGATGTCGGTTGCCGCGCCGATAGTCGCGTACGGACCGTCCGCCTCGTCGATCAGCAGCACGTACGGCACCTGATTCGTCTGCAGGAAGAAGAAGACCCGACCGGTGAGCGGGTTGACAGTAAGCGCGTGCGGTGCCGGCGCGGCGGAGAAGGGGCCGCCGCCGCCCGAGTTGTTGCTGCATTCGAGGTGGGTGTCGAGAAGGGTTCCCGAGCTGTCGAACTCGTGGAGGAGAGTTTCCGGCGTGTCTTCGACGTCGATGCAGGCCGGGGTTTCGCCCTTTTTGTAAATCTGAGCGACGAAGACATGGCCGCCGGGTCCGATCGCGACGTCGGCCGGGCGATAGCCGTTTTCCGTGCCTTTGAGGACCGTGGGCGCGAAGGGCCCCTCCGGCGTGATCGTGGAGCCGGCCTGACTGAAGTGCTGGATCCCATAGCCGGCAAAGCCGGAATCGGTCACGTAGATGTTGCCGCTGGGGTCCTCGGCGATCTTGGTCGCGGCGGCGAACTGGCCCGGTGCTTTGCCGGACGCTCCGGCCTGGCAGACATCGTAGGACGCCGCCACGCAGGTTTCGAAGCCCGGCTCACCGATCGCCACACTGCTGACGGTCGAGAGCGGCGGGACAGCGACCGAGGGAGTCGAGGGCTGCGGCTGAGCCGCCGGTTGGGTCTGCTTGACCCCGCTTGCCTTGACGGTGCTCCCGGAGGCGTTTTTCGCGGTCACCACGCACTGGAAGGCCCCCGCGGGAAGTTGTTCCCCGGCGCCGACGGTGATTTTGTTGGTGGTCGAAGCGGACGTCGTCGGCGCGGCGATCTGCTGCCCGCTCCGCAGCCACTGGTAGGTGTATTCGGTCGGCGAGCCGCCCCAGGAGCCGGCGTTGCAGGTCAGTTCCCTGGAGACGAGGCCTTCGAGTTCACCGCTGGACGTCGGAGTCGCGATGGATTCAGGGGCGGACGGAACCGAAGGAGTCGGTACCGGCGCCACCACCGAGGGCGAAGCGACCTGGGTGACGATCGTGTTGCCATACCTGAGGAATGCCTGGCACTGGATGCCTTTGCCTTCGTCGGCACCGACGAAGGTGTAGGTCGCACTGGCGGCGCCGGCGATCGGAACCCCGTTCCGCAACCACTGGAAGGTGGTTCCGTCGGGAGGCGTGGGACCGGCGGCGCAGGTGACCTCGGCGCCCACAGCGAGACCCAGGGCGCTCGAGTCGAGGCTGATCTGCGGCACTGCTTTGCCGGCCAGGACGCCGCCGAAGGTGACGACGTACGGGTTCGAGCCGGTGGCGTCGCCGGGGCCGCCGGTGACCGCCACCGATCCTCCGAGCCCACCGATGGTGGAAAGCGCGTTGAGGGCGGCGCGAACTTCTTCGGCGCCGGCGTTGTACGGCAGCGCTGCCGTCGTTTGACCGTCGAAGCTGAGCGTGAAGGTTCCGTTGCCCGCGGCGATCTTGATGCTCTGAACTGCCGTCGCTTTGCCGCTCGTTTTGCCGGGGCCGAAGGCGACTACGGCGGAGCCGAACGCCCGCACGAAGCTGCCGGCGGGCGTGAACTCGGAGACGCGGTATCCCTCGCTCTCGGTAATCAGCACGTTGCCGGCGTTGGGCGTGCCCGCGGGGGCGAAGGTAACGCCGGAGGGCCCGGTGAAGGCGCCGGCGACGCCGCCGGAGACACCGCTCTTGCAGTCGGCCGCGGCGGTGCAGATCTCGGCTCCGGTGGCGCCGGCCTGAGTGCCGGCCACCGTGGCGCCGGCACCACCGCCGCTCAGGGGCGTGGTGCCACTGCCGGCGGCGACGAGCGGCTGCGGGGAGCTTTTGAGGGCGCCGCCGAAGCTGAGGAGGTAAGGGGTGGTACCGGCTTCGTCGCCGGGCCCACCGCTGACAGTGATGCCCTGCGGACCGACCGAGGTCAGATCCTGCAGGGCCGCCTGGACTTCGGCGGCACTGGCGTCGAAGGCGAGGTCGGTGGTGGTTTTACCCTGAAAGCTGAGTTTGAACTGACCGCCGGTGGCTTTGACCGTAAGGCTCTGTTTGGCGGACTGGGCCGGGGCGTCGCCGGGTTTGCCGCCGGCGACGACATCGAGGCCGAAGGAACGGACGAAGATGCCGGTGGCGGTGAAGACGTCGACCCGCTGGAGGCCTTTGTTGGCGATATAGAGGTTGCCGGTCGACTGCTGGACGGCGATGCCGTAGGGAGCGTCAAAACCTCCACCAAGAGAGGAGGTGATGCCGGCCTTGCAGCCCGCGGATACTTTGCAGTTCTCGAAGCCGGTCGTCTGAGCGCCCGGGTTGATCGTCCGCACGGTCGCGGCGGCGACGCCGCCGGAGAGCGGAGTCGTGCCGGAGCTGGCGACGATCGCGCTCTGCGCGGCGCCGGACAGGGAGCCTTCGAAGAAGATGCCATAGGGAACGGCGCCGCCGGAGCCCCCGGGGCCGCCGGTGACCGAGACGTTGCCGGCGCCGATGCTGGGCAGGCCGCGGAGGGCGGCCTGGACCTGCGCGGCGGTCGCGTCGTAGGCGAGGTCGGCGGTAGTGTCGCCGCCGAAGCTGAGCTTGAACTGGCCGCCGCTTGCATCGACGGTGAGCGACTGGATCGCGTCGCCGTTGCCGGCGCCCGAGGCGACGACATCGAAGCCCCACGCTTCTTTCCACTCACCGGAGTTGGTGAAGCGCTGGATCCGGTTGGAACCGGAATCGACGACGTAGAAGTCCCCCGCCCCGACGCCGCCGCTGCCGGTCGCGTTGACGGCATCCCCGGTCACGGTGCCGGAGAAGCCACCGCCTTTCGTCCGCTGTTCGAAGTCCACCCTCGAGTCTTCGACGGCGTCGATGATGACCTTGGAGGCGAAGGCGCCTGGGGTGATTGCCAGGGAGCAGGCAAGCGCCGCGAGGAGAGTGAGCACGAGCGCGGGAAGACGCCGCGAAGGCGCACCACTCCCTTTGAAACCACGGGAGGCGCCACGGGTCACGCGGATACGGTCGGAGCGGCTCCGGCTGTTGCCAGAGTCCAAAATCGATCCCGCGGACGGTGCCTTCTCGAGGCGTCTCACTATCTCTCTCTCCTTGCTCTGACCGGCCTATCCCCTGTCCTCCGACTTCCCGTTGGAGGACACGGGTCCCTGGCCCGGTCGTGGTCTCTTCCCTGTCCGCACCCTGCGGACGACGCCACCTTAGACAAACACCCGAGTTCTTGTCAAGGGGAGTACATGGAGAATTGTGAAAATCAATTGTGAAATCGGCTCCGGTTCTGTCAGAGTCGGTTCCAGATTTGTCAAGCCGAGTACATGTTTGTCCGCTTAGGTCTAACTATCGTGAACGCTTAGATGGCTTCAAGCGACCCCGCCACCCAGCCGATCGAACCCCTCTTCCCCCGCTTGACCGGCGGCCCGAGGCGAATGCCGCCGGACAAGGTCGCACGGCACCAGAAGGCACGTTTGGAGGGGGCGATGGTCGAGGCGGTGGCGCGCCATGGCTATGCGGGCACGACGCTGCGCGAGCTGGTGACGCTGGCCGGAGTATCGAAGAGCACCTTCTACCAGCACTTCGAGAGCAAACAGGACTGCTTCCTCGCCACCTTCGACGAGATCATCGCCCAGCTCAGCGTCCGGGTCGGAGAGGCGTACCGGACGGGCGGGGACTTCCGCGGACAGCTTGCGGCGGGCCTGGCGGCATTCATGAACCTCGCCGTCGACGAGCCGGCGGCGGCCTCACTGACCGCGGTCGAGTCGCTGACCCTCGGTGCCGCCGGCGTGGCCCATCGGGAACGCGCCTCGGAGGCCTTCGGAACGCTGATCCAGCAGAGCTTCGACCACTCCCCCTCCCAGCATCAGGTCTCCGAGGTAATCGTGCGGGCGATCGTCACCGGCATCCGCGGCGTCGCCTACCAACGACTCCGCCAGGGGAAGCGCGAGGAGCTGCCAGGAGTGGTCGACGAGCTGGTCGACTGGGCGCTGCATTACCAGGAGCCCGATAGCGAGGCCACCCGCCGCGCAACCGCGAAGGCCGCGACCGCGACGCGGGTCGACGCCGGGGCCGACCGCGAGGAGGACGCGCCGCCGGCCTGGGACGAGCCGCCCGACAAACCGCGGCTCCGCATGGCCCTGACCCAGCGCGAGCGGATCGTGCGGGCGGCGGCCCTGGTCGTCGTCGAGCGCGGGTACGAATCCCTCAGCATTCCGGCGATCTCAGCCGCGGCCGGCACCTCCAACCAGACTTTCTACGAACACTTCGCCAGTAAGCGCGATGCCTTCCTCGCCGCCTTCGAGATCCTCGGCGCCGAAGCTCTCGCCAAGGCCGTGAACGCGTTCGAACAAGAGGCCGACCACGCCGAGGCAATCGGTGCCGCCCTGCGGGCACTGCTCGAGCACATCGCCGCCAACGCGCTGTTCGCGCGGCTCGCCTTCTTCGAGCTCCCCAGCGCCGGGCCGGTAGCGCTGGACCACGCCGATGCGATGCTCGCCAGCTTCAGCGCCCTGCTCAAACCCGAGGCGGAGAGCGGGATCGGGGGGCCGCTCCCCCGCTCGGTCCTGGAGGCGATCCCGAGCGGCATCTGGGCGGTGATTCAGCACGAGATAGTCCACGGGCGCCGGGAGTCGCTGCCGCAGGTGGCCCCGGAGGTGACCCGGATCGTGCTCGCCTCCTTCAACAAGGACTGAGCCCGGCCGCCCTCAGGCGGCGGCGACCAGCCGGGCCTCGGCCTCCCCCAGGTAGGGGATCAGGAGCAGCTCGACGAGCTGGCTCTCCAGCGCCGAGATCGCCCGGGGCTCTTCCACCAGCAGGTGACCGGAGAGGATCGAGGCGATGCCGCCGACCAGGGCCCGCTCCGTCACCGCGGGCAGGGTTGCCGCGGCCGGGTAGATCGTGCGACCGTCGCGGAGTAACGTCGCGAACCGATCCAGGGCGGCGAACTGCCGCTCGGCGGCAGCGAGGCTGGCCGCCGTGGCTTCGATCGCGAAGACCCGCGCCAGTGAGCTTGCTTCGCCGACCGAGGCGAGCACCGCGCCGATCGCGTCCCGGACCTTCAGCGGCCACTCCCCGGACCCCCCGCAGGCCGCGATCACGTCCCACCAGATGCGATCGAAAAAGGCATCCTGGGCGGCAATCAAGCCCTGCTCCATGCTCCTGAAATGAGCGTCGAAGGTCGCCCGCGAAACGCCCGCATAACGCAGAACCTGCTCGACCTCCAGCTTCGCATAGCCTTGCTCGGCCGCCGCCTTGGCGAATGCGGCAACGAGCAGTTCGCGCTGCTCTTCCGTCGTCTCCGAGTCCGGCTCCGGTCGCCCTCTGTAGTTCCCCTCCGCCACGTCGGCCGGAGAGACTAGGGGGAACCGACGGTTTATGTCAAGAGGAGTACACGACTATTCGGCGCGGCCGCCTCTTCGCGACGCATAGACACGCACGAAATCGCGCAGCTGCTTACCGCGGTGGAGGAAGCCGGAGAGCGAGCGTCCCGTCGCCCGGTGCTCCAAGTCCACCTCGTACTCGCCGAGCCGGTAGCCGGCCCGGACCGCGTCTACCGTCATCCCGATCTCCATGCCGAAATCGGCGGCGAAGGGAAGCACCGCTCGCAGAACCTCGACCCGCAGCGCCCGCTGGCCCGATATCGGCGCCTTCGCATCCGCCCCGCAGAGCCGCCGGATCGCCCAGTGGGCAAAGCCGACGGCAAGCCCAAAACCGCCGCCGACACGGCGCGCGAAGGCGGCCACCGCGAGGTCGCACTCACCGCGCTCAACCGCGCTCACCAACGGCTCCAATCGCGCCGCCGACGCCCCCAGATCGCCGTCGCAGAGCAGGAAGAGCGCCGGGGTCGGCTCCACGCTCAGTGCCGCCTCCGCGGCCGCGGTCACGTTGGCGCCCTTGCCGTGTGGTTTCCCGCGGCTGACCACCTGGGCCCCGGCCGCCAGCGCCCGCTCGGCGGTGCCGTCCGCGGAGGCGTCGTCGGCGACCCAGATCGCCGCTCCCGGAAAGGCGCCGCGCAGGGCGACGATCGTCTCGCCGACCCGATCGGCCTCGTTGCGGGCGGCGACTATGACGGCGAGCGAGTCCTTCACGGCGGCTATTGTCCCCGGCCATGCCAGATATAGAGGCTCACATCACCGGCAACGTGTGGAAAATCGAAGTCGCGGTCGGCGACAAGGTCGAGGACGGCGACACCGTCGCCATCCTCGAGTCGATGAAGATGGAGATCCCGGTCGAGTCCGAAGAGGATGGAACCGTGAAGGAGATTCGCTGCGAGGAGGGCCAAGCCGTCAGCGAAGGCGACGTCCTCGTGGTGTTGGAGTAGCTCCCGTGGAGGAGCGCTTCGCGAGCGGCAAGCTCATCCTCGATCGGCCCGCCGAGGCGGTTGCCCGTCTCACCATCGACAACCCCGAGCGCCGCAACGCGCTCGACCACGAGATCCTCGACGCGATCGCCGAGACACTGCCCCGGCTCGATAACGGAATCGAGACCCGCTGCGTCCTGATCACCGGCGCGCCGCCGGTCTTCTCGGCCGGATACGACATCGCCGCGATTCCCGAGCCGACCTTCGAGCGCGACGCCGAGGCCCTGGTCGCCCACCCCTTTCACGCCGCGATGGAGGCGATCGCCAACCACCCCTGGCCGACCGTGGCGGCGATCAACGGCCACTGCCTCGGCGGCGGCCTCGAGCTGGCGATCACCTGCGACCTGCGGATCTGCTCCGCCGAGGCGAAGCTGGGGATGCCGCCGGCGAAGCTGGGGCTGATCTACGGCCACACCGGGCTGCGGCGCTTCCTCGACACGATCGGACTGGCCCGGACCAAAGAGATGTTCCTCACCGGCCGCAACTACAAGGCCCCGCGGGCCGAGGACCTCGGCCTCGTCAACGAAGTGGTCGAATCCGACCGGCTTGAGGCGGAGTCGGTGGACCTGGCGGCCAAGATCGCCGCCAACGCCCCCCTCTCCGTGCGCGGCAACAAGCAGGCGATCGGCCTGCTCAACGCCTGCCCGGTGCTCAGCGACCAGCAAGAGGCCGGCCTGATCACCCTGCGCGAGTCCAGCTTCTCCTCCCAGGACCTGCTCGAGGGCATCACCGCCTTCGGCGAAAAGCGCCCGCCCAAGTGGACAGGGCGGTGAGGTGAGCGCCAAGGCGCGGGCCGCCTTGGCCAAGTCGGATCCGACGATGGCGGCCCTGATCGAGCGGGTCGGCAAGATCGACCTGGCGACGCGGTTGCGCCGGCGCAGCGAGGAGCGGCCGAACGACGCCTACGGCGCGCTGCTGCGGGCGATCGTCGGCCAGCAGCTCTCGACCAAAGCGGCGCGGACGATCTACCTGCGGGTGGTCGACATCTTCGGCGGCACCACGCCCTCCCCCGAGCAGCTGCTGGAGGCAGATGAAGCCGACCTGCGCGGCGCCGGGCTCTCCGGGCGCAAGGTCGAGTACGTCCGCGACCTCGCCGCCCACATCATCAGCGGCGAACTCGAGGTCGACCGACTCGGCGAGCTCAGCGACGAGGAGGCGATCGCGGAGCTCGTCGCCGTGCGCGGGCTGGGCCAGTGGACGGCGGAGATGTTCCTGCTCTTCCACCTCGAGCGCCCCGATGTCCTCTCCGGCGGCGACCTCGGCATCCGCAAAGCGGTGCAGATCGAGTACGGGCTGGAGGAAATGCCGGCCCCCGCGCAGGTGCTGGAGATCGGGGAGGCGTGGCGGCCGCATCGCAGCCTCGCCTCGCTCTACCTCTGGGAGTCGCTGGCGGCCGTGCCCGGCGCTTGACCGACCCGCGCACGACCCCTCCCACTACAACGGGATCCGCCCGGTTGGCCGACAATAGCCCTATGCGACTTCGCTTCTGGATCGGCCTCGCCGCGGTTCTGCTGATCGCCGCCGGCTCGGTGACCGCGGCGCTGATCGTCAGCGCCGACGACAACGCCGACTTCCACGAGAGCCAGCGCGACGCGGCGGTGCGGGCGGCGCATCAGGCCGAGTCCGTGGCGATGCTCTCGATCGGGCAGTTGGCCAGCGCCGCCGCCTTCTTCCAGGCCGAGGACGCGTTCACCGGGCACGAGTTCGAGATCGTCGCCAAGCCCCTGCTCGAAGAGGGAGCATTGAGCGGGACCGCGTTCATCCAGCGCCTGCCCGATTCCAGGCGGGCCGCCTTCGAACGCCGACACGGGGCGCCGGTCTTCGAACCGAGCCCCGACGGACCCCGCAAGGCCCGCACGCGGCCGGTCTACTATCCGATCGTTCATGCCGTCAGCGACTTTGGCGGCGCCACCCCGGTCGGCTACGACCTCGCCGCCGACCCGGAACGGGGGCCGTTCCTGCGACGGGCCCGTGACCGCGGCGAACCGGTCGCGACGCCACCGGTGAAGCTGCTGATCGGTGGCGTCGGCATCAACGTCTACCGACCGGTCTACCGGGACGGGGCCCCGACCGCGACGGTGGCCCAGCGCCGCGCCGCCCTGATCGGCTTCGCCGGTGGCGCCTTCCGCGTCAACGACCTCGCCCAGGCGGCGGTCTCGACGGTGGCGAAGTCCGTCGACGTGCAACTGCGGATCGACCGCAGCACCGTCGTCGGGCACCAGGAGAAACTTGACGACGCGGCCCGCGCGCCGATCCAGATCGCCGACCGCACCTGGCTGCTGGTCGTCCGCGACCCCGACCGTCCCGATATCAGCCTGCCGCTGCTGCTCGCCGTCGTCGGCATCTCGCTGGCGGCGCTGCTGGGCTCGCTGATCCTCGCCTGGAGCCGCAACGAACGGATGCAGCAGTTGCAACGCGAAGCCAGCCTCGACCCGCTGACCGGGCTGAAGAACCGCCGCCGCTTCGAGGAGGACCTGCGGCTGGCGATGGCGCGGGCACGCCGCGAGGACACCACAGGCGCCGTGCTGATGCTCGACCTCGACCACTTCAAGCGGGTCAACGACTCCTACGGCCACCCGGCCGGAGACCGCACGATCGAGGAGATCGCCGACGTCCTGCGCCGGCGCACCCGCGAGAGCGACACCCTGGCCCGCCTCGGCGGCGACGAGTTCGCGATCGTCCTGCCCCGCAGCAGCCCGGTCGAGGCGCGGATGGTGGCCGAATCGATCGCGACCGCGATCCGCGAGCACCAGCCAGCCCGCGGCGACATCGAGCCGATCACCGCCAGCATCGGCGTCGCGATGTTCGGCGACAACCCCCGCACCAGCATCGAGTCGGTTGTCTCCGAAGCGGACACGGCGATGTACGCGGCCAAGGACGAGGGACGTGACGGCTTCCGCGTCTTCGACCCGGTCGCGGTCCGCGACGACGCCTCCTGGGACGACCTCGGACTCTAGGAGGGGCCGGCGCCGGCCAACTCGCGGCGCAGATCCAGCACCCGCTGGGCCGACTCCTCGAACCCCTCCCGGTCGAGGGCGCCGGCGCGGAGCCTCGCCACCAGCGCCTGCCAGGCCCGTTCGGCCGCGGGCAGATCGGTGTAGAGGAGCAGGTCGGAGCCGGCCCGGGCCGCGGCAACCCCCGACTTCGCCGGCCCGCCGAAGGCTTTCACCGCGACCGTGTCGAGCGCGTCGGTTATCGAGACGCCCTCGAAGCCGAGGCGGGTGCGCAGCTCGCCGGTCGCGATCGCGCGGGAGAAGGCGGCGGGGTCCGGCGAGAGCGCCGGGTAGATCGCGGTGGCGAGCATCACCAGGTCGCCCCCGGCGGCGACGAAAGCGCGGTAGGGAGCCTCATCGACGCCCCGCAAGGTCCGCTTCGAGAGGCCGATCCGCTGCACCGCGAAGTCGGTGTTTTCCGGAGCCGCCCCGAGGCCCGGGAAGTGCTTGGCGGTGGCCGCGACGCGACCCTGCTGCAGGCCCACCGCGAACGGGATCGCGGTCGCGGAGACCGCTCCCGCGGTCGAGCCGAAGCCGCGTTCGGTTGCGGCGATCGTCCCGCCCGCCCTGGCAACGTCGAGGACCGGCGCCAGGTCGACGTTGACGCCGAGGTCGCGCAGGTTCGCCGCCGTGCGCCGGCCCTGCGCGCGGCTGAAGGCGGCACCGCGCGCGCCCATCTCCGCGGCTGAGACGGCGGGAGCGCCGGCTACCCGCTTCACCAGGCCGCCCTCCTGGTCGGTCATCACCAACAGCGGGTCGCGCAGTGCCGGCGGCCGGCGAATCGCCTGCAGGGCGGCGATCAGGCGACGGCCGGCGGCGCGGCTGGGGAAGTTGTCGGCGAAGAGGACGACCCCGGCGACCCGGCCCGCGCCGATCGCCGACTTCAGGGCCGGGGACACAGCGGTGCCGGCGAGGCCGACGACGATGCGCTCACCGGCCAGGTGCGGGATCGAGAGCGTTTCGGCGACCTCGACCTCCGGTGGATCCGAATCGCCGAGCACGGCGCCGAAAGCGAAGGCCGCGATGCCGAGACCCGCGAGAACCCCCAGCGCCAGGCGCCGCCTGCGCGCTTTCGCTCGCTCCATGGGGGCCGATGCTACGACCCCAGGCGTCCGGGCGGGTTCCTAGCCTTGCGGTCAATCCACCCCTCGGACCAATACCTGGAAAAGAGTCAGGAATGCCTTCTCTGATCACCTTTGACGAAGCTCTCGACTACGGGCGGCTGACCGATCACGACGAGATCGGCGCCCTGGTCGAGCGCGCCTGGGAAGTCCGCCGCGAGAACTTCGGCGACTCCACCGACATGTGCTCGCTGGTCAACGCCAAGTCCGGCGGTTGCGCCGAGGACTGCGGCTTCTGCGCGCAGTCGCGGTTCGCCGAGGCGGACACGCCGATGCACGCGATGATGACCCCGGAGCAGATCCTCGAACACGCGCGCGCGGCCGAGGCGGCGGGAGCGCACCGCTTCTGCATGGTCACCCAGGGCCAGGGTCTCTCCAAGCGGGACTTCCAGAACGTCCTCGACGGCGCCCGCCTGGTGGCCGAG
>Ga0190264_10000154_pt1 | contig 11056 bp, 9 predicted proteins | sample Popmic112T_FD_136651 | JGI IMG/M metagenome (GOLD analysis project Ga0190264, IMG submission 136651) | Populus adjacent soil microbial communities from riparian zone of Indian Creek, Utah, USA - 112 T | ecosystem: Environmental > Terrestrial > Soil > Riparian zone | place: USA: Utah | collected... | reverse complement strand
GCCGGCACGGCGAACGCGACAAGCGCGCAGGCCGAGGCGGCTAGGAGCATCGTTTTCTTGATCATGGATGTACCCTCCTGAGGTACGCGTCGGTCCGAGGACATGCGTTGGCCTTTCGGACCGACCGGGTTTCTCGGGCCTCGGCGTTATCAGCGCCGGGGCCCGAGCTTCGTGAACATCGACCTACGTGTCTGCGGTCCGCGATCTATGGTGTGATGGGAGGACCTTGCCAGGTGAGGTTGATGCTGCTGTTAAAATTGACCGGGAACGCCGGAACGAAATGTACACCGTTGCCCTCGAGTGTCAGAGGATCGTTGGCCCCGTTGGCGGTTGCCGCGTTGCCCTCGCCACCCAGCACGACCAGTGTCATCGCGCCTGTGACCGACAGTTTCGCAGGGATACTGGCAGGTACGCATCCGGCACCCGCAAAGTGTGTGGTATATGTCACATTGCTAACCGTCATGTGAGTGGCCGCACCCGATGTACCCAGTGTGATGGGCCATTCTTCTTCGCGGCCTTCACCGCCGCCTGTCGTGCTGTTTGTGGCAGCAATGACAAAACAGCTGGGAGCACTGGTGGGGATTCCGCCTACCGGGACGTCGATCACAAAGTGCGTGATCAAGCCTTCGGTTGCAGCGGTGCTTTCGCCTGAGAATGTGATGTTGGTGGGACCAACACTCAAGCCAGACCCTGACACCCAGTGTAGCTGCCCTTTTCCATCAGTAATTGCTTTTTCCGGTTCCCAATCCGGTGAGGCTTGTGCCGCCGCCGGAAAGACAAACGCGGCAAGCGCGCATGCCGAGGTGGCGAGGAGCATCGTCTTCCTGATCATGGTTGTACCCTCCTAGGTACGCGTCGGTCCGAGGACATGCGTTGGCCTTTCGGACCGACCGGGTTCCTCGGGCCCCCGGCGTATCAGCGCCGGGGGCCGAGCTTCAATGAAGCTTCGACCAAGTGGCCTGCGCTCCATAGCTACGGTGTAACCGCGGGTCCTTTCCAGGTGAGATTGCCAGTGCTGGTGAGGTTGATCGGAACCGCCGGGATGACATGTATGCCGCCAGACTCGAGTGTAAGGGGATCGAGAACACCGTTGGCGGTCGCACCATTACCGGCACCGCCGGGCACAATCAATGTCGCTGAACCTGTAGCCGATGTTTTCGCTGGCACTCCAGCACCTGCGCATCCCGCGCCTTCGTAGTGACTGGTATATGTAATATTGCTGATCGTCATGTGAGTGGCCGCACCCGATGTATGTAATGCAATTGGCCATTCTTCTGCACGGCCTTCACCGCCGCTTGTCGTGCTGTTTGTGATTGCAACGACACGGCAGTTTGGGACATTGGTCGGGACTCCACCTCCCGGGACATCGGTCACAAAGTCTGCGATCACGCCTTCGGTCGTAGTGGAGGATTGACCTGAAAATGTGACGCTGACGGGACCAGTGCTCAGACCCACTGCAGTGACTGTGGTTATTGAGCCGGCTCCTTCGGTAATTGCTTGGCTCGCTACCCAGTCCGGTGAGGCCTGGACAGTCGCCGGAACGGCGAACGCGACAAGCGCGCAGGCCGAGGCGGCCAGCAGCATCGTCTTCTTGATCATGGGTACCCTCCTGAGGTACGCGTCGGTCGATGACATGCGTTTTGACCTTTCGGACCGACCGGGTTCCTCGGGCCCCCCGGCGTGTCAGCGCCGAGGCCCGAGCTTTGATAAAGAAGTACCGTCTGCGCATCAATTGGTCAACGGGATTTGGTGCCTTTGCGCACTTCGGATCTGGATGCCCCAGAAAGACCCCGCGAACTGAAGGATGCCCGACTTTCGAGCCCGTATGACTACGGGTCTTAGCGATCCGGGAACAACGCCAGATGGACGCCGTGAGCGAGATCGGCGGCGAACTGGGGGTTCGCTCCACCAACCCGCAGCAGCTCGAGGCGCCCGTCGATTACCGCGTCGAGCCAGGCGTCGGGGGCTCCTACGGCCCAGATCCTCGGTTCGTGGTCGACGATCGTCTTCACGGTCCGATTGCCGGCCCTGATGTTGACGGTGACGCCGACAAGCTCTGGATCGCCCTTGCCGGGGCGGCTGGGGTCGGTGGCCTGCAGGGCAAGCACGCACTCCCCCGCGGCGTGCTCCGGCAGGGGCGCCAGCGGCAGGGCTAGGAGGAACGCGGCCTCTACCTCGATCTGCGTGATCGGGACGGCTTCGCCCTGCATGTGACGGAGCTCGCAGCGGCCGGCGGCGGCAATGGGCGCAATCGATTGGCGTAGCCAGTCGGTGACGACGTAGGGCGTGCCTCGTTCCTGGCGCTCGAGGGGTTCGATCTGGCCGGTTGTGCGCATCCAGGTGACCCGGCGCTCTAGAGCCGAGTAGCTGACGTCGGGGATCAGCTTGCTGAGCTCGGCGAGGGTGAACGGGTGGCGGGCAAGCTCGCGCATCAGAGTCGTACTCCAGCCGCCCGACAGGGCTTTGATCGCCTGCTTGGCCTGTTCGCCGTCGGGGGCGATCACTCCCTGGGGACAGAGCGCCAGCCAGTCTTCGAGGACGTCGGCAACAAAGAGCATCTCCTGCCCCGCGGGACACAGCGCGGTGGCAACCGTGCTGGCGCCGTCGTCGTCTTTCAGCCTTGTCAGGGCACCGATGTCGCAGAGATTGGCGACGGCGGCGCGCACGGTGGCCTCGGCGCACCAGCCGAGCTTTTCCTGCAGCTCGCCGCGCTGACAGGCGCCGCCGGCGTGGGCGCGCAGAATCCGCGTGTTCAGCGGGTTCTCGAAGACAGCCAAGACGCGGCTGCCGGCGCGTGAGTCACCTCGCCCGATGCCGTGTCGCCCGCTGCCATTGGCGCTCGCATCCCCTCTCCTGGATCGAAAATGCCGCTCGGATCCCTTCTCCTGGACTGGAATTGCCACTGAGGTCCCTTCTCGTGGATTGGCCGGGTAGGGACGTTCATCCTTAGCGGGTCGAACGCTGATCGGTCAAGAGATTCAGTCTTAGGGCTGACCTTGCGTCGGGCGCGCCGAGCCTTAGGCTGCGAAATCCCCTGCAAATCGCAGGATGTCCAAATCGTGCGGACGCGTATCTACATAGTCATCGATCGCTGAAGAGTGCAAAGTGCATGCCGCTGACAAGGTCGAGGGCGAGCTGTGGGTTGTTGCCGCCGATGCGGAGATCTTCGACTCGGCCGTCGATCACGACATCGAACCAGGAGTCGGGAGTGCCGACCGCCCAGGTCGACGGCTCGGCGCCGATCTCCGCGGCAGAGGAGACGACCTTGCCTTTGAAGACCTCGACACCGACCCCGGCCAGACCAACCTGCTCGGCGACCGGCTCGACCGGATCGGTTTGCACTGCCAGCATGCAGGCGCCCCGGGCGTACTCCGGGAGGGGCGCCAGAGGAAGGGCGAGGAGAAAGGAGGCCTCGACCTCGACGGCGGTGACCGGTGGGCCCTCGTCCCCCAGGTGGCGACGCTCCCAGCGACCAGCGGCGCAGAGGGGCGCAATCGCGTGCCGCAGCCAATCGGTGACGACATACGGAGTTCCCCTGCCTTTCTTCTCGACCGGTTCGATCTGACCGCTCGCCCGCATCCAGGTGACCCGGCGCTCCAGCGCCGGGTAGCTGATGTCCGGAATCAGCTCGGCCAACTCGGTCAGGGTGAAGGGCCGGTTGGCCAGGGCCCGCATCAGGGTGGAGCTCCAGCCACCGGCCAGGGCTTTGACCGCACCCTTGGCCTCCTCTCCGGTAGGAGCGATCGGGCCATCGGGACAGAGCGTCAGCCAGAACTCGACCTCATCGGCGACGAACAGCATCTCCCTTCCGGCCGCGGTCAGCTCCGTGGCCAACGCGTGGTTCGAGTCGCCCACCGCCTGTTTGCTCAACGCGCCCAGCTCGCAGAGGCCGGCGGCGGCGGCGCGCACCGTCGTCTGGGCGGACCAACCGACCTTCTCCTGCAGCTCGGCCAGGCGCTGTGGCCCGTCGACGTGGGCGCGCAGCACCCGCGTGTTCAGCGGGTTCTCGAACACCCCCAGGACGCGGCTACCGGCACGGACCTCGCCTTCCAGAGATGCGGTTGCGTCGGACGTCATCCCCTCCTCACCGGCCGTCGAACATGGCGAGGTGGATCCCGCGGGCAAGATCGAGGGCAAGCTCTGGATCCGCCCCGCCGATTCGCAGCTCGTCGGTCCGACCGTCGAGCGCCAGGTCGAGCCAGGCTGTGGAGATGCCGACGGCCCAGCCGTCCGGATCGGCGCCGACCTCGCCGGCGCAGGAGACAATCTCGCCACGCTCCACTTCGACGGTGACTCCCGCGAGCTGAAAGTCGTCGTCGTCGGGCTTTCCCGATTCCACCTGCACCGCCAACACACACCTGCCCTTGGCGTCGGGTCGAGGGCGGACGAGAGGAACCGCGAGCATGAACGCGGCCTCCACCTCGGTGCTGGTCGCGCGAGCGCTTTCGCCCTCCATGTGACGGCGCTCGCAACGACCCGCGGCACAGATCGGTGCCACCGCGTGTCGCAGCCAGTCGGTCACCACATAGGGAGTTCCCCGCCTCTCCTTCTCGACGGGTTCGATCTGGCCGGTGGTCCGCATCCAGGCGATCCGTCGCTCAAGCGCGGGATAGCTGACCTCCGGAATCAAGCCGCTCATCTCGGTCAGGGTGATCGGGCCGCTGACCAGTGCCCGCGTCAAAGTCGAGCTCCAGCCGCCGGCAAAGGCTTTGACTGCCGCCTTCGCCTCCTCACCGTCAGGGGCAATCGGCCCCTCCGGGCACCGTGCCAGCCAGACCTCGACCTCATCCGCGACGAACAGGATCTCCTGCCCGGCCGCACTCAGTTCGGTGACGACACCGCGCGGCGAGTCACCGGCGGCCTGCTTTGTCAAGGCACCCAGCTCGCAGAGATTGGCGATCGCGGCGCGCACGGTCGACTGTGCGGCCCAGCCGATCCGCTCCAGAAGCTCAGCCAAGCGCTGGGGCCCATCGACATGGCCTCGCAGGATCCGCGTGTTCAGCGGGTTCTCGAATATCGACAGCACGCGGCTGCCGGCACGAATCTCTTCCCCGGTAAGAGCGGTGGCGTCAGGCGTCACCATGTGCTGTTCGGATCACCCTCCCTGGTCGTCTAGTGCGCTTCGTACAAATCCTAGATGAACACACGAGGGTTTTTTATAAGTAAATATTTGTTGTTAGGTGACGCGTCCACTGCTCGCGCCGCCGCGCTCACGAGGTTTCGCCTCGAGGCGGACCGGAGCGGCCGAGAGCGCCTGGACACGCAGGTCGCTCCAGGTGAGGCCCTCACGGACAAGAGCGGGAAGGCCCAGAGCGACGGCGGTGGCGATCTCGACCGCCTGCAGGATCACTCCGTAGGCGAGGGCGTCGGCGGTGCCGATGTCGAAGCCGGTGTGAAGCACGCTGATCACCGCCAGCTGGAAGACGCCGATGTTCGACGGGGTCGCCGGCACCACCGCGGTCACGTTGACGGCGAAGAGGACCGCGGCGGCGGCGCCGATGCCCGCCTGTCCGTCGAGCCCGAGCGCGTAGAGCAGCGCCCAGCAGGCGGCGAGCTGGATCGCCCAAGCCCCGAGCTGGGCGGCGGCGGCAAGGCTGCCCTGGCGAGGGTCGCGGAAGACCGCGAGGCCGGCGCGGACCTGGACCAAGGCGCGGTGCAGGGAGGCGCCGGCACGAGCCAGGCGACCGTTGCCGTTGCGGCGCATCAGCACCGGCGCGACCAGGACGACGAGCAGCAGCAGCAGCGGCACGAGGCTGAAGACGAAGAGCTTCTGGGTGCCGGAGTGAAAGAGCGGCGTCGAGGAGACGATGATCACGCCGAGCAGCGCCAGGGCCACCAGGTTGAGCATCGTCTGCGAGACCAGGGTCCCGAGCAGGACCGGGAAGGTTTCCCGCATGCGCCCGGTGCGGCGGGCGAGGGCGAGGGCGCGCGCCGGCTCCCCGAGGCGGGCAGGCAGGGTCGCCGACATCAGCACCCCGATCATCGTCGCCGAGGTCACGTCGCGGCGGCGGATCGGCCGGTTGGGCAGTGCCGCGCGGGCGATCCAGTACCAGGAGGCAGCGCGGAAGAAGAGCGATGCGGCCATCAGAGCGCAGGCGATCAATACCCAGGTGAGGTTCGAGCGAACGATGCTCTCGACCACCTTGTCGACGCCGATCTTCTGCGCGGCGAGGACGGTGAGGCCGACCCCGAGGGCCCCGGCGACGAGCAGCCCCGCCCGCCGCGCGATCGCCCGGCCGCGCCCACCCGAGCGGGCCGGAGCCGGGTCCAGCGAGGGCAGCTTCTGCGCCGGGTGGCGAGGACCGCCGTCAGCGGGCCGCAGTCCCGCCCAGTGGGTTGCGCGCTCAGCGGCGCCGGACGGACGAGGGACCGCGATCGCCCGCTCGTAAACCGCCGTCACCTGGTCGGCGACGTTGGTCCAGGCGTAGCGCTGGGCACTGCGGCGGGCGGCCTCCCCCATCGCCGCCAGGCGAGTGGGTTCGTGATGGGCGCGCTGCAGCTCCTCGGCCAGACGCTGCGGATCCCCGGGCGGCACCAACAGGCCGTCGACCCCGTCGCTGACGACGTCGCTGTAGCCGGCGATGTTGGAGGCGATCACCGGGGTGCCGGCGGCGAAGGCCTCGGTCAGCACCATGCCGAAGCTCTCGCCGGAGAGCGAGGGCGCGCAGAGGACGTCGGCGCCGTGCAGCTCCCTCCAGAGACTCTCGCCGGAGACACGGCCGCGGATGTCGATCCAGCGCAGCAGCTCCGGGTCGGCGAGATAGCGGAGCACGTCCTCGCGCTCGGCGCCGATCACGGTGAGTCGACAGGGAACGTGCTCGACCAGCGCCCCGAAGGCGGTCAGCAGGATCGGCAGCCCCTTGCGCTCCTCGGGGCGGCCGACGAAGAGGATGCGCAGCTCACCCGCGGGCGCCGCGGGCGCGCTCGGCACGGTGTCGACGTCGACGCCGTTGGGGATGATCGTGTAGTCGCCGCCGTACCAGCGGCGGCCGGTCCAGGCAGCCGCCTCGGAGACGGCGATCCGGGCCGAGAGCCGGTTGAACATGCGGCGGGCACCGAGCGCGTTGGCGATGTAGTTGGGCATCGGCTTGGTCGAGTAGGCGTGGAAGGTGCCGACGACCGGCGTCCTCGCCCCCAAGGTCGCGTTCCAGCCGACCAACGGCGCCAGCGGCTCATGGACGTGGATTACGTCGAACTCGCCTGTGCGCACCGCGCGGCGCGGCGCCACCACGCCTCCGGCGGGGAACGGGGCCAGGTTGCCGACGGATCCGTTGACGCCGAACCCCATCGTCCGCCCCAGCGCCGTCAGGTAATCGGGTACCTCACGCGGTTCCGGCGCGGCTCGGTGCAAGGCCCGACTGACCCGGCCAGGCGGGTCGTAGGGGGCAAGCACGCGAACGTCATGGCCACGGCCGAGGAACTCCTCAGCAAGCGCTTCCACATGCCGATTCACGCCGCCCTGGTAGGACCAGGAATATGGCGAGACGAGAGCTATGCGCACGAACGGCTAAGGGTAGATCATCGCCCGGCCTTGACCACGCGGGCGGAACCGCTCTCGGCCCAGGCAAACCCGGCGAAGACGAGGAGATAGGCGGCGCCGATCTCCAGGACCAGGGCGCCGGAGTCGTTGGCCAAAGCGCCGACGACGGTGGCGACGACCGCACCCGCCATCCCCGCCCTCATCGCCGGCCGCCCCACCAGCCAGGCGCGGAGCCTGTCGCGACGCGCCACCGCCAGCGCCACGAGCAGGGCGACCAGGGGCAGGAAGACGAAGCTCAGCGGCCGCAGCAGGCTGTTGGCGGAGAGCCGCAGGCGCCGCTCGGCGACGTCGCCGAGATCGCCCAGGCCACCGGCGTCGAGGACCGAGCGGGTGAGGTGGGCGTCGGCTCCCGAGACCAGATCGCCGAGGGCGAGTAGCGCCAGGGCCACAAACGGCACGGCGGCGACCAGCAGCGCCGTCCGGCGCCGCCGTGCCGCGATCACCGCCGCCGCGACCGCTGCCCCGACCGGGATCACGATCGCCGCGCCGACGTCGGCGCCGAAGCGCCCCGCGGCGAAGACGAAGGCGGCGCAGACGCCGACGGCGAGGAAGGCCACGGCGGCGGGACGAGGCGCCAGGCGCGGCGCGAACCCGGTCAGCGCGGCGCCGGTGCCGGCCACGGTCAGCACCGCCAGCGGCGCCTCGAGCTCGTTGCCGATCCCGTAGAAGCGAACTCCCAGCCCGGGATTGGGACCCATCAGCGAGAGCGCCGTCAGTGACGAGCCGGCGATCACGTCGACCGCGCACGCGAGCAGCGTCAGCGCCGATGCCACCGCGAGCGCGCGGTAGCCGGCGAACAGCGCCGTCGTCAGCGCCGCCAGCGCCGGCGCGCCCAGCACCACCAGGAGCATTTCTACCGTCTCCCCGGGCTCGATCGCCGCTCCGAGCAGGAGCACCAGCGGCACGAAGACGACCGCCAGGCCGACGATCCGCACCGCGGTGCGTGCAACGGCCCGGCCGGCGAGGCCGAAGGCGATCCCGAGCGCCAGGATCCAGACCAGCAGGCTCAAGCCGATCACCGGCCCGCGCCGGTCCGAGATCACCGCCATCCGTTCGCCCAGCGCCACAACGGCGGCCGGATCGATCTCTCCCTCGGAGCGGATCGGCTCCCCCGACATCTGCGAGGGCATCTCCACGCCCAGCCGTTCCAGGATCGTCGGCGCGACGTCGGTGGAAAGGACGTACCCGTCGAGCCGCGTGCTGCCGGAGGTCAGGTTGCCGTCGTAGCCGGCGCCGGCGACCCCGATCGCCAGGGCCTCGCCCTGCTCCGGCGGTGGCCGCTCGATCGCGATCAGCAGATCGTCTCCCCGCAGCCCCGCCACCAGGGCCCGCAGCTGAGGCAGGGAGGCGTCGCGAACCTCGAATCCCCGCCCCGCCCCCGCCAGCGTCCGTGCCAGCAGCCCCGGCTCGATCTCGGCCGGAGCCGACTGCGCCCGCCCCAATAGCGCGAGGTCGACCACGGGCCGATTCAGCGGCACCGCCGCCCGCGGCAGCTCCGAGTCGTAGAGCGAATCGAAGACCCGATTTCCCTGGCCGATGTCCAAATAGGTCTGCTCCGCGGGCACCTGGCCCAAGCCCGCGCTCATCAACCCGGGAGACATCCCCGCCGCCGCCACCTCCTCCACCGAGGTTCCCTGGGGAAGCAGGACGAGCGCGACCCGGGCGCTCGCCGGAGCCGCCACGACCAGCAGCACGACGGCCGCTATCGTGACCGCGATGGCTGATCGGACGTTCGCCAAGTTTTCTTTCTTCAAGATCGATCCCGCCTGGCGCCGACGCGACGCCGAGCTGCGTGCCGCCGACAAGCAGGAGTTCCTCGCCGCCTGTGAGGACTTCGGCCTCGACCGCTCGCTGCGGGCCTACTCAACCATAGGCACGCGCGGCGACGTCGATCTCGTCCTGCTCAGCCAGAGCCCCAACCTTGACGACATCCACACCTTCCACGTCGTCCTCGGCCAGAGCGGCCTGGCCAAATGGACCGAGACGCCCCACTCGTTCCTCTCGATGACCAAACGCTCGCCTTACTCCGAGGAGGGGGCGCGGCCGGAGATCTGCACCTCCGAGCGCAAGTACCTCTTCCTCTACCCGATGGTCAAGCAGCGCCGCTGGTACGGCCTGGCGCCGGAGGAGCGCGGGCGGATCATGAAAAGCCACATCGAGGTCGGCCGCCGCTACCCCGAGATCACGATCAACACCACCTACTCCTACGGTCTCGACGACCAGGAGTTCGTCGTCTGCTTCGAGGGCGACGACCCGGGGATGTTCCTCGACCTCGTCAACGAGCTGCGCCCGACCGAGTCGAGCGAGTACACCGAGCGCGAGACGCCGATCTTCACCTGCGTGGCGATGTCGGTGCGCAAGGCGCTCGACGCGCTCGACGGCACCCCCAGCGCGGTAGCCGAGGCGCGAAGCTAAAGCACTTAGCCTTAGCCGAATCGCTCAGGCAACTCTCAGCTATATAATAGACGACCAGGACGCCATCGTCAAAGTCGACGAGGGCTTCTACGCCTTCGCCGCCGAGAACGGCTGGGACGGTGCCGGCAGCAGCCTCGGGCGCTCGCTGTGGAACTTCGTCGCCGGGGATGAACTGAAGAAACTGCAGCGGATGCTGTTGCGGCGGGTCCGAGGCGAGCTCGGCAGCGTCGATCTCCGCTTCAGCTGCGACGGCCCGGCAGTGCGGCGGGAGATGGACATCGAGATCGTCTCTCAGGCCTCCGGTCGCTTCGTCGTCTTCTCGGCTCGCCTGCGGGAAGAGGAGCAGCGCGACCAGTTCCAGCCCCTGCTCGCCGCCGAGACGCCGCGCAGCGCGGAGACACTGACGATGTGCGGTTGGTGCGACCGCTTCCTGGTCGGCGGCGAGTGGGTCGAGGTCGAGGAGGCGGTGGCGCGGCTCGGGCTCTTCGAAATCCCGGAGATGCCGACGATCAGCCACGGGGTCTGTCCAGACTGCACCGAGATGCTGCTGGCCGCGTAATCGCCCGAACGGCGACATTCCCTATTCTTCCGCGTCCAATGAGCAAGATCGGCAGCCCCGAGAACCCACTTCGCGTCGCCATCGTCGGCGCCGGCCCGTCCGGCTTCTACGCCGCCGAGCACATCCTCAAAGGCGAGGACATGCACGCCCAGGTCGACCTCTTCGACCGCCTGCCGACGCCGTTCGGCCTTGTCCGCGGCGGTGTCGCCCCGGATCACCCGAAGATCAAGTCGGTCACCCGGGTCTACGAAAAAACCGCGGCGCGGGACGGCTTCCGCTTCTTCGGCAACGTCAAGATCGGCCAAGACCTCGACGTCGAGGACCTGGAGCGGCTCTACCACGCGATCGTCTTCACGGTCGGCTGCGAGACCGACCGCCAGCTCGGCGTCCCCGGCGAGGATCTACCCGGCAGCGCCGCCGCCACCGCCTTCGTCGGCTGGTACAACGCCCACCCCGACTACGCCGACCACGATTTCGACCTCTCCAGCGAGCGGGCGGTGGTGATCGGCAACGGCAACGTGGCGATGGACGTCGCCCGGATG
>Ga0190264_10000153_pt1 | contig 11090 bp, 12 predicted proteins | sample Popmic112T_FD_136651 | JGI IMG/M metagenome (GOLD analysis project Ga0190264, IMG submission 136651) | Populus adjacent soil microbial communities from riparian zone of Indian Creek, Utah, USA - 112 T | ecosystem: Environmental > Terrestrial > Soil > Riparian zone | place: USA: Utah | collected... | reverse complement strand
GGAGCTGCTGGGAGAGCCCGTCCTCAAGCTCGACGCCGCCGTCGGCCCCGAGGTGGAAGGGGCCCTCGAGGACTGGGACGGGCGCGGCGTCGTCCTGTTGGAGAACTCGCGCTTCTACCCGGGCGAGACGACGAACGACCCGGATTTCTCCGACCAGCTCGCGGCGTTGGCCGACCTGTACGTGCACGACGCCTTCGGCGCGGCCCACAGGGCGCACGCCACGACCGTCGGGGTCGCCGAGCGGCTTCCCGCCGCCGCGGGGCTGTTGCTGGAGGGAGAGATCGACTACCTGGACGGAATCCTCCAAGACCCCGAGCGCCCGTTCGTCGCCATCCTTGGCGGGGCCAAGGTCTCCGATAAGCTCGGCGTGATAGAGAGCCTGCTGCGTACGGCGGACTCCCTCCTCGTCGGTGGTGCCATGTGCTTCACGTTCTTCCAGGCCCAGGGTTACGAGGTGGGAGAGTCCCTCGTCGAGGACGATTACCTCGAAGAAGCGAGGCGATTGATGGACGAGGCGGGGGAGAGGCTGGTGCTGCCAGTGGATGTGATTGTCGCCGAGAAGATGGAGGAGGGCGCCGGTGCCGGGACGGTCGAGGTGAAAGACATACCGTCTGGAAAGATGGGGCTGGATATAGGTCCCGAGACCGTCGCACTCTTCGAGGAGACGATCGCGGGGGCGCGCACAATCTTCTGGAACGGGCCGATGGGCGTCTTCGAGATCGACGCCTTCGCGAAGGGAACCGAGGGTGTCGCCCGCGCCGTTGCGGCGGCGAGCTCCGGGGGTGCGACGAGCGTCATCGGCGGCGGCGACTCGGTGGCGGCCGTCAACAAGCTAGGGCTCGAGGATCGGATGAGCCACATCTCGACCGGGGGCGGCGCCTCGCTGGAGTACATCGAGGGCAAGGAGCTGCCAGGAGTGGCCGTCCTGCCGGACAAGTAGAAGAAAAGGAGACTAGCCCATGCCCCGACGCCCGATGATGGCCGGCAACTGGAAAATGAACAAGACCGTCCCAGAGGCACAAGAGTACACGGCAGGCCTCCTGCCGCGCGCCGCCGACGCCGAAGGGGTGGACGTGGCCGTGTTCGTCCCTTTCACCTGCCTGCACGAGGTCGCCAGGATGGCCGAGAACTCGGCGGTGATCGCCGGTGCGCAGAACTTCTATTACGAGGACTTCGGAGCTTTTACGGGGGAGGTATCCGCGCCCATGCTTCTCGACCTCGGGTCCAGGGCCGTCATCGTGGGTCACTCGGAGCGGCGCGAGATCTTCGGCGAGACGGACGAGATGATCGCCCGCAAGACGAGGCGCGCGGTCGAGGCGGGCCTACTGCCCGTCGTCTGCGTTGGGGAGACCAAAGAGGAGCGCGAGCTTTCGCCCGACGGCATGTGGGAGAAAGTCTCCGGGCAGGTTCGGCAGGTGATCGAGGATCTGGGAGACGCCGGCGGTGAAGATCTGGTCTTCGCCTACGAGCCCATATGGGCTATAGGGACGGGGGAGACGGCCACGCCAGCCGACGCGCAGGATGCCATCGGCAAGATACGGGGCCTGCTCCGTGAGTCCAGGGACGACGGGTTCGCCGACGGCGTTCGCATCCTCTACGGCGGCTCCGTAAAGCCGTCCAACGCGGCCGAGATCATGGCGCAAACGGATGTCGACGGAGCCCTGGTCGGTGGGGCGAGCCTCGAGGTTGAGTCTTTCGTCGAGCTGATAGACGCCGCCCAGAACGCCGGCTCCTAAGGGTATTGATGGAGTGCGTGTAAGGTGTATGGTAAGGTAGGCCTATGACTTACCTGATCGCGTTTTTCCATACCCTCCTCTGCCTCGCCCTCATTGGGCTGATACTCCTGCACTCCGGCAAGGGCGGCGGGCTCTCCTCTTCGCTCGGCGGTGGGATCGGCGGGACGTTCTCCGGGACGACCGTCATGGAGAAGAACCTGACCCGGCTTACCCTGATCGTGGTCGGTCTATTCGCTCTGACGAACGTCGTCTTGTACTTTCTGGGGTAACGCTTACAGGCGGGTTAACGCCTTCCGGGTTAGGGCGCACCGTCTACCCGGTTCGAAGGAGAGTTATGAGAAGACTTGATTCTGCTAGCGGTGATGACGTTCGCCGCCGCTGCAGCGGCGTGCGCGGCGACGGGGAGCAAGATGTCTTCTACTACGGCCCGGGCAAGGATTACGCCCTCATATGGCCCACCGATATCGTAGCGCCCGATTGCGAGATCGTCGAGGAGCAAACCACCGACGGGTGAGCCTTATCCACATGCCCGTAGCCGTAAGCCGCAGCGAAGGCTACCCGGGCGCCCTGGACACGAAAAAGGAGCCGCCCGGGGAGGATGGGGAGAACAGGCGACTCCAACCAAGATTATACACCGCGACTTGTACCCGGGCGTACACCGGGTCACAATTCACCCTCTCGATGAAGCCCGCAGATAGAGCTCGAGCCTGGTGTCGGAGGGGGGACTCGAACCCCCACCCCCTTATCGGGGACTAGGCCCTCAACCTAGCGCGTCTACCAATTCCGCCACTCCGACAGGATGGCTCGGAGAGTATACGAGACGCGCATAGTGGGGTCAACGCTGCCAGACCCCGACGTATGCTAAGTTCTACGGATGGGTCGAAAGTGGTTCGTTCTGGCCGCGCTCACGGTGCTGGGATACTTCTTCGCCGCGACGCTGCGCAAGCAAGAGTCCCGGACCGTCAGAGGCGATTGGCCGACTAACTTCGCCCACCGCGGCGACTCGACCCGGGCCCCCGAGAACACCCTGGACGCGTTTCAAAGGGCGGTGGAGGCGGGAGCAGGCGGCCTAGAGCTCGACGTCCACCTGACCCGCGACGGGCACGTCGTTGTCATTCACGACCCCAGCGTGGACCGTACCACGAGCGGCTCCGGTGCCGTCGCGGGGGTGCCGCTGGCGGGACTACGGGGGATGGATGCGGGCCATCGCTTCAGCCCGGATGGCGGACGTACGTATCCTTATCGCGGCCAAGGTCTCCGGGTCCCGACGCTCGCGGAGGTATTGGAAGAATTTCCGGACGTCTCGGTCAACATCGACATAAAAGACATCCGTCCCGGTTACGAGGAGGCCGTTATCGGGACTTTGCGGAAGACCGGCGCCGAGGCACGTACCCTCGTCGCCTCCAAGTATCACGCCGCCGTCAGGCGGGTGCGCAAGCTCTCGGGGGGCAGCGTTGCCACGGGCGCCTCCAGACTGGAGGTCGGGGGTTTTTATCTTCTGAGCAGGCTCCGCCTCGAAGGGCTGTTGCGCCCAGACTACGACGCGCTCCAGGTTCCGGTCTACTACGGAGGGCTGGCGCTTGTGACGCGGCGCTTCGTCGAGGCGGCCCACGCGCGTGGGGTGCGGATAGACGCGTGGACCATTAACGATCCCGCCGAGATGCACCGCCTGCTCGATCTCGGCGTCGACGTCGTCATGACGGATCTGCCGGAGGCGCTCGCGGGGGTGCTGGCGGAGCGGGGTCTGGTCACGCTGCGATGACCAGCAAGATGGACGCGAAGCCGAAGAGCGCGTAGGCGGTCCCGAGCGGCAGGAAGTACCTGGGCTCTGTCTGCGACGGCGTCAGGTAGCGGGCGTAGGGGAGGACGCGAACCGCCTTTCGGACAACCGCGTTGTACTCGTAGCGGAAGAAGATCATGTGCAGCCCGTTGGCCACCGTGACCAGGCAGAACGGCACCGCCCACAGCTTCGAAGGGTAGAGCTCCAGCGCGAGTGGCGTCGCGAAGACGCAGACCAGCCAGATCACCTGGATGACCAAGTAGCTCACCCAGGCGGCGGCGATCGTGTATCTGTGCTCTTTCTCGATGGTGCCCTTCTCACCACGGGACTAAGGGGGCAGCATTGCTTTTGCCGGGACTGTAAACTAGGCCGGACTTAGAGAGAGCCGAACTCCGGCTCCCAAGACAGCACACGACGTAGGAGAGCCATGATCCGCGGATCCCTCATCAAAGACCCCTCTCTCGCCCCCGAGGGGCACCGGAAAATAGGCTGGGTCGCCCAGCACGCGCCGGTCCTGAACAAGATCGCCGGCGAGCAGCTCGCCGATGGCTCGCTGCGGGGACGCAAGATCGCGATGACCATCCACCTGGAGGCGAAGACGGCCTACCTGGCGATCCTGCTCTCGGAGGCCGGCGCCGACGTTACTGTCTCGGGGAGCAACCCACTCTCCACTCAGGACGACGTCTGCGCGGCCCTGGCCGAGCGAGGCGTGCGGGTCTTTGCTACCCACGACCCGTCGGACGAGGACTTCGAGGGCTATCTGCACCAGACGATCGAGACCGGTCCCGACCTGATCGTCGACGACGGCGCAGAGCTCGTCGGTCGCCTGATCGAGCACTATCCCAACCTCATCGGCGACGTCGTGGGGGCCTCTGAGGAGACCACGACCGGCGTGACTAAGCTCAAGGCGATGACCGCCGAGGGCGTGCTGCCCTTCCCCGTCCTCGCAGCCAACGATGCCAGGATGAAGCACCTCTTCGACAACCGCTACGGCACGGGCCACTCTTCCATCGTCGCCCTGCTCTCGACCACCAACCTCTTCCTCTCTCGCCAGGCGGCCGTGGTGATGGGCTTCGGCTGGGTCAGCCGGGGCCTCGCCAAGTACGCCGACGGCATGGGTGCCCGCGTCATCGTGTGCGAGCCCGATCCGGTGAAGCTCCTGGAGGCGTACTCCGAAGGCTACGAGGTGATGAACTCGCTGAAGGCGGCCGAGATCGGAGACGTGTTCCTGACCGGCACGGGGAACCTCAGGGTGCTGGGCACAGAGCATTTCGACCGGATGAAGGACGGCGCCCTGCTGGCCAACGCCGGCCACTACGATCACGAGTTCGACCTCGCCGCCCTGCAGGAGGCCGCGACCGACACGCGAGAGGTGCGGCGCAACGTTACAGAGTACGAGCTCCCGGACGGGCGCAGGCTGCACGTCCTGGCGCGTGGGCGGCTCGTCAACATAGCCGCCGCCGACGGTCACCCGGTCGAGATCATGGACCTCACCTTCGCCGTGCAGGCGCTCGCGGCGCACCACCTCGCCACCCACGCCGGCGAATTCCTCCCCGGCGTCCAGCCCATCCCGGACGAGATAGACGACCTCGTGGCCCGCGCCAAGCTCGCTGCCCTTGGCGTCGAACCCGAGCGCCTCACCGAGGAGCAGATAAAGTACCAACAGAGTTGGCGCTAGGGAGGGCCGGCGGGTCCCCGCGGGCTAATCTCTGACCAAGAGTATTCCTCCGACCAGGATCAGGGTTACACCCACGATCCTGGCCGGTCCTATCTGCTGAGCGGTCTCCCCGAAGAGACCGCTCCGGTCTATGACGAGCCCGGCTATGAGCTGCGAGGCTATGACCAGCGAGAGCGTTCGCGCGATGCCACCCTCGTTGGCGGCGAGCACGATGGAGCCGAGAATGAACGCGCCGAGCACCCCCGAGACGGCGGCGCACGCCAGCGCCTTACTGGTGATCTCGGGTCGCTCGGCGGAGAGCGCCAGCCCGAGCCCGACCACGCCAGTCGCGAACCCAGAGATGCCGACCAGGCTGCCGATCCCCAGGTCATTGAGACCGATAGAGTTGACGACCACCTGCGTCGCTATCGCCACCCCGGCGAACACCGCCAGCACCAGACCAGAGTTCAAAGCATCACTCCTCTCGACACCCGCCGCCGCGACGGGCTCCTTCGGACGGCGGTAATATAGCATCGCACCACGACCACGAGGTCCACCCTAGATGACCAGACAGATAACCATCCGGTACACAAGCTTCCGAGGGTGCCCCAACTGCGAAGGCCGGGGCGACGACGGCTCCTCCTGGCGTCCGTTCGAGTGTCGCCGGTGCAGGGGCCGCGGGAAACTCGTGACGAGCGTCGAGGTCGAGGACTCGGTCGAAGGCGTACTGCCGCGCTCGCGCTTTGACTTCACCGCCCTGGGCGAGGTCTACCTACTAGATTTCGACGAGGAGGTGGAGGTCGTCAGGCCTAAAGATCCTTGGGGTTGACCTGGACCATCGTGCGCAGGCCCTGGGCGAGGGCGGCAGAGATCCCGACCCCAAGCACGTCGTAGGTGACCCAGAAAGAGTAGGGAGGACGTTTCACGCCTCCGAACTTGTCCGCGTACCCCGACGAATCTTCTAGGGTGGCCCACCCGTAGGAGAACGGGAAGAGCGCCCACTCTAGGGAGGTGGCGACGAGGGCCATTAGGATGGCCGCAAGGACACCTGGCCAGCCGCCTCGGAAGGCGAGCAGGACGCCGAGCGCCACGTAGACGAAGAGGCGGGTTGCCTGTATCAGCGGCTCCCGGCCAAGGCCCTCGTAGGCGCTCCTCCACGAGAAGACCTCGCACCCAAACCCGAAGAGGGCGGCGGCGGAGGTGCACCCGAGAGCGAGGGCGACCAGGGATCCCGTGCTTCGTTCCATGGCTCGGATTATATGGGTCCCGCCGTCCGGACGAGTTTAGGCGGGTCCCGCACCGGCGTAATAACATCCGAAACCGCCATGTTCGCGTCCGAGGGAGTAGCCTTGGCTCCAACCCGACGCTTCACAACGGTGGTCTTGTTCACGATCCTGGCCTTATTCGCACTGATGGTGATCTTCGCGAGCACCAGCGGAGTGCTGGCCTCGTGGTCGAGGACCAGTCCAAGAAGTTCTCGCGGGCGCGGACACCGGTACCCAGGTTCGGGTGATCTTGATCTAAGCTGGGCGGCCCACCGCCGCGCAGGTACAGAGCGTGAAGAGGACGGGCGTCACCGTGTACCGCTTCGACGTCTTGCCGATGCTCGGCATTTGGGGAGAGGGCCAGGTAGGACTCCTGCTCTTTTGCAGCCTCCGGTCTCCGTCAACTCGAACCGCGAGCTGGACTACCGGCTGCACGAGAGCGTGAGGATCATCGGGGCCGACTGCGTCAGGTCCGGTCTCGGATACGACGGCAACGGGGTCGGGGTGACCGTCATAGACTCCGGCGTGGACGGCTCGAACAGGGACGTCCGCTACCCGGGCCGCCTGGTGCAGAACGTCAAGATCGCCAACGACGCTTTCTTTACCGGTAGGACGCCCCCGGCGTCACCGCTTTCGGCATCACCGCCCTCGGGGTGAACATCGTCTCTGCGCGTGCCTCCACGGGGGCGACCATCAACGGGCTGGCCGCCGCCGACACCACGTACATCCCGCGGAAGGCCTGGCTGCCGTACTACACTACGTTGAGTGGCACGAGCATGGCGATCCCGCACGTGTCGGGCACGGTTGCGCTGGTTGAAGAGGCGAACCCCGCCCTGGTGCCGGACGGGATCGAACGGGTGATCACGGCCACGGCCAGGCCCATGCCATGGTACCGAGTTCGAGGCGGGGACCGGCTACCTGGACGCCTACGAGGCCGTCGCGAGGGCGAGAGCGCTACGCTAGCGCGGCACCCCGCTCGCCAAGCGCGGCGAGCACGGCCTTCGCGGCGAGGCGGTCTTTGAAGATGATAACGCCCCCCTCCACCGCCTCGGCGAGGGCCTCTTGGGAGGCGCCGAGCCTGTCGGAGGCGGCGAGGAGCACGTGGTGCCCCTGCTCGCCCGCCTCCCGGAGCAGGGCGACCCGCTCCACGAGGTTGCGCTCGGACCAGAAACCCAGGATCTCCAGGTGGACCACCTCCCCGGTATTCGTCCGACGCAGGGTGAAGTCCGGGACGAGCGCGGCCTTTCTCTCGGGGAACGACAGCACACCAGCCGCCGGCTCTAGCTCCCAACCCCCGGTGTCCTTCGCGCGTTCCCAGGCGCGGACGAACGCGGCCCGTACCTCCCCGGCGTCGCGCTCGTCCTTCGGGCCGAGGTAGTGACTCTGCAGGCCGCTACTCTCTGAGTCCAGCTCTAGAATCGCGTCGCGACCCCTCCACTCGACCTCCGCCGAGAGCCTCCAGGGAGAGGTGAGCAGCAGGCCTGGCAGGAACTTGGCCAGGCGCAACCCGTACTTGCGGGTGCCGCCGAAGATAGAGAGCGGCCCGTCGAGACGGAGCCGGTAGCCGGAGGCGCTTTCGAGAGGTTCGAGGTCGTGGATCAAACCCAGCAGCTTGACGTAGTAAAAGACGAGCCGCGCGTCGGCGCCCTCCCCTAGCACCACGACGAGCTCGCGGGCGGCGTAGAGCACGCCCTGCACCTGGGCTACGTTGTAGCGGCACAGGAGCTCCTCGGCCGAGGGCCTGTCGAACTCCCCGAGCAGCTGGGCCCCCTGCCGGTCGGCGTACATGAGGTCGGCGGGGTCTTCGACCCCGGTCTCTGTGGAGACCCGCGAGAGCACGTCCTGACGGGTCGGGACCTCCAGCAGGCCTGGCTCTGCGGCCGGCGGCTCCGGCAGGGCGGCGGCGAGCTCGAAGATGCGCGTGCGCAGCGTGTATGGGTCGGCGTCGGTGGGGGAGAGCCAGCCGGCCCGCTCCTCCAAGAGCTTCGAGAGGGCGCGAACGATCCTGAACCCCCGCCGGGGATCGAGAGCGGGGCCCAGCTCCTCCTCCCTGGACGCCAGCTCCCGCTCGAGGAGAGCTCGCGGACGGCCGAGGTGGGCGGCGTAGAGCTCGCAGAGCTCCGTGGCGACTGCCTTTGCGGGCCGGTCTTCGGGAGAGAGCCGGTGGGGCACGAGTCTACCGCGGTTCAGGCGGGCCATGACGTGCTCGCTGCGCAGCACTAGCGGGAGGCCTCCCGGGCGAAGCCCTCCTTCCGACGACGGGCCGTGTGCTCCTCGCCTGTCTCGGCCGTGATGAGCTCGTAGAGGACGGCCCTTTTACCGTCCTTGGGCCGGAGGATACGGCCGAGGCGCTGCACGTACTCGCGGCGCGAGGCGCTCCCGGCGAGGATTATGGCGACCCCGGCGTCGGGGACGTCCACGCCCTCGTTCAGGACGTCGGAGGCGATGACGACCCTGTAGCGGCCCTCGCGGAAGCGGTCCAGGATCTCCTTGCGCTCACGGGCCGGCGTCTCGTAGGTGACGCCGGGGATCAGGAACCGCCGGCTGAGTGCGTACACCTCCTCTACGCTCTTGGCGAAGACTATGACGCGGTCGTCCCAGTGCCTTCTTAGGAGGGTCTCGAGCGTCGCGCCCTTCCTCATGGCGCCCTCCCGGATCTCGCGCCGCCGCCGCGCCGCCAAGAGCGCCTCCCTCCCCCCGGAGTGGCTCGTCGCGGCGACCATGATAAAGCGCTGCCAGTCCTCGGGCGAGCGCATCGGGAGGCGGTGCTTCTCCAAAAAATCCTTGTAGACCGCCTCGGCCTGGGCGTAATCGAAGCGCTCGTGCGCCGTGAGCTCGATGGGCACCCGCACCAGGTCGAAGGGGGCGAGAAAGGTCCCAGCCAGATCCTCCGGCGAGCGGCGGTAGACGACCGGCCCGGCGAGGTTGGGTAGGAGGTCGTGGCCGCCGTCCGGGCGCTCGGGCGTGGCGGTGAGCCCGAGAGAGTAGGGGGCGAGCAGCATCTTCGGGATGATGGCGTTTTTCGGGGACGGCAGATGGTGGACCTCGTCGTAGACAACGAGTGCGAAGCGGTCGCCGTAGCGCTCGGCGTGGATGTAGGCGGAGTCGTAGGTGGTTATGGTGAGCGGTGTAATCTCGTGGTATCCGCCGCCGAGGAGCCCTACCGTGACCGAGGCGCCGAACGCGTCCGTGAGGACCGAGTACCACTGCTTCAACAGTGCCAGGGTCGGGACGACCACGAGTGTGCTCCGCCCCACGCGCTCCAGCGCGCTCATCGCCACCGCCGTCTTGCCCGCCCCGGTCGGCAGCACCACGACGCCCCGCAGGCCAGGGGGAGCCTGACGCCAGGCGGCGAGGGCCTCCCTCTGGTACGGGCGTGGCTCCATCGCGACGCGCGACTCCAGCGTAAGCTTCTCGAAGGCGGCGGCCCGGTCCTCGTGCGGTATCCCCGTCTCGCGCAGCCGGAGAACGGTCTCGCGGTAGGCGCTCGCCGGGGCCCGCCACTGGTGGGTACGCCCGTCCCAAACGAAAGACTCCGGCAGACCCGAGGGAGAGGCTCCGGTCGCGATGAGGGTACCCGACTCGTAGAACAGTTCGATCACGCTGGAACAAGCATAACCGACACGGCCCTGGCTCTCAGCGGTAAACTGGCCGGACCGTGTTAGGAGGGAGAGGCTGAGGCGGCTAGGGACAAGGGGAGGGGTGGCGTTCTGCGGGTGGGGCTTCCTGCATGCGGCGGCCCCGCTGGTGGTACCCTTGATGGTACCGTTCGTGGTGCTGCTCGCGGTCCTGGCGGGGTGCGCCGGAGCTTCGGGGGAGGCCCTTTCGGAGGGGCGTCAGGACGAGGACGCCCACCGCCAGCGGGGAGTCGGGGGGGGCGAGGAGGGGGCTGCTTTGGGAGGGATGAGCCTGCGGGAGATGGTGGGCCAGATGTTCGTCGTCAGCGTGGGCGGTACGGAGCCTGACTACTACGTCGAGAAGATGGTGCGCGAGCGGAACATCGGCGGCGTGATCCTCTTCGGCCACAACATGCGCAGCGAGGTCCAGGTCGAGTCCCTTACCAGCGCGCTCCAGGAGCTCTCTGTAGAGACCGAGCCCGCCGTGCCGCTCTTCGTCGCCGTAGACCAGGAGGGTGGGGACATAGCCTCGGCCCCTTGGGTGTCGCCGCAGCCGGCCGCATCCGAGATCGGACGCCGCGGCGACCCGGCCGAGGCACGCGCCGTCGCCGGGGAGATCGGCGACCAGCTCCTGCGCGCCGGCATCAACACGAACTTTGCCCCCGTCGTGGACACGGGCTACGGCGCCGCCATCGGCAACCGCTCCTACGGTGAGGACCCTGAGCTGGTGGCCCGGATGGGGGCCGCGGCCGTCGAGGGTTTCGAGGACGCAGGGGTCGTGTCCGCAGCCAAGCACTTCCCTAACCACGGGCCTGCGGCCTCCGACTCGCACGTGAGCTTGCCGATGATCGGGCACGACGCGGCGACCATCAGGTCCTACGACCTGTCGCCGTTTCGGGCCGCCGTGAGGGCGGGGGTGCCGATGGTGATGGTCGGGCACCTGGTCTACCCGGCGATAGACGCTGAGAGGCCGGCGAGCCTCTCGGCGGATGCCATAAGCATGCTTCGAGGGGATCTCGGTTTCGACGGGGTGGT
>Ga0190264_10000152_pt1 | contig 11123 bp, 8 predicted proteins | sample Popmic112T_FD_136651 | JGI IMG/M metagenome (GOLD analysis project Ga0190264, IMG submission 136651) | Populus adjacent soil microbial communities from riparian zone of Indian Creek, Utah, USA - 112 T | ecosystem: Environmental > Terrestrial > Soil > Riparian zone | place: USA: Utah | collected... | reverse complement strand
TCCACCAGCATGCCGATGGCCAGCATCATGCCCATCATCGACATCACGTTGATGGTGAGTCCGACGAAGTACATGACCGCGAGCGTGACCAGCAGTGACAGCGGCACCGAGACGCTGACGATGAGCGTGGTCGGCCAGTGCCGCAGGAACAGGAACAACACCGTGAAGGCGAGGGCGGCGCCAATGAGCCCGGCCTCGGTGAGATCGCTCAACGAACTGCGGATTGCCTCGGCCTGGTTGTCGATGGTGAATACGCGGATGCCCTGCATCTGCGGCAGCGCCTTGTTGTGTTCGATGACTTCGAGCACACGATCGACGACGTCGACCACGTTGGCCTGCGTAGACTTGAAGACGTCGAGCCCCACCGCCGGCCGGCCATCGAGGTGACGCCGGCGCGTGATCTCCGGACTCACCAGCTCCACGCTGGCGACGTCGCCCAGATGCACGTTGCCCTTGATGACCAGGTTGCGGATTTCGTCGAGCGAACGGAATTCGCCGAGCGGCCGCACCGACAGGCGCTCGCCGTTGCCGGTGATCTGTCCGGCCGCCACCGAGAAGTTGCTCTTCTCGAGCAGCAGGACGAGCTGGCGGATGTCCACGGCGTGCGCGGCCAGCCGGCCCGGATCCACCAGGATGCGCACTTCGCGCGCTTCCACACCCGCGAGTTCGACGCGCGCCACACCATCGAGACGCTCGATGGGTTTCTTGAAATAGCGGTCGAGCAGGTCGTACTGCGAAGACAGGTCCTGATCGGCGGAAAAGCGCACCGTCAGCATCGGGGAATCGGCGGTGGAGGCCATCCACATCCACATGCGATCCGCGGTCTTCGGCAAGCTCGAACGTACCGAATCCAGCTTGTTTCGAACCTCGAATCCCGCGGTGTTGATGTCCGTGCCCCAGGCAAAGCGGATTTCAAAGCGCGCGTCCTGGTCACTGGACGTGGAGCGGATTTCCTCGATGCCGGGCAGCGTGGCCAGCGCGTCCTCGATGGGCCGCGTGATCAGTTCCTCGGTCTCCTCGGGTGTCGAGCCGGGATAGGGCACGCCCGCGCCCATGAATGGAAAGCTGACGTCCGGATACTGCTCTAGCGGCAACAGCCGCGCCGACACGATGCCGATCACCGCAACCGCGGCAAACGCCATGAGCGTGGTGACGGGCCGTCGCAGCGCGAAGTCGGTGTGGACCATGGCTTCAGCCCTCGGTCGGCGAGCTGGCCGGCGCCGCAGCCGGCGTAGTTAGAGGCCGCGCGGCCGTCCCACCGGCGGCGGACTTCACGTATGCCTTGCGATCGAGGACGGCGTACAACACCGGGATCACGATGAGCGTGAGGAACGTGGCCACCAGGTTGCCGGCAATCACGGTGATGGCCATGGGGCGGCGGATCTCGGCGCCTTCGCCGATGCCGATGGCCATGGGAATGAGGCCGATGATGGTGCTGACGCTGGTGATGAGGATGGGGCGCAGTCGCGTCTTGCCGGCGAGCTTGATGGCTTCGATCTTCTCGAGCCCGCGTTCGCGCGCCTGGTTGATGGCGTCGATGAGCACGATGGCGTTGTTCACCACGATGCCCGCCAGCATGATGAGGCCGATCAGTGCCACCGAGTTGATGGTGGTGCCGGTGATGTACAGGCCCCACACCGAGCCGATGAGCCCCATGGGAATCGTGAACAGTATGACGAAGGGATGCAGCAGCGATTCGAATTGCGAGGCCATCACGAGATAGACCAGGAACACCGCGAGCGCGAACGCCAGGCCCAGCGACCGGAAACTCTGGGTCATCTCTTCGCTCTGGCCCGACACCGATCCCAGGATGCCGACGGGCAGGGTGGTTTGCGCGAGGATCTCCTGTGCCGTGACCGTCGCCTCGCCAAGATCGCCGCGAACGGGCGCGGCAGAAATCACCGCCACTCGCTCCTGGTTGGCGCGGCGGATTTCGGCAGGTCCCGTGGCCAGGCGCACTTCGGCGACCGCCGAGAGCGGCACCGGGCGATCGGATCCCGGGTTGACCACGAGATTGCGAACTTCCTCGATCGACGCGGCGCGCGTATCGACGCTGCGCACCAGCACGTCGATTTTCTTTTCCTGCAGGCGATAACGCGTCGCGACGTCGCCGCGCACGTTCGACACCACGCGATCGGCGATGTCGCGCACCGCCAGCCCGAGTTGTGAGGCGCGCTCCTGGTCGAACAGGATCTGGATTTCGGGATGGCCGCCTTCGATGCTCGAACGGATGTCCTTGAACGCACCGCTCGCTTCCATGCGCGCGCGCACGGCGCTGGCGGCGAGGCCGAGGCGCTCGAGGTCGTAGCCGGCGAGGATCACCTCGACCGGGGTGGAGAGTGTCAGAAGTGAAGGCCGCGTGAATTCATACTGCGCGCCCGGAATGCTGGCGAGGCGCGTGCGCAGTTCCTGAATCGCGCGTTCCTCACCTTCCTTGTCGATGGGTGCACGCAGCTTCACGTCGAGATTGCCGGTGTTTTCGCCCGAATCGACCGGGTTGGCGTCCAGGCGATTGCCAGTGCCGGCTACCGAATAGGCACTTTCGAGAGAGGGCAGCTTGCCAGCCGCGCTGTGGATGACCTGCACCTGCGCGTCCGTCGTCTCGAGGGGCGATCCCGCGGGCAGGCGCATCTTCACTGTGAACTCGCCCTGGGAGAGCTGCGGAATCAGTTCGGTGCCGAGACGTGGCAGGATGAGTGCGGTGGCCGCGAGGAGGCCGAATGCCGTGAGCAGCACTGCCGCACGGCGCCTCAGCGCCCAGTCGAGCAGCGCCGGGTAGTGGCGGTCGAGTACGTTGTAGCCCTTCTGGGTGACCCAGACGAACGGCGAGAGCAGGACGGCGAACAGCTTGCCGAGCAATCCGAAGAAGATGCGCAACACGCGGACCACGGCGGTGACGAGGAAGCGCAGCGACCAGGTGAACCAGCGCCAGATGCGCCGCAGAAAACTCCTTGTGTCTTCAGGAACGCGGACGATGTATTGGACACGGAAGTTAGTGCCCAGCGCCTGGAGATAGCGGCGCAGGGCGACGAGCGTTTCACGTGGCTCACCGGCATCCGCCGCCAGTTCCTGCTCCTTGTCGCCGAGGCGCGCGCGCCACGCGGTCAGCATGGGCACCAGCGTGATGCCCACCATGAGCGAGATGAGCTGGGCAAACGTGACCGTGAGCGCCTGGTCGCGGAACAACTGCCCGGCGATGCCGCTCACGAACACCATGGGGAAGAACACGGCGACCGACGTCAGTGTCGAGGCGGTCACGGCGGTGGCCACTTCCGCCGTGCCTTCGCGCGCGGCGTCGATGGTGGATAGACCGGCTTCCTTGCGCCTGGCGATGGCCTCGAGGATGACCACCGAATTGTCGATCAGCATGCCCACCGAGAGCGCTATGCCGCCCAGCGACATCACGTTCAGCGTCAGGTCGAAGGCGTACATCATCACGAAGATGCCGACCACGGTGACCGGGATCACGATGCCGGTGACGATGGTGGCCCACGCGTCGCGCAGGAAGAAATACAGCACGAGGATCGACAGCAGGCCGCCAAGGATCGCGGCGTCCTTCACGTCGCTCACGGCGCTCGCGATGAATTTGGACTGGTCGTACACCGGCACGAGCTTCGTGCCGCTGGGAAGCGTCTTTTCGAGTGCCTCGAGCTTGCCGCGAATGCCCTGGGCGAGTTGAACCGTGTTGGCGTCGCCTTCCTTGTAGATGGCGAGTTCGATGCATTCGGCGCCGTTCAGGCGCGTGATCGCGGTGCGGTCCTTGTAACCGCGCTCCACGCGCGCGACGTCCTTCAGATAGACAGGCTGTCCGTCGACGGTCGCGATGACCGCGTTTGCCATGTCGTCGAGGGTGTCGAACTCGTTGACCGTGCGTACCAGGAAACGCTGCGTGCCCTGTTCCAGCCGGCCGCCGGAGAGGTTGACGTTTTCCGCGCCGATGCGCTTGGCCACCTGTTCGATCGAGAGCCGGAGTTGTGCGAGTCGTTGCTGATCGACATAGATCTGTACCTCGTCTTCGAAGCCACCGCTGACCTTCACGGCCGCGGAACCTTCCACCGATTCGATCTCCGGCTTGATTCGGTCATCGGCAAAGCGCCGCAGGAATTTGAGGCGGTCTTCGTGACTACCCGCACGGTTCCTGGAAGTGGCGGCGGTTTCGTCCACGAGCGCGACGCGCATGACCGGTTCGCTGGACGGATCGAATCGCAGCAGCAAGGGGCGGGTGGCTTCGGTCGGCAGCCACAGCAGGTCGAGGCGTTCGCGCACCTCGATGCCGGCGAAGTCCATGTCCGTGCCCCAGGTGAACTCGATGATCACGTCGGACTGGCCGGATCGCGACACCGACCGCACGGAACGCACATTGCGCACGACGCCGGCCGCTTCCTCGATGGGGCGCGAAATCAGGTTTTCGACTTCCGTGGGCGCGGCGCCCGGCAGCTCGGTGCGAATAGTGAGTGTCGGATAGGAGAGGTCCGGCAGCAGGTTCACCTTGAGGCGCGAGAGGGAAATCACCCCGAGCAGGGTGATCGCCACCGTCGCCATGGCGATGGTGACGCGCCGGCGAATCGCGAAGTCCACGAGACCCACGGCTAACTACCGGCTTTGGCGGTCTGTTCGAGCGATACGACGCGTACCGGATTGCCGTCCTTGAGACCGTTCTGGCCGACGATCACCACCTGCTCGGTGCCAGTGAGCCCTTCGGTCACCTCGACCTTTCCTGCATTGGAGAGCCCGGTCTTGATGGCGCGCTGTTCGGCCTTGCCACTGGCGACCACGAACACATTAGATGCACCGTCGGTATCGAGCAGGGCGATGCGCGGAATCGTCAGTGCTTCGGTGCGGCGTTCGAATACGATGCCGACGCGCGAGAACATGCCAGGCTTGAGATCACCCTTCGGGTCGTTGACCTCGAGCGTGACCTTGAACGTGGCCGTGGCGGCGTCCACCGTGGGCGAGACCAGCTTCACGATGGCGGGGAACGCGCGACCGGCGAGGGCATCGACGCTGATCGATGCCGCCTGGCCGATTTTCAAACGGGCAAGTTCGCGTTCCGGAACGTACACCGCGGCCTTGAGCGGCGTGGGATCGGTGACGCGAAACACGCTGGTGCCGATGGCGATTTCCTGGCCTAACTTCACGTGCCGCGCCGACACGATGCCGGCGAACGGCGCGCGAATCTCGCTGTACGACAGGCTCAGCGAAGCCAGGTCGTGGGCGGCCCGCTGATTGTCCAGGTCATACTTGAGGCCTTCGAACGCGCCCGCGGACACCAGGCCTTTCTGGTGGAGTTCGACCTGGCGATTGAAGTCGCGCTCCGCCTTGGCGAGCTCCGCGCGGGTTTGGGCAGCCTGCAGCCGAAGCTGACGGTCATCGAGAACCGCGAGCAGCTGGCCGGATTCAACGTGGTCGCCTTCTTCGACGAGGATGCGGCGGACTTCGCCGCCGACCTTCGCGATGATTTCCGCGTCCGCCTCGGCATCGAGAGTGGCGGTGCCGCTGTACATCGCGAGCATCTCGCCGCGAACCGGTTTGGCGACTTCGACGGGAATGGCGGAGTCGGCAAGCGCCTTGGCTTCCTTCTCCTGGGAGGTCTTGTCGCCGGCGACGCCGTCCTTTGCGCAGGCCGATACCGTCAGTGCCAGCGCGATGACGGCGGCGCGTAAGAGAGCTGTTTGCATGGCCTTCCCCTTTGCCTGCGGTTATGACGGCGCAGACGCCCAATTGGTTGCGAATTGGGCTGAAGTCTAGGGAAGTCTGGTGTTGTAGTCAACTACAACACCAGAGGTGCGGAGGCTTAGCCGGCGGGTTTGGACTCGCTTCGGACCGTTCGTGCGGGTGCGGAATGGAGAGGGCGGGCGCCCGTCACCATGTCAGTCATCACTTCGGCAGCCTGGTCGAGCACAGTATCTGGGAACTTGGCGTCGGCCAGCTCTTCGGCGGTCTTGAGCGCCGGCAGATTCTGCGCGGCTCGGCGGGCGTTTTCCCGGGTGAGCCGTTCGCGGTCGAGGCGCTCACGCTCGTCCTTGCGCTGCTGCAGATTCAGCGACAGCGAGGTCTGTTTGCGCATGACATCGGCGGCCGCGAGATCGGCAACCAGCCAGCGATAGTCCGGATCGCGATCGGCCCGGGTCTTTTCCTCGGTGGCGAGCGCCGCGATGTTCGGCTGCTGCGCCTTGCCTTCGCTGCGGAACGGCACGCCGGGGATGCGATCCCAGGGCAGGGCGCCTTCGAGTGCGCTCTCGCCGAATTCTTCCATGTCGATCTGCGAGGGCAACGTGACATCGGGCTCGACGCCGCGATGTTGCGTGCTTTCGCCGGTGACGCGGTAGAACTTGCCGATGGTGACCGTGAGCTGGCCATTGACCGGGCGCGGCGACCAGCGATCGAGCGGCACGAGGTTTTGCACGGTGCCCTTGCCGAAAGTGCGCTGACCGAGAACCGTACCGCGGTGGTAATCCTGGATGGCGCCCGCGAAAATTTCCGAAGCCGACGCGCTGAAGCGATCGACCAGCACGGCGAGCGGGCCGGCATAGGCGACGCCGGGTTCCGGATCGTCCTGCACTTCGAGTTCACCCGTGGTGACCTTCAGCTGCACCACCGGGCCCCTGTCGATGAACAGGCCGGTGAGGGCGGTGGCTTCGGGTAGATAGCCGCCGCCATTGCCGCGCAGATCGAGCACCAGTCCGTCGATTTTCTCGGCCTTCAGCTCGTTGATGAGACGGCGCACGTCGCGCGTGGTGCTGCGGAAATCCTTTTCGCCGGCGTTCTGCGCCTCGACGTCCTGGTAGAACGCCGGAACATTGATGACGCCGACGCGGATCTGCTTGTCACCGCGCTTGATGGTGCGCAGTTCCTTCTGCGCCGCCTGCGCTTCGAGCGTGACCTTGTTGCGCGTGAATTCGAGGGTTTTCTCCGGAGTGCCGGGCGCGGCGCCCGCCGGCAGGACCTGCAGGCGTACCTGCGTGCCCGCGCGGCCGCGGATGAGCTGCACGACATCGTCGATGCGCCAGCCGAGCACGTCGGTGACCGGGCCTTCCTTGCCCTGGCCGACACCGGTAATGCGGTCTTTGACGGACAGGGAGCCGGCGACAGCGGCAGGACCACCTTCGATGACGTTCATGATGGTGACGTAGTCGTCGATGAGCTGAAGCGACGCGCCTATGCCGTCGTAATTGAGGCTCATCTGGATGCGATATTCCTCTGAGCTGCGCGGTGAGAAATAGCTGGAGTGTGGATCGTAGGCGCGCGCGTAGGAATTCATCAGCGATTCGAATACGTCGTCGGAGCTCACCTGGTCGATGCGCTTGAGCGTGGTTTCGTAGCGCTTCTTCAGCAGTTTGGACGTTTCTTCCCAGTTCTTGCCGGTGAGCAGCAGCGACAGCGCGTCATTCTTCACGCGCTTGCGCCAGAAGTCGTCGAGTTCGGTGGAGCTTGGGCCCAGGGCGACTTTTCACGGTTGAATTCGAAGGATTCGTTCAGCGTCCAGTTCGGCTCCTTGTCGAGCTGCGAGATGGCGTATTTGATGCGCTCGCGATTGCGCTGCTGGAAACGCGCAAAGATCGCGAAGGCGGGATCAACATCGCCGCTGCGGATCATGTCGTCGAATCGCAGTTTGTATTGCTCGAATTCGACGACGTCCGACGCGAGCAGGCTCGTGTGCTGACTGTCGATGCTTTCGAGGTAGCGGGCGTAGACGATGGCCGAGAGCTTGTCGTCGAGCTTCGACTGGCTGTAGTGCATGCCTTCGAGCATCTGCCCGACCTTGCGCGCCACGGAACGATGTCGCTCGCTCGGCAGCACGGAGCCCGCGGGAAGCTGCGTACCGGCGGGAGCTTGCGCGGAGCCGCTGAGTACCAGGAGGGCGGCCAGCATCGAAGGTGCGAGCCAGCGGGTCGAGCGGGTGATCAATGAATTCATGCTTCGGGGTGTCTCAAGCTTCGGGGCGGTCCGTACAATTCAACACTAAGGCCGCGCGGCGGCCTGCTCAAGTGGCATCTCCTCAAACTTAAGGTCCTACATGCGCCCATTGGTCGTTCTGCTTGGAATCGTGATGGGTTCGACAGTCTCGATTGCGGCGGCGCTGCTGATGACGGGGGTCGTTTTTCTGCTGTTGCCGGAATACGCGGAGCGCCTGGCTGAAGAGCGAAAACCGCTGCTGACGGCCTGTCTGCTCGCAGTGTTGCTGGCGGCCGCTGCCGCGACGAGTTTCTACGGCGAGTTGCGTGCGCGCTCCTGGCGAATTGCGGCTCACGGAGCGCTGCTCGTGATGTTGGTACTTTCCCTGTGGACTTACTGGCCAAAGAAATGAATCGCACCCGCATGAACACATTCGAGCGCCTTGCCCGACACTTGGTTCCAACTGTGCTCGCCGGACTCGCAATTGGCGCTACCGCAGCCCCGAAATCGAGTCCGATCGACGAGGGCACCTATCGCGCGCATATCGCCAGGCTCGCATCCGATGAGTTCGAGGGGCGCAAACCGGGCACTGAAGCGGAAAAACGCACGCTCCAGTACCTCGAATCCCAGTTTCGCGAGTTAGGGCTGAAACCCGGCAACGGGGCGAGCTTCCTGCAGGAAGTGCCCATGGTCGAGATCACCGCGGCCCCGGATGCCGCGCTGAAGTTCACCACGGGCGCGAACACCGTGGATCTCAATTTCCGCCAGGACATGGTCATCTGGACCAAACGCGAGAAGACCGCCGAGTCGATGGAAGCCAGTCCCATGGTGTTCGTCGGGTACGGGGTCACTGCGCCCGAATCTGGCTGGGACGATTACGCCGGCGTCGACATGCGCGGCAAGACGGCCATCATCCTCGTCAATGACCCGGGATTCGCGACGCAGGACGCTGCCTTGTTCCGCGGTCGGGCTATGACCTACTACGGACGCTGGACTTACAAGTTCGAGGAGGCTGCGCGCCGCGGCGCCACTGGCGCCCTGATCGTCCATCAGACTGATGCTGCCGGTTACGGCTGGGACACCGTCGTGAACAGCTGGTCCACTCCGCAGCTCGACAACGTCACCGCCAATGGCAATGCCGGTCGGGTTGCCATCCAGGGATGGGTCACGGAATCTGCCGCGCAACAATTGTTCGCGGCGAACGGGAAGTCATTTGCCGACGCGGTGAAGCGCGCCAACACTCGCGGCTTCAGAGCCGAGCCGATGCAGAGCACGGCGACCGCATCATTGCGTAACACGATCCGCCGTACGAACTCGCACAACGTGGCGGCGCTGTTGCCCGGAACGAAGCGGCCTGACGAATACCTGGTTTACATGGCGCATTGGGATCACCTGGGGCGAATGCCGGGATGTTCCGGCGACTGCATCTTCAACGGGGCAGTGGACAACGCCACCGGGACCGCAGGGATTCTTGCCATTGCCAAGGCATTCGCCGGCGCGAGGTCGAAACCGGGGCGCTCAATCGTATTCCTCGCGGTCACACTCGAAGAGTCCGGTCTCCTGGGTTCGGCTTATTACGTCGATCATCCGCTGTTTCCACTGGCGCAGACGGTAGCCGCGTTCAACATGGACGCCATGCACTTCGGTGGTCCCACGCGGGACGTTACGGTAGTCAACATCGGCGCATCGCAGCTGGAGAAATACCTGGCCGATGCCGCCAGGGCGCAGGGCAGGGTACTCACGGCCGAGCCAACACCGGAGACGGGCACTTTCTTTCGCTCCGACCATTTCAATTTCGTGAAGCGCGGTGTGCCGGCGCTGTACATCAAGGGCGGTATCGACGATCGCGAGCACGGCGCTGCGTGGCGCCAGAAGTACCTCGCGGATTTCACCGCGCAGAAATACCACAAGGTGGGCGACGAATATTCACCGGGCGCCGACCTGCGCGCCGGCGTCGAAGATCTCTCGCTGCTGTACGCGGTGGGCGCGAAATTGGCGGCGGAGAAGTCGTTCCCGAACTGGAATCAGGACAGCGAGTTTCGCTCGGCTCGCGATCGCAGTCGTGCCGCGGCCGCGAAGTAGCCAGAGGGGATGCCCGTTCGGCCCTGTGCGTGCGGACTCAGCGGCGATCGCGACGCGTACGCCAGGCTTCGCGCGCGGACTTTCCGTTCATGCTGTTGTAGGGATCGCACCCTTGAGGCTCGGAGGACGGAAACAGGAAGTCACCTAACAAGGTGACCTTCATGTCCTGGCTCTTTTTCGGTGCCCGCGTCGGCTCGAGCTCACGCTGGCGTTGCCGCGCACGCTCCTCGGCCTTCAGATCCGCGAGGTAGTAGTCGCTCATGGGTTTCAACCTCCGCGGTCAGTGTCTCCGAATTGCGTCACAATTCCGGAGGTTGACCCCTGAGGGTTCTGGAGAATTCGTGAACGAGTTCACGTTTTCCAGCGCGTCGTTTTACTTATAGCTTGCGAAGAACGAGGCGGAAGATGCGCCACAGGCTCAGGAAGACGAACGGGCCCGCCAGCGCGATCCAGCAGCTCGGTCGGGGCTCGAACAGGCCTTTGAAGTAGTCGACGTAAAGTGCGAACAGGCCGCCATTGGCGTACGGCTTGAGTACGTAGTAGCCGGGCAGATAAATGAGCGCCGGCATCACGAGCAGCCCGAAAAGCAGGGCGAGCCCCAGCGTCATCGCTTCGAATTGGAGTCGCGGTCGCGAGAAGTAATAAGCGTGCGCGCGCACGAACCAGTTGAACAATTTCGGCCAGGCTCCAGTAGCCCCGCCGGCCGGCGGGAAAGCGCGGGCATAATAGCGCATGAGCAAAATCAGGGCGGCAGTCATCGGTGTCGGCTATCTCGGCCGCTTTCATGCACAGAAGTACGCGGCGCTTCCGGCCTGCGAGCTCGTTGCGGTGGTCGACGGGCGCGACGAGATCCGCAAGGCCGTGGCCGCCGAGGTGGGCGCGCAGCCGGTTGCCGACTATCGCGAGCTGCTCGGCAAGGTTGATGCGGTCAGCGTAGTCACGCCGACGCCGGCCCACTTCGAAATCGCGGACGCGTTTCTCGCGGCGGGTGCCCACGTGCTCGTGGAAAAGCCGATCACCGAAACCCCCGAGCAGGCGAAGGCACTGATTGCAACGGCGGCGAAACACGGCAAGGTCCTGCAGGTCGGCCATCTCGAACGATTCAATGCCGCGGTCCTGGCGGCCGAGCCTCACATCAATTCGCC
>Ga0190264_10000151_pt1 | contig 11126 bp, 10 predicted proteins | sample Popmic112T_FD_136651 | JGI IMG/M metagenome (GOLD analysis project Ga0190264, IMG submission 136651) | Populus adjacent soil microbial communities from riparian zone of Indian Creek, Utah, USA - 112 T | ecosystem: Environmental > Terrestrial > Soil > Riparian zone | place: USA: Utah | collected... | reverse complement strand
TCCCGCAGACGTGGAGGCTTGGCGAGCACCAGGTCCACGTGCGCAGGCAGATCGCCTTCGGCTTGCAAGCGTTGCCCCCAACCCGTGAGCAGGATGACGGGTGCGTCCGGCGCGATGAATTTCACCGCATTGGCCACCTGGCGGCCGTCGACATAGGGCATGCCGAGGTCCGTCACCACGGCCGAGAAGAACTGCCGGCTCTCGTACGCTTCGCGGAAAGTGTCGATGCCGTCGCGCCCGCCGTTGGCGGTCACGATGGTGTGGCCGTCCGCTTCCAGCGCGTCGCGCAGCGACTTGAGCAGCACGGGATCGTCATCGACGAGAAGAAGCCGCAGACCCGTGGGCACTTCATCATGGGTGACTTCCTGCACCGGCGCTTCCGCCACCGCGGCAGCGAACGTCAATCGGACCGTCGTTCCCTTCCCCAGCTCGCTTTCGATGGCGATGTCGCCGCTGTGCCGTTGCACCATGCCGTAGACCATCGCCAGGCCGAGACCGGTGCCGCGTTCGCCCTTGGTGGTGAAGAACGGCTCGAGGCAGCGGCGCCGTGAATCCTCGTCCATGCCGTTGCCGGTGTCGGTAACCTCGACGACCACGCGTGCGGGTTCTTCGGGTCGCGTGCGCAGCGTCATCGTGCCGCCGTCGGGCATGGCATCCACCGCGTTGAATACGATATTGGTCAGCGCCTCGCGAATTTCACTGTCCGCTCCCATGACGTTCGGCAGCGGACTTGCGAGTTCCAGTTTCAGCGCGATCGTGACTCCACGCTGCTGCGGCATGTCGCTCCAGCGCACGCGCGTGAGATCCACGACCTGCTGCACGAGCTCGTTGAGCTTCACGCGCTCGAGCACCAGCTGCGGTGCGCGCGGGCGGTAGAACTCGCGCATGCGCGCCACGGTCTGCGCGACATCCCCGATGGCGCGCTGGATGACCTGCAGTTGGCCTCGGCCCGCCTCGCTCAGGCCCTTCTCGCGCGCCAGCAGCGACTCGGTGTAGAGCGATACCGGTGAAATCGCGTTGTTGATGTCGTGCGCAATGCCGCTCGCCATCTGCCCGAGTGCGCGCAAGCGCTCCTGTTGCATCGCGACCGCCTGCGTATTGCGCAGGTCCTGGTAGGCAACCTGCAACTGGGCATAGAGCTGCGCGTGCTGGGCGGCCGCCGCCACGTGTTCGCTCAGGTGTTTGAGGAACTCGCATTCACCGCTGCTGAAGCTGTTCGGCGCATGGCGCGCCGTGACCAGCACGCCGAACACCACGCCTTCGATGAGCATGGGCACCGCGACCATCGCGCGCAACCCGCCTTTCGCCAGTCGCTTGGGGAACGGCGAATCCACCAGGCTCGTGTCCGGCTCGTGGATCATCTCGCCGAGCACGGCCCTGGCCACGCAGTCATCGCCGATGTTCACATGCTGCTGTTCGGTGAGCGCCAGCTCCATCGCAAGCTCGGCGCTGCGCAGGCCCACGCTCGCGATCATCACGTCGTTGGCCGCCTTGTCATAGAGGCACACGCAGGCGAAATCCACGGGCATCTGGTCTTCGAGCGTGCGGATCACGACCTGGTAGATACTGGGCAGGTCCTGGCGTTCACCGACGGCGCGCGTGATCTGGTGCAGCAGACGCATGCGCTCGTTTTGCGCACGGATCCTGGTTTCCGCAGCCTTGCGTTCGGTGATGTCGTTGAACAGGATGGCGACCTTGCGGCTTTCATCACCGCCCACGCGGTAGGCGCAAACCTCGTAGAAGCGCCCCAGCGCCTTCGCCTCGTTTTCGAAGCGCAGCGACTCGCCGGTCAACGCAATTTTTCCGTAGATGTCGAACCAATGCTGTTCGTGGTTTGGCGCCAGTTCGCGCATGCGCTTTCCCTGCGCATTGATCAACCCGGTCTGGCGTTCGAAGGCGGGATTGATCTCGAGGAAGCGATAGTCCACAGGTATGCCCTGCGCATCGAAAATCATTTCGATAGTGCAGAAACCCTCGATAAGGGTGTCGAACAGCTGCCGATATTTCGCCTCTGCCCCGTTGGTCTCGGTCATTCAGATCAAATGTAGTTGCCTGATTGGTGAAACGCAAAACCAGACCTGTAGGAATTCACCTTCTATAGTGGGTTCTCGCAGCAATTTCACGTTGCTATGAGCGCTACCGTACAGAGGAGACATGAATTTGCGCGCAGCCTGCGGCGATGCCAAAGACCGCGCCCCGCCCACAATTCCTGAAATCGCTGACCGGCATCCGGGGATTCGATGAAATCAGTCTCGGCGGATTGCCGCGCAATCGCACGACGCTCGTCATGGGAGGCCCGGGCACGGGGAAAAGCGTGTTCGCGCTGCAGTCGCTCGTGGGCGCCGCCGGCAAGTACAAACAACCCGGCATTCTCGTGGCGTTCGAAGAAAACATCGAGGCGATCTTCGCGAATGCCGCAGCCTTCGACTGGAAACTGCCAGCGCTGGTGAAAAAGAAGCGCCTGTACTTCATGAACGCGCAGCTGTCCCCCGCATTCGTCTCGAGCGGCGACTTCGATCTTGGCGGCATGCTCGCCATGCTCGAAGCAAAGCAGATGGAAATCGGCGCGAAATGGGTGGTATTCGATGGCATCGACGTGTTGCTGTCGCTGCTACGCACCCCGCGCGCGAAGATGCGCGAAATCTATCGGCTGCGCGACTGGCTGACACGCCGCGAGCTGACCTCCATCATCACCTCGAAGATCGAAGCCGCTGGCGATGGCACGGATACCTCCAACTACGGATTCATGCAGTTCATGGTCGACTGCGTCGTGCGGTTCGATCGCCGCATGGAACAGGGCATCCCCGTCCGCCGGCTCGAGATTTCGAAGTATCGTGGCTCCAATTTCGCGCCCGGCGAATATCCGCTGAGCTTCGGTCCGCATGGCATGGAAGTGGCGTCGCCCGGCCCCACCGACGTGCCGCAGCACGCCTCGACCGAGCGGGTATCGACCGGCTTTCCGGGGCTCGATGAGATGTTGGGTGGCGGCCTGTTCCGCGGCAGCAGCACTCTGATCACCGGTGCTCCCGGCACCTCGAAAACGACACTGGCCGGGTTGTTCGCCGAGAGCGCCTGCAAACGTGGCGAACGTACGCTGTTCGTGAGTTTTGACGAGGGCGGCGAACGCGTACGCCGCAATCTCAGGTCCGTCGGCATTCATCTCGACTCGCATATGAAATCGGGTCTGCTGCAGATGTATTCAGGGCGCACCGACGCGGTGAACCCCGAAGAACACCTGATCCGCATCGCCGCGCTGATCGCCGAGCACAAACCCCGTTGCATGGTCGTCGACCCGCTATCGGCCATCGCCCGGACGGGTGCACTGAGTTCGGCCCGCGCCATTGGCAATCGCCTCATCTACAAGCTGCGTGATCACTACATCACCGCGGTCATCACCGCGCTGGTCGAGGGCCAAAACCCGTCGGCGGAAGCCACCGAGCTCCAGATCTCCACGATCGCCGACAGCTGGATCCAGCTCTCCTATCTGGTGTGCGGGGGCGAACGCAACCGCGCGCTGACCATCGTCAAGTCGCGCGGCACGGGGCATTCCAACCAGGTACGCGAGCTCGTGCTGAGCGACAACGGCCTGGCGCTCAGCGAAGTCTATTCCTCGGGCGGCGAAGTGCTCATGGGCACTCTGCGCTGGGAAAAGGAAGCCGAAGACAAGTCCCGCGCGCTGGTTTCCGAAGCGGAATTCGGCCAGAAGCGGCGCGAGCTCCAGTTTGCCGAGGCGGACACGACGGCGCGCATCACGGCCCTGCAGCTCGATCTCGAGAGGCAGCGCGCGGCGCTGGCGCTCAACACCCGCACCGATGTCGCGCGCGACCTGACTTCCGGCGCACACCAGACCGAAGTGCGCAGGTTGCGTGGCGGCAATGGCGTGCGGGAAGCAGCCGAGCCAGGCAAGCGACGCTCCGCAAACGTGGCGAAGTCCCGCGGCAACGGCAACGGGCGGGAGCGCGTGCGTGGCTCCTAAACGCAGCAAACAAGCCGCGAAGTCCCCGGTCACCACGGTCGTGGTCATGCGCCTGTACGTCGCGGGCCGTGCGCCGAACTCCGTCAAGGCGATTGCCAATCTCGAAGCGATTTGTCGTGAGCATCTGAAAGATGCTTACAAGCTGGAAATCGTCGACGTGTGTGAGCATCCGCGGCGGGCGCTCGACGATGGTGTGCTCGTCACGCCCAGTCTCGCCAAGTTGTCACCGAAGCCCAGCGCGAATGTCATCGGCAACCTGAGCGACACCAGCAGCGTGCTCGCCGCATTGGGCCTGACTTCGGTGCCGTGATGCTCGACGCGCCTGACAAGTCGCAGGCTGCGTTCGCTCAGTGGGTTCGCCGCCTGGTGACAGGCGCGGCCGAGCTCAGGGCCTTCGATGCGGGCGAAATCGACGCGGTCATGGATCGCGACAGCGGCAGCGCCGTACTGCTGCCCGAGGCGCAGAGCGCCCTGCATGACTCCAACCGCATTGCGCTGAGTGCGCTCGACGCACTGCCGGGTGAAGTCTGCGTGCTCGATGCGAACGGCGTAGTCGTCATGACCAACAAGGCCTGGCGCGTCGCCGGCGCGGCCCATGAGCGCTCAGGACTCGACGTGCGCGCCGGCGAGAACATCTTCGTGGCCTGCGGCGACGTACCGGAGAGCGAACGCGAATGCGCAGCAGCAGTAAGCGACGCGGTGCGCCAGGTGCTCACACGCATGCGCCGGTCCTTGAGCTACGGGTATGTCTGCCATGCCGCACGCACTCGTCCCCTGTGCGAGTTCACCATTGCCGGTGTCGCCGGAGATGGGCCGGTGACCGCAATCGTGACGCGCGAGTGGGACGGCGAAGGCCCGCGGGCGAAGAAAACACCTCGGCCGGCCACGCGCCGATCGAGCAAGAGTTCCTCACTGCTTCAGACCGCGGAAAAGAACCACCTGCTCGCCTCGCTGCCAGCCGCGGACTATGCGCGCATGGAGAGCGGCCTGGAGCCCGTCGAGCTGACCTTCGGCAAGGTCCTGTACGAACCGGGCGAACCGATGGACGCGGTGTATTTTCCGGGCAACTCCCTCGTGTCGCTGTTGACTCTCGTTGAGGGTCACCGTGCACTCGAAGTCGGACTCGTCGGCCGTGAAGGCATGATCGGCGCGCGCCTGGCACTGGGCGCGGCCACGTCAACGGTGCGCGCACTGGTGCTGGGCACTGGAACCGCCATGCGCATGAGCACGGCTCGATTTCTCAAGGAATTCCACCGTAGCCCAGCGCTGCAGCGAGCGCTGTTCCAGTTCACCGACCTGCTGATGATCCAGATCAGCCAGACCGCGGCCTGCAATCGCTTTCACATCGTGGAATCGCGGCTGGCGCGCTGGCTGCTGATGACCTCCGAACGCATGGCTTCGCCGGAGTTTCACCTGACGCATGAGCTGCTTGCCGACATGCTCGGCGTGCGCCGCGAAGGCGTGACCGTGGCAGCCTGCGCCCTGCAACAGCGCAAGCTCATCAGCTACCGGCGCGGCGACATCACCATAGTCGACACCCCGGGTCTCAAGGCGGCGTCGTGCTCGTGTTATCGGTACATGCAGGTGCAGGCCGCGGCACGCACGAACGGTAGATAGTCAGCGCACCTGGCAATCGAAAGGCAACCAGGCGTGCAGGCCCGGCATCGCGTGCTCGATCCAGGGGCCCGCCAGCGTCAGTACCGCGCTGAGCAGCAACACCGATCCGCCCACATGTCGCGCCACCGGACGCGTGGCGAATGCCGAGAATCGTTGCGCCCCGCAGGCGGCGATGAAGAGCGCCGGCACGGTACCAACGCCGAACGCGATCATGACGAGCGCGCCTTGCACGGCGTCGAGCTGCAGCGTTGCGATCAACAGCACGGAATACACGAAGCCGCACGGCATCCAGCCCCACACCATGCCAAAGGCGAAACCGCGTGGCAGTGTCCTGATGGGCAGCAGGCGCCGGCCGAGTGGCGCCAGCTTTGGCCAGAGCCTGCGTCCAATGCCGGAGCCCGGATCGCGCACGCCGCCGAATGCGACCAGCGCGCCGAGCAGCAACGCGAGTGCCGTCAACGCGCGCAGGGTGCGCCGCACCGAGTCGATATCGAGGAGGCTCACCAGTCCGCCAAGAATCCCGGCGAGCATCAGGCCGGCGAGTGCGTAGGAAAAAACACGACCGAGTTGATAGGCCATGATGAGAGACAGTCGTGTGCGCCCCTGCGAATCTTTCGCCGCTGCCATTCCGAGCGCTGCGGAAATGCCACCGCACATGACGAGGCAGTGACCGCTGGCAGCAAAGCCGAGCAGCAGTGCGGCGCCAAGAGTGAGCCCGTTCATGACGGCGGAGCCCGGCGCTTTTCCGAGTCGTCGAGCGGCAGCAGCCCCGGAGTCTCCAGGTCATCGAACTGTCCGTGATTGACGGCCCAGAAAAATACCCACACGGCGCCAGCCACGAACAGCAGCGACAGCGGAATCAGCAGCAGGAGAATGTTCATGCGGCCGCCGCGCGCGGAGATGTTTCTTCGGGTGCTTGCGGCTGACTCGCCGGGCGCCGCGTCGTCTCGTCGCGCCCGATACGCAATGCATTCAGGATGACTCCCAGCGAACTCAGCGACATTCCGAGCGCCGCCAGCCACGGCGGAACGAAGCCGAGCGCCGCGAGCGGTACTGCAGAAAAGTTGTAATAGAGCGCCCAGCGCTGGTTCTGACGCACGATGGCAAGCGTTTGCTGCGCGATGTCGCGCGCGCTGGCGATCGCGTCGAGGCGCGCGCCCTTGAGCACGATGTCGCCGCTCGCCTGGGTGAGCTCCGCTCCTTCGGCAAGCGCTACCCCCAGGTCTGCGCCCGCGAGGACCGGCGCGTCATTGACGCCATCACCGACCGCCAGCACGAGCGCGCCGCCAGCGCGGAGCTCCGCAACCCACGCCAGCTTGTCCGCCGGCAGCAGGCGCGCTCGCCAGGCGACATTCAGGCGCGCGGCGATGCTCGCGACCTTTGACGGCGCATCGCCGCTCGCAATGAGCACCGTCATCCCCCGCGCACGCAGGGCATCGATTGCGGCGCAGGCATCGGGCCGCAATCGCTCGGTCACGCGGAAGGCGGCGATCGGACCAGAGTCATCGGCCAGCAGCACGGCTTCATCGTTCTCGCGCGCGCCCATTTTGCGGAGCGCGAAATCGGCGCGTCCCAGGCGCAGCGCGCGCCCGCCGATCGTGGCGCTCACACCGAGCCCGGCCTGTGTGGAGACACCTGACACGCTCGCCCCCTGCATTCCCGGATGGGCGGCGGCGATCGCGCGGGCTATCGGGTGACGGCTCTCGCGCGCAACCGTCGCGGCCAAACTCAAGGCGTCGTCGCGCGACACTCCGCCGAACGTTTGCACGTCGGCTGACAGCGATACTTCGGTGAGCGTGCCGGTCTTGTCGAACATCGCATGGGTGCATTCGGCCAGCGACTGGATGGCATCCGGCTTCACGACCAGCACACCTCGGCGCGCCAGCGCGCCGAGCGCGCGCGTAAGCGCCGCGGGAACGGCGCGCGCGAACGCGCAGGGGCAGGAAATCACCAGCACGGCGATGGCCGCGGAGAATGCGCGCGCCGGATCGACCACGGCCCACACGGCGGCGGTGAGCGCGGTCAGCGCCAGGACGCGAGTGACGAATCGGCCCGCGGCCAGTTCGCCCGCCCTCTGCAATTGCGGGCGCGCAGCCGACGCGCGGCCGACGAGCGCGGCGATACCCGCGAGCGTCGTATCCGCGCCGGTGCGCTCGATGCGCACTAACACGGGACCATCCTCCAGCACGCTGCCCGCGATCAGCAGCTCGCCGCAGCGCTTCGTCACCGGCGCGGACTCGCCGCTGAGCAGCGCTTCGTCCACGCGGCAGCGCTCGGTCAGCAGCACGCCGTCGGCCGGCACGATGCCCCCTTCGCCCACGCGCACGCAGTCCCCGACGCGCAGCTCGTGAATGCCGACTCGTTGCAACGTCCCGTCGTCACGCTTCCGGTCGGCGAACGGCGGCCACAGCCGGGCCAGTGCGTCGGTGAGATCGCACGAGCGATGCCGCGCCCGCATTTCCAGGTAGCGGCCCGCCAGCAGGAAGAACACGAACATCGAAATCGAATCGAAGTACACCTCGCCGCTGCCGCGCAGGGCTTCGATGACGCTGGCCGCGTACACGGCAGCAATGGCCAGCGCCACCGGCACGTCCATTCCGATGCGCTTTGTCTTGATCGATCGCCAGGCGCCCGCGAAGAACGGCCGCGCCGAATAGAAGACCACCGGCGTCGCCACCATCAATCCGAGCCAGCGCAGCAGATCGCGCGTGGAAGCATCGAGCGACGCCGCGGCGCCGAGGTAGATCGCAGTGGCGAACATCATGGCCTGCATGGCGCCAAAGCCCGCGACCAGCAACCGCTTGAGGGCACCACGCGATTCACGGCGCCGCAGGTCATCGAGACCACGCGCGTCGAGTGGCAGAGCGTGATACCCGGTGCGGGCGAGACCCTGCAGCAGTTGCGGCAACGAAATCTTCGAGTCGCGCCAGATGACGCGGGCGCGTTGCGCGACCGCATTCACCTGCACGCTCATCACTCCGGGCATTGCGCCGAGCGATCGTTCGATGAGCCAGACGCAGGCGGTGCAACGCACGCCTTCGACCAGCAATAACGATTCACGCAGGCCGTCACCCAGGTCGCGGATCACGTGGCGGGCGTTGTCCGTTTGCCAGTAGTCGTGGGTCTCCGGGTCCGCATCGCGGGCCGGCTTTTGCGCAGCCGCCGTACGCAAGGCGTAGTAATCAGAGAGGCCGAGTTGCTCGATCCACTCGGCCGCGGCGCGGCAACCCTGGCAGCACATCGGGTGCGACGCGCCAGCCACTCGTGCATGGATGACGACGCCCTTCTGGAGCGCTTCGCCACAGTGCCAGCAGTTAGGCGAACTCGACACGAGTGTGGCTCATCCGGAGCTCGCCGCGACGATCAGCGCAATGCAACCGGCGATGGAGGCGAGCAGAATGGCGGTGCCCAGCCACATCACCGGCGGCCGATACCAGGGCTCACCATCGGGTTTCATTTGGCCGCCACTTGCGGGGCCACTCGCCTGCCCTGGGCAAGGATCCACGCGGTGATCAGCCGTGCCTCATCGGCCGAGAGCCGCTGGCGCCAGGGCGGCATCACCCCGTTGCGGCCGTCGCGCACGCTGGCCACGACGTTTTCGATGTTGCCGCCATAAAGCCATGCGCTATCGAAAAGATTGGGTGCACCCATCGCCGGATTCCCGCGGCCATCGGCGCCGTGACAGGCGACGCACAGGGCGTCGAACCGCACCTTGCCCGCGGCGACCCAGTCCGGCGGGACCTGCGTGCCACTGACGCTGACGACATACGCCGCCACTTCGTTTGTGCCGTTGTGACCGAGCGCGCCGGCGAGCGGCGGCATCACGCCGTTGCGGCCATCGAGAATGCTGGTGAGGATGGTCTCGGCATCGCCGCCGTACAACCAGTCGGCATCGGTGAGATCCGGCGCACCCACGGCTTGATTGCCCTGCGCCTCGCGGCCATGGCAGGCCGCGCAATTGTCGAGATACAGGCGATGACCAAAGCTCACGGCCTCTTTGTGAACCGCGAGCTCTTCGAAGCTGAGCCCGCGCAATGGAGCCAGGCGCACCTCGAGCAATACGTCGTTGGCGGCAGTGTGGCGTTGCAGCTCGCCCTTTGAGGTCCAGGCAAGTCGGCCTGCGAAACTGCCGAATCCCGGATACAGAGATAGATAGGCAACGCCGAACATGAAGGCGCCGATCGATATGAGCACCCACCACCATGGCAACGGGCGGACCGCTTCGCGCAGTGCGCCGTGCGCCCACACGTGACCCGTGGTGCCGTCCGATGCCGTGGGAATCCGCATCCACAGCGCCCACACGAACAACGCCACGCTGATGCCAACCGTCACGCAGGCCAGGATTATCACCCAGGCGGACCAGAAGCCGCTCATGGCGAATCCTCGTCGAGCGGCAACCGCGCCAGTTCTGAAAAATCTTTCTCATGGTGCGGGAGCCACGCCCAGATCCAGATGCCGATGAATATCAGCATGATCACCACGATCATCACGCCGATGAAATGGCCGTAAAGCTCGCTCATGGCGTCACCGCAGCAGTGGCCGGCACGGCCTTCACGCCCAGACCTTGTAGATAGGCGATCAGCGCGTCGAGCTCGGTCTTGTCGAGCACGGCCTCGGCAGCACCCGCGATCTGCGCATCGGTGTACGGATCGCCGAGGGTGCGCAGCGTGCGCATCTTGGCCTGCAGGTATTCACCGTCGACCTTGGTTTCCGCCAGCCATGGAAAACCCGGCATGTTCGACCGGGGCACGAGCTGGCGCGGCGCCAAAAGGTGCGCGCGCTGCCACGCGTCGGAGTATTTGCCGCCCACGCGCGCCAGGTCCGGCCCGGTGCGCTTCGAGCCCCACTGGAACGGTCGGTCGTACACGAATTCACCGGCTTCGGAACGGGCGCCGTAGCGCTGCGTTTCGAAGCTCAGCGTGCGGATCATCTGCGAATGGCAGAGGTAGCAGCCCTCGCGCACGTAGACGTCCCGGCCGGCAAGGCGCAGCGGTTCATACGGTGTGACGCCGGGAGCGGGCCTGACGGTCTGCGCGTCGTTGAACAGCGGGATGATCTCGGCGAGGCCGCCGAAAGAAACCACGACCGCGATCAGCACGCCGAGCAGGAGCGCGTTCTTCTCGAGTTTTTCCCAATGTTTGTAGCTGCCCATGATCAGACCCTTTCCGGCAGCGGCGCCGGGAACTGGTCGGGCACGGGTTCCGGAATCGTTTCAGGTGCTGGAACCAGGATGGGCTTGATCACGCCGGCGCGCGCGTTGGCAGCGGTGTGCCACAGGTTCCACGCCATGACGACCATGCCGCTGAGCACCAGCACTCCGCCCAGGAAGCGCGCCAGGTAGTAAGGCTGGGTGGCGATGATGCTCGACAGGAAGTCGTGGGCGAGCGACCCGTCTGCGTTCGTCTCGCGCCACATCAGTCCCTGCGTGACGCCCGCGGCCCACATGGCGACGATGTACAGGAGCAGTCCGGTCGTGTGCAGCCAGAAATGCAGGTTCATCGCGGGTGTCGAATGCATGGCCGGACGATCGAGC
>Ga0190264_10000150_pt1 | contig 11134 bp, 8 predicted proteins | sample Popmic112T_FD_136651 | JGI IMG/M metagenome (GOLD analysis project Ga0190264, IMG submission 136651) | Populus adjacent soil microbial communities from riparian zone of Indian Creek, Utah, USA - 112 T | ecosystem: Environmental > Terrestrial > Soil > Riparian zone | place: USA: Utah | collected... | reverse complement strand
TGCGCCAGCGTGTCGACGTCGTCGTTGACGCCCTTGAGCAGCACGGATTGATTGAGCAGCGTCGCGCCCCCGCGGCGCAGTCGTTCACAGGCAGCGCGGACTTCATCGTCGATCTCATTGGCGTGATTGGTGTGCAGCACGAACACCACCGGCTGGCGAACACCCCCCAGCCATGCCAACAGGCCCGCGTCCACGCGTGACGGCAACACGATGGGCTGGCGCGTGTGTACACGGACGCGCTGGACATGCGGCATACCGGCAATGGCGTCGGTGAGGCGCGCGAGGCGCGCATCGCTCATCGACAGCGGATCGCCGCCGCTCAGGATCACTTCTTCGATGCTGGTGTCGTTCGCGATCACATCCAGCGCCGCACTCCATCGTCCCGCGCCCTCCTCGGCCTCGCGCTGTTCGGCATACGGATATTCGCGCCGGAAACAGTAGCGGCAGTGGATGGCGCAAGCCTGGGTGGTGATGAGCAACGCCCGGCCGGCGTATTTCTGAAGGAGACTCGGCGCGCGCGTGGCGGCGTGTTCGTGCAACGGATCGGAACCATAGCCCGGAGACTCAATGAGCTCAGCGGCCAGCGGCAACACCTGCCGAAGCAGCGGATCGTCAACGTCTCCGCGGCGCATGCGCGCGAGATAGCTGCGCGTGACACGCAATGCGAAAGCCGACGATGCCGCACGCGCCGGCGCAGCGAGGGCCGGATCCAGCTCGAGCTCGGCCAGCAATTGCGCAGGATCAGTGATGGCACGCGACAATTCGCGTTGCCAGGTAGAGGGTGCGAACGTCATCGGGCGAGCTGGCGAATCCGGATGTTGCGAAACCAGACCGGTTGCGATTCGGCCTGCAGCGCGATGTGACCGAAGGAGAGCTGAAGCGGAGCTCCCGCGGCGAGCAGCGCCTGCGCGCTCTCCTCTTTGGGATCGAGCTGCGGATGCTGGTAACGCAGCACTTCCACGCCGTTGATCCGGTGCACTACTGTCTTGTTGCCGCGCACTTCGACTTCCACCTGTACCCATTCGTCGACCGGGAACAACTTCGAAGTCGAATCGATGATGTGATCGGTGACCAGCTTGCCCTTCATCTCGAGATTGGTGCCGGGCGTGCAGACGTTGCCCGTCTGCCGTCCGGCGGTGGCGCCCACGGCGAGAAACTGGACTTCCATGCTCGCGGGCCAGGCCTGGTTCAATCCCATGGTCAGCGGCGATTGCGAATGGATCATCACGCCGCTGTTGAGCTTGGCCCAGGGCGGTGAGTCCGCCACAGCCGTGCCCGTGATCCGGTATTCGAGGCGCAGCACGTAATTCTGGTAGGCCTGGTTTGAATAGAGATGGCCGAACTGCTCGTCGAACTTTCCATAACCGTCGTAACTCACCTTGATGACGCCGTCTTCGACGCGAAACGTGTCCGCGTAGTTCTCCCCCAGCGGATGTTTGTTGATCTTGATCGTCCACCCCGAAAGATCGCGCCCGTTGAACAGCGAATGCCATTCGTCCGGGGCCGGCGCCTTCACGTCTCCGGCCGGATTCACGGGCTGCGACTGGGCTTCCGCCGCAAGCCCAAATGCCAACGCCGCGATCAATGCGATTTTCATGGTTCTATCCCCCGGCCTTTCGAGGCGCGGCAGCTTATCAGCCGTTACCGGTACCGGCACTCGCCGTTTTTCAATGGCGGTAGTAACCTTCTGCCCGCAAAAAAATAACAACCCATTCGGGGGAAAATCCGGCCATGTTCAATATTCGAACCGCTGTTTTCGTCGCGTCTTTGTTCACCATGAGCAACGCCGTCGCGCAGTCCAGCTCGCCACCCACCGACCCGGCCGTCACCCCGCCCACAGCGCAAATGCCGGTCTATGACACCGCGTTGGCGCCGGGCTGGCAGAACTGGAGCTGGGCCAAGGCGGAGTTGAGCGTCGAGATCCCGGGCAGCACACGCAAACCTATTCGCGTCGAGGCCGGTCCGTATCAGGCGTTGTACCTGCATCACGACCCGTTCAGCACGGCGGGAATGACGAAGCTCTCACTTCTGATCCAGGGTTCAGCGCCTGGGGGCGAAGTCCGGATTCTTGCGCTCATCGACGGCAAGACCGTCGGTGAAGGAAAACTCGTCAAACTCGGCAACATCGGCTGGACCCGTGTCGTGACGCCGCTCGCGACGCTCGGCGTCGAAGATAAAACCATCGACGGAATCTGGGTGCAGAACGCCACGGACGCCGAGCTGCCGAAGTTCTACGTCACCGAGATCAAGATCGACTGACGCCGTAGAATCCGGCGATGAGCACAGCAAACAAGATCGCGATGTTGCTGGCCGCATCGCTCGTATGCGCGTTCGCGTCAGCCGCGGAGCCCGCGCGTGCCGACGTGGTCGCGGCCATGAAGAAAGCCGCCACTTTCATGAACGAAAAGGTCGCGCTGCGCGGCGGCCATGTATGGCTGGTGAGCGAAGACCTGGGCCGCCGCTGGGGCGAAATTCCCGCGCGGCCGTCGCAGATCTGGCTGCAGGGCGGCACGGAACGCGTGGGACAGGTGATGCTCGACGCCTATGAAGTCACGCAGGATGTCTACTACCTCGACTCGGCGCGCAAGGCCGCCGACGCGCTGGTCTTCGGCCAGCACCCGCTGGGTGGCTGGCATTACTTCATCGATTTCGATCCGGCCGGCACACCCGGGTGGTACGAGACCGACGCCTCCCGATTCCGCTGGGGTTACGAGGAATATCGCCACTACTACGGCAATGCCACATTCGACGATCAGGTGACACCGGACGCCGCAATGTTCCTGCTCCGGTTTTATCGCCTGACTCACGAGGCCGCGTACCGCGAGCCGGTGCTCAAGGCGCTGAATTTCGTGCTGGCCGCGCAGTACCCGAACGGTGCGTGGCCACAGCGTTTTCCGTTGCGTTACGAATTCGCTCACGACGGCCTGCCGGACTACACGTCTTTCTACACTCTCAACGACGGCGCGATGTTCGCGATCGTTGAACTGCTTTATGACGCCTACGAGACGCTGGGAGATCCGCGCTACTTCGAGAGCGTGCGACGCGGCATGGATGCATTGCTGGCACTGCAGGGCCCAGATGATCAGGCGGCCTGGGCCGAGCAGCATGGACCCAACATGCGGCCCATCGCCGCGCGTACGCATGAACCCGCCGGTTACGTCGTGCGTGAAAGCGCCATGTCCATCCACATGCTCGAAGAGTTCTATCTGCGTACGGGCGATGCGCGTTATCTCGCACCGGTGCCGCACTGCCTCGACTGGTTCGATCGCATCAACAGGGAGGCAGCCGCCGCGAAGTATCCGACGCCGCGGTACTGGGAGCCCGGCACCAACAAACCGGTGTACGTCGTTCGTACGCAAGAGCTGACAGCCGAAGGTTACGGCAAGTACATCTGGACCACCGACCCGGCGAAAGCCCGCTGCGATGGTCAGCCGTGCAAAGTCGATGGCAAACCCATCGTCGATGTCGCGCCCATGCGCGCGCGGAATGCCGCGCTCGCCGCGCTCGCCACACCCAAAGCCAGGGCTGCGCGCCTCGCCGAAATGAAAACCCGGCGTTCGCGCGCGCCGCGAGGCAATGAAAATATCGCCGATGTCATTGCCGCGCTCGACGCGCGTGGCGCCTGGGTCACCGATGGAAATGTCGTGCAGCGAGCCAATGCACCAACGGAAGCGGAACAACGGGAAATCGTGCGCGGCATCAACACCGGAATTTTTGCCAGCCGCATGGAGACGCTGATCGCGTACCTGCGCAAGCCGTGAGCCCTATACCAACGACGGGAGCATCATGAAAAGACGCACACTGCTGAGCGCGGGAGCCGGCGCGATGATCCTCGCGCCGCACGTGAAACCTTCGCTTGCGGCGTCCGAACCCGACCGTGCCAAAGAGTTGTACGGCCTGTTGGGCAAACTGCCACCGCGTGATCGCAAGGTCGGCGCGGAGCTCGTTTCCACGGAAGACCGCGGCACATACACGCTCGAGAAACTCTCGCTCGATCTCAACGGCATCGAGCGCGCTCCTGCGTACTTCGCGCGACCCAATGGAAAGACCGGCCGGCTGCCTACGGTGCTCTTCAATCACTCGCATGGCGGTGGATACAAGATCGGCAAGACTGAGTTCATCGAAGGTCGCGAATACCTGGCCAATCCGCCCTACGCAGAATTCCTCACGTCACTCGGCTACAACGCGCTGTGTTTCGATGCATGGATCTTCGGCGAGCGTGCCACGCGGACCGAGCTCGAGACCTTCAAGGACATGCTCTGGCACGGCCAGGTGCTGTGGGGAATGATGGTCTACGACTCCCTGAAGGCCGTGGACTACCTGGTCACCCGGCCCGACGTCGACGCGAAACGCCTCGGCACCGTGGGAATGTCGATGGGCAGCTCCACCGCGCAGTGGGCGGGCGCGCTCGACCCTCGCCTGAAGGTGGTCGTCGACATCTGTTGCCTGACGGACTGGCACACGCTGGTGGAAGTGGATGGCCTGAAGGGCCACGGCATCTACTACTACGTGCCCGATCTGCTCAGTCACTTCACCACCACGCAGATGAATGCGCTGATTGCACCGCGAGCGCACCTGTCGCTCGCCGGGAACCAGGACAAGCTCACGCCGCTGGCGGGGCTCGAGAAGGTGGATCGGGAATTAAAAGGCGTTTACGCGGCGGCCGGCCATCCGGAGAACTGGAAACTGCTGCGCTACGACGGCGGACATCTCGAGAATCCCCAGATGCGCGAGGAGATCCGCAAATGGTTCGTGGAAAAGTTGTGAGGCGATGCGTCAGTACGTAATCGATACGAACGCCATCGCGCCGCCGTAGTCCCAGCCCAGTCGACCATCGAAGCGGTCCTTGTCCAGCCGGAATCGGAAGCGGAAATCGTTGTAACCGAGACCGACCCCCACGTGCGGCGTCGCCTGCCAGACGAGCGTGGCTTTCAGGTCCGAAAGGCTGCCGACGTAATCGTCGAAATCGATGTAGAAATATTGCACCAGTGCCGTGGCGTAGAAATTGTGCGGCAGGCGCCAGACGCCACGAAAACCCAGCGTCGGCAGCGGTGCGGCCGTGGTGCCGCTCTCGGTCAGTTCGCGCATGGCGGAACCACTGCCGACGGCGACAGTGGCATCCAGTCCCAGGGCGACGTCGAGCATGTGCACGCCGATTCCCCCGGCGAGCTCGTAGTTTTCCCTGCGCTTGAACACGTAGTCATACGAAAGCTGCAGCACTTCGAGTTCCGAGCGCGCAGTGACGGTCGCACCGACCGGGTAGGTTTCGTCGCCGAAGTTTATGTCGCGGGAAATCTCGTTGCTCGCGGTGCGATTGTTGGTGAAGTACGTGCCGCGCAGCGAATGCTTGCCCTTGATCCGCCACAGCGCGTCCAGCCGGAAGCGTTCGAAGTCGGCGATGCCGAAGGTGTCGTCGTAGTCGATGTCGTCGCCGACCTGGTTGCTGTCCTCGCCATCGAGGCGAACGTCGATGTCCGTCGACAGAAAAAACCCGCCCAAATCCACGACTACCTTTGAGTCGAGTGGATTGCCGTCATCCGCCTGAGCCCCAGCCACGCCCGCGACCCACAGGAGAGCCGCCCCCATTATGTTTATGCGCATGCCATTTCCCGCCAGATACCCCTGCGGCGAGCGTAGCAAGAACTTCGGCAAAAGTTGCTAGTGCTTCAGCGCCAGCTCGAGCCGGGTGTGAACTCCGTTCAGCGGATGCTCCTTGCCGTGCCAGACGAAAGTTCCGGCAAGCGCCGCGGGCCGATCGATGATGGCGATCAGCTTTCCGCCGGCGATCCGGTAGCTCACTTTCACCGGGCCGCTCGGTGTCGCCGCCGTGGCGTCGAGCGAGGTCAGCGACCCTAACATTGGCTCGATGCGCACCCGCGCATACCCGTCCGCGCCGGAGCGGATGCCGGCCACGATGCGCAACAGGTCCGCCGTGGGATGCGCGCTCCAGGCATGGGTATCCGAGCGCGGCTGTTCGCGTGTTTCCGGCCAGGTGGTGTAGTTGAACGCGAGCAGGTCGCGCCAGCTCTGCAACAACTCGAAATAGCGCTCCGCGAGACCGGCATGTTCGAACGCGCGCACCAGGTACCACGCAAAGTAGTAAGTCGGGCTGTACATGCCAGCCGGCGCTTCGATGCCGCGGCCGCGTGCGGTGATGCGATCGAGAATGACCGGCGCCTCCTCGGGCGTCGCGATGTCGTAGAGCACGGCGAACACGTTCATGTGCTGGCTGAAGACCGCGCGATCGCCATCGTCGGCGAAGAGCCCTCTCTCCTGGACCCAGCAGTGTTTACGGATGGCGCTGCGCGCTCGGTCCGCCTTCGCGCGGAATTCCGCGGCTCGCGTTCCATCGCCGTGACGGCGCTCCAGCGCGTCGCCCTGCCGCAGCGCGCCCAACCACATCGCCGTCATCAGGCAGCTGCCGTTCTGAGCCCCCCATGAAGGAAAGATGTCCCGGTCATCCCATTTCTGCCCCGACCAGTCGATGAAGTTCCACTGTGGGTTCTTGCGGAGCAGGCCTTGTTCGTTGAGCAGCTGCTCGAACCACGCCAGCACGCGGCGCATGCGCGGCAGGTGCCGCACGATGAGCGCGCGATCCGGCTGCTCGACCGACCAGTCCGCGAGCATGCCCACCCAGGCGAAAGAGAACGTGGCGATGACATTGGACAAGCGGGACGGATAGGCGCCCTGCACGAGCCCGCCTTCGGTATCGGATTCCGCAAACGCCTCGATGGCCTGCCGCGCCAGCCGCGCGTCACCTGACACGGCGTAGGTGATCAGCATCTCGAGCCGCGTGTCGCCGGTGTACTGCAGCTGCTCCCAGTACGAGCTGTCCATGAAGGTTTCATGCGCGTCGACGCGCATCGTGCGCCAGCCGATATCCCAGATGCGATTCAGATCGGCATCGCTGCTCACGAAGCTGGCTACCTGTTGAAACGGGTAGCCGGTCTCGTGCAGGCGAAACGCGCGCAGCGTGAGCGGCTCCGCCTGCGTCACGACTTCGATTTCAACGAACCGAAACGTGCGCCACCACAGCGGCGCGAACACCTGTGGCCTTCCATCCGCAATGAAAGTGTCGTGGAACCCGCGCATCTGCCGGTCGCCGATGAGATTGCGGTCGTCTTTCCGTCCAGCCGCGTCGTACAGCGCCTCGCCGTACTGAAGCCTGATCGTCGCATCCCGGCCGCCCTGCACCTCGATTTCCGGATAAGCCGAAATCATGGCATCACGGCGAATCAGTAGTTTGGCCGTGGTGTTCGCCGGAATGACAAGCGGTCGTGAGGGGAATCGATCGCCACCGGTAATCGAGCTGCGCACAACCTGGCCTGGCGCGGTGGCGGCGAACAGCTGCGGCGGGAACGGATCCGCGATCAAAGTCCGCACCGCAGCCTCTGGCGCAGGCACCGCGTCCTGCCACTCCGACGGCGTCTTGCGCGCATCGATGACCTCGGGCGCACTTGCCACGTAGTACTGCCAGGGAATCTGTTCCTTGCCACTGACGGCGGAGTGACCGGTATCGATGCGCACGCGCCAGCCCGGCACACTCGTCGACACCGGATCGCCGATCAGCCGGAATCCGGTCGCCACGGTCTGCTGGAATGCGGGTGCAACATCGCCGAAGTTCCAGACGGTGGCCGTAATCACGTTGTCGCCATTGCGAATATGCGGCGCGAGATCCACGGTGGCATATCGCCAGCTCTCGACTGTGCCCGTCGAGGGTCCGCTGGCGACACGATCGCCATTCACGTAGAGGACGAAGCGGTTGTCAGCCGTCACGGTCACCGGCAACTTTGCCGGAACGCTCTCCAGCGTGAGCTCGCGGCGGAACTGCAGCACGACGGGAGTGCGCGCGCCGGATTCGGGATGGGTGATCCAGCCTGACGCATCGCCGGCTTTGGCGCCCGGCGCGAAGCATGCGGCGACGAGCATGGCAGCGAGTGCGCTACCGATCGATGGCTTGACCATCGCGCGATGTTCGCACACCGACCGCGCGAACCGCGACCGGCCCGCGGTGTGATCCGCGGACCGGCCATTCGTTGCTTCAGCAGACTATTTCAGCAGAACGACGATGCTGCGTGCGGTAACCACGTTGGTGGCCCCGTCATAGGAGCCCGTCGCCGTGAACCCGACCATCGCAGTATCGCCATCGAGGCGTGTGCCAAGCTCGGCCACGAAGTCGGCGAAATCCTGGAACGAGCGCGACTCGCCGCGCATGACGACCAGGTACGCCGTGCGCTCATCGGACGGCGGCACGATGCTCGGGGACGCCGGCAACGACTTGAGGTCCAGCACCCGTGGGCCGATGCTCAGGAAGTGCAGGCGGCCGATGCTCGGGTTGGCAAGGTCGAGCACCAGGCCCGTGGGTTCCTGGCTGGTGAACGGCGCCTTCGTGCCCTCGATGCCCCAGCTCATCGACAGCAGCGCCGGCAGCCGGGGGTAGTCGACCAGCGTGCGCGCATCGAAATCCGGCGGTGCGGCGCCGAAAGCCGTCGGATAACCCACGAGTTTCGTCGGCTCGCCGTTGCTCAGTCCCGAGAGATCGAGCGCACCCGTTGAGACCTCGTAGTTAGCCGGATCCGCATCCTGCGCGGCGCTCGTGCCGGTGCCGGCAAAATTGAACGCCGACACTCTGCGGCCCGCGATCGAGTCGAGCTGCAGCGTGACCGCCCCGGTGGACGATTGCTTCACGAAACCGTAGATCGGTGTGGCATGCATGCGCACGCGGCCCGCGGTCGCATCCATCGTCCAGTCGCCGGACATCGCGGAGCTGTCCACGGGTGTTGCCGCACCGAAGGCTTCGATCGCCTGACCGACCGAGATATCACCGGGGGCTGCGTCCGCGCCGTCCTTCGACACTTTGGTCTCCGGGCCGATCGTCACCAACACGGTGCCGCGCGCGAAACGCGCGCCGTCGCGGTTGCGATTTATCGTGGCGCCACGCACCGTGAGTACATCGCCGCTGCGGCTGAGCACCTGTCCCAGGACCGTGTCGATGCCGGCGCCTGACACGCTGGTGCCGGCACGCACAGACTGCGCGTCAAACTGGTGTGTCGACTTCGTCAGCGTGCCGAATGCCGTGGTGAGGGTCCCGGCGCCCGCCGAGCTCAGCGCGGCGAGCCCCGCGCTCCCGGTGTACGTGGTGCCGTTTACTTCGAACGTGGTGTCTGCATCGGTGTGGACGGTCACCTGTCCGTAGTGCCTGTCGCGCATGTTGCACGGCCGGACGTCGATCACGTATGTCCCCGCAGCGGTATCGACGCTCACCAGCGGGCCTCGCACGCGCAAGTCTTTCTGGTCGACGTGCTCGAGAGAAGCCACCAGCGCGGGTGTGACGGTCACCGTGACCGGCGTCGTCGTGAGGTCGACAGAGTTGGTCGCCGCGAGATTGAAATCGAGCGTGAACACGGATGTCAGGCCGCGCGCCACCACGAGATGATGCCGGTTGTCGAGCGTCACGTTGACGTCGACCACGCCCAACGCATTGCCCGCGGCATCGACCGCGCTGGCAGCGACCGGCGCGCCGCCCATTTCAACCGAAATGTCCGCGTTGGTGAAATCGAGGCGCAGAGTCGCCGCGACGTAGGCGCCGCTGGGAACCGTCGCCGCGGTAAAGAGCTCGGTGAGATCGACGAATTGCGCGAAGTCGATGCGCGTCGTCGCGGGCAGCGTTTCGACCACGGCGCCATTCGCACGCTTGAGTTTGAGAGAGACGACGTCGACGGTGTAACTCAGGAAGTCGCCGTCCGCGTCCGTCATACCAATCAGAACAGTGCCGCAATCCGATGTGCAGCTCGAAGTTGGCGGTGCATTTGCCGCCGGCATGGCACTGCTGCCGTCGCCTATGCCGCCGCATGCAGTGAATGCCAGCGCGCAGGAGAAGACGGCGAGGCGAGCGAGTGCGCTGCCAATCCGGGAAAAAGTGTTCATGGGATTCTCCCCATCGAAAAAGGTGTTAGCAGAGGCAACGCGCAATGAGGCGCGCGGTTGACACGCGCAAGCAAAGGTCGCCGGGCGGCGACATGTTCAATGCAGCGTGGGCTGAAGGATCTCGACTACAGCGCGTTGGCGCAGTTTGACGCTGCCCCCTAGGAACCCTGTCGACCCGATCTCCATGGCATAGAGCAGCACACGCGCGCCCTCTTCTTCGCGCATTGAAGTGGGCGGCCCAAGCGTGCCGATCACCTCGATTTCACTCATGCCGGGACGAACGCGCCGCCACAACGTGGCGTCGACCCATCGCGGCAGGTTTGCCGCGGACGCGGCGCCCGGCGCTGTCCCGGCCGGCGCCAAAGATTTCGGCTCGAGCCGGCCGGGCTGCAGGCGCAGCTCATCCACTTGCCGCGACAGCACCTGCACCTGCCGCTGCAGGTTGCGCACTTCCTGTTCGAGGAACGAGAACCGGCCTTCATCAGCGGCCGATGCCGTCAACGGCAGGAACAAGAACACCAGAAGCAACCGGACCATGGAAGTCTCCTTTGGAAAAGGCGGAACGGACACGCCGTTCCGCCCTTTGATTGGAAGCCTCCACGCCGCCCTGGTTCAATCAAAGAAGGAGTTCACTGCAAGGCGGGCGTCGTCCAGTTGATCCACATCGCCTGGTTGAACGGCACGCCGGGATCATTCCTCATGACGTTGGTGTTTCCCGTGCCGCCGCCGACCAGAAATTTCTGCACGTAAGCATTCACTTCAGCCTGCTGCGATGACGGAAAACTGCAATGACCATGTTCGGTGGTCAGCGAGTAACCCATCCTGTCGGGAATTCCCAGTGCTTCCCAGATCCGGTGACCCGCGTTTGCACCCGTCCAGGAACTCTGCGGGCCCAGCCACAGGATGTTGTTTTCGATGACCAGCAGGGCACGAGGCGCCACCAGGCCCTCGATGGAGTGATGGTCGAACGGTAGTTTGGGTACGGTGTTCGAGAACTGGCTGAAGTTCTGCCTGAACCAGACGTTCTCGCCCACGATCTGGCCCAGCGTCTGGGTGCTCTGTCCCTGTGAAAGTATCGATTGCGAAACGCGCCAGGTTCCCGAACCACCGGACCCGGGTTCCTGCGGGATGGTGAGCTTGATGCGCTCATCGAACGCGCCGGCAGCCAGCGCACCCTTGCCGTTTCTCGAGCAGCCCGTCACGCCGA
>Ga0190264_10000148_pt1 | contig 11209 bp, 9 predicted proteins | sample Popmic112T_FD_136651 | JGI IMG/M metagenome (GOLD analysis project Ga0190264, IMG submission 136651) | Populus adjacent soil microbial communities from riparian zone of Indian Creek, Utah, USA - 112 T | ecosystem: Environmental > Terrestrial > Soil > Riparian zone | place: USA: Utah | collected... | reverse complement strand
GGCGTCATCTGGTAGGCCCATTTCGCCATGCCGGTGTCCAGGTCACGCGCGAAAATCGTCATCGACCACTTGTTGTCGCCTGGTCGCTGCGCGGGATTCCAGGTACCCGGATTGCCGGTGCCGTAATAGACGAGGTTGAGCTTGGGGTCGTAGGCGTACCAGCCCCAGGTCGTCCCGCCGCCTAACTTCCACTGATCGCCCTTCCAGGTCTTGATGGAGGAATCCACGCCGATCGGCGCCAGCTTGCCGTTCGTCCAGGTCATGGTCTTCTTCGGGTCGACGAGCAACTCGTTGTCGGGACCTGTGCTCCAGGCCGTCCAGAGTTTCTTGCCGGTTTTCAGGTCATAGGCGATGAGCCGTCCACGGACGCCGAATTCACCACCGGAAATTCCGGTGAGGATCTTGTCCTTGAACACGTGCGGCGCATTGGTATTGGTCTCGCCGATCTTCGGATCGCCGTTCTTCGCGGTCCAGACCACGTTGCCGCTGTTGGCATCCAGCGCCACCAGCGTCGTGTCCGCCTGCTGCAGGAAGATCTTGCCGTCCGCGTACGCCAGGCCACGATTGACCGTATCGCAGCACATCACCGGGATCACCTGCGTATCCTGCTTCGGTTCGTACTTCCACTTGTAGGATTGGTCTTTCAAGTTGATCGCGTACACGTTGTTTGGGAACGGCGTGTGCATGTACATGGTTTCGCCGATCACCAATGGAGATCCCTCGTGGCCGCGCAGCACACCGGTGGACATGGTCCACGCCACCTGCAACTTTCCAACGTTTCCAGCGTTGACCTGCTTGAGATCGCTGTAGCGATGATTGGCGTAGTCGCCGGCTTGAGCCGCCCAGTTCTTCGAATTGCTCATGGCCTGCTCGAGATCACTGGCGGCCGCCATGCCGCCAAGCGTCGTAACGGCTAATGCCATCACACCGACGAGAAAGGAGCGCTTCAGATGTTTCATGTTCAATCCCCCGGACAGCTCGGTACCAAGCTTTTGCAACGTCCGTGCCATGAGCTGGGGCGCGCCGTCCTGCTGGGCACCATGTTGGTGATTGCCCTCATTGCCCCCGTGTACGGCGCGCCACCGGCGCACAACTACCCGACGCAAGCGCGCGTCGAATACGTGAACGATTGCGTGGCCCGGAACGGCGGCAAACTGTCACAGGTGTACCAATGTTCGTGTGTCATCGATGACATTGCGAACACTCTCACTTACGACGACTTCGTCGAGGTCTCGACATTCGCGCACTATGCGACGCTGCCGGGCGAGGGCGGCGGGATCTTTCGCGACTCCGATGAAGCGAAGGCCAAGGCGAAGCAGTTTCGCGAACTCGAGAAAAAGGCCTACCGCGCGTGCGGACTGGGGACCTGAGGTGACGGGCCAAGCACGACGCCCCACGGAGAGCGGCCGACCGGGATTTTTCCGATCGTGCGCAGCGCGGCCGTATCGACGATGCTCACATCGTTGGAGGGGCCGTTCGCGGTATAGAGCCGGCTGCCATCCGCGGAAAGCGCGATTCCCCAGGGCCGCGTTCCAACCTGCACTTCTGCAATCAGCTGCGGCGCCGGCGCAAGGTCAATGACCGCGACCGTTCCACCGCGGCCGGTGCTCATGTAAAGGCGCTGGCGCTTCGCATCCAGCGCCAGCGCCATCGGCCGCGCCTCCTTGCGCAGTTGCAGGACGCGACTGGCAGGCTCGCTGCCTTGTACACCCATCCGGTACAACGATGCATCGAACTCGCCGGTGATGTAGGCAACACTGCTGTCGGGCGCAAAAGCAATATCGCGCGGTCGCTGGCCGACGGACACGGATCTCACGACTTTGAGTGTGCGTGTATCGATCACCGAGACCGCGTGGTCGGATTCATTCGTGACGAATACCCAGAGACCATTCGGAGAGACGGTAACGCCCTCCGGCTCGATTCCGACCGGAATGCTGGCGACGAGTTTGCCGCTCGCGATGTCCACGACGGAGGCGCGCCCCGCATCCTCGTTCGACACGAACAAGCGCTTCTCGTCGGCACTCAGGTCGAACTGTTCGGGATCCGAACCAGCCGCGAGCACGCGCAGCACCTTGTGGGAATTGGTATCGACAATGGCGATACCGTCGGCGCCCAGATCGCGCTTGCGCTTTGCGCATTCCTCGTCTGGCACCGTCGGCGGGCATTTCGGCAGTCCGCTCACGGCAACAAACAGGCGTGCGCCGGCGCGATCGATCTTCATGCCGCGCGGGCGCTTGCCGACATCGATGGTGGCGATGACCTGCGCGCTTCGGGTGTCGATTACCGAGACGCTGTTGCCATCCTCATTGGAAACGTACGCATGCTCGCCACGTGCCGACGTGGCGAGCATGCATCCGAACAGGATGGCAAGACGATTCGGTTTCAGAATGACAGATACGCTCCAAGGTTGAAGTTGCTGCTGTCGTTTTCAACTCCATTATGCGCCTGGGCATTCGTATCGGTGAATTCCCCGAGCAGGGTGAGGTTGTCGGTGAGCGAGTAGTAGGCGCCAATCGTGTACTTCTGGTTCTTTTCCACCAGGGCCGAAATGGCTTCGCCCGTCGCGAGATCGAGGTTGCTCTCGCCGTAGTTGAGCCCGAGCTTCAGTTTGTCGAACTTGTAGGTGAACTGCGCGAGGAATCCATCGGAGTCCCGCTCGTTGCCCAGGCCGTCGCTGCCGAACAGGAACAATGCGGTGGTTCCGAGTCCTTCGCCCTGGTAGTACCACGCGAGAAACTCGGCGTCGCCCAATGTGATCTTGCCACCTATGTCGAATCCGAAGCTGTCGAAGTCGGATGCATCCGTTACGCCATTGTGTTTCTGGCTGATCAGGCTCGCGGAGAAATAGAAAGTGTCACTCTTGTAGGCGGCCTTCGCGTGCCAGCCGGGAGCGCTTTCCGGCGGCGCAGTGGTGCCCGGAGGCAGCGCCTGTCCGAGCGGTTCGAGCGGATCGAAGATGCCGAACGTGAACTTGAAGCCGCCGAAGTCACGCGTCGTGTAATCGATCTGCGCCAGCCAGTCCGTGTAGATATAGCCAAGGCCAATCGATCCGAGCGAGGTGTTGGACGGTGTGGCGTAGTTGCCGTTACCTGCGCCCACCCCGGGCAGCGTCATGTCATTCAGGATCGCATCGGCGCCGAACAACCCGATGTTTCGCCCCATCAGGAATTGGCCCATGTTGTCATTGCCGAACGTCAGGAAAACCTGCCGCATGTCGATACTCGCGCTCCCGAGCGCCGTATTCGTCTGGCCCGCGCCTTGTTGCAGGTTTGCGCTGCCGTCGTTCGTGCTGATCCCGGGATAGAAGCCGAAAGTCACGGCGATGTCGTAGCCGTTCTGCGTCGTCGACGCGCCGAGCGCCAGTGCGGCCGGAAGCAGGCCGTTGCTGATTGACGAAGTGCGGTCTTCGCCCGCGCTGCCGCGACACGCGAGTCCCCCCGCGACTGCCGGCGTCGCTTCGTCCTCACAACTCGAGCCGATGTAATGAACATTCACATTGCCGTTGGCCGTGAACTTCCAATCGCCGGCCGTCATCTCCACTGCTGTCGCCGGTGCTGCAGTGCACGCTAGTGCGAGCGCAAATGCGGATCCCGATCGCAGTGCCTTTCTGTTAGCCATGACACTCCCCTTGCTCGTGACCACGAGTGAGGCTCGAAGCAAGGCCCATGCCAGTAGGAATTTGGCTACACGCGAGCTGGAATACCCGCCTGCGGTGTGTGCCGGGGCGCGGGCGCGGCGATTTTCGTCATGTGCGTGTTGCTCGCTTTGACACTGGTTCAAGACACTGTGACAGGGTGATACATTCCCGCGGCTGGGCGGGGAGTCGTCATCCATTACGGCAGCAGGGAGCTCCAGATGGATACCGGTGTCGTACAACATGCGACGAACGTGCTCGAGTTCGTGAGCGGTCGGGCGTCGCGGCCAGGACGGGCTGCAGACCTGAACCCCGCGATCGCGGGTTCGTGGCGTCGCTGCGCTCTCGACTATTCCATCGATCCTGCAAGGCACTACACGCCGTGCGTCCTCGATGCCGGTTCACTGACACACCGCCGCGAACAATTCGCGGACCTCGTGCAGATCGCCTCGGCGGAAATCGACTGGCTGTACGACTACATCGCCAAGTCCGGTTACGCATTGGTCCTCACCGATGCCAGCGGAATAGTCCTGTACGAGAAGACAGACGCGGCGCTGGCGGACACATTCCAGAACGCCGGGCTGATGTGCGGCGCGGATTGGAGCGAGCGTCGCGAGGGAACGAATGGCATCGGCACCTGCATCGCCGAAAACCAGTCGGTGACTGTCCACCTGGATGAGCACTTTCGCTCATGTCACATCGGCCTCTCATGTTCCGGCGCGCCCATCCGGGATCCGACAGGTTCATTGGTGGCCGTCCTCGACGCCTCCACGTTGAGCGCGCAATCAACGCGCGCCGGCGTCGCGCACACGATGGCGCTGGTCAACCTGTCCGCGCGCCTGATCGAAAAGTATCTGTTCCTGCGGCACTTCCAGGATGGCGTCGTGTTCCGTTTTCACGCGCGGCCGGAGTTCGTGAACCTCCAGCATGACGGGGCCATCGCGCTTGCGCCGGATGCCACCATCGTCGCGGCCGATGAGACCGCGATGCAATTGCTGCACGCGGAGAACCGCGATGCGCTGATCGGCCGGTCGATCGACGCAGTCTTCGATGTCAACGCCGCGGAATTGATCGAGCCCGGGCGTCGCCCTGGTGGTTACAAGGATGGCGAGCTGCAACCGGTGCGCGATGTTGCGCTGGGCAGACGCTTCTTTGCGAGCCTCGACCGCGGCGCGATGCACACGCACGTGTCGATCCGGCCGGCGAAATCCGCGCGCGTCATTCAGGTCGAGGCTCCGCCTGCCCGGCGCACGTCGCTGACGCTCGAACAGCTCGCGGGCGAGGATCCGCAGATGCTTCGCAATGTGCGCAGCGCGTATCGGATCGCGAAGTCGCGCGTACCCGTCATGATCGAGGGGCCGACAGGCGCCGGCAAGGAAGTGTTTGCGCGCGCGCTGCATGCCGCCAGTGATCGCGCGGCCCGTCCCTTCGTCGCGCTCAACTGCGCGGCGATTCCGGAGTCGCTCATCGAAAGCGAATTGTTCGGTTACCGACCGGGTGCGTTCACCGGCGCACGCAAGGAAGGAATGCGAGGCAAGGTGCTGCAGTCGTCCGGCGGCACGTTGTTTCTCGATGAGATCGGCGACATGCCGCTCGCGCTGCAGACCCGGCTGCTACGCGTGCTCGAAGAACAGGAGGTCGTGCCGCTCGGCACCGAAATTCCCGTCAAGGTGGATCTGCATGTCATCAGTGCATCGCATCGCAACGTGCGCAGCATGATCGAGCGCGGCGAATTCCGCGAAGACCTCTACTATCGCCTCAACGGAATCACACTCGAACTGCCACCGCTCGCCGCGCGCTCCGACAAGGAGCGGCTGATACGCGAGTTCCTTGCCGCCGAGACCAGCGACGACCGGCCCGCCGCCATCGAAGTGGCAGCCTTTCAACGACTGCTGGCATATGACTGGCCGGGAAACGTGCGCGAGCTGCGCAATGTGATCCGCACTGCACTGGCAATCTGCGATGGTGGCGTCGTGCGACTCAGCGACCTGCCGGGTGAGCTTCGCAACGAGGGCATCCGTCGTGCCGCCCCCGCGTCGCAGCACCCGGCTCCCGCATCGACCGTCCGCGATGATGTGTTGCGACACATCCGTGAATGTGACGGCAACATGTCGCTTACGGCCGCGCGGCTTGGTATCAGCCGCAATACTTTGTATCGGCGCTGCAAGCGCCTCGGCATTCCATTGCGACGGGAACACGTTCCGCTGGCTTAGCGCGACGTTTCGATGACCCGCTCTGGCATGCAACCTGCATATTGTTTTCCTGTCGATCGAATACGGCAGGTCATGAAACGTGAGGAGCACGAAGGAAGGCGCTGCGCGCATGTGCGTACGCCTCGCACCGGGGATTTCCCTGCGGGGCCCTGAGGAAAATGGCGCACCGATGGTTCTGGTGTGTCCTGAGGGAAACGTTCAGTTGAACTCGGTGGCGGCCGCCATTCTCGGGCTGTGCGACGGCACGCGCGATCGCACGCAGGTCGTGGCCGAGGTTCTGCACAGAACTTCCAATCGGCCGCGCTCGGCGGACATCGTCGAATTCCTGGCGGCCGCCGTCGCGCGCGGCTGGATCCTGGAGGGCTGATCAGTCGATCCGGCCTAACAACTGTCACGTGCGAGTTGTAGGCAGAGTCTGATGGACTCGTGCCGGCGCCCGGCGCAGATTACGCCACTCAGCGTCTTATCGATGTCATTGGCCGATGTCAGCAGGGAGTGCCGCCATGGTCACACGCGTCATCGCAGTCGTTCTCACCATGCTTGCGTCGCTCGCCGCGAATGCGGACGCGGACCAGCGTTCACGATTCCACCTCGAGGATGCCACCATCGCGCAGTTGCAGGCCGCGATGTCCTCGGGGCGCCTGACATCCGAAGCGCTCACGCGCGGATACATCGCGCGCATCCTCGACTTCGACCAGGACGGGCCGGGCGTGAACTCCGTCATGGAGTTGAACCCGGATGCGCTCGCGATGGCGCGTCGCGCGGATGACCTGCGCCGCAGGGGCAGGGTGCTCGGCCCCATGCACGGCATCCCCGTCTTGCTCAAGGGCAACATCGATACCGGCGATCGCATGCAAACTACTGCCGGGTCGCTCGGTCTTGCGGGCGCGCCCGCGCCGCGCGATTCCACCGTGGCCGCCAGGCTGCGCGCCGGCGGCGCGGTCATCCTCGGCAAGACGAATCTCTCCGAGTGGGCCAACTTCCGCTCTTTCAACTCGTCGAGCGGCTGGTCCGCGGTCGGCGGACTCACTAACAACCCCTACGGCATCAACCGCAACGCCTGCGGCTCGAGCTCCGGCTCCGGCGCCGCGGCTACCGCCAATTTTGCCGCGGTGTCGCTCGGCACGGAGACGGACGGCAGCATCGTCTGCCCGGCCAATGCCAATGGTGTCGTTGGCATCAAGCCCACCGTGGGGCTCACCAGCCGGGCTGGTGTAGTGCCCATCTCGCATACCCAGGACACGGTGGGGCCGCACGGCCGCACCGTCGCCGACGCGGCGGTCGCGCTCGCCGTTATTCAGAGCCGCGCACCGGATGGGCGCGACCCCGCGACGGCAGATGTGCCGCTGGGATGGAAAGGGCGCGCGCGGCCTACGAACATACCGGCGGACTACACGCAATTCCTGAATCGTGATGGCCTGCGCGGCGCGCGTCTCGGCCTCACACGTTCCGGAATCGAGTCCGCACCGGTGCAGGTGGGGGCGGCATTCGACGAAGCAATCGCGGCAATTGAAGCTGCCGGCGCAACGGTAGTCGATCTGGATGCCGCCGGATTTCAATTCGCCCCGGCCGATGGCGAATTCCTCGTGCTGGTCTACGAGTTTCGCGACGACCTGCGCAATTACCTCGCTACGCGCACGCGCGTACCGCTCGCGGGCAAGACGCTGGTCGACGCCATCGCGTTCAATGAAGCGAATGCCGACCAGGAAATGCCATTCTTCGCGCAGGAGATTTTCGAGCTCGCGAACTCACTCGCACCCGGGCCGGACGACCCGCAACCTGCCTTCGACAACATGACGTACAACCAGGCGCTGGAGATCGACCGGCTGTCGGGCGTGAATGGCATCGACAAGGCGCTCGCGGATTTCGATCTCGATGCGGTCATCGCGCCGACCGACAATCCGGCGTGGGCGACGGACCTGCTCTATGGCGACCGTTTCCTGTTCGGCAGCTCCGGTCTCGCGGCCGGCGCGGGTTACCCCATCGTGCAGGTGCCGGCGAGCATGGTGTTCGGCGCGCCGCTTGGCATCAGCTTCTTCGGCACGGCATTCAGCGAGCCCATGCTGATCCGCCTCGCATCAGGCTTCGAGGCCGTCACTCGCGTGCGCGCACAGAATCCGCCGTCCTTCGCGTTGATGCTGCCGGATGATCACATCGATGGCACGACGCTCCGGAAGCCGCGCGCCACGACCAGTCAACAGGGGAAGCAGCAGAAGGCGGTGCCGCAAGAAACGAGGTCGTGGCGCCCGCGGCGCATGTAGACGGCTCTTCGGCAATTCCTCGCGGCTGCTGCATCGCCACCGCGGCAGTTACTACGTATGACCCTGCATCGGGCCTGTCTGAGGATCTCCGCGCCTTACGTCGCCCAAGGGAGGTTCATTGACGTATGGCCCGCTCGCGCAACCAGCGCAGAGCTTCCCTTCGCTCAACTGAAAAGGATATTCATACGGCCAGCCTCGTCGAGGCAGGCATCGATGATGTGAAGATCACGCAGCAGCAGTAGTTGGGCTGCGCCGACAAGACGTGGGTCCGGAGTCAATCTGGACCCACGTCGCTCGCACGTTGCAAAGCCAACGGAGCGGTAGTAAAGTCCCCTACACACGTAGTAGGACTTCTTCATGACGCCCACACTTGGCAAACTCGAGCTCAGGATCATGCAGGCCGTCTGGAATCTCGGCCGCTGTTCGGTGCGTGAAATCCAGGAGACCTTTGCGGAGAAGAAGCGGCCGGCCTACACCACCGTTCAAACAGTCGTCGGCCGCCTGGAAGCCAAGGGCGCTCTGCGGCGCGTCCGAAAGATCAGCAATGCGCACATCTTCGAGGCGGCCGTCTCCCGGGAGATGACACAGCGCCGTGTGCTCGACGATCTGCTCGCTTTCTTCGGCGGCCAGTCGCAGCCCGTCATGTCGCACCTCATCGAAGCCGGAAAACTCACGCTCCAGGACCTGCGGAATGCGGAGAAGGCGTTGAATGCGATGTCGGCAAGAGCGAAAGACAAATGATCGCTTCGCTGATCGATCACCTGTGGCAATCGACGCTGTTTGTCACGTGTGCCTGGGTCCTGACGCGGACACTTCGAAGGGACGGCGCGCACCTGCGGTACTGGATCTGGTTCGCCGCTTCCGTGAAGTTCCTGATTCCGTTCTCGCTGTTCTCGCCGATCGCGGTGTCAGCCGCGCCTGCGAGCCCTCTGCTTCATGTCGTCCACCAGGTCACGGCACCGTTGATCACGCCGGCGGCCTTCAGCATCGCCGAGGCGCCGGTAGCTGGCGTGGGAATCGTCGTCCTCGTCTGGGTAACGGGTTGCGTGGGCTTGATGATTCGCTGGTGGATGCACTGGCGTCGAGCCCACGCTCTCGTGCGCTCGGGAGTTCCCGCGGGATTCGTCGAATCGGTGCCGGTGATGACATCAACGCGGTTTCGTGAGCCAGGTGCCTTCGGAATATTTCGACCGATCTTGCTGCTGCCCGAAGGGATCTCGGATCGCCTCACGCCGGCGCAGCTTCAGGCGATCCTGGCGCACGAAATCGGCCATGTGCGACGCCGCGACAACCTGACCGGCGCCGTTCACAAGCTGGTCGAATCGGTCTTCTGGTTCCATCCACTGGTCTGGTGGGTCGGCACTCGCCTGATCGAGGAGCGCGAACGTGCGTGCGATGAAAGGGTCGTGCGACTGGGGCACTCGCCGCAGACGTACGCACAAGGGATTCTCGAGGTTTGTCATTCCTGCATGAAATCAGATTTGAGTTACATGGCCGGCGTCTCGGGCGCCGATCTGACCACACGACTTGAGGAAATCATGAAGAACGAAGTGTCGACTCGATTGAGCCGCGCCAAGCGATTCTTGCTGGCCGCGTCCGTGACTGCCGCGCTGGCCTTGCCGGTTCTGCTCGGCCTGACGGCTTCACCCGATGCGCGCGCAGAGTCTGCCAAGGCCCCCGCCGTCGAATTGCTGCAGGGCAAGCGCGTGAAACTGAACTTCGACAACGTCGAGGTCCGGTCGCTACTGCAGGCGCTCGCGAAGGCCGCGAATGTGAACATGCTGGTGAGTGACAAGGTCGGCGGCGCCGTGACCGTCCATCTGGACGAGATGGCCTGGGACCAGGCATTGAACATCGTGCTGAAGTCGCAAGGGCTCACGAAGCGGGAGGAGAACGGGATCATTCTCGTCGAACCGGCATCCTAGAGATGACTCGCCACGTTGCCATCTTCGCGTGTCTTGCCCTCGCGGGATGCGTTACTGCGCCCGCCGCGAAGTCGCAGGTGGTCGAGCTCGGCGCCGAAGTCACGCTCGCTGCGGGCGCGACAGTTTCCGTGAAGGGCGCGGGATTGGCAGTGCGGTTCGTTTCGGTTACCGAAGATTCGCGTTGCCCTCGTGATGTCACTTGTATCTGGGCGGGCGAGGTCAAGATTCAACTCGAAGTCCTGGTCTCGCGGACCCGGTCGAAGGTGGAAATTCTCGAGGGCGGCAATACGGTTGCGAGCGGTTATCGCGTGTCGCTCGTGCGAGTCGACCCGGTGCCCTCGAGTACGGCGCGGATCGCCCTGCAGGACTATCGCGTGACGCTGAGGGCAGACAAAGCGGGTTGATACCCGTGCTATCTCCCGGTCGCTCAGAAGTATTCAGGGCAATTCAGGGGCTGATCAGGACTTTCCGCTCACGGCGATCCACATTGCCGCGGAACATCTCTCGAATCAGGAAATCCCCAGCCCATGAAAATTCTGCGATCAGTCGCTTTTGCGTTGCTATCACTGACGTTTGGAGACGAGTCCGCGGCGACCCCGGACGCGCGAGTCGTCTTCGAAGCGAGCGCGCAGGCGCTCGCACCTGCCACGAGTGCGCCCGGCATCGGGCTGACGATGCAAGGTGTGTTCAATGCGCGCGATCAGGCGAGTCGGCCGGAAGTCCCATTTGTCGAGCTGCCTGATCGGCAGAACGTGGTGCTCGTCCGCGACGGCCGCTTTCGCCTCGAAAGCGAAACGGTGTTCCCCGGGGCGATTCGCTTCCACTACCTGACCATCGGCTCGCCAACGGCCAGGGCGTCTGTCGACCTCATCCGCTGGCGCGATGGCAACGAAATTGACCGGTCCCGGGAGCCGACCGGCGCCGAGGAGTTCAGCGACCTGCTCCTTCAGGCGCCCGGTCTGCTGCTGGCCGATGCCCGCATGCGGACACCGCAGTTGGCGGTCGATGACGCGAGCGGTGATGTGCACGTCACCTTTCGGGATCGGGCAGACCGGACAACCATCATCGCCATCGACCCGGCGACGAAGCTCGTGAAATCTGCGACTGCCGGCGACAAGCGCTTCGTGTACGAAAACTATCGGCAGGCGGGCGTGGCGTTGCAGCCGCAGCGCATTT
>Ga0190264_10000147_pt1 | contig 11220 bp, 4 predicted proteins | sample Popmic112T_FD_136651 | JGI IMG/M metagenome (GOLD analysis project Ga0190264, IMG submission 136651) | Populus adjacent soil microbial communities from riparian zone of Indian Creek, Utah, USA - 112 T | ecosystem: Environmental > Terrestrial > Soil > Riparian zone | place: USA: Utah | collected... | reverse complement strand
GATGTCCACGACATCGGCAAGTCGCTCGTCAACACGATCCTCACCAACAACGGCTACACGGTGATCGACCTCGGCAAGCAGGTCCCGATCGACACGATCATCGAGGCCGCGGTCGAGAACGAGGCCGACGCGATCGGCCTCTCGGCGCTGCTGGTCTCGACCTCGAAGCAGATGCCCGCCTGCATCCAGGAGCTGCACCAGCGCGGGCTCGAGTTCCCGGTGCTGATCGGTGGCGCCGCGATCAACCGCGACTTCGGCCGCCGCACGCTCTACCCCAAGGGCCGCGAGTCCGACGACATCTACGAGCCCGGGGTCTTCTACTGCAAGGACGCCTTCCAGGGTCTCGACACGATGGATGCTCTGATCGACGAGCCGGCCCGCGAGGCGCTGGTCGAGCGGATCCGGGCCGAGGCCAAGCAGCTGCGCGAGAAGCCGGTCGTCGTCGACGACTCCCCCCCGGTCACCGACTCCAGCGTGCGCTCCGCCACCGCTACCGACAACCCGATTCCGGCGCCGCCGTTCTGGGGGGCCCGCGAGGTCCCGATCGAGCTCGAGGACGTCTTCCCCTACCTCGACCGCCACGTGCTCTTCAAGCTGCACTGGGGCGGGCGCGGGGTCAAGGGCGAGGCCTGGCGCGAACTGGTCGAGGGCACCGACGAGGAGGAGGGCTTCGCGCCGCGGCTGGAGCGGATGTGGCGCGAGCAGGACTACCTGCACCCGCGGGCGCGACTCGGCTACTTCCCCTGCAACTCCGACGGCAACGAGCTGGTCATCTTCGACCCCGAGGATCCCGAGCGCGAGATCGAGCGCCTGGTCTTCCCGCGCCAGCCCAAGCACGACCGCATCTGCCTGGCCGACTTCTACCGGCCGCTCGATTCCGGCGAACGCGACGTCGTCGCCCTGCAGGGGGTCACCGTCGGGCCCGAGGTGACCGAGCTGATCGAGAAGCTGGAGCGCGAAGGCGAGTTCGCCGAACAGCTCTTCGTCCACGGCCTCGGCGTGCAGTCGGCCGAGGGCCTGGCCGAGTGGCTGCACTCCGACGTCCGCCGCCGGCTCGAGATCGACTCCGACCAGGGCCGCCGCTACTCCTGGGGCTACCCGGCCTGTCCCGACCAGTCCGAGCACGAGAAGGTCTGGCGCCTGCTCGGCCTCGAAGAGATCGGCATGACCCTCTCCGACGGCTACGCCGTAATGCCGGAGCAGTCGACGGTGGCGATCATCGCCCACCATCCCCAGGCCGTCTACTTCGGCATGAAGTCCGGCTTCATCCCCGAGGGCAAGGCCCCGGACGAGCTGATCGCCGGGACCGACCGCGGCGGCGAGCTGCCGCCTGAGGTCGATCCCGACGAGGACGCCGGCGAACCGGCCGCGGAGCCCGAGCTCAGCCGCTGAGGACGGGCGCCCGCCGCGCCTTCAGTAGACGCGGGCGGGATGCAGGGCCGGCCGCTGCCAGTTGTGGCTCTCGTAGGCTTCCCGGAAGCCCGCCCCGTGGAGGAGCCGACAGACTGCGAAGAGGCTGTCGGCATCGCATTCGCCGAGCTCGACGAAGACGGAGCGGCACCCCGCCGCGGCCGCGTCGAGCAGTCGCCTGCGCAGCAGCGCCGTGTAGCACCCGTGGCCGCGGGCATGCTCCAACGTCGTCCCCAGTCCGAGTTGGGCGATGCCGCCGCACAGCATCATCGATGCGGTCGCGACAACTCCCTCCTCGGCGTCGAGTGCCGCCGTGTAGCAGCGCCAGTGCTCTTTCTGGGGAAGCGAGAAGAACAGCGTCCCGGCCGTCACCGGCAGGTCCAAGCCTTCGGCGGCGATCGCGCTCAGCCCTTCGCCGTCCTCTTCGTACTCGCCGACCTCGTAGATCGTGATCGCCGGGTCTACCGGCAGCTGCGGAGCGCTGGTGTCGCGAACGAGCTTGATCCAGCCGCCACCGCGCTCGTAGCCGCGTCGCCCCAGCCATGCCTTCGCCTCGGCCGCGCCGGGCCGCGACTCGGCGACCGGCACCCGATAGTCGACTTCACGGGCGCGCATCCATTCCACGGCTTCCGCCAGATGGCCACCCTCGACCGCTCCCGGCTCAGCCGCCCCCTGGATCTGGTTGAGGCTGTGCGCTTCCGGCAAGTCCCCGAACGCGGTCGCCTGCACCGGCCCGAAGCCACCCACCTCGATCCCCGATTCGGTCACCGCTTCCGGCACCACCGACTCCCACATATCGCGCCGAAACCGCTGGGCGATCCGCTCCAATACCCCCGAGTCAAAGTCCATCTGCCACCCCCAAAATCGAGTCAAGAAGACCCCCGCCCCCTTGTCTCTCGACTCTATGCGTACGACGCGTTATTCGTCAAGAAACCCAGACTTTGATCCGCGATTTCTTGCGCGGCCCTTCGCTACCTCGACCCGTCCTCTCAGGGCCGCTAGCGGCCGCAGACTTTGAAGCCGTAATCCCTGCTCAGTTTCAGCGACTTCGCGAAGATGTTGGTGCTGCTCTGGGTCACAGCCGTCATGTCTTTATGCGCGACCGCGACTCCGTCTTCCGTGGCGATAAGGATCGCCTCGACCCGCTCCTCGTCCCCGGAAGGGGGATCCAGCTCTCGAAGCGCAGTGACCCGCTGTTCGACCAGCGGGATGTAGATCTGTTCGCTGATTTCGACGCCCTGGTCGGAAGAGGGGAAGTTCTCGATCTCGTTGGCCTTGGCGAACTGTTTGTAGTCCTGCACGTACTGCTTATTCAAGTTCTCGCAGATTGCGTCCGCCTGCTTGACGAACACAGGCTTGGAGACGGCGCTCTCGCTATCGCCATCGCTGCCGTCCGAGCTGTCCCCACAGCTGGCGATGAGCAGCGCCAGCGCCATGACCCCCATCAAGACAACAACGATCCGTCTAGACACCCCGACCCCCCGACTGTGGCTTTGCTTTCCCCTGCGATTCATCAGCTGCCTTTATCTATCGCATGGGCTCAGCAATGGTCAAGAAATACCCAACCATATCCGCGCAGATCTGCGCGGATATGGTTGGTGAGTCAGCCGAGGCCTAGCGCTTCTTCCCGCCGCGCTTGGACTTCTTCTTGCCGCAGTCGTTCTTGACGATCGGCCGGAAGTCCCGCCGCTTTCCGTTCTGGGCACTGAGGCGGACGGTCGCCTTCTGCTTCTTCCGGCAGATGTTTTCCGAGTTGACGACCAGGCTCTTCTTGCCCCCGAACAGCCGCAACGTGAACTTCGTGACCGGCGCATCCGGCACCAGGTCGAACGTGTTGCGGATCCCCCGGTTCTTGGAGTCCGTCCGGCCCGCCAACTCGACCCTGATCGGCTGATAGGCAGGCCCCTGAAGGTCGGCCACCAGGTCAGGCAGTTCGTTGTCTGAGGACCTCAGGTAGACAGGCCCCGAGATCGGGTAACCCAAGAGCGGCGAGGTCGCTTCCGCGTGCCCGTAGATCGAGCCTTTGGGGCAGGCATTCGCGGCAAACTGGACTCGGGTGCAGACGGTGATGATGTGCTCCTGAGCGAGGAACGTCGAACGCGGAAGCGTCACCGCCGCTCGTGAGATGTTCGCGTCTCCCGGTCGGGCAGTTACCGTCGCCACCATCCGCTGATACGCGGCCCGCCTCGTTTTGCCGTGGAACTGGAGCTTGACATCCGGCTTGAAGCCGAGCGCGGAGCAGTCGCCCACCTGGAAATGCTCGTTCAGGGCGGCGGCGGCACCGCTTGCTCCCGTCGCCTGGCCGACGATGCCCATCGGTTCGCAGCTGGTCGGATTGCGCACGAAACCGGGGTCGAGGTCGACTCGGATCTCGCGGACCATCAGGGGTATTCCCTTAAGGATCGTCGGGATCGAATCGCTCTCGGCGGTCACCTGCGCGGTCTTCGGATTGATCCGCAGCGCGGTTCGCACCACCTGGACACCGAGGTCGAACGGACCGGCCACCGCGGGCACGACGAACGCCAGGCTCGCGGGGGCTCCCTTATACGGCCCCGTCAGATAGACCTTTCCGGTCTTGACGAACAGCGGGGTCGGGCCGACCCCGGCGCCGATCGTCGTGGTGCCGACCCGGCTCGAGGCAGGACAGGACGGGCCGGCGATCTCCTGCTTTCCGGTGCGACCGGGCGCCTCGGCAGCGGCGATGGCCGCGTCGGAGCAGATCGCCACACCCCTGAGGGTGGCAGCGAGACCCGCCGGCGTCGTCATCGTCAGCTTGTCGAACTCCTGATCTCCGTCAGCCCGCGTAATCCGCAGGGTGAACGGGGAATCTCCACCGGCCGTCGGGTTGCCGACCCCGGCGTCAAAGCCAGGGTTGAACGGACGCGCACCCTTGACCCGAGGGCAGGCACTCCGACCCACCGGCGGGGTATCGATGGTGACCGTGTCAAGGGAGACCGCGGTCTCGTCCGGACGGGGATTGTCCGGGTCGACGGCCGACCACGGCGTCAACTCCGAGCGGGTTCCGTAGTCCCCACATAGGTCGGGATTCGCGAGCGCGGCACGAGGGCCCCCGAAGAAGTCGATCTCGACTTCTTCGATGGGCACCTGCGGGTTATTCGCGAAGGTGGTCGTGATTCGGCCTTCCTCGGTTTCACTCGGCTCCACCTTGCCGGCCAAGGTCACGTGCACCCCGACCTCCGGATCGTCGATGGCGAGGTAGATCGCGAACCGCGTTTTCAACGGGTTGGCATCTTGCTCTGCCAGAAACACCGAGCCTTCGAGCAGTTTGTCGAGGATCGGCGTACGCACCACGGCAGTACCGATCTTTGAGCTGTCGGGACATTGCGCCGCACCCTGGAAGCGAATCGGATTGGGGGCGGGAAAGCCGGTTCCGATCAGGCCCGCCTCGGCCTCGGTGCAGGCGCCGAGGCCGGAAGCGGCGGCCGGATTCAACGCAATTCCCCTCGGCAGCTTCACCACCGTGTTCTTCAGATGCGAGGTGGCCCGGCCGGTCGGATCGAGCAGCCCCTCCTGGGGAATATGCAGGCGGGCCTCATACCCGGTGGGCGCAGCCGCCTGGCTGTTACCGGGCTGAAGGGTCAGCGATGGGCGAGTGGGATTCGGCCCGTTGCCGGTCCATGCCTCAGTGAGCGCCTCGCAATCCGTTCCGGCGGGAGACGCTGCCTCGGCGCTCTTCCAGTTCGGGTCAGTCAGATCAGGAAGGCCTTCGCCTTCCTGTCGGCCAGGATTCTGGAAGGAATCCAAATGCGCCCGCGTCACGGGAACCGGCCCGGCACAACGGGTCTGGTTCGTCAGCAAGGGAACTTCGTTGGCTCCCGGTTCCTCGGGGCTGCGGCAGCCGAAGAATTCGTTCGGTCCCGGACTTTTGACCCCATGACTACACAGAGTCGCGAAATCCACCCCGATTGCCGGCGGGGCCTGAGGGGGTAGGGGCGATACAGCGGTGACACCGTAGTCGCCGTTGGACCGGAGCTTCGCTCGGAGAACCACCGTCAAGGGCGACAATGGAACCGGGCGGAAGGCAAACGCAGCTGGATACCCCCGCTCGGGGATCACTCGATAGATAACGGTCGAGGTCGAGATTGAGCCGGTGAACACCACCCTGATTCCTCCGACCCCCGCACTTGCCGGACAACTCGACAGGCTCACCTGAGCCACACTGCAGATGCCGGGCACGGCCTCCGGGTTACCGACAAACCCAGCGGGCAGCTCGATGTATGCATCTCTGAGGTTCTCCACTGGGACCGCGTGGCCTTCCTCAAACGAGCCCTGACCAAGCGCCGACACCTTGGTCGGTATGCCGAAGGTCGTAGTTGCGCTGTACGGATGCCCTCCGGCCACCGTATAGTCGTCTCCTACGTTGTCTTCTGCCTTGGCGCTGAAATCAAGCACTTCAAACAACCGTTCAGGACCGAGGGTGACGCTGACCTGCGTGATGGCTTCATTCGCCGCGCCGCCGCCAACCGCACCGAAGGACGCAGTGAACATAGATGCCGCACCGGGGAAGATCCATGCCTGCACCCGTAGCTGGGGAAACTCCTCTCCTTCAAGGACTTCCGCGCTGCTGGTACAGATCTCAGCGACGAGGTCGCAGCTCCATCCCGACCCCGTGGCGTAAGCGAGCTGCAGGCCCGAGGGCAAAGAGATCGACACCGTCGTCGGCTCTGAGCCACTCGTCGGCGTGGTGCCGGTGTTTTTGAGATCGATCAGGTAGCCGACGATCTCGTCGCCTCGATTGACGACTTCGGGAGTTTGTTTGGCTTCGTCAAAGCTCAACACCGGCGCCGCCGTGGCACTGGCGCAGAACAGAAGGCCAAGGGCAAGGCTGGCCAGGCTTGCTTTCAGAATGCGCGTCATCGGTTGCCTCCACGATCGTTGCTGGTTCGCTTCCCCTTAGCATTGCCCTTTTGCGGTTTGCTTTTCCGCACACATTTCCCACGCTTCTTTACCTGCCCCTCTTTGCATGCCTGAGGCCTGCTCACGCATCTGCCATTCCGTCGCACCTGATTCTTCCTACATGGCTTCACAGACGACGGATTGCCGGGCTTTACAAGAATGCTCGGCGGGGGTGGCGGGGGTGGCGGCTCACCGGGCTGCGCCCCTCGGCACGCCTCATCATCGTGGCAGACCGATGCTTCTGACTCAGCGGGGAACCCGCCGCCGACGCGCGCCGTATACAGATCGACCTGGTTGTTGCCGTCTGCGGCAACCAAGGCCGCCCGAGTGACGAAGTACACACTGCGTCCGTCAGGAGACACACCAGTTGCCTCCCCCTGATCCAGCACACCCAGCGCTTCAGTCCCCCCGCTGACAAGCTCGACGCCAGTGCCCTCACTCCAGACGTAAGCGTCCGTAGCGACATTTCCATCTGCCCCAAGCAGCGGCTCAGCCGTCGTGAACGCGACCTCTTTCACGTCCGCGCTAGCCACACTTGCCTGTTGTACTTCGTCGGCCGTGCTGCGCTCCCGCGCCATCTGTCTGATGTTGACATCGAACGCACCATTTCCAACACAGGAGAGGCAGACCAATCCTCCCGTCTGATCGTCGTAGCGATACAGGTCTTTCGATTCGTCCTCATCCTCATCGACCAGAGTCGCCGTCGACAGGAACAGCAGGAACCGACCGCTGGCTTCGCTGCCTTGATTAGGCAGTGCAAAAGAACGACCGCCAAGCCATGCCGCGGAATCGGCTGGGCTCAAGGTGTCGATGAACGCGACCCTACCTTGGGGATGATCGGCGCTGCGCTCATATACGTAGAGGTTGGGCTGCCCCACAACGGGCGTATCTCCCTGTCCGTTGGGAGTCGTCGTCAGCACGCCGTCCGCGACGAAGTAGGCCCTCGAGCCGTCGTGAGCAACATCGAGAACACCGCCCACCATTGCTTCGCTACCGGGCGGCGACGAAAACGATGCCTGAGCCAACTCCGGCTCGCCCGCAAACGGAGTGGCATCGTAAATATAAAGATCGTTCGTATCATTCCCGTCTGAGTTGACCAAGCGTCGGGGGGTCGTGAAGAAGACGACATCACCGTCGGCGGAAGCGCCTCTGAAGTTGTCATCACCGTTCGGACCTCCTGGGCAGGCCGGAACTGGGCTGCATTGCGCCGCTGAGATCCTTACGGTCGATTCCCCGTCAACGCGCTTGAACAGTCGCTTGCCGGCGCTTTCATCGCAGATGCCTGATGCTGCTTCTTCCGTATCGAGCGCGCTGAAATAGATCGCAGAGCCATCATCCGATACCGCTCTCAACGCCAAGGCCACAACGGCGGGTTCAAGGTTGGCTCCCAAGCCCGCGCCGCAGGATCCACCGATGATCGCGCCCGGCACTCCCGGGCTCGGATCCGTCGCCCGATTCACGAGTCGCATCTCCCCCCCCGCATTCTCGTACAGATTCGAGCGATACGCCAATCCGAGCAGGGGCTCATCTGGAAATAGCTTCACACTTGAGCTGCTTGGCCCCAGGAAGCGGAACACGAAGCTCGAGAGGTCACTCGCCCCACCTCCGATCGGGTAGAACTGACCGAGCGTATCTTCACCCGAATGCGCCAAGGGCGTAATGGCCGGAGGCACTGCCGTGCGAGTCCCGTCGAGATGGACCAAAGCCCAATCTACTTCACCCCGCAAGCGTTGGCCGAAGGTGGCTTCGGGCCAAAGAGTCTCTTCCAGATCTGCGGAAGCCATGAATTCTTCAGCCTTGAATGAGCCCTGTGGACGATCTGGATCGGGCACCATCGGACTGACGCTCCAACCGAAGTCGGTCCGCCGACTGATGTAAGGCGTGCTGGGACCGGGGACGCTTTCGGGCTGGCCAAAGGCTTGTGCAGTAAAAAGGGCCCGGTTGCCGGACTCGGCGATCGAGCCAACTCGCGCATTAATGCCAATCCCCCAACTGTCCCCTACCGAAATCAGCTCATAGAATCGATCCCCGCTGACAGGCGCGGCGATCGTGCGAGTGGCAGCAACCTCAGCACCCATCGCGTTGGTCGCCACCAGCCGATAGCGATAGGACTTCGTCGGGTCGACATCGAAAAGCACGCGCTGGACTGCCACTACTGCCAAGCCCTGACCGGCCTGAGCGGTTTCAGTACGCGTTGCATTCTCAAAGCCATTGCCGCCCGCGGAAATGGCCGCGTTATAGGCATCCTCCTCAACATATTCGAAGAAATAGTTGGTCTCCTCGTTCCGGGCGTTGACCGTTCCCTTTACCAGCAGCGTCGGTCGCGGAGCATCGCCGCGGGGAGCGTTGCTCCAACTGGCGCCACCGGTGCTCAGAACGGGTCGGCTACGGGGAGTCTTGACATCGGGTCCGTCCACCGTCGTCGATGCCCCATTGAACTCGGTCCTTGCTGTTACCCGTACTAGGTATTCCTCGTTCGGATCTAGGTTGCCGATCGTCTGCTCCACCTCACAGCTGGCCGCCGGGGGAGTGGGACAGTTGGGCGAGGCTCCACCACCCGAGCCATTGCCCAGATCAATGAATGCAGAGGAGAGGACCCAATCAAGCCCGTTCTTCGAATATTCAAAGCGGTAGAAGGTGCTGAATCCCGCTGCAGTGGGTGAGGGGCCGATGGTCGCGTGTAACGTTGCAGATTCGCTAGTTATGTCGCTCGCCGGACTCACCGTCACCTGCGGGGGTGGCACCTCGTCGAGCTGATAAACCCGAGGCGCGATCGTGGTAGAGCTCAAATAGAGAGGCTGGCCCCCTGCTCCGATATCGACGCCGATCAGCGGCGTTGCGCCACTACCCGGATTCAGGCCTGCATTCGCCATGTGGATATCGACAACGCTGCCCGAGGAATCCAGCTCCAGCACCCTGCTCTCATTCCCTTCCGCCGGCGGGCTGCCTTCTCCAGCCACCACACCCTTTAAGACAAACACATGGTCATCGTCTGGGTCGACGGCGATCGCGGTAGGGCTGTTCTCGTTCCTAGTTCCGGATAGAGATCCAGCCGCAAAAATGGATGGCTGCAAAACAGAAGGGCCCGGCTGGGGTGAAAATCTCTGTACACGCCAATTCGCGGCGCCGGCGTTGTTCGGAGGCTCAACCGCGAATATCGTCCCGGTAGAATCGGCTGCCACGCGCTGCGGGTTTCGCGTCCCGAACTGGCCAACCCCACTCCCCGGAACGCCTGCCTTGCAGTTTGCTGCCGCCACACAAACCTCGAATTCCGGACCTGCCGCAGGCGCTTCCACGTCGAAGCCAAATGCCCGCACGAAGGTGCCGGTCGCGGTGAATTCCTGAACGCGAAGGTTGCCCGGATCCGCAATTATCACGTTGGCTGCATTCTCCGGACCCGCTGGCACGATCGCCGGATGACCGTTGAATCCGGTGTTACCGGTGGTTCCTCCGAACTCCCCGCCAAGAGAACCCGCAATCCCGGTCTGACACAGGTCCAGCGCATTGCAGATCTCGGCTCCGGTGCCGCTGCCGTGAGGTCCGACCGAGACGACGTCGCGCCCCCATGCCCGCACCCAGGTTCCGTTCGCCGTGAACTGGTCTACTCGCCTGAATCCCTGGTTGGTCACGTAGACGTCGCCAGTCGACTGGTTGATCGCCACTCCGCGCGGACCACTCAGCCCACCACCGATCGCCACAGCTCCCCCTTTCTTACAATCGCCTGGGGCGTTCGGCGCGGGTGCAGTTACATCGCAGATCTCGAACCCGGTGGCGCCGGGGTTGGTCGTCGCCACCGAAGCGCCGGTTGGGCTACCACCCGTGAGTGGCGTCGTGCCCGATGAGACCGACATCTGTGCCACGTCAGTCCCCGCCAGCGTGCCGCCGCTGAAGGTGACGAGGTAAGGCGTCGCCCCCCCTGAATTGCCAGGGCCGCCCGAGACCACAACCGATCCCCCGACCCCAGCAATAGCGCCAAGGCCGTTCAGCGCGCTCTGCACTTCGGCGGCGCCGGCGTCGAAGGGCAGGTCGGCGGTGGAATCGGGGCCGAAGGTCAAGGTGAACTGACCCGCAGCCGCGTTGACTCTGACCGCCTGAACCTCATTCGATGCATTGGGTTTGCCGCCGGCTATGACATCGGCGCCAAAGGCCCGAATGAAATTTCCATCCCCGGTGAACTGCTGGACCCGGTTGTTGCCCGAGTCCGCAACGTAGACGTCACCGCTGGCATCGTTCACCGCCACATTGGCCGGCGCGGCCGAGAGCCGCCCACCGGCTTCGCTGGCACCGTCTTCTCCCGGGAAGTAGTCGTTGACACCGAGGGAAGCCTGCGCCCCAGACGCAAGGGCAAGAACAAGAATGGAGGCCATGGCAAGGGGCAGCCCCAGCTTCCAGACGGACGACGTTTTCGGATGGCGTATCACGTTGCTGATCTCTCCTTGCTTAGAGGCGAGGCAACTCTGCTGAGCACCACCAAAGTCCCCGCCATATCTATCCCCGGCTTCCGGCCCCACCGGAATCGGGGGGTAGCATATGGGTACGAGCTAGTACTTGTCAAGGGTGGGACTCGATAGGCCCAACTACATCGTCCCGAGCAGGGGAGGGCCGTCCCACAGGACGGCCCTCCCCGACATTGCTCGGTCATAGAACCTGGTTATGGTGTAACTGCCGGACCTACCCAGGTGAGATTAGTGCTGCTGGTGAGGTTGACCGGGATCGGCTGTCCGGTTTTCGGATCGACGATATGCACGCCGTTCGCCTCGACTGTAAGGGGATCAACGGCCCCGATGGCAGTCGCGGTATTACCTGCACCGCCCACCACGACCAATGTCGCCGAACCTGTAACCGACACTGTCGACGGCACTCCGGCAGGTGCGCATCCGGCACCCGCATAGT
>Ga0190264_10000146_pt1 | contig 11253 bp, 10 predicted proteins | sample Popmic112T_FD_136651 | JGI IMG/M metagenome (GOLD analysis project Ga0190264, IMG submission 136651) | Populus adjacent soil microbial communities from riparian zone of Indian Creek, Utah, USA - 112 T | ecosystem: Environmental > Terrestrial > Soil > Riparian zone | place: USA: Utah | collected... | reverse complement strand
TCGTGGGCAAGATCGAGGCGGGCATCCCCGAGGACGACCCGCGCAACCCGGCCGTGATCGCCGACAACGTGGGCGACAACGTGGGCGACTGCGCCGGCATGGCGGCCGACCTCTTCGAGACCTACGCGGTCACCTCGGTCGCCGTGATGCTCCTCGGCGTCCTCACCTTCACCACGGATTACGCCCGCGAGGTCGCGATCTTCCCGCTGGTCATCGGCGGCGTCGCGATCATCGCCTCGATCATCGGGGCGCTCGCGGTGCGGACCAAAACCGACCGGGTCGAGGGCGCCCTCTATCAGGGCGTGATCCTCTCCGGGATCCTTTCGATCGGGGCCTTCTACCCGATCACCGACTGACTGATGAGCGAGCCGCTGCGTCTCGGCCTCGCCGACGCCGGCGCCGCCGCGATCAGCGTTTCCGACCTCTGGCTCTGCGCCGTGATCGGCATCGCGGTCACCGCGTTGCTGTTCGTGATCACCGACTACTACACCTCGACCCGCTTCCGCCCGGTGAAGACGATCGCCGCGGCATCGGAGACGGGGCACGCGACGAACATCATCCAGGGCCTCGCCCAGGGCTTCCAGGCCACCGCGGCTCCGGCCCTGGTGCTGGCGCTGGCGATCCTCGGCGCCAACGAGCTGGCGGGCATCTACGGCATCGGCATCGCCGTCATGGCCCAGCTCTCGCTCTGCGGCCTGATCGTCGCCCTCGACGCCTTCGGGCCGATCACCGACAACGCCGGTGGCATCGCCGAGATGGCGGAGCTGCCGGAGAGCGTCCGCAACGTCACCGACCCGCTCGACGCGGTCGGCAACACGACCAAGGCGGTCACCAAGGGTTACGCGATCGGCTCCGCGGCCCTGGCCGCGCTGGTGCTGTTCGCCGCCTTCAAGAGCGAGCTCGCCGACGAGGCGCCCGCCGGGTTCGATCTCAACGGGCTCTTCAACCTCAGCAGCCCTGATGTGCTGATCGGGCTGATCATCGGCGGCATGATGGTCTATCTGTTCTCGGCTCTGGCGATCGAGGCTGTCGGCCGTGCCGGCGGCCAGGTCGTCGAGCAGGTGCGGAAACAGTTCAAAGAGCACCCGGGGATCATGGACGGGACCGAAAAACCGGAGTACGGCGAAACGGTCAGCATCGTCACCCTGGCGGCGCAGAAGGAGATGATCATTCCTTCGCTGATTCCGATCGTGATCCCGGTCATCGTCGGCCTGCTCAGCGTCGACGCGCTCGGCGGTCTGTTGATCGGCGTCATCGTCGTCGGTCTCTTCGCCGCGATCTCGATGACCGCCGGCGGTGGTGCCTGGGACAACGCCAAGAAGTTGATCGAGGACGGCGCCCACGGCGGCAAGGGCTCCGAGGCCCATGCTGCTTCGGTCACCGGCGACACGGTCGGCGATCCCTACAAGGACACGGCCGGTCCGGCGATCAACCCGATGATCAAGGTGGCGAACATTGTTGCCATCCTGATCATTCCGATCGTTCACTTTTAAGACGTTTGCGGGTGGGAGGGGCGGTGTGCCCCTCCTGCTTGCTGACTTTTTCGCCTGGAGAGTCGGCGGCTGTCCGCCGGCGCTGTCGGGGCGAAAAAGGGAGCGCCGCTGCGCTGGAGGGGCACACCGCCCCTCCTGACGGGAGCGTCGGTGGACGAGCGGGATGACAGCACCGGCTCGTTCGCTGGTAGCTAGCCGCCGTAGAAGAAGTGGCGGATGGAGCGGTCCAGCTCGGAGCTGGGGTCGTCGGCGGCCGGGCGGGATGAGTCGCGGGACTCGGTGGTCTTGGTCGGGTCGATGGGTGGCGAAACGCCGATGCGGGCCACCGACCAGGTGCCGTCCTTGGCTTTGACGGGGATCCACTGGTTGCGCTCGCGGTCGGGATGCTCGGCGGCGAGCTGGGCGCAGCGGGCTTTTGCCTCCTCCTCGTTCATCGGGGCATTCTCGCCCGAGGCCGCGGATGAGGTCAAACCGCCCGCGTGGTTGTTAGCGTTTTGCGGGTGCAAGGGTTGAGAGCAATTCGGCGGGGGGCTGCCTATCCGCTGCGGCGTTGGCCGCGGCTTTCGAAGGCTGCGGTTGCCGGCGCCCTGCTGATCTTGCTTGTCGTGGTGGGGTCGAACGCGTACATCCTGCTCGGCGCGGAGGGGGAGTCGACCGGGGCGGTGGCTGAAGTTCCGCAGGCGCAGGTGGCGATCGTGCCGGGGGCGCTGGTCAAACCGGACGGGAAGATGAGCGCGATGCTGGCGGACCGGGTGAGTCAGGCCTCGGCGCTGTGGCACGCCGGCAAGGTGGAGAAGATCCTCGTTTCGGGTGATCACCACAGCTGGGCCTACGACGAGCCGGGGACGATGCGCAAGGCGCTGGTCGCGGACGGGGTTCCGCCCCGGGACGTCTTCGAGGACCACGCCGGCTTCGATACCTGGGCGACGATGGTGCGGGCGCGGGGGATCTTCGGGGTGCGGGACGCGGTGGTTGTGACCCAGGGGTTCCACATGCCGCGGGCGCTGTTCCTCGCCGACGCGGTCGGGATCGATGCGACCGGGCTGACCGCCGACCTTCACCGGTGGGGCTACCAGGGCAAGAAGAGCTCGGTGCGCGAGGTTCTCTCACGGGTGAAGGCGATCGTGGATGTGACGTTGAACACGCCCGCGATGGCCGGTCCCTCGATCCCGATCTCCCAGGCCGACGGGCGCGAAAGCTGGGGTCCGGCGCCGCCGCCCGACACGCCCCCGGCGGGCTCGCTCGGCCGCTAGCAGTGGTTGAGGGCGTTGACGTAGAAGCGCTGGTAGGCGGGCCAGTGGGCGTCCCAGTAGCCGCCCTCGTGGCCACCGGGCCATGAGTGGGCGCTGAGGTCGGCGTCGCCGGCTTCGAGCGCGTCGACGAAGCCTTCGTTGTAGACGCGGAAGGGGTCTTCGCTGCCGTAGTCGTTCCAGATCCGGGCGCCGCCGAAGGCGTCGGGATCGCTCTGGACTGCCTCGACCACATCGTTGCGCTCGAAGTCGGCCTCGTCGTCGAAGGCGCCGGGCGCGGATTCCGAGCCGTCGAACCAGAGTGCGGCGGAGTGGCCGCCGACCGCGCAGAATCGGCCCGGGTTCTTCAGCGCGATGTCGTAGGCGCCGAAGCCGCCCATCGAGATCCCGCCGATCGCCAGTCGTCGGGGGTCGATGCCGAAACGGCGCACCACCAGCGGGATCACTTCGTCCGTCACCCACGTCCCCCAATCGCCGTCGGCGCGGTCGTGCCAGTAGCCGTGGACGCCGCCGGCCGGGAATGCGACGACAGGACTACGGCGGCCCTTCAGGCTCGGCAGGCCGCGGAAGACCGCGTCGTTGAAGGTCCCCTCGTAGCCGCCGCGGCCGTGGAGGAAGACGAGCAGCGACCGCTCGTCCTTGGGGCCGGGATTCGGCGGCACGATCACGTTGACGCCGAGATCTCTCCCGACCGCCTCGCTGTGGATCTCGATGTGGGTCAGGCCGGCGCCGTGGCGGTCGACCGGCGCGAACACGGTCGCGGCCAGGAGGAGATAGACGCCGAGGGCGAGCACGGCGGCAAGGATGCCGAGCGCGGTGCGCCTGCGGCGGCGGATCTGACTCTCGGTGGGTTTCCTCGGAGCGCTCAGGGCCCCTCACGGTAGCGCCGAGCCGGGTCGCCGGAGGTTCAGCGGCCGCATCGCCGGCCAGGGGCGACTAGGCTCGCGCCCGTGACCGACGGGCTGATCAACGTCGCCGATTTCGAGCGGGTGGCCGCGGAGAAGCTCGACCCGGGGGTCCTGGGCTATTTCGCCGGCGGCGCCGGCGACGAGCTGACTCTGCGGGACAACGTCGCGGCCTGGTCGCGCTGGCGCCTGCGGCCCCGGGTGCTGGCCGCTGTCAGTGAGGTGACGACCGCCGCCGAGGTGCTGGGCGGCCCGGTCTCGATGCCGCTGTTGGTGGCGCCGGTCGCCTACCAGCGTCTGGTCGACCCCGAGGGGGAGATTGGTATGGCGCGCGCCGCCGCCGAGGCGGGCACGGCGATGTGCCTCTCGACCCTGGCGACGACGCTGCCCAGCGAGGTTGCCGCGGCGGTGCCCTCGGGGCGGCGCTGGTTTCAGCTCTACTGCTTCAAGGACGAGGCGGTGACGCGGGCCCTGATGGAGGAAGCGATCGCGTCGGGCTTCGAGGCGATCGTCGTCACCGTCGACGCGCCACCGGGCGGCAACCGCGAGCGCGACCGCCGCACCGGCTTCAGGATTCCGGCGGAGCTGGGCGTGCCCAGCGTCGCCGCGGCGATGGGGGGCGAGCGGGCAGTGACGATCGAGGAGACCTTCGCGCTGATGGACCCGACGCTGGGCTGGTCCGATCTCGAGCAGCTGGCCTCCGAGTGCAGCCTGCCGGTGCTGGTCAAGGGTGTGCTCACCGCCGAGGACGCGGAGCTGGCGGTCGCCCACGGAGCGGCGGGGGTCGTCGTCTCCAACCACGGCGGGCGCCAGCTAGATCGCGCCCTCGCCACCGGCGACGCGCTGCCCGAGGTGGTCGACGCCGTCGATGGGCGCGCCGCCGTGCTGGTCGACGGCGGGATCCGGCGTGGGGTGGACGTCGCCATCGCCCTGGCCCTCGGAGCCGACGCGGTGCTGGTGGGCCGGCCCACCCTCTGGGGTCTCGCCGCCGGCGGGTCAGAGGGCGCCCGCAGCGTTCTGGGCCTGCTCCGCGACGAGCTTGCCCTCGCTCTCGCCCTCTGTGGTTGCACCTCGCCGGCCGAGCTGACCCGCGCCCACGTGCGGCGGGCACCGGCCGCGTCCGTATATTCGGACTGAGTGACCTGTCCCGCCCGTTCCTAGATGGCCCAGCGAATACCCAGAGACGAATCGCTGAGCCGTGTCCACGGCGTCGGCGCGCTGTTCTCGGCGGCCTACGGCAACGTCGGCTCCTCGATCTACTACGCGCTCGGCGTCACCGCCGCCTTCGCCCTCGGCCTGACCCCGGTCGCCTTCGTCATCTCCGGGCTGATCTTCGCCGCCACCGCCGCCACCTACGCCGAGGCGACGGTGATGTACCCGGAGGCCGGCGGCTCCTCCAGCTTCGCCCGCCACGCCTTCAACGAGCTGGTCAGCTTCATCGCCGCCTGGGGGCAGATGCTCAACTACACGATCACGGTCGCGATCTCGGCCTTCTTCGTCCCCCACTACCTGGCCGTCTTCTGGCCCTGGCTGGGCAGCAGCCCCGGCGACATCATCGGCGGCGCGGCGCTGATCGTCGCCCTCGCCCTGATCAACATCCGCGGCACCGAGGAGTCGGCGAAACTGAACCTGGTCCTCGCCGTCGCCGACCTCGCCACCCAGGTCGTGCTGGTCGGGATCGGGCTGGTGCTGGTCTTCAGCCCGGAGGTCCTGGTCGACAACATCCACCTCGGCGTCGCCCCGAGCTGGAGCGACTTCGCGCTCGGGATCGCGGTCGGGATGATCGCCTACACCGGGATCGAGACGATCTCCAACATGGCCGAGGAGGCCAAGGACGCGGCCCGCACGATCCCCCGCAGCGTCGGTCTCACGGTCGCCGCCGTGCTCGGCCTCTACCTGCTGATCCCGATCGTCGCGCTCTCGGCGATGCCGGTCACCCAGGACGCCGCCGGCAACTTCACCACCGCGCTCGGCAGCACCTTCGCCGACGACCCGATCCTCGGCATCGTCGAGAACCTCGGCCTCTCGCACATGCCGACCGAAATCCTCCGCTATTACGTCGGCGTGCTGGCGGCGGTGATCCTGCTGATCGCCACCAACGCCGGCCTGATCGGGGTCTCCCGCCTCACCTACTCGATGGGCCAGCACCGCCAGCTGCCGGAGGCGCTGCGCCAGGTCCACCCGAAGTACCGCACGCCTTACATCGCGATCCTGATCTTCGCGGTGATCGCGATCATCACCCTGCTGCCGGGCCAGACCGAGTTCCTGGCGACGATGTACTCGTTCGGGGCGATGCTCTCGTTCACGATCGCCCACGTCGCGCTGATCCAGTTGCGGCGCAAACAGGGTGACGTCGAGCGTTCCTGGAAGGCGCCGCTGAACATCCACGCCTTCGGCTTCGACGTACCGATGGTCGCCGTGCTCGGCGGTTTCGGCACTTTCGCGGCCTGGATCGTGGTCATGGCCCTCAACCCGCGCACGCTCTTCGTCGGCATCGGCTGGATGGTCTTCGGGATCGTCGTCTACGTCCTTTATCGCCGCAACCAGAAGCTGCCGCTGACCGAAACCGTCAAGGTCGTGACGCCGGAGCCGTTGGGGGTGGAGGAGGTCGAGTACCGCAGCGTCCTGGTCGGGGTCGAGGACGCGGGGGAGTTCTCGCCGGAGATGGTCGCGACGGCGGTCAAACTCGCCTCCAAGCGCCGCCGCGGGATCCACGTGCACTCGATGCTGACCGTCCCCACCAACCTCCCGCTCGACGCCGAGATGCCCGAACAGGAAGCCGAGGCGCAGCGCAAAATCGAGGAGGCGAAGCTGATCGGCGGCCAGCGGGTGACCGGCCACGTCGCCCGCGTCCGGCCCGGCCAGGCGGGCTACTCGATCTCCGACGAGGCGGAGCTGATCAAAGCGGCGGCGATCGTGATCGGCCTCCGCTACCGGGCCGGCGTGCCGCTCTACGACAAGACCCTGCAGACGGTCCTCGGCGAGCGTCCCTGCCGGGTCATCGTCGTCTCCGACCCGACCAGCAGCCCGGTCGCCGTCCCGACCGAAGCGATCGTCGAGGTCAGCAAATGATCTACCGCAACGCGGTGCGGGGGTTCTCCGCGGCCTTCGTCCTGATCGGGCTGGTGGTGCTGACCGTGACCCTGGTCAACGGCGGCGGCCCGGCCTCGGTCGGGTTCCTGATGGGTGTCGCCTTCATCGCGGTCGGGGCCGGACGGCTCTGGATCGCCTCGAGGATGGAGCGATGAGCGGGCCGGGCGGAGAGCCGTCGCAGCCGACGGAGCCGCCGCCCGGGCGGCGGGGGGATCCGCTGCTCAAGCGGGGCCTCGGCGTCCCGTACCTGTTTGCCGCCGCCTACTCGGCGGTCGGCTTCTCGATCTACTTCGCGCTCGGGGTCGTCGCCGACCGCGGCCTCGGGCTGACGCCGCTGATCTTTCTCGCCGCCGGACTGCTGTTCGGCCTGACCACGCTCAGCTACATCGAGGGCGGGGCGATGTTCCGCGAGCGCGGTGGCTCCTCGACCTTCGCCCGCCACGCCTTCAACGAGTTGATCGCCTTCATCGCCGGCTGGGCGATCCTGATCGACTACCTGATCGTGATCGCCCTGGCGGCGATCTCGGTGCCCCATTACCTGACCCCGATCTGGGGCGGTTTCGGCGACCCGGGCTGGGAGATCGGTGTCGCCGCGGCGGTGATCGCCGCCGCCTGCGTGCTCAACATCCTCAACGTCACCGGGCGCGAGAAAGGGCGCTCGCTGGCCCTGCTGGCGCTGGCCGACCTCGGGCTGCAGCTGGCGGTGATCGTCGTCGGCGCCCTCGTCGTCATGCACCCCGAGCGGCTGACCGAGCAGCTGCAGCTCTTCTCCGACCCCAACTTCACCGACATCGTCTACGCCGCCGTGGTGGCGATGCTGGCCTACGCCGGGATCGAGGCCGCCTCCGACCTGGCCCCGGACATCAATGTGGATCGTCGCGACCTCAAGCGGATCGCTTCGCTGGGAGCGATCGCGGTGCCGCTCGTCTACGCCGGGATGGCGGCGATCGCGCTGATGGCGGTGCCGGTGGTCGCCGGGCCGAACGGACCGGAGACGGCGCTCGGGAGCAAATTCGTCGAGGAGCCGGTGCTGGGGGTGGTCTCGGCCTTCCACCCGGACTGGGTCGCGGACTCGATGCGCTGGATGGTGGCGCTGATCGCGGCGCCGGTGCTCTTCTGGGCCGCCAACACCTCGATGCTCGGCGTCTCCCGCCACATCTACACGCTGGCGATCAACCGGCAGATCCCCAGCTGGCTGGGCAAGCTGGAGCGGCGCAAGGCGACGCCCTACGTGGCGATCGTGATCTGCGGCGTCATCGCCCTCGGCCTGGTGATTCCCACCAACGTCAAGCTGCTGGCCGGGATCTACGCCTTCGGCGCCACCCTGGCGATCACGATCGCCCACCTCTCGATCATCCGCCTCCGGGTCAAGGACCCCGAGCGCCGCCGGCCTTTCAAGATCCCGATGGGGATTCCCTGGCGCGGCGCCGAGCTGCCGCTGCCGGCGATCGCCGCCGCCGTCCTCAGCGGCCTCGCCTTCATCAGCGTCCTCTTCTACCACGACACCGCCCGCCTGGTCGGCGGCGGCTGGATGGCCTTCGGCCTGATCTTCTACGTCGTCTACCGCAAGGTCTTCGAGGGGACGACGCTGACCAAGCGGGTCTCGGTCCCCGAGCACGCCCTGACCAAGCAGGTGCCGAAGGTCGAGTTCCGCAACATCCTCGTGCCCGTCTTCGGGACCAAGCTCGACGACGACATCGTCGCCACTGCCGGCCGCCTCGCCGCGGCCGAGCAGGCGGAGTCCGGCAAGGGCGAGGAAGACGCCCGCCTCGACCTCATCTACGTGATCGAAGTGCCGTTGACGCTGCCGCTGGATGCGCCGCTGCCGCCGGAGCGCGAGGACGAGGCGCGGCGGGCGCTGGAGCGCGCCCGCGAGGTCGGCGACGAGTACGCGGACGTCGAGGTGACCGCCGAGGTGATCCGTGCCCGCAAGGTCGGCGCCGGCATCCTCGAGGCGGCGCGGCGCAGCGGTGCCGAGGCGATCGTGATCGGCGGCGAGCCGCCCTCGAAGATCCGCGGTGGCGCGATGATCGGCGGCATCGGCGCCGCCAAGCCCGCCGAGATCGGCGCCGCCACCGAGTACGTCCTCAAGAAAGCCCCCTGCCGCGTCCTGCTGACGGCTCCTCCCGAAGCGCCCTAGTCGCGCTTCCCATCTAGTATCCGGCCAATGCTGATCTTGATCGTCGGATGCGGGCGCGTCGGTTCCTCGGTTGCCCGGGCGATGTTGCGCGAGGGGCACGAAGTCTCCTGCCTCGACGAGGACCCCGAGTCGCACGCGCGGCTCGAGGTCGGCCTCGAGAAGAGCTGGGAGGACCTCGGCGGCCAGTTCACCGTCGGCGCCGGCCTTGAGACCGAGGCGCTTGAGGCCGCCGGTATCGAGCGCGCCGACGCCTTCATCGCCTCCACCGACGGCGACAACACCAACATCGTGATCGCCCAGATCGCCCAGAAACGCTACGAGGTGCCGACCGTGATCGCCCGCGTGCTCGACCCGCTGCGGGCCGAGTGGTACCAACGCCAGGGCCTGCACACGGTCTGCCCGACCAGCGTCGCGATCGACATGCTCGAGACCGCCGTGCGCAAGGGCGGCGAAGGCGGGGACCCGACCGAGGGCGCGGCGGCAGCCGCCTAGAGGGGACCGGGGAGCGGATGTACATCATCGTCGTCGGAGCGGGCAAGGTCGGGTGGAACCTGGCGCGCGAGCTGCTGGAGAAAGATCACGAGGTAACGCTGATCGAGAACAACCGGCGGCGTTATCTCACGGTCGAGCAGGAGCTCGAGCACAACGTCTCCTACGGCGACGCCTCCGAGCTCTGGGTGCTGGAGCGGGCCGGGATCCAGCGCGCCGACATGGTGATCGCGGTGACCGGCGACGACGAGGACAACATGCTGATCTGCCAGGTCGCCAAAGAGAAGTATCTGGTCGGCCAGATCATCGCCCGGGTCAACAACCCGCGCAACCGCCAGCACTTCGACCTGCTCGGGATCAAACCGTCGGTCTCGGCCACGGATCTGATCCTGCGCCTACTCGAGCACGAGGTGCCCGAGTACGGACTCGTCCACCTGCTCGACCTGCAGGAGGAGCAGCTGGAGATCATCGAGATGCTGCTCGGCAGCGACTCGGCTGTGACCGGGCGTCGCGTCGGCGACCTGCAGATGCCGGAGGGCAGCCTGCTGATCTCCGTCCTGCGCGCGGGTAAGGGCTTCGTGCCGACGGCCGACACCGTGTTGGAGGAAGGCGACGAGATTTTGGCTGTGCTGGATCCGGGTAAAGAGGAGGACTTGAAGGTGCTCTTCGGACCCGAAAGCAACGGCAACGGTGCCTGACCGCCAGGTCGATTTCCTCCTCATCGGCGGGGGCATGGCCTCCGCCCACTGCGCGGCGGAGCTGCGTAAGCGCGGTGCCGAGGGCTCGATCCTGCTCGTCGGCCGCGAGCCGGAGCCACCCTACGAACGCCCGCCGGTCTCCAAGGAGTACCTGCGCGGCGAGGCCGAGCGCGCCGATGCCTACGTCAACCCGCCCTCCTGGTACGAGGAGAACGAGGTCGAGCTGCTGAGCGGGCGCAACGTGATGTCGCTCGACCCCGAGGCGCGCTCCGTGAAGATCCAGGGCGGGGAGGAGGTCGGCTTCGACAAGGCGCTGATCGGCACCGGGGCGATGGTCAACATCCTTCGCGTCGAGGGCGCCGAGAACGAGGGCGTCCACTACCTGCGCGCCTTCGGCAACTCTGACGCGATCCGGGCCGAGGCCGAGGTGGCCGAGCACGTGGTCCTGATCGGCGGCAGCTACATCGGCACCGAGGTCGCGGCGTCGCTGACCGCGAAGGGCACGAAGTGCTCGATCATCGCGATGGAGGACGTCGTGCTCTCGCGCACCTTCGGCGCCGACGCCGGGCGCTGGTTCCAGGAGACGATCGAAGCCAAGGGCGTCGAGTTCCACGGCGGCGAGGAGCTGGAGGCTTTCGAGGGCGACGGCCGCGTCGGCGCGGTGGTGACCAAGAGCGGGCTCAGCATCGGCTGCGACATGGTCGTGGTCGGCGCCGGGGTGCGGGCCGACGCGATGCTGGCGCAGCGGGCGGGGCTCGAGGTCGACGACGGCATCATCTGCGACTCGAAGCTGCAGACCTCGGTCGAGGGCATCTACGCCGCCGGCGACTGCTGCTCCTATGACAGCGTCGTCCACGGTCGCCGCCTGCGGGTCGAGCACTGGGACGTGGCGATGCAGCAGGGCATCCACGCCGCGGGCAACATGCTCGGCGACGACCGCGACTACGAGGTCGTCCCCTACTTCTTCAGCGACCTCGCCGAGTGGACCGGCCTCGAGTACGTCGGCCCGGCTCAGGACTGGGACGAGGAGGTCTGGCGCGGCGATCGCGACCAGGGCGAGTTCTCGGTCTGGTACCTGAAGGGGGGGAGGGTCGCCGGCGCGCTCAGCGTCGGTCGTTCCGAAGACCTCGCCGAGGCGCGGCGGCTGCTCGCCGACCGCGTCGACGTCTCCGGCTCCAGGGACCT
>Ga0190264_10000145_pt1 | contig 11266 bp, 10 predicted proteins | sample Popmic112T_FD_136651 | JGI IMG/M metagenome (GOLD analysis project Ga0190264, IMG submission 136651) | Populus adjacent soil microbial communities from riparian zone of Indian Creek, Utah, USA - 112 T | ecosystem: Environmental > Terrestrial > Soil > Riparian zone | place: USA: Utah | collected... | reverse complement strand
TCGGCGCGGGTGAGGAACGGCTCGAGCACGTCCATCGGCAGCGGGAAGACCACGGTGGTGTTCTGGTTGCTGCCGATTTCCAGCAGCGTCTGCAGGTAGCGCAGCTGCAGCGAGGCCGGGTTGGTGCTGATGATGTCGGCCGCGTCGGTGAGCTTCTGCGCCGCCTGGAACTCGCCCTCGGAGTTGATGATCTTGGCCCGCCGCTCGCGCTCGGCCTCGGCCTGGCGGGCGATCGCCCGCTGCATCTGTTCCGGGATCTCGACGTCCTTGATCTCGACCGCGGTCACCTTCACGCCCCAGGGCTCGGTCGACTCGTCGATGATCGTCTGCAGCTCCTCGTTGAGCCGCTCGCGCTCAGAGAGCAGCTGATCGAACTCGGCCTTGCCGAGCACCGAGCGCAGCGCCGTCTGCGAGATCTGCGAGGTGGCGAGCAGATAATTTTCGACCTCGGTGATCGCTTTGCGGGGGTCGATCACGCGGAAGTAGGCGACCGCGTTGACGCCGGCGGGGACGTTGTCGCGGGTGATCACCTCCTGCGGCGGGATGTTCAGGGTCACGGTCCGCAGGTCGACCTTGACCATGCGGTCGATGAACGGGATCAGCAGGATCAGGCCGGGCCCCTTCTGGGCGATCAGGCGGCCGAGGCGGAAGATGACGCCACGCTCGTACTCGCGCAGGATCCGGACCGAGGAGCCGATCGCGATCAGCGCGAAGAAGGCGACGACGACGATGATTCCGAGTGCAACCTCCATCAGCTGCCTCCTGCTTTGGTCGAGTCCGCGGCCACCGGCTCGGCGCTGACCACCAGCGTCAATCCGTCGACCGCCTCGATCGTGACTCTATCCCCCAGCCGCACCGGGGCCGATGCATCCGCCAGCCGCGCTCCCCAGACGGTCCCCTGCGCCCAGACCTTGCCCTCGGGGTCGATCGTCGAGCGCGCCTCCCCGCTGTCGCCGATCAACTCCTCGGTCCCGGTCCGCACCGGCTGGTCGCGGTGGGCCTCGATGACCTTGCGGGTGACGACGTAGAAGCAGATGCCCGACAAGACGCCAAGCGTGATCAGGGCCGGGCCGACGATATCGGCGTTGTCGTTGTTGGAGCCGAGGGCGACGATCCCCCCGGCAACGATGCCGGCCGTGCCGACCAGGGCGAGTAGGCCACCGGTCGGCAGCAGCAGCTCGGCGAGTAGCAAGGCAAAGCCGACGAGCGCGATGACCACAAAAGTTTCCATCCCTCGATTATCCGCCCTTCAGCGCGTAGCGCCTAACGTCGGCTTCGAGCTCGGCGTCGTCGACGTAGGGGCCCTGCTTGAGATAGACGAGCTCGCCGGAGCGGTCGTAGAAGGCGGTGTCGGGAAAACCGTGGACGGCGCCGAGCGACTCGGCGATGTCTTTGTCGGGATCGCTGTAGCTCGGGTAGGGGACCGGGGTCTCGGCGAGGAAGGTCCGGGCGGCGTCTTCGTCGTCTTCGGAGTCGATGCCGATGAAGGCGACCCGCTTGCCGTAGCGGGCGGAGAGCTTCTGCAGGGCCGGGAACTCGAAGCGGCAGGGGCCGCACCAGGAGGCCCAGACATTGGCGACGATCGGGTATCCGCGCAGCGCCGCGATCCGCTTCTCGTAGGCCTCGCTGCCGCCCGGCAACAGCTCGTTGGCCTGGGCGTGGAGGGCCGCCAGGGGCGCCGGTGAGCCGGCCAGGGCGCGCTCGTAATCGGGATGCTTGCCGCCCTGGGAGCCGCTCTCGGAGGAGCCGCATCCCACCATCAGGAGGGCCGCCGGCAACAGCGCAAACAGGGCAATGCGCAATGTCAATCGCGTGGTCATCCGTTCCGTGATTACAATACGTACGTTCGGTTCGCCGGTTTGCGAGCCGCTGAGATTTCCGGGGGAAAGGGAATACGGACTCCCGGTAACCCTCGTCTACTTGCCTCCAGCCGGCTGTATGTGTTCGGCGGGGGCGGACCCAGAAGCCTTTCTATGGCCAAGACCAGCGACGTTGCCGCCAACGCGGCAGTTCCTTCAAGCGCCGATATCGAGCGTGCGGCGGCGTTCGCCCGCGAGCCCTTCCTGCTCGACGGCGAGGGGCCCGAGGCGCTGGCGCCCGGCACGGCCCGCCGCCGTGCGATGGACGCCGCGCTGAAGGAGATCGACGACGGGGCCGAGTACCCCTCGATCGAGTGGCGACGGGACTTCTCGCTGCTGTTGGGGCTGGAGCGCTTCCTCGCCGACGAACCGCCGAAGCTGCGCGACGGCGCCGAACTGAACCCGCACCAGGTCGACGCCCTCTCCGGGACCCTGGCCGAGCTGATGGCCCAGCAGCAGGTGATCACCGACGACGAGCGTCGCGACCTCGCCGCCGCCGCGGCCGAAGCGGAGATCGACGAGGAGGCCGAGGCCGACGCGGACGCGGCGGAACTCGCGATCGCCGAGCCCGACGCCGACAGCGAGCTCGACGAGGACGAGGAACTCGAGGAGGAGGACGAGGAGCTCGCGATCGACGAGGAGCCCCAGGACTGGGAGGAAGCGCCTGCGGACGAGGACGAGGAGGTGGTCGAGGAGGCCCCCGACGACCCCGGCGCCGCCCGCCGCTTCTGGTTCGAGCACGCGACCGGCGCCGGCAAGACCGTCGCCGCGGTCGGCTTCATCGAGGCGACCAAGACCGGCGGCGTCCTCATTCTCACCCACCGCCGCAACCTCGTCGACCAGTTCATCGGCGAGATCTCCGACCGTGGCTACAAAGAGCGACTGCGGCCGCCGCTGCTCGACGGCCGCGACGACCCCGACGGCGCGATCACGGTCGAGACCTACCAGTGGTTCGTCCGTAACCACAAGAAAGTCTCCGACGCCTACGCGATCGTCATCTGCGACGAGGCGCACACCGCGCTAGGCGAGAAAACCAGCGCCTGCATCCGCGCCTGGGACGGCCCCGTCTTCATCGGCATGACCGCGACCGGGGCGCTGATCGCCCGCCACGTCGCCGACCTCTTCCCGACCCAGACCTCGCGCTTCGACCTCGCCCAGGCGGCCCGCCGCGGGGTCATCTCACCGCTGCGCTGCCTGCGCATCCCGCCCGGGCCGGGGGTGCGGACGATCGCCAAGGTGCCGCTGCGCAAAGGCGAGGTCGACCAGGACTTCGACCAGGAGGAGCTGGCGGCGCTGCTCGACCAGGAGCCCTTCAACGTCGCCATCGCCGACCTCTACCGCTCCCGCTTCCGCAAAGTTCCCGGCGTCCTCTATACGGCCGGCGTCCAGCACGCCAAAAACGTCGCCAAAGCCTTTCGCAACGCCGGGATCAACGCCCAGGCGGTCTCCGGCGAGACGCCGAAGCGCGAGCTGGCCGAAATTCTCGCGGGCTTCGAGCGCGGCGAGGTCGACGTGCTCTGCAACGCGATGCTGCTGGCCGAGGGCTGGAACTCGCCGCGGGCGACGATCTGCATGCACCTGGCGCCGACCGCCTCACGGCGGATCTACCAGCAGCGGGTCGGCCGCGTCACCCGGCGGGCGCAGGGCAAGGAGGCGGGCCTGGTCATCGACTTCGTCCACCCCGCGACCACCCACAGCGAGACGATCATCACCCTGCACAGCCTGCTCGACCGCGACGTCTACCGCGGCGGCGCGATCGTGGTCGGGCCGGTGCGGCGCGGGCGCGGGCGCAAGGTCCGGGTCGAGCGCCGGATCGTGCCGGTCTCCGACGTCGAGGAGAAACGGATGGAGGTGCTGGAACGGGAGATCTGGCGGATCGCGGTCGAGAACCTCGATTACCCCGAGCAGCACGCCTGGGCGGCGCTGGCCGGGGCGCGGGTCAACACCCAGGGCTGGCGCCGGGCGCGGGCGATGCTGCAGAACGACAAGACCAAGGAGCTGCGCCGCCGCTTCCTGCTGACCTGCGTGCAGCGCAACCGCAACGCCCAGCTGCGACTGAAAGCGCTGGGCGAGATCGCCGACCTCGGCGACCCCGAGGCCTTCGACGACGCGATCGACATCGTCGGCACCTGGAGCCGCGAGGACAAACGGGCCGGGACCAAGACCCTGCTGCAGGCGCTGGTCGACAAGCGGATCGGCCGCCGCGACCAGGCTCAGGCCTGGGTCTGGCGACTCGCCTCCTACACCCGCGAGCTGCACGAGGAGTACGCGGTGCAGCGCTGGCCGGAGACCAAGCGCCTGCTGGGGCTGCTGGTCAACTCCTCCGGGCGGGCGCACGGGCGCAACGCCCGCCGGCTCGTCCACGCCTCCCGCAAACAGGATCGCCGGCTGGCGGTGGCGGTGCTGGCGGCTTCTGTCTCGCACACGCCCGAGGGCGAGGAGGTGCTGCGGGGGGCGCGGATGCGGATGGCGCGGAAACCCTCGGCGGTTGCCCGCGAGCTGTTGCGCAACTTCCCCAAAGGCGGCAAGCGCCGCCGCAAGCGCGGCAAGCGCAGCGGCGGCCAGGGTGAGAACGGCGGCGCCCCCGAGGGCGGGGCGAACCAGGGCGGCGAGGGCGAGGCGAAACCGCGCAAGAAACGGCCGCGCAAGCGGCGCAAAGCAGGCCCCAAGGCCGAGGCCAAATCAGGAGCGGGTGAGGTGGACCTCGCCGGCGCCAACGGCGATGCGGTCGCCGGTGGGAGTGACGACAAGCAGGTAGCCCCGGTCGTCGATTCCGTCGGCGACGCCTGAGCCGCCGTCCCAGGCGATCTCGCGGCCATTCAGCGCGTCGCGTTCACGCCAGGAGCCGAGGACCGTGTCCGGGTCCGCTTCGACCCAGCGCTCTAGGTGACGGTTCAAGACTGCGGCTGCGGTTAGCGGGGTCGTGGGGGGGTCCGGCGGAGCAACAGCGGGGAGGCTCCGGCGGACCCCCCCACGACCCCGCTCGCCGGAGCTGAATATCGAGACCGCTTTGTCCTGGAGGTCGGGGGGGAACTCATCCCGGGAGATGGTTAGGTTCAGGCCTACTCCAGCGACTGCCCAGCCATCCTGGGGACGCGCCTCCACCAGTATTCCGGCCAGCTTTCGTTGCTTGACCAGGACGTCGTTGGGCCACTTGACGCCGCACTCGAGTCCTGGGCGGAGCTCCTCGGCGGCGTCGCAGACCGCGAGCGGGGCGGCCAGCGGCAGCAGGAGGTGGCGCGCGACCAGGGGGCGGACGATGGCCGAGTAGAGGAGGGCTTTGCCCGGGGGGGCGGTCCAGACGCGGCCCTGGCGGCCACGCCCGGCGGTCTGCTCGTCGGCGGTGACGACGGTGCCGTGCTCGGCGCCTTCCGCCGCCAGCTCGCGCGCACGCGTGTTGGTCGAGTCGATCGAGTCGAAATGGTGGTGCGGCTCGCCGAAGCTCATCGCCGGTGGTTGCGGCAGTCTTTTCGGTCGCATAGCGGACCAAAGGACTGCCGCAACGTCGGGGTCACCGCGCTGCGTCTTTCAGCAGGGCTTGGACGAGACCGTCGATGTCGTGGCGCTCGGCTTCGACGTCGACGCTGAGGCCCGCGGCCTTGACGGTGTCGCTGGTGACGGGGCCGATCGAGACGATGCGGGCGTTGGTGGGGAAGCGGTCGCCGAGGGCCTCGACGAGGTTGGTGACCGTCGAGGAGGAGGTGAAGGTGACGTAGTCGGCGGCCTGGGCAGCCTCGATGGCCTCGGCGTCGGGCTGCTCGCGCACGGTCTCATAGAGGGCGACGACGTCGACCTCGGCGCCGCGCTCGCGCAGGGCGTCGGGGAGGACATCGCGGGCCTCGGCGGCGCGGGCGACGAGGACGCGGGCGCCCGCGACGTCGACGTCGGCAAGTGCCTCGACCAGGGCCTCGGCGACGAAGCGCTCGGGCAGGACGTCGGCGAGGACCCCGTGCTCGGCCAGCGCCCGCGCGGTCCCGGGCCCGATCGCGGCGACGGTCGCGCCGGCCAGTGCACGCGCGTCGAGGCCGGCGGCGGCGATCGCCTCGAAGAGGAGGTGGACGCCGTTGGGACTGGTCAGGCAGACGAGCTCGTAGACGCCGATCGCGGCTGCCGCCTCGCGTACTTCCGCTGTCTCGAGGCGGGGCTCGATCCGGATCGCCGGCAGCTCGACCACCTCGGCGCCGAGGTCGCGCAGGGTCGCGCCCAGGCCACTGGCCTGGGCGCGGGCGCGGGTGACGACGATGCGGCGGCCGTGCAGGGGGCGGCGCTCCAACCAGGCGAGCTCCTCGCGGCGGGCGGCGACCGCGCCGACGAGGATCAGCGCCGGCGCCTTGATGTCTTCGCGCGCGACTGCGGCGGCAATCGTCCCAAGGGTGGCGCTGACCGTGCGCTGGCCGGGCCAGGTCCCGCGTTCGATCGCCGCCGCCGGCTCGTCGGCGTCGCGGCCGCCGGCGATCAGCGCCGCCGCGTTCTCGCTCAGCCGTTTGACGCCCATGTAGAAGACGAGGGTGCCGGGGAAGCCGGCGAGGGCATCCCAGTCGAGCGCCGACTCGGCCTTCTCCGGGTCCTCGTGTCCGGTGACGAAGGCGACCGCGGAGGCGTCGTCACGATGGGTGACCGGGATCCCGGCGTAGGCGGTGGCGGCGACACCGGCGGTGACCCCCGGCACGACCTCGAACTCGACCCCCGCCGCGCGCAGCGCTTCGCCCTCCTCACCGCCGCGCCCGAAGACGAACGGGTCGCCGCCCTTGAGGCGGACGACGCTCTTGCCGACCTGGGCCGCCTCGATCAGCCGCGCGCCGATCTCGTCCTGGGGCACCGAGGGAACGCCCGGCTGCTTGCCGACGTAGACCAGCTCGGCGTCCTCGCGAGCGCCGTCAAGCGCCCCCGGCGGGATCAGCCGGTCGTAGAAGACCGCGTCGGCGCCTGCAATCAGGTCGAGCGAGCGCGCCGTCATCAGGCCGGGGTCGCCGGGCCCCGCCCCGACCAAGTAGACGACGCCTGCGCGCACACTCACGCCCACGCACCTCCAGGTTGATGGGCCGTTTTCCCTCCATATAGGCGTATTTGCGGCCCATCAACATTCATGCCATCGCCTCGGCGCGGTCGAGGAGGTCGCGGGCGCCGGCGCCGAGCAGGCGCTCGGCGAGGAGGACGCCGGCCGCGGCAGGCTCGGAGGCGTCGGCCTCGATCCGGTCGCGCAGCCACTCGCTGCCGTCGGGCAGGCCGACGAAGGCTTCGACCTCCAGGCCCTCCCCATCGACCCGGGCGAAGACGCCGACCGGGGTCGTGCAGCTCGCGTCGAGCAGGCGCACCGCGGCGCGCTCGGCGGTCAGCTCGCGGGCGGCGTCAAGGTCGAAGATGCCGGAGACGGCCGCGGTCGCCTCCTCGTCGCCGGCGCGGACTTGGAGGACGAGCGTGCCCTGGCCCGGCGCCGGGACCATCGTCTCGACCGGGATCGCGAAGCCGATCTCGGCCTCACGGCCGAGCCGGCGCAGCCCGGCGGCGGCGAGGACGATCGCGTCGAGCTCGCCCTCGGCGAGCTTGCGCAGGCGGGTGTCGACGTTGCCGTGCAGCTCCTCCACCCGCAGGTCGGGGCGGGCGGCCAGGAGCTGGGCGCGGCGGCGCAGGCTGGCGGTGCCGACCCGGGCGCCCTCCGGCGCGTCGGCGAGCGAGGAGCCGGCGCCGATCCAGACGTCGGCCGGGTCCTCACGCGGGGGCACCGCGGCGATTTCCAACTCCACGGGCATCTCCCCCGGCAGGTCCTTGGCGGAGTGGACGCCGACCTCGGCCTCGCCCGCCAGCAGCGCCCGCTCGACCCCGCGCACGAAGCGCGACTTGTCGCCCGGCTCGCCGTCGGAGGAGGCTTCGACCAGCTCGGCCCCGCCCAGCAGCTCGGCGACCTGGCCCGCCTGCGTCAGCGCCAGCTTGCTACCCCTGGTCGCGATGCGAATCATCGGAGGGCCCGCGCCCTCAGGCGGACTTGCCCTTACGGCGCAGCTCGGTGACGTCGGCGCCAGTTTCGGCCTCCGGCTCCGTCTCGACGTCGAGGCCGTACAGCTCGCGCAGGGCGCTGATGAAGTAGTAGGACTCCCCGGAGCAAGCCGCGCGGCGGATCCGCAGGGTCGGGTCGTGCAGGAGGCGGGAGGCAATCGCCCCGGCCAGCTTCTCCACCCGCTCGCGGTCGGCGTCGGAGAGGTTCTCCCAGCGGCCCGCGTTCTCGGCCAGCACCCGCCGCACGACCTCGTCGCCGTGCTCGCGCAGGGCGCTGATCGTCGGCACCACCTCCTGCAGGCCGAGCCAGTGCTCGAAGCGGTCGAGCTCGACCTCGATGATGTGCTCCGCCTGCTTCGCCTCGGACTCGCGGCCGCTGGCGTTGCGCTCGACGATCAACTGCACGTCGTCGATGTCGTGGACGCTGACCCCGGCGACCTCGCGGCAGGCCGGCTCGATGTCGCGGGGGACGGCGATGTCGATCAGCAGCAGGGGCCGCTCGGACCGCGTCGCCATCACTTGGGCGAGGTCGTCGCGCTCGACGATGTGGTGCGGGGAGTTGGTGGCGGTGACGACGATGTCGGCCTCGGCCAACTGCTCGGGCAGCTCCTCGAAGCGGACGGCGCTGCCGTCGAAGCGCTGGGCCAGCCCGATCGCGCGGTCGTAGTGGCGGTTGGCGACGAAGACGGTGCGGACGCCGCGGGCGACCAGGGCCCTGGCGACCAGCTCGGCGGTCTCGCCGGCGCCGACCACAAGCACGCGGCGGTCGGAGAGGTCGCCGAGCGCGCGGCGCGCCAGCTCGACCGCGACCGAGGGGATCGAGACCCCCTTCTCGCTGATCCCGGTCTCCTCGCGGGCGCGGCCGCCGGCGCTGAGGGCGCCGCGGAAGAGGCGGTTGAGGATCGGCCCGGTGGCGCCCTCGACCATCGACAGCTCGTAGGCCCGTTTGACCTGGCCCTGGATCTCGGCCTCGCCGACGATCATCGAGTCGAGCCCGGCCGTGACCCGCAGCAGGTGGCGGGCGGCGTCGCCCGCGCGCAGCGAGTAGAGGTGGCCGAGCAGCTCGGTCGGGCGGATCTCGGCCTGGCGGGTCAGCATTCCCAGCGCCGTCGACTCGGCCTCGACCGGGTCGGAGACGATCAGGTAGAGCTCGGTGCGGTTGCAGGTCGAGATCGCCGCCGCCTCGTGGATCCCGGCCGCCGCGGTCAGCTCGCGCAGGGCGGAGACGGCGCGCCCCTCGGTCAGCGAGAGCCGCTCGCGCAGGTCCAGCGGCGCGGTCTTGTGGGAGACGCCGAGGGCCAGGAGCTCGCTCATCAGGCGCTCACTTCCTCCCGCTGCTCCTCCGCTTTGCGCTGCTCGGCGAAGCTCGCCAGCTCCCGCAGCTCCTTCTCGATCCGCTGCAGTTTCGCCGCCATGATCGCGACGTAGACGACGAGCAGGACCATGAAGACGATGAAGGCCCCGGCGACGTACTTGCCGGCCTCGTCGAGCGGCAGCGCCGGGGTCGCGGCGAGCAGGTCGATCATCTAGCTCACCTCCGGGGCGATCCGCGAGCCGGCGCCCGGGGCCGGTGCGTCGAGGGCGCGGCGCAGGCGCTTGACCTGGCCGGCGGCGCTCTTGGCGGTCAGCTCGAACTTGACCAGGGTCACCCAGAGCAGCCCCATCGCCACCAGGCTGCAGAGGAAGACGAACATCATCTCCCCCGGCAGACCGCCGTTGGCGGTGGCGAAGGTACGCGGGTGGACCAGGCTCTCGGCCATCCGCACGGCCATGAAGTTGAGCGGCACGAAGGCGCCGGCGGTGATCGCGAAGACGGAGGCGTAGCGGGCTTGGCGCTCAGGGTCCTCGATCGCGTAGCGGAAGGGGTAGTAGGTCGCGTACATGAGGAAGACGATCAGGAAGCTGACCAGGGTCGGCTCGTCCCAGACCCACCAGTGGCCCCAGGAGGCCTTGGCCCAGATCGCGCCGGTGATGAGGACGGCGACGCCGAAGATCACCGACATGTGGATCGAGACATAGGAGTAGGCGTCCCACTTGCGATTGCCGCTGCGCAGGTGGGCGATCGCGAAGACGCCGCCGATGACGAAGCCGATCAACGCCACGATCGCCAGCGGCACGTGCAGGTAGAAGATCTTCTGGACGAAGCCCTGGTCGGCGTCGAGCGGGGCGTAGAAGAAGACGAGGGAAAGCGACACGGCAAGCATCGCCACGGTGGCGATCGAGAGGGGTCTGAGTCCTTTGCCGTACATGCTTCGCGGGGGTGGGGCGCGGCTTGGCCGGGGTCAGTCCTCCAGGAGGAAGTCGAACACCGCATAGCCGACCAGGCCGAAGATCAGATCGTATAGGCCGAGCACCATCAGCCAGGTGCCGAAGCGCTCGTAACCGGGACCGCCCACGGCCAGCAGCGGCTCGGTGGCGCCGGTGGCGGCGATCATCAGCGGCACGATCAGGGGCAGGAGGACGAGCGGCACCAGCAGGTCGCGGGCGCGCGAGTTGACCGCCATCGAGGAGATCAGGGTGCCGGTCGCGGCCAGCCCGAGGTCGGCGAGCAGGAGGATCAGCGCCAGCGGCAGCAGGCCGCTGAGGTCCTGGAGGAAGAAGAGGGCGAAGATCGGCACCGCGATCAGCTCCAGCGCCAGCAGGTAGATGACGAGCGCCGCGGCCTTGGCGGTGAAGAGGACGCTGCGGTCGATCGGGGCGAGGCGGATCGCGTCGAAGCCGCCCTCCTCGCGCTCGGCGACGAAGAGGCGGTTGATGCCGAGCACGGCGGCGAACAGCAGCGTCGCCCAGAGCACGCCGGCGGCGAGGCTGCCGGAGAGCTGGGTGCGGTCGAGCCCGAAGCGGAAGATGACGAAGGTGGTGACCGCGAACAGCGCCATCGCCGGCAGCGACTGCAGGGTGCGCAGCTCCGAGCGCAGGTCCTTGGCGAGGATCGCCGCGAAGGCGGCGCGCGAGGAGGTCACGAGACCGCCGCCGTCTCGCCGATGCCGAGCCGCAGCACCTGGTCGGCCTCGGGCAGGAAGCGCTCGGGATCGTGGGTGACGACGACCCGGGTGTGGCCGCCGCCGGGGCCGATCAGGCCGCGGGCGAGATCGCGCCCCTCGGCGTCGAGGTTGGAGTCGGGCTCGTCGAGCAGCAGCAGCTCGGGCTCATGCAGGACGCAGCGGCAGATCGCCAGCCGCTGCCGCATCCCGGCCGAGAGCTCGGCGATGCGCTCGTCGGCACGGCGCTCCATCCCGGCGGCGGCGAGCAGCTGCTCGATCCGCGCCTCGGCCGGCGCCCCGGAGATCCCGTGCAGGCGGGCGTGGAAGCGCAGGTTCTCGCGGCCGCTGAGGTCGCGGTAGAGCAGCGGCTCGTGGCCGAGGTAGCCGATCCGCCCGCGCAGCTTCCAGGCCTCACCGGGGAGCGAACAG
>Ga0190264_10000144_pt1 | contig 11320 bp, 9 predicted proteins | sample Popmic112T_FD_136651 | JGI IMG/M metagenome (GOLD analysis project Ga0190264, IMG submission 136651) | Populus adjacent soil microbial communities from riparian zone of Indian Creek, Utah, USA - 112 T | ecosystem: Environmental > Terrestrial > Soil > Riparian zone | place: USA: Utah | collected... | reverse complement strand
TGGCCGAGGGAGCCGTCTGCTACACCGGCAACCTCTCCGACCCGAACGAGAAGCTCTACACCCTCGACTACTATCTGCGGCTGGCCGAAGAGCTGGTGGAGGCGGGGTCTCACGTTCTCTGCATCAAGGACATGGCGGGACTCGTGCGGGCCCCCGCCGCACGCGCCCTGGTGGGTGCTTTAAAGCGGGCGTTTGATCTCCCGGTGCACCTGCACACTCACGACACCAGCGGAGGGCAGCTCGCAACGTACCTGGCGGCGATCGAGGCGGGAGTGGATGCGATCGATGGCGCGGCAGCCCCGCTCTCTGGCATGACGAGCCAGCCGTCTTTGGCCGCCATCGTCGCAGCTACCGATCGCACGGATCGAGCGACCGGCCTATCGCTGGACGTCCTTGGCGACCTCGAACCTTACTGGGAAGCGGTGCGAACACTGTATGCGCCGTTCGAGTCGGGGCTGAGATCCCCGACCGGCACGATCTACCGGCACGAGATTCCCGGTGGGCAGCTCTCCAATTTGCGCCAGCAGGCGCTCTCTATGGGGCTCGCCGAGCGCTTCGAGGAGGTAGAACACCTGTACGACCGCTGCGACAAGATCCTCGGACGGCTGGTGAAGGTGACGCCCATGAGCAAGGTAGTGGGGGACCTAGCACTCTATCTCCTCTCGGCGGAGATAGACCCGGACGAGTTCGCCGAAGATCCCGGCGCTTATGACCTGCCGGACAGCGTTGTCGGGTTCCTGCGCGGCGAACTGGGCGAGCCGCCGGGCGGGTGGCCGGAGCCGCTTAGATCCAGGGCGCTCGAAGGACGCAACGGATCGCCGGACGAGGGGCGACTCTCCGAAGAGGACCGTTCGGTACTCGCCGGCAAGGATCGCCGGGCTGCGTTAAACCGGCTGCTGTTGCCTGGTCCGACCGAAGAGCAGCGAGTCGCCGAGGAGCGCTACGGCGACGTCTCGGTCGTTCCGACCCGGGCGTTCTTCTACGGACTGGTGACCGGCGAGGAGCTAGCGGTAGACCTGGAACCCGGCCTCCGGTTGTACATGCAGCTCGAGGCCATAACGGAGGCTGACGAGCGCGGCATCCGGACGTTACAGGTCACACTCAACGGTCAGCCACGTCCCATCGACGCGCAGGACCACTCGCTGGAGCCCGAGGTCCCGGTACGCGAGAGGGCAGATCGCGGCAACGACGCTCACGTCGCCGCACCGATGAGCGGCCTCGTGACGCTCACGGTCGAAGAAGGCGAGAAGATCGGCGCAGGGCAGCAGATCGGGACGATCGAGGCCATGAAGATGGAGTCGGCTATCCGGGCTCCGGTAGACGGTCTCGTCGAGCGGCTCGCGGTCCCTTCGGGGACGAACGTCGAACCGGGCGATCTCCTCATCGTGCTCGAAATCGGATGAGGCCGAAGGAGCCAGCGCGTTTCTCGACGGCTAGGTTTTTCAGAGCGTTCGCAGGGCTTCTCGCAGCCTGCTCCGGAAAAGGCCGCGGAACTCCCTCTGATTGTTCCCGATCCAGACGAGGACGGCCCGCTCGAAGCCGGAATCCACGAACGTTCATCGGCGGCCGGAAGATTTACACTTCGCGCTTCGGTAGCATCTTGCCGGCATCCGGTGAGGAAAGGAGGTCCCTCTGGCACTCTACGCCTTGAACCTGTTCGACCTGGCAGACAACGACCTGTACCATGAGTACTCGCGCCGGTCGCCCGACGCTGTGAAGAAACACGGTGGGCGGATTGTGGCGCTAGGCCGGCTGGGGGAGGCGCTGGATGTCGGCGGGCCGGGGGTAGAGCCGCGCCAGGTAATGATCCTGGTGGAGTGGCTCTCTCAGGAGGCGTTCGACGCCTTCCTCGAAGACCCGGAGAACACTGATCTGCACCCGCTGCGGGAAGACGGGACGCGTAACTATCTGTGGTGGACTTACGAACGGCTCGAGAACCTGCGCCCTCTCTTCGGGCGAGGCTCCGCAGGCGGGTTCTGATCCCGTTATAGCTTTCGCATCACTGGAGGTATGCCCCGGGCACGGGAGGTCGGAGCCAATCCTCTCCGCACACTCCTCATCGCATGGTGGCGCATACCGGAAGCTGTAGCTAACATGCCTCGGAAGGAGGGCCACCCGAACGGGGAGGGATGAGTAGGCTAAGGACCCTCGTGGATACGAAGAGCGAAGCCTTCGCAGAGAGCGCCGAACGTTTCGGTGGGCTCATGGACGAGCTGCGCGGGCGCTCGGCCGAGGCCAGGCGCGGTGGAGGGGAGAAGGCCCAGAGGCGGCACAGAGAGCGCGGCAAGCTGCCTGTGCGCGAGAGGATCGAACGCCTCCTCGACCCAGGCACAGCTTTCCTGGAGCTCTCGCCCCTTGCAGCCTTCGGCATGTACGACGGAAGGGTTCCCGCAGCGGGAATAGTCACGGGGGTCGGGCGCGTCTCGGAACGCGAGGTGATGGTCGTCGCCAACGATGCGACCGTAAAGGGCGGCACGTACTACCCGATGACCGTCAAGAAACACCTGCGGGCGCAGGAGATAGCCGAGCAGAACGACCTGCCTTGTATCTACCTCGTTGACTCAGGAGGTGCTTTCCTGCCTTTGCAGGACGAGGTCTTCCCCGACCGGGAGCACTTTGGGCGCATCTTCTACAACCAGGCGCAGATGAGCGCGAAGGGCATACCCCAGGTCGCCGCAGTCATGGGTAGCTGCACAGCCGGAGGGGCCTACGTGCCCGCGATGAGCGACGAGGTCGTCATAGTCAAGGGGACGGGTACGATCTTCCTCGGCGGTCCTCCCCTCGTCAAGGCGGCAACCGGCGAAGAAGTAACCGCGGAAGAACTCGGCGGTGCGGACGTTCACACCCGGCGCTCCGGCGTCGCCGACCACTTCGCGGAGAACGACGAACACGCCCTCGCCATAGTCCGCTCCATCATAGAAACCCTGAACCGCGAGAAGTCTGTACCCTGGATCGTCGAGGAGCCAGAGGAACCGCTCTACGCTCCCGAAGAACTCTACGGCATCGTCCCGAGCGACTACAGGCAGGGCTACGACGTCAGGGAGGTCATCGCCAGGACGGTGGACAGCAGCCGCCTGCACGAGTTCAAGCCGCTGTACGGCGAGACCCTGGTGTGTGGCTTCGCCAGGATTATGGGCCATCCCGTCGGCATCCTGGCCAACAACGGCATCCTCTTCTCCGAGAGCGCGCTCAAGGGCACACACTTTATAGAGCTGTGCTGCTCTCGGGGCATCCCTCTCGTCTTCCTGCAGAACATCACAGGCTTCATGGTCGGCAGGGAGTACGAGGCCGGCGGAATCGCCAAAGACGGGGCCAAGATGGTCATGGCGGTCGCCAACGCTCGAGTGCCGAAGTTCACCGTGATCGTCGGTGGCTCGTTCGGGGCAGGCAACTACGGGATGTGCGGCAGGGCCTACTCGCCGCGCTTCTTGTGGATGTGGCCCAACGCCCGAATCAGCGTAATGGGCGGCCAACAGGCGGCGAACGTCCTTCTCACCGTGCAGGAGGAAGGCCTGCGGCGCGAGGACAAAGAGATGACCGACGAAGAGCGCGAAGATTTCAGGGCCCCGATCCTCGAAAAGTACGAGAATGAAGGCAACCCTTACCACGCGACCGCAAGACTCTGGGATGACGGCGTCATAGACCCCGTAGATACAAGGATGGTTCTCGCCCTCGGCCTCTCCGCCGCCGCGAACGCGCCCGTGGAAGAGACGAGCTTCGGCATTTTCAGGATGTAAGGATGAGGGTCGAGTTCCTTGGGACGGGCGGTGCGGTGATCGTGCCCAGGCCGCTCTGCAGCTGCGGAATATGCGTACAGGCGAGGGAACGGGGGGTCCCGTACGCACGAAGCGGACCGAGCGTGTTCGTCCATGGACCGGACGTGCTCATCGGCACGCCCGAGGAGATAAAAGGCGGGAAGCGTCTCCTCATAGCACCGGACGAGATTAACGGTTGGGTGCCGCTAGACTGGCTAAGGGGGGCGGATCTCGCAATTTCACAGGTTAGGTGTTTTCGCGTTTCATCCTATTATGGGAGGGCGTCGCATACATGAGGAGAATCCTGTTCTCAAGGCAGAATCTACATTCGAGGAGACGCTGCAGATCGTGGATAGTCTCGACGCGCGGCGGACCATGCTTACGCACATCGAAGAGATGGACGAGCTCACGCACGACGACCTTCAGGAATTCGGACACCGCCTGCGAGTCGAAGGCCGGAACGTCGAGTTCGCGTACGATACCCTAATAGTGGATGTGTGATCCTGGGAGGGGTGAGCTGTGACCGAGTACGAACATCTGAAGAGGACAGACGATGGCGCGGCAACGAGCGTGACACTTGCGCGTCCCGACGCACATAACGCCTTGAACGCCAAGCTCGTAGATGAGTTGACGCGCTGCTTCGAGGAGATCTCCGAAGACGAACGGGTACGGGTCGTGGTGCTAGACGGCGAAGGACGCTCGTTCTGCGCCGGTGCAGATATCGGGTACATGCGGGAGACTGCCGGACTCTCCTACGAGGAGAACCTGGAGGACGCAAGAGGATTGGCCATGATGTTCTGGATCATAGACGAGTGCCCGAAACCTGTGGTGGCGAAGGTTCAGGGCGCCGCGATGGGTGGAGGGGCCGGTCTCGTCGCGGTTGCGGACGTGGTCGTGGCAGATTCGGAGGCGCGGTTCTCCTTCTCCGAGGTGCGGCTCGGCATCGCTCCGGCCACGATTGCGCCGTTCGTGGTACGTAAGATCGGAGCCTCGCACGCGAGATCTTTGTTCCTCACAGGGCAACGGTTCGGCGCCGAGCGGGCGCGGGAGATCGGTCTCGTCCACGAGGTCGTTCCGAGGGACGGGCTCGACGAAGCAGTCGAGGAGAACGTCGGAGAGCTTCTTCGAGGGGGTCCGGTCGCGCAGGCGACTCTGAAGGCGCTGCTACGCCGGCTCGAGACGACGGAGCCGATGGAGGCGCCTGGCCTCACGGCGCGTGTGATCTCGGAGCTGCGCACCGGCGAGGAGGGCCAGGAGGGACTGGCGGCCTTCCTGGAGAAACGCGAGCCGCGCTGGAGAACGGAGCGGTGAGCTTCGAGAGCGTCCTCGTCGCCAACCGCGGCGAGATTGCAGTCCGGATCATCCGCACCTGCCGTGAACTCGGGATAAAGAGCATCGCCGTCTACTCGGAGGCGGACGAGCACGCCATGCACCGCCGCCGCGCCGACGAGGCGTACCTTCTCGGCCCGGCTCCGGCCCCAGAGAGCTACCTGCACATCGGGCGGCTTGTGGAGGTGATCGAACGCTCAGGGGCCAAAGCCGTGCACCCAGGGTACGGCTTCCTATCAGAGCGCGCGGAATTCGCCAGGGCGGTCCAATCGGCCGGTGCAACCTGGGTCGGGCCTCCGCCCGAGTCGATGGACGCTGTCGGCCACAAGGTGCGGGCCAAAGAACTGGCTCGCAGGGCCGGCGTGCCGACGCTCCCTGGCTACGACGGTGAAGATGAGGACGAGAAACGGCTCGCGGAGGAGGCTGATCGCATCGGTTACCCGGTCCTGGTAAAGGCGAGCGCGGGAGGTGGTGGACGCGGCATGCGGGCCGTGACGCATCCCGAAGATTTCGTCGAGGCGGTAAGGGGGGCACGCCGGGAGGCTGAGGCGGCGTTCGGAGACGGGTCGGTGTTCCTCGAGAAGCTGGTGAAAGACCCGCGCCACGTGGAGGTGCAGGTGGTCGGGGACTCGCACGGCGCCGTTCTCCATCTCTTCGAGCGGGAGTGCTCGATCCAACGCCGCCACCAGAAGGTCATTGAAGAAGCCCCCTCCCCGGCGCTCGACCCGGACCTTCGCGAGTCGATCTGCAACGCCTCCGTCCGCTTCGCCCGCGAGGCCGGCTACCACAACGCGGGCACGGTGGAGTTCCTGCTCGACGGTGATGAGTTCTACTTCCTGGAGATGAACGCGCGTCTGCAGGTCGAACACCCTGTGACGGAGCTCGTTACAGGGCTCGACCTAGTCTACCTCCAGCTTGCCGTCGCAGCGGGAGAACCTCTCTCACTTACCCAGGACAGCGTGACCCTGCGGGGCAGCGCCATCGAGGCCCGCATCTATGCGGAGGACGAGCAGGGAATGCCCTCGGGCGGGCTCCTCGAAACCTTCTCGCTGCCGGAGGGGGCAGGAATCCGCAACGACGCGGGGTTCGAGGTCGGAGATGAGGTCCCACTAAACTACGATGCGATGCTCGCGAAGTTGCTAGTCTCCGCCCCTGACCGTCCGTCCGCAGTCCGCCGCCTCCGAAGAGCCCTTACCGACTACGAGATCCTGGGTCCCTCCTCCAACCTCCCTCTCCTCAGGCGCATTGCGGCCCACCCCGCGTTCGAAGCGGGCGAGACTACAACCCGCTTCCTCGAGGGGAACAACATCATAGAGCCTAAGCCTGAGAAGCCCGTCCCGCGCGAGGCCATGATTCTCGCCTCAGCGGCGGAACTTCACCGTATCTCGGCGTCATCAGACCCCTTTGCGGCAGGTCCTTGGCGCCTACTCGGCGCGACCACCCTTGAATACAACGAGCACCGCGTCGAGGCAGACCGCGTCGGACCCAGAAGTATCAAGATCACCGCCGAGGGCGAAGAATCCATCGTCGAGGTTCTTTACCACGGTGACGGTCACATCCGCGCCCTCATCGACGAGGAGTTTGTCGAGGCCGGGGTCCTACCGGATGCAGAAGATGTTCTCCTCGTGTTACGCGGAGCGTCCCATACACTCCGCAAGCCCGCACCTCCGGCCGTTGACGAGATAGGACCCGGCGCCGGTGCCGCCGCCAGCCTCACGGCCCCGATGCCTGGTACGGTCGTAAAGGTGCTCGTCGAAGAGGGCCAGGAGGTCAAGGAGGGACAACTACTCCTCGTCCTGGAGGCGATGAAGATGGAGCAGCCCGTCTCCGCACCCCACGCGGGAGTCGTCCACTCACTCCCTTTCGACGAGGGATCCCTCGTCCAAGGAGGCGCAGTGCTCGTCGAGGTGCGCGAGACCTAGAAACCGTGCTTCGCTAACAGGCCATAGTACGGCGTTGCGTGCTTCGGGTGCTGTCCATACCAGCCCCTAGTGTTCGGCTCTGCGAAAAACGAGGAAGGGATCTAATGGGCGTTGCCATATGATCGTTGTGCGGGATGTTGAAGATATCGTGCAAACGTTATGCTCATACCTAAGGCCGCGGACCAGGCGTTCGTGAGCCGTAACGCCCTCTGTGGCGAGCGACCTTCGCCATGGCGCTGAAGGAGCCACCGGTTAGCGTCTCTTCTTGTTCGGAAGGTTCGGGGGCGGTTCCATGAGCATAGTCTAGCGCGGCCGCCTCCGGAAGGTGTTCGATAAACCCCATTCCAGCCTTGAAATTCTTGACACAAGATTCGTTGGCGCCTAAGATTGTATACAAAGGATTCTCCGTAGGTCAAGAACGGGGGTCTAGTGGAACATGTTGTGCGGGACGGTGGCAAGGGGTCGCGGCCTGTTGGGGTTGTGGAGCGGTTGCGGGCTTTGATCCTGACGGGCGAGTATGGTCCGGATGAACGTTTGATTGAGGAGCAGCTCGCGGAGCGGCTGGGGGTGAGCAGGACGCCTGTGAGGCAAGCCCTCACCATGCTCGAGGCCGAGGGACTCGTCGAGATCGCGCCGAACCGCGGGGCCACGGTGTGTTCTTTCTCCATCGAGGACGTATGGGACATCTACGACCTGCGCGCCGTACTCGAGGGGCACGCCGCAAGGCGCGCGGCGGGACGCATTGAGAGGCGCGAGCTGGAGCGGTTGCGGGAGCTGGTCGGCGGGATGGAGGGGCTTGCCGGCCGGTTCGACGACCATGAGGAGGAGATCCGGGCTCTCGTCGCGCTCAACCAGGAGTTTCACGGGACCATCGTCGAGGCGAGCCGCAACAGGCGTCTGGAACGCCTCATCAACCGCACCGTCGAGATACCACTCATGTTCAAGGCGTTCTTCTGGTACACGCCGCACGAGCGGACAATCTCCAACCACTATCACCGCCAGATCCTGGAAGCCCTAAAGAAGGGCGACGCCGACAGGGCCGAGATCATCATGCGCGAGCACGTCTACGAGGGCCGCGACTTCGTCATAGGAGCCCTGAAGGAGGAATTGAATGACTGAGGGGGACAACGGGGCCCGTCCTCTCGAAGGCGTGCGCGTCATCGAGATGGGCAGCCTGCTCGCAGGCCCATTCTGCGGCCAGCTTCTCGCTGATTTCGGCGCCGAGGTCATAAAGCTCGAACCTCCAGGCAAGGGGGATCCCATGCGGGTCTGGGGCCGCCACCGCAAGGAGGGACGCACGCTCTGGTGGCCGATCATTGCCCGCAACAAGAAGTCCGTCACTCTCAACTTGCGTGAGGCGGAAGGGCAGGACCTCGCCCGTCAACTCATCTCCGAGGTCGATGTCGTTGTCGAGAACTTCAGGCCTGGCACGCTGGAGAAGTGGGGCCTGGGGTACGGGGACCTGAGCGGGATCAACCGCGGTCTCGTCATGGTGCGGGTTTCGGGATACGGACAGACAGGACCATACAAGGACCAGGCGGGGTTCGGATCTATTGGCGAGGCCATGGGCGGGATAAGGCACGTGACAGGGTACCCGGACCGTCCGCCGCCGCGGGTTGGGATCAGCCTCGGTGACTCGCTCGCGGCGACCTTCGGCGCCCTCGGCGCGGTGACGGCTCTCTACAACCGAGAGACGCGCGGCGGCAACGGCCAGGTGGTGGACGTGGGCATCTACGAGGCCGTCCTCGCCCTCATGGAGAGCACCATCCCCGAGTACGCGCTCACTGGGCACATCAGGAGCCGTACAGGGGCCATCCTGCCCTTCGTAGCGCCGTCGAACACCTACCCTACCAGCGACGGAGATTACATCGTGATCGGCGCCAACGCCGACACCGTCTTCGGAAGGTTTGCGAAGGCGCTTGGACATCCCGAGTGGGCCGAGGGCGAAAGGTACGCAACCCACCACGCCCGCGGCGAGAACCAGGAAGAGCTGGATGGCCTGATCTCCGACTGGACCAGACAGCGAACCGCGAAAGAGGTGCTTGAGGTCATGAGGGAGGCGAGCGTCCCCGCAGGGAAGCTGTTCACCGCCGAGGACATGGTCTCGGACGAACAGTACGCGGCCCGCCAGAATATCGTCACCGTCGAAGACCCGGAGATCGGACCGTTTCCCATGCAGAACGTCGTCCCCCGCCTCTCCGAAACACCGGGAGAGGTGCGCTGGACCGGCCCGAAGCTGGGCCAGCACAACGACGAGGTGTTCAAAGAGGTGCTCGGGATGACCGAAGTGGACCTCGACGCTCTGCGCGAGCGGGGAATCGTCTGATGCACATCGAGATAGTCGACGTAGGACCCCGAGACGGCCTACAGAATGAGGACAAGACGCTCTCCCCCGAGGTCCGTGCAGAACTCTGCGAGAAACTTGCAGCCGCCGGCGTCCCGCGTGTCGAGGCGGCCAGCTTCGTCAACCCGAAACGCGTCCCGCAGATGGCTGGCGCCGAGGAAGTAATGGCCGCCATCGAACGGTCCCCGGGTACGAGCTACGCCGGCCTCGTCCTCAACGAGAAGGGCTACGAGCGGGCCATCGAGGCAGGAGTAGACGAAGTACGCTACGCCTTCCCAGTAACCGAGACCTTCGCGAAGCGCAACCAGAACACCACAGTGCCAGACGCGACGCAACTTGCTGCGCGGCTCGCGGAGCGCTCCCGGCTCGATGGAGTGCGCGTCTCCATCACGCTCTCCGCCGCCTTCGGAGACCCTTTCGAAGGATGGGTCGAGCCCGAGCACGTACTCCGGATCGCCGGCAGCGTAGCGGCCTCGGGCCCGGACGAGATCGTATTGGCCGACACCATCGGCGTAGGAGTCCCGAAAGGGGTACGAAAGCTCGTAGAGGGCGTCGCGGCCCACGGCATCACGGTTGCATGCCACTTCCACGACACACGCAACACCGGAATAGCCAACGCCGCAGCGGCCGTCGAGAGTGGCGCCACGGTGCTCGACGCCTCCGTGGCCGGCACGGGCGGCTGTCCCTTCGCCCCGCGCGCCACAGGCAACATCGCAACAGAAGACCTGGTCTACCTCCTGCACAACATGGGCTACGACACAGGAATAGACCTCGACGCCCTCATCGACGTAGCAGGTTGGCTCGCACAGCAACTCGACAAAGAACTTCCCGGACAGGTCCACAAAGCAGGAAACTTCGTATGAGCTATCAGCCAGTCAGCACGCTACGCCCTCCGGGCTTCGCTTGTCAGCACCTCAGCAAAGGCACGCGCACACGAAGGCTGAAATGCTGACAATCGCCTGACAGGGCGCGTGCCTTTGCTGACAAGCTGAAATGCTAAGCGACCGAAGGGAGCGACGATGTACAACGTTGCGGTAGACGTCGGTGGGACTTTTACGGACGTGCTGGTCTTCGATGAGGAGACTGGTGGGCTGACCGAGGGCAAGGTGCTCTCGACTCCGGAGGATCCTTCGAAGGGCGTGGTCGAGGGGATAGAGGCGGTCTGCGAGAAGGTTGGGATCTCCTTTCCCGACCTCCACCTCTTCTTCCACGGCACGACCGTTGTGACGAACATGATCCTGACTAATACGGGCTCGCGGGTCGGCCTCCTGACGACCAGAGGACACGAGCAGATCCTGCACCTCGCCCGCGCCTGGACCCCGGGCCCGCTCTACGGTTGGATGGCCCTCCACAAGCCCGATCCTCCGGCCGACCCGACAGACACCGTGGGAATCTCTGAGCGCATAAGCTCCGGCGGCGAAGTGCTCGAAGAGCTGGACGAGAACGAGGTTGGGGAAGCGGTAAAGCGGCTGGTTGACAGGGGCGTCGAGTCGCTCGCCATAGGTTTTCTCAACTCGTACGTGAACCCTTCCCATGAGCGGCGCGCCAGAGACATCGTGCGCGAGGCGTACCCGGATCTCTCCGTGTCTATCTCGGCGGACATCGGACAGGAGTACGGCGAGTACGAGCGGACGCTGACCACGGTCGTCAACACGGCCGTGCAGCCGCGCACCATGCTGTACATGAGGAACTTCGAGAAGTCTATCGACGAGAAACGCTTTGGGGGCGCTCTCTCTATTGTCCGCTCCGATGGCGGGGCGATGAGCACCGAGGCGGTGGCGGAGAGTCCGATTAAGATCGCCCTGTCGGGACCCTCGGGCGGCGTTACTGGCTCCGCATACCTGGCACGTGAGATCGGGGTCCCCGACATCCTGACGTTCGACATGGGCGGCACCTCGACCGACGTCTCGCTCTGCCTAGACGGCGAGACGCCCATGCGGCGCGACATACAGCTGGGGTACTTCCAGTTC
>Ga0190264_10000143_pt1 | contig 11338 bp, 14 predicted proteins | sample Popmic112T_FD_136651 | JGI IMG/M metagenome (GOLD analysis project Ga0190264, IMG submission 136651) | Populus adjacent soil microbial communities from riparian zone of Indian Creek, Utah, USA - 112 T | ecosystem: Environmental > Terrestrial > Soil > Riparian zone | place: USA: Utah | collected... | reverse complement strand
GCGGCTCAGGCGATCGATGAGCTCTTCGGTGAGGCCGTCGGCGAAATATTCTTCGTCCATCGCCTGGCTGGTCAGGTCGAGGAATGGCATGACGGCCACGGATTTCGCATCCGGCGCGATGCTGTTACGCCAGGCAAGGAATCCCAGCCCCGCCAGCGCCACGAGCACGCCTAAAAGCGCGCTGCGCCGCATTTGAGTCGCGCGCGTCGCCGGCGCTGGCGGCAACGAGGGCGGCAGTATGGCCGACGCGGGCTCTTCCACCGCCGCCCGAACCGGCGCGATGAGCCGGTAGCCCAGGCGAGGGACGGTGACGATGTATGTCGGTTGCTTCGCATCGTCGCCAAGCAGGCGGCGCAGCGCGGTGACGGCCTGGTACACCGAGTCCTGCGTCACGACGACACCCGACCAGACCTGGTCGAGCAATTCCTCGATGCCGACGGTCTCGCCGGCACGGTTCGCGAGGTACATCAGCAATCGCAACGTGCGTGCTTCGAGCCGCACCGTTTGATCTCCTCGCGACATCTGCCCGAGTTGCGGGTCGATTCGCCAGGCCCCGACTTGAAGCGCGATGGTGGTGAGACGGTCCATGAGTGGCGTGGATATAACACGGCGACCCGAATCCTTCAGCGCGAATCGGAGATTTTCAGCGCGGATTCAGGACTTTTCAGCGGCTTGGACGCAGCGTCGGGCTTTTCATCCAACCGAAGGAGACCTCCATGTACCGACTCGTGTTCGCCGCGACTCTTGCGCTTCTTGGCCTGCCCGCATTCGCTACCACGTACACGCTCGAGCCCAACTACACCCAGGGCGTGTTGCGCTGGGATCATCTGGGCTTCTCTTATCCCGCCGCGCAGTTCGCGCAGGGCACGGGAACTCTCGATTTCGATGAGAGCGACCCGACCATGGCCTCGATCAAGGTGACCATTCCAATCGCATCGTTGAACACCGGTGTGCCCGACCTCGATGAACACCTGAAATCCGAAGACTTCTTTGAATTGGCGAAGTATCCGACCGCCACTTTCATCAGCACCCGGGTGGAAAAGGGCATGGGAACGAACCGCTTCAAGGTCACCGGCAACCTCACGATTCGCAAGGTCACCCGGCCGGTGATGCTGGACGTGACCTTGCTCAAGGTCGGCAAGAATGCGCGTACCGAAGTGGCGACCATCGGCTTCGACGCGAAGGGCACACTCAAGCGCTCGGAATTCGGGCTCGGGGCGTTCGTCCCGCAGGTAAGTGATGAGATCCAGCTGCTGGTCACCACGCAGGCAGCGGAGTCGAAGGCGTACGCCGCTTTCCTCGAAGCGAAGAAAGCGAAAAAGTAGCCGGCGTAAGCGGAGTTTCGCGCCGCGACGCTGCGGCGCGAAACTCCGCGCGCGCCCGCCGGTCACATGGCAGGCTCGGCACTATTCCGCGGCCAATGCCGCAAGGAGCCGCCATGAACGCATCGGGTCGCCATTTCCGGATGGTGTTGCTGGGAATAATCCTGGCCGGGGCGCTGCGTCCGGCGCTGTCCGCGGACCTGGTCGTCCACGAATGGGGCACCATCACCACCATTCACGCCGCGGACGGCACTCCGGCGGGCGGTCTCAACAGCATCGACAAAGCGGATGTATTGCCGGATTTCGTACATCGCTACGAACCCGAAACCACGCGCTACAAGCCGGAGCGCATTCTCGGCAAGCTGCCCAACATTCCGGGCCGGCCGGATATCACCATGCGGTTGGAAACGCCGGTCATCTACTTTCATCCGCCGCCGAACAAGGCGTACACAGCGCCTATCGACATCACGGTGCGGTTTCGCGGCGGCGTGATCAACGAGTTCTATCCGGATGGGGCCGCGTCGGTGGCGCTCGATCGAGAGCGCATCGCGGACAAGATGCACGAAGGCGTCATCACCACCGAATGGAACGGCGATGTGCTCAACAACTACGTGGTCGGCGGGCTGCGCTGGAAAGGGCTGCGCCTGCACGACACCGTGGTCGCGCCGCTCACCCGAAGCGAAATCTGGCTCGCGCCGCGCGAAGTGAACTCGGTCAGCGTGTTCAGCCCGGAAGCCGGGGAAGGCGAGCAGTACCTTTTCTACCGCGGCGTCGCGCATCTCGATGCGCTGCTGGCGACGAAAACCACGCGCGGTTCGGTGGAGCTTTCGACGCCGGCCAATCTCGCCTGGCTCGAATCGGCGGCCGTCGTTCCCAACGTCTGGCTCGCCGATGTACGCGCCGACGGAATCATCGCGTTCCGATCGCAGCCGGCCGTAACGCTGAAGAAGGAGAACGCGGGCAAGGGGCTGGCGAAGGTCAAACGCTTTTCCGGCGGTGACTACACCGCCGACGGTGCAGCGCAACTTCGCAGCTCATTGAAAAAGGCCCTGATCGCTCAGGGCCTTTTTGCCGACGAGGCGGAGGCGATGTTGAACACCTGGAAGGCCAGCTATTTCCAGAAGCCCGGGCTGCGAGTGTTCTACATCGTGCCGCGCGAGTGGACTGACTACTTCCTGCCGCTCGAGTTTTCCGTGCCGGCGCGTGTCACGCGCGTCATCGTCGGACGCATCGATCTCGAGTGAGAGACCGATGCGTCGTCGATCAGGCGTTCGGAGTCATCCCCAGCTTGCCCAGGATTGCGTCACCCTTGGCCTTCACTTCGCGGGCCTTGCGCACGGCCGCATCGGCCTGGCCGGAGGCGAACTGCGTGGTGGCGTCGGTCCACTCGGTCTTCATGGTTTCGAAGTCGGTTTTCACCGTTTCCCAGGTCGCCTTGTCGACGTTGGCGGGCAGCTTGCGCGACTTGCCCAGCGTATCGACGCGGCTCTGAATGGCTTCCACCATCTGCGGCACCGAAGCAGAGAGTTCGGTCCACTCCGCGGTCGCCGCGGCCATCATGGCGTCGGCATCGGCTTTCTTGGCGGCGACCGACTGCTTGAGCGAGGCAATCGTCGAGTTCAGCGACGGAACTGCCTTCACGACCACGTTGTAGTCTTTGTTGGCGAGCGCGTTCTTGAGCTTGGTGATGGATTGATCGACCTTCGCCAGCTCGTCCGCCGCATACTTTTCGGCATCCGCGCGAAATTCGGCGACTGACGACTCGGCCTGCGCCATGGCTTTTTCGGCGGGTTCTTTCTGGCTGGCGCAACCGGCAATCATCAGGGTGGTGGCGGCAAGCGCCACGAAAATCTTCGCAAAACGCATCGGGGTCTCCTCGAACGGGTGGATCACGGAATCCGCAGCTTTTGGCCGGGTTTTATCTTGTTAGGGTCCTGCAGGACGTCCTTATTGGCTTCAAAGATCTTCGGATAGAGCATCTTGTCGCCGTAATACTCCTCGGCGATCTTCGAGAGCGTGTCACCCTGCTTTACGACGTGATACTGCGCGTACGGGTTGTCAGTGGACATGCTCGCTACCTCGAAGGGGCCGCATCGGTTCGACTGCACCGCGGAGTATGTACCGTGCGCACTACACGAGCTATCAGATTGCGCCGACGAAATCCGCGCACCCGTCGCGTCGCAATCGCAACGCAGCAAGGTTGTCAGAGAGGAGGCATGCCGGAACCTTCGTCTTCATTCTGGTTCTTCATGACCCGGAAGTAGATCCGGCGTCCCGGGTTGTTCGGCGAGGTGATGTACACGACCGCGTAGCGTTCGAAGCCGATCTCCATGAATTCGTGCGGATCGGCGCTCCAGCCCGGGTAGTGGGTCCGAATCCAGCGGCTGATGTAGCGATCTACCATGAGCTCGCTGGTGGCGACGAGGCGAACGGCGCTATCGGGTGAATTGCCCGGCGCGGACGGATTCGGAATGTTGACCTGGGCGAAGGCGCCAGGCGCCAGGCCTAACAACGTGATGGCGATGAAGCATCCGATCGTTTTCATGAATCCCCCTTGACGCGGCCAATAAATCACAGCAACCGAAGCATCGTCAATTGCGGATTTCTGGCGGGCGCCGACCCGTATCCGGGGCGGCGTTTGCTAAGTAATCCCGACTTTCCTCCCGGCCTGCTTGAACAGCGCCTCCGCCTCGGGCGAGTAGCGAAACGCCGCCAGGAAGTCCGTCATCGCATAGTCGGGAACACGCTGGCGGATACGGGTTTTGTATTCGTTGGCTTCCTCGATGCGCCCGGCGAGGCCGAGCGACAACGCGGCGATGGCCATGATGTGGTGGTGGGCGTTGGGACGCGCCGCCGCCTTGATGGCCCACTCGGAGGCTTCCTCGTATTGCCCCAGCCGCGCGAGGCTGATGGCGCGCGAGCCGAGCATCGCGAACAGCAGAGGGTCAAACGGCGACAGCTGGCGGGAATGATCCGAGAACGAGATCGCGGCGTGCGGATCCCCCGACTGCGAGTGCACGAACGCGAGCGTGTAGTGCGCGGAGGCGTAGTTCGGCGAGAGGTCCACGGCGCGTTCCAGTTCGGTGACCGCCTGGTCATGCCCGCCGCGCAACCACATTGCGCGGCCCATGGCCCAGTGCGCGGCCGGATCGCGGTCGTCGACCATCAGGCTCTTGCCCGCGGCCTCGAAGGCGCGATCGATTTCGGGGGCAGGCTTCTTCCAGCCGAGGAAAGCATTCTGGAAATGCGCGAACGACAGCCCGGCATAGGCGCGCGCGAACGTGGGATCGAGCTCCACGGCCTGCGAAAAAAACTGCCGTGCCCGTTCGTTGTCCGCCTTGTTGAAGCGGTACATGTGCCACAGGCCGCGGTGATGCGCTTCCCAGGCGTCGAGCGAATTCGGCGGCTTCAGGACCGCGCGATTGCGTTCCACCATTTCGATTTCGTGCGCGATGGACGCGACGATCCGGTTGCCGATCTCGTCGAGCACGTCGAGGGCGTCGTCCACCTTCTCGTCGAACACCTCGGCCCAGACGATGCGCGCCGTGCGCGTTTCAATGAGGTCGGCGCTCACGGTGAATTTCCGGCCATTGCGCCGCACAGATCCGCTGACCACGTAATCCACGTTGAGCATGCGCCCGGCTTCTTCGGGCCCGATGGCGCGATCGCGCAGTGCGAAGGTGGTGCCCTGGGCAATCACGAACATGCTGCGGAGCTTTGCCAGCCGCGTGATGACGTCGTAGGCCAGTGCGTCGGCCGCGCCGCCGCGCTTGTCGGCTTCGGAAGAGCGGTCGACGAACGGCATGACGGCGATGGACGCGCGACGGGTGGCCGCGGAAGCGTCGGGCGCCAACCGGTGAATCTCGGTGAGGCTGGCGCTGACGAGTTGTGCGGGGCCGGGCTGCGCATGTGCAGGCTGCATTGGCGCGGCATGTTTCTCGCGCGTGTTGCGCCAGAGCTCGTGCAGCGGCGCGCTGTCGAGCCCATCGGCTTCGAACAGTTTGCAGGCCGATGCGAGGTGCGCCTCGCCATCGGCAATCCGTCCGTGCCGCGCCAGCGCGCCGAGCAGCAGTTCGTGGGCATTTCGGTCGAAAGGCGAGAGCTTGAGCCACTCGTCCAAGTAAGGAGCCGCAGCCTCGTGCGGCAACGCACGCGCGAGGTTTTCGAGCAGCACGGTCTGGATGCCGCGAAAGCGCCGGCGCTCGGCCGTGATCCAGGCATCGAACATGGGGCTGCGGGAGATCTCGAGGCCTTCGAGCAATTCGCCGGCGAATTGTGCCACCAGCGCCTGCTGGCGTTCGACGCCTAACTTCTTGATACCGTGTTCGGGTGCACGCGTGACTTCCAGTGCGTCGACGATGCAGTCGGACAGGTCGAGCCGGATGGTGCTGCCGTCCGCGATGATCCGCTTTCGACTCTTCTCGTCGATCAGCCCACGGATCTTGGAGAGGCACCAGCGCAACTCGCCACGAGGGTCGTTAGGCACGTCCCACAGCAGCTCGCAGACCTGCGAGCGCGTCACCGGGCGGCTCGCCAGCACGAGGTAGCCCAGCAGCGCGCGCACTTTGCGCGACGACGGCAGCTTCAGAACCTCGCCGCCGCGAGCCAGCTGGAGCGGGCCCAACAGCCGGATTTCGAGCGATTCCACGGGCTTTCCCACGCTCGTTACCACGCGCGTTCCGTAGCTTTGACAGCGGAATCTGGAAGGAGGAGGGATGTCATGAACGCAGTTCTTTCGAGAAACGCCCCGCGAATCGATCATCGTGCAGTCATCGCACGCCGGCACCTGCCGTACGCGAGCATGGATTATGCCGTCGCCGGCAATGCGCTGCAGTTGGTAAGCGAGGAACTCTGCGAAACCGTGAATTTATGCCAGGACCGGCGCGTTCTCGACGTAGCCACGGGGAATTTCGCTGCCTCGCTCGCCGCCGCACGCCGCTGGTGCGAGGTGACCGCAACGGACCATGCCACGGACCTGGCCCCTCGAGGCCGGCAGCGGCTCGAAGCCGAGTCGGTGGGCGTGCGCATCGTCGACGGAGATGTCGACGGGCTGCCTTTCGCCGACCAGAGCTTCGATGCCGTGTTGTCCTGTTTCGGTGCCATGTTCGCGGCCGACCAGGAGCGCGCGGCGTCCGAGATGATCCGGGTGTGCCGGCGCGGCGGGCAGGTGGGTCTGACCAACTGGACACCGGACGGCTTCATCGGCCAGTTGTTTAGGACCGTGATTCGCCATTCGCCGCCGGGCCCGGCCGCCATGCCCTGCGACTGGGGCACACGGGAGCGCATCGAGGATCTGTTTGCCGCCTACGGCGATATCGAAGTGGACGGCAAGCGGGTCGCATTCCGCAGCCGCACTCCCATGGACTGGGTGGACAAGCTGCGCACCGCCTATCTTCCGGTCCACGGCATCTTCGCGTCGCTCGACGCGGACCGGAAACGAAGCCTGCGTTCCGACCTGTTAGAGCTGGTGGCGAAATTCAATCGCGCGACCGACGGCACCATGGTCGTGGATGCCGCGTACCTCGAGGTCGCGATCACGCGACGCTGATGCAGCACGCAGCCGGAGGCGGGTACTGAAAACCCGCTCGTCCAGGGCCTCGGCGGCGAATTTTGGCGCGCAAACGACATGGAAACGCCATTTAGACCCGTGCGATTGGCGCATTTGGGGTACCTTGAGACCCGGCTTGTGATCCTTCGTCTTGTCCGTCCCTGGACCCGCGTCGCAAGACGCAATACCGGCCAGAGTCTGTCACCTCAAAGCATTCGCGAACCGACCGACGGGATATCCCTGCGGTCCACTGCTCATTGGGACTCATCGCATGAAACTTTACGTTGGAAATCTGCCCTTCTCCGCCACCGAAGACTCTGTGCGGGCGTTGTTCGCCGAGCACGGTAACGTCGAGAAGGTTGCCCTGGTCAATGATCGCGATACCGGTCAGCCGCGTGGTTTCGGGTTCGTCGAAATGGCGAACGCGGACGCGCAGAAGGCCATGCAGTCGCTGAATGGTCGCGATTTCGGCGGCCGCCCGCTGAAAGTGAACGAAGCGCAGGACAAGCCGCGCGGCGGTGGCGGCGGCGGCTACAACCGGCGCTGACCGGCAGCCAACGAGGCACCGCCCACGCTACATGCTGCGACTGAACTTCCGCTCCATCAAAGGTGACGCACCCACGCTCACCGTTGCCACGTTCTTCCGTTTTCATGCGGATGGAACGTTGCGGGGTCCGGAAAACTATCTCGTAGCGCGTTGCGTGGACGGCTGCTGGCGATTGAGCGGCCGCATGCATCGCGAGCTCGACTGCGAAGGGCCCGTGAAGCTGCGGTTCTCCATGGGTGCGAACGACGCCCCGGTGATGCTCGGGCCGTTCGCCAACGTGCGCACCGCCGCGGGCATGCTTTATGGAGACGACTCCTGTCTCAACATCTTCGTGCCCGGGAGAAATCCCGGCACGTCCGCTGCCTGTCACGAATTGACGCTGCTCTCGGCGGCTGGAGATCGTTCCTTTGGCTAAGACTAACTACAACCAGGCGAAGCGCCAGAAAGAAAATGCCCGCAAGGCCCGGCAGCAGGAAAAGCTGGCCAAGAAACTGGCGCGCGTGTCCGGTGAACCGGAGGCTGGCGAGGTCGGCTCGGTCGAACCCGGAGCGGTTGGCGATGTCGCGGCGCCGGCTGCCGACATCACGCCTGCTGCGCCCAAGGCTGTGCCGTGAGATTCACCAGCGCCAACAGCCGCAATCAACTGCGCGAGCGACAGCGCCGCGATCGGGCCACCGCGCAGGTCATGCGCGTTATGTATCCGCAGTTCGCGTCGTTGAAGCTGGAATTCGACTTCAGCGAATCGGACCCGGACATTTCCGCCCCGGCGCCGCACCTGCTGGTCATGCATCCGCCGTCACAGGCCTATTTCGTGTTTCCCTGCCCCTATGCCGATTGCGACGGTGAGTTCGACCTCACCAGCGCCGTGGCCGAGCTGGCGCGGTCACGCGAGCCGCATGCCCACGGAAGCACGAAATGCGGTGGACAGCGGGTTCGTGACAAAAATGGCCGCACGCCCTGTCAACTGACGCTCGAATACACCATCGAGCCGGCCGCGGAGCCCGTGGCGTAAACGCCGGCGATCATTCGCCGATGTCTTCGTTCCATACCTCGGGATTGGCGGCGATGTAGTCGCCGAGCAGCTTTTCGCACTCGTACGAGCCCAGGTCGACCACCTTCACGCCGCGTTCGCGCAGCCAGTCGATGCCACCCTGAAAGGTGCGCGACTCGCCCACCACCACCGTGCCGATCCGGAACTGCACCACCAGGCCGCTGCAATACCAGCAGGGCGCAAGCGTGGTGACCATGATGGTGTCGCGATACCGCCGCTGCCGACCGGCCTTGCGAAACGCGTCGGTTTCGCCGTGCACGGACGGGTCGCCTTCCTGCACGCGCCGGTTGTGACCGCACCCTAACAACCTTCCGTCGTTGTGATACAGGGCGGCGCCGATGGGGATGCCGCCTTCGTCGAGGCCGCGCTTCGCTTCGGCGATTGCGACCTCGAGCATGGCTTCGTATTCAGTGGTCATCAGGCGTCGTCCGTGGGGTCGAGCATTTGATCCTCAGGGTCGTGTGTTGAGTGAGTCGCGCCGATGAGCTTCCTGAAATCTTCCGCTTTCTCGGTGAAGTCACCATAGATGTCGTGGCTGGCGTCGAAGCGCGCCTGGCTCGCCGCTACGAAGTCGATGGTCTGCTCGAGACGCGAAAAAATCGCGGCAACGCTGCCCGGATCGCGCTTTTCGCGCGCCGTGAGGTAATTGAGGAAGCAGCTCGCTCCATCCGGATCGCCGATGGCCGCCTCTGACATCACGTACTGCGCGAACGCGAAGACGTAAAACTGAAATGCGCGACGAGGCATGAATAGCAGTTCGCTGCCTCGTTCGATGGACCGGCCACCGGAGAAGAGCGGTTGCATATCATCCAGCGACTTTCCGAACCAGAGGCCGTGTGCGTGACGTGCATCGAGGTCGTCCTTGTACCCCGACCATTCTTCATTGCCGGGAATTTTCACGACCTTGCTGCGCTTCACTATCATTCAGAACGCACTTTTCACCGTGCCACCGTCGACGCGCAACGCTGCGCCTGTGGTGGCCGAAGACAACGGGCTCGCGACGTACGCCACCAGCGACGCCACTTCCTGCGGCGTGCTGAAGCGCTTGAGCAACGAAGTGGGGCGCACATGTTCGAAGAATTCCTTCTCGAATTCCGCGCCGGACTTGCCCTGTTCCTTCGCGAGCGCATCGACGAAATCGCCGACGCCGCGAGATTTCGTCGGGCCGGGCAGCACGCTGTTCACGGTGATGCCGGTGCCCGCGACGGCTTCGGCAATGCCGCGAGCGACTGCGATCTGCGCGGCCTTGGTCATGCCGTAGTGAACCATTTCTGCCGGAATCTGCACGCCGCTTTCGCTGGAGATGAAAATGATGCGCCCCCAGTTCGCGCGTCGCATGGCGGGCAGCACCAGCCTTGCGAGCCGCGCGCCCGATAGCACGTTCACATCGAAGAAGCGACGCCAGTCCGCGTCGGGAATTTCCTCGAACGCCTTCGGCTCGAAAATGCCGAGATTGTTGACCAGGATCTCGATGCCCGGATGCGCCTTGACAAGGGCCTCGGCGACCGCCGCTTCCGAAAGATCGCCGGCGAAGCCGAGCGCATCTTTGTTAGTCGTCTTGCGCAAGGACGCGAGCGCGGCGTCCACACCAGCCTGTGAACGGCCGTTGACGATGACGCGCGCGCCCTCCGCCGCCAGCGCTTCGGCAATGGAATAACCGATACCGGCGGTGCTGCCGGAGACGAGGGCGAGTTTTCCGCCAAGTTTCAGGTCCATGCGGTTCCTTCAAAATTCCGGAGAGTCAAGATACGCCTGCGCGCTCGAGCCTTCGACCCGTCATTGAGATCGCGCGGTAAGCGCAGGATCATAACGCCATGAAAGTCCCTCCATTCAAGCTCGACGCCTGGCTCATGGCCCACGAATTCGCGACGCCGCCCATTCGCTTCAATATCGCCTCGAGCACCGGTCCGCTGTGGACCCTTGCGGAGCTCATGGCCCTTGGCGATGACAAGGATGGCAACCGGGGAGGTGGGGGCACCGAAGCGCTCGGCGACGTCACACTGTCCTACGCACCACCCCAGGGCAGCAAACTACTGCGCGAGCGGGTCGCTGCACTGCACGGGGTCGAGCCTGACGATGTGCTCATGATGACCGGCGCGTCCGAAGCGATCATGGCGCTCACGTGCCTGTTCGCCGAGCCCGGCGCGTCCATCCTCATTCCCGCGCCCGTGTACCCCGCGGTGCCGGTGCTGGCGCGCGCCTGGGGGCTCGGGGTGCGTGAGTACGCGCTGGATCGCGCGCAGGGTTTTGCGCAGACCGCGGATGGCGTGCTGGCGGCCGTGGATGCCAGCACGCGAGTGGTATTCGTCAACACGCCTCACAACCCGACGGGTTCTGTGATGCCTCCGGCCGAGCAGCGCAAGCTCGCCGAGGCGCTGGCCGTGCGCGGCATTCCCCTCATCGTCGACGAGGTGTATCACCCGCTGTATTTCGCCGGGCCCGCGCCCAGCGCCAGCGTGCTGCCCAACACCATCGTGCTCGGTGACTTCGCCAAGGCGCTGTCGATTCCAGGCCTGCGCATCGGCTGGCTCATCGATCGCGATGCACGCCGCCGTGAGGCGCTGCTCGACATGCGCAGCTACTTCACGATTTCCGGCTCGCCACTGACCGAGGCCATCGGTGCGCATGCGCTCGCCCACGCGCCTGAAATCATCGCGCGGCTCACCCAGGTGGTGCGCGGCAATCTCGCGTTGTTCACGCGGTTCATGGACGAGCACCGCGGCGTACTGGACTGGGCGCCGCCGGGCGGCGGCACCACCTGTTTCCCCTGGCTGCGTGATGGTCGTGATGCGCGGCCGATGTGCGAAACGCTGGCGAAGGCGGGGGTGCTGGCTGCGCCGGGCGATTGCTTCGAGATGCCGGCGCATTTC
>Ga0190264_10000142_pt1 | contig 11344 bp, 9 predicted proteins | sample Popmic112T_FD_136651 | JGI IMG/M metagenome (GOLD analysis project Ga0190264, IMG submission 136651) | Populus adjacent soil microbial communities from riparian zone of Indian Creek, Utah, USA - 112 T | ecosystem: Environmental > Terrestrial > Soil > Riparian zone | place: USA: Utah | collected... | reverse complement strand
GGCACCAAGCGGCTCAAGCGCGAAGATCCGACCGAGGCGGCTGCCAAGACCAATGTCCAGCTGGGCGTTGCCTACCTGCAGCAGGGTAATTACTCGCTCGCCAGGGAAAAGCTGGAACGCTCGCTCAAGCAGAACCCCAAGGATCCCGACGTGCACACCAGCCTCGGGCTGCTGTACGACCGCGTGGGCGAGCCCAAGCTCGCCGACAAGCATTTCCGCGAGGCGCTGAAGCTCGCGCCAACCAACCCCGACATCTCCAACAACTACGCCATCTACCTCTGCAAGAACGGCCGGGTCGAAGAGGGCGTGGAGCGATTCACGGCGGTGGCCGTCAACAAGTACTACCGCACGCCGGAAGTTGCGCTCAGCAACGCCGGCGTCTGTCTGCGCGGCGCCAAGCGACTCGACGAGGCGCAAGCCATGTTCGTGAAGTCCATCAAGGCCAGGCCTAACTACAACGAAGCCACGGTGCAGCTCGCGACGCTGCACGTGGAGCGCGGCCAGCTCGTCGAGGCGCGCAAGGTGGTCGATACCTATCTCGGCGCCTTCCGTCCCGACCCGGAAGTGCTGTTCGCCGCGGTGACCGTGGCGCGCGCCGCCAAGGACAAGATGAGCGAAGAGAAATTCTCGCGCACGCTGCGTCTGGAATTTCCGGAATCCGCGCAGGCGCGTGCGCTCAAGCGCGGCAGTTGAGCCCGATGGACGAGACGGTCGCGCAAGAAGCCCCGGCCAAGCCGCGTTCGATCGGCGAGCGCCTGCGCGCCGGCCGTGAACGCTCCGGCCTGTCGGTCGCGGCGGCGGCTGAAAAACTGCACCTGGACGTGAAGGTCATCGAGGCGCTGGAAGCGGACCGTTTCGCCGAGCTCGGCGCATCCGTGTACGTCCGCGGTCACCTGCGCCGCTACGCGGATTTCGTGGGTGAGCCCGGCGTCGAGCTCGTCAACAGTTACTCGGCCCGCGATGCGCGTCCTCCGCCGCCAGACCTGACGCAGGTTCCTCACGCGGAGCGCCGCGCGGATCCGCGGCGGCTGGTCACGCCGCTGGTCGGCCTTGGATGTGCGGCCGTGCTGCTGGTCGCCATCTGGTGGGTTCTCGCCGGCTCGCGTTCCGGCAATGCGGATGGCGCATCGACGCTGCCGACACCGGTGGTGCAGCCTGGTGATCCCGCGAACACGGCTTCCGGCGCGGCGACGCCGGTGGCGCTGTCGTCCAGCACGCCCGCAATCCCGGCCAACAAGGTGCCGGCCGCGGCGGCGCCGGGCGCGGACAACACCACCACTCAGGCGAAACGCGACGCGGCCTCGGACACGAGCCAGGCTCCGGTGCGAGAGACGCAGCTGAGGCTCGATCTGAACAACGACAGCTGGATCGAGGTCTACGATTCGCGCGACAGGAAGCTGTTCTATGACGTGGCGAGCGCGGGCAGTGTTCAGACCGTGAGCGGCCGCGGTCCCTTGCGCGTCGTGCTCGGCAACGCCGCCGGGGTCATCGTCGAAGTCGACGGCCAGGCGCGCGAAATTCCAGCCGGTGCCATCGACGGGGAAGGCGCAAGTTTCGTCGTGAATCGCAGCGGCTCGCTCGCGCGCGCCAGATAAACAAGCCTCCTCAAAAAAAGACCATGAGCCGCAATATCCCGCCGGTTACCGGCATGAAAGACGTCCTTGCCGCCGATATAGGGTTGTGGCAACACGTGGAACGCAGTGCGCGCGCCGTCATGGACGCATACGGATATGAAGAAATCCGCGTGCCCGTGGTCGAGCACACCGAACTGTTCAAGCGCGCCATCGGCGAATACACGGACGTGGTCGAGAAGGAGATGTACACCTTCACCGACCAGGGTGGCGACAGCCTCACGCTGCGTCCCGAGGCCACGGCCGGCATCGTGCGCGCGACCATCTCCAACGGTCTGCTGCGTGGCGCGCGCCTGAAACTGTGGTGCCAGGGCCCGATGTTCCGGCACGAGAAGCCGCAGAAGGGCCGGTTCCGCCAGTTCAACCAGGTCGACCTCGAGGCCATCGGCTTCGCGGGTCCCGACGTCGACATCGAAATCATCGCGTTGACGGCGCGCCTGTGGAAGTTGTTAGGTCTCACGCGCGTGAAGCTGCAGATCAACTCTCTGGGCACGCCGGAGTCGCGCAAGGCGTACCGCACGTTGCTTCAGGAATACTTCCGCGCGCACCTCGACGCCCTCGACGAGGACGGCAAGCGCCGCCTCGAAGGCAATCCGCTGCGCATCCTCGACAGCAAACATCCGCCGACGCAGGCCATCGTCGGTAACGCACCGGTGCTCACGGATCACCTCGATGCCGAATCGAAGGAACATTTCGCGCAGTTGCGCGCGGGCCTCGACAGCCTGGGGATTCCCTACACGGTGAATCCGCGCCTCGTGCGGGGCCTCGATTACTACTCGCGCACCGTATTCGAGTGGATCACCGACGCTCTCGGCAGCCAGGATGCTATCTGCTCCGGCGGTCGGTATGACGGACTGATCGCGCAGATGGGCGGTGAATCCACTCCGGCCATCGGCTGGGCCATGGGCGTGGAGCGCGTGGTGGAGCTGGTCCGGCTTGCCGGGCAGACGCCGCCGTCCCGGGCACCGGACGTCTTCGTCATGGCCCAGGGTGATGCCGCCCAGCGTGCCGCGTTAGGCCTCGCGGAAAGCCTGCGCGACGCTTTGCCGGGGCGCGGCGTCGTGGTCCATTGCGGATCGGCCAAGTTCAAGACACAGTTCCGCCGCGCCGACGAATCGGGGGCGCGGCTGGCACTCATCGTGGGGGACGACGAACTGGCGCGCGGCGTGATCGCGCTCAAGCCGTTGCGTGGAGCCGAAGGCACCCAGACCGAACACCCCGTCGCGGATCTCACCGCGCGGGTCGAAGAGTTTTTGAGGAGATCGACGTGAGCGACTACAGCGAAGCAGAACAAATGGAACGGGCCAAGAGCTGGCTCAAAGCGAACGGAATCTGGATCATCGCGGGCATCGCGATCGGCGTCGGAGGCTGGGGAGCCTGGCACTGGTACCAGGATCGCCGCAACGCCCAGGCCGAGACGGCTTCGGCGCGGTATGAGGAACTGGTCGATGCGTTCACGCGCAACGACAAGGCCCGCGGCATGACGCTGCTCGATCAGCTCAACCGCGAATATGGCTGGACGCCGTACTCCTCGCTCGGGACGCTGATCGCGGCGCGAGTTCAGGTCGAAGCGAATGAACTCGACAAGGCCGCCGCGAGTCTCAAGTCCGTAATGGACAATGCCAAAGACGATGAACTCAAGATGGTCGCCCGGATGCGCCTGGCGCGCGTGCAGGCGGCTCAAGCCAAATACGACGATGCGCTCGCCACGCTCAAGGTGGAAAACGCCGGTGAGTTCGGGCCGCGCATCGCCGATACCCGGGGCGACGTTCTGCTCGCCAAGGGAGATCGCGCCGGCGCGCTGAAGGAATATCTCGCGGCACGATCGACGGAAGACAACGGCCGCATCGATTTCGATCTGCTCGACCTTAAGATCCGCGACCTTGGCGGCACGCCGCCCGCTACTCCCGGGGAGTCCTGATGAAGCAGCTGAGCCTGGTTCTGCTCGCGGCGTTGTTCGCCTTGAGCGCGTGCGACTCGAAGAACGCGAAGGTCGACAAGCCCGCGGAGCTCACCAACCTCAAGAATCCCACGGTCCGCATCCAGAAGGTCTGGGGCGCAAGCGTGGGTGGCGGCGGCAAGAAGCTGCGCCTCGGGTTGGGCCTCGCCACCGCCGGCAACAAGCTCTTCGCGGCCGGCCGTGAAGGTGATGTCGCTGCCTTCGATCTGAAAACCGGCAGACAGCTCTGGCGCACCGAGACCAAACTGGAACTGGCCGGTGGCACCGGCGTTGGCGCCGACGCCGTCGCCGTGGGTTCTGCCGATGGCCAGGTCGTCGTCCTGGCGATGGACACCGGCGCGCAGCGCTGGCGCGCCGACGTGAAGGGCGAAATCCTGTCGGCCCCCGCCGTGGCCGAGAACGAAGTCATCGTGCGCACCGTCGACGGCAAGCTTCGCGCGCTCGCGCTCGCCGATGGCAAGGAAATCTGGACCGCGGAACAGCAGATCCCGCGCCTCACGTTGCGTGGCGCCGCTGCGCCCGTGGTGACACGGGATATCGCGATCACCGGGTTCGACAACGGCCGTGTGCTCGCCGTCAGCCTGGCGGATGGCGCGACGGTCTGGGATTCACCGGTTTCGCCGCCGCATGGCCGCACGGAACTCGAACGTCTCAACGACATCGACGCTCCCGTGAAGGTGTTGGGCGAAGAAGTGTTCGTCGCGGGTTACCAGGGTCGCGCCGCCATGTTGGCGCTCGATTCGGGTCAGGCCTGGTGGACGAGCGACGTGTCCAGCTATCGCGGCGTCGACGTCGACGACGAGCGCATGTACGTGTCCAACTCGCAGGGCGAGCTGCTGGCGATCACGCGCCGCACGGGCCAGCCTGTGTGGGCCACCGCGGTGCTCAAGCTGCGCAGCCTCTCGGCGCCCGTGGTGGCGGGCGAGTACGTGGTGGTCGCCGATCTCGAAGGCTACGTGCACTATTTCGACCGGGCGACCGGCGAACTTGCCGGGCGTACCAAGTCGGGCGGTGACCGTGTCACGAATGCGCCGCTGGCGGTTGGAGACGTCGTTTACGTCGTCACGGACAAGGGCGACATCTTCGCGTTGCGTGGAACGCCGGTGGCGAGCCAGGCGGCGAAGACGGAAACACCGCCTGCGCCCGTACCCGCACCTGCAGCTGCACCCGCGCCAGGCGGCTGAGCCCGCGCTCGGTTCCGCAATCCCGCTCCCATGCTGCCGGTCATCGCGATCGTCGGACGGCCGAACGTCGGCAAGTCCACGCTGTTCAACACGCTGACGAAAACACGTGACGCCATCGTGGCGGACGTGCCGGGAGTCACGCGCGACCGACAATACGGATACGGACGGATGGGTCCGGTGCAGTACGTCTGCATCGACACCGGCGGGCTGGTCGAAAACCCGATCGGCATGGACGCGCTCATGCGCATCCAGACCGAACACGCCATCAGGGAAGCCGACCGCCTCATCTTCGTCGCCGACGCGCGCGCAGGGCTCACTACCCAGGATCAATTCTTCGCCAGGGAGTTGCGGCGCTCGGGCAAGCCCGTGTTTCTCGCCGTGAACAAGGCCGAGGGCCAGATCAGCGGCATGGCCGGCGCGGATTTCCACACCATCGGTCTCGGTGAGCCGTATGCCATCTCCGCTACGCACGGTTCCGGCTGCGAAGAGCTCATGGAAATCGTGCTGGCGGGTTTTCCCGACGTGCCGCCAGGCGAGCAGAACGAAGACGGTCGCATCCGCATCGCAGTCATCGGCCGCCCGAACGTCGGCAAATCCACGCTGATCAATCGCCTCATCGGCGATGAGCGCCTGATCACGAGTGAAGTGGCGGGTACCACGCGCGACAGCATTCTCGTCCCGTTCGAGCGCGACGGACGGGAGTTCACGCTCATCGATACGGCCGGCGTGCGGCGCCGCGCAAAGATAGACGACGAAGTGGAAATCCTGTCGGTGTCGAAGACGCTGCAGGCCATCGCCGAAGCGCACGTGGTCACGATGGTGGTCGACGCGCAGGATTCGATCGGCGAGCAGGACGCGAGCGTGCTGGGGCTGGCGCTGTCGCGCGGCCGTGCGCTGATCCTTGCCGTCAACAAGTGGGACAACATCCCCCTCGAGAAGCGCGAAGAAATCCGCCGCCTGCTCACCCTCAAGATCGATTTCGTGCCCTGGGCTCCGATGCATTTCGTGAGTGCGCGGCACGGCACGGCGGTTGGCGATCTGGTGGCTTCGATGATCCGCGCCTACGACGCCGCGATGCGGCAGATGAAAACGCCGCTGCTCACGAAGGCCATGGAAAAGGCGATGGTGCAGCACCAGCCGCCCATCGTGCGTGGACGGCGCATCCGGCTGCGTTATGCGCACCAGGGCGGAAAAAATCCGCCGCGCATCATCGTGCACGGCAGCCAGGCCGCGCACGTGCCGGAGTCCTACAAGCGATACCTCGCGAACATGTTCCGCGAGGAGTTCGATCTGTTCGCCACTCCGGTCGCGGTGGAATTCCGCAGCGACACCAATCCGTTTCTGAAGGACAAGCCTAAGGAAAAGCGCGGACTCAAGACCTCGCAGAAGGAACGCCGGACGAGGCGCATCACGAAAGACCGCGCCAAGCGTCCGCCGAAGAAGAAAGGCGGCGGCACTGCGCAGCGCGGCGCGCCGCGCGGCCGCGCGAATCGCCCCGTCAACAAGAAATAGCCTGTAGTTTGATGGACGCCGCCCCCTCCTTCATGGAAGGGGCGGCGTTTTCCCATGTGGGCCACAGCCCTGACCAAGCGCTTACATTCGCGGCTCGCGCGCGCGAATACTCCCGTGCATTTCAAAGCGCAAGTGTGACGCACTGTCAGACGCCATTCGCCGACAATTTTTCGCGTCGCTTGAATTGTTCGCTTCATCGTCCTAGGTTTGGTTCCACGCGCAGGTCGACCATGGAAGGTCTTTGCGACCCTACGGAAGATTCTGCAGAAGTTAGTTGAGCCTCACGGCCACCTCGGCCGCGGGCGCCGAACAGGGAGCAGTGCAGGATGCACCTTTGCAACGCGCAGATTCGCGCCGGGCGTTCTTCGTCCGCGCTTTCGTCGCTACACCTGGCTTTTGCGGAATCTCCCGGCCAACCAATCGTCAAGGGAGATTTATGACACGTCTATCTACCAGGATCGTGATCGGACTCATGTTGTGCGCACCGGTGGCCGCCATGGCCGCCGATGCGGGCTTCACCGATCGAATCATCGTCAAGTACCGCAATACGTCCGCGGTCACCGCCGCGGCGGGGCAGGCCACGCAATTGCGCGGCACGGAACTGCCCGCCGCACGCCTCGGCGTCACCATGAGTCGCGTGCGCTCGACCGCGCTCGGGTCGCAGGTGCTCAGGCTCGATCGCCGGCTGTCGCTCGTGGAAGCCGAACAGCTCGCGCGCGACATCGTCGCCAGCGATCCGAACGTCGAGTACGCCGAACCGGATCGCATCATGCGACGCACGCTCACCCCCAACGACCCGCGCTACAACGAACAGTGGCACTACTTCGAAGCGGCGGGTGGCATCAACGCTCCGCCGGCCTGGGACAAGTCGACGGGCACTGGCGTGGTGGTCGCCGTGATCGACACGGGATATCGCCCGCATGGCGATCTCGCCGCCAACATCCTGCCGGGTTACGACTTCATTTCGGACACGTTCGTGGCCAACGACGGCGGCGGGCGCGACAGCGATGCCAGCGATCCCGGAGACTGGATCAACCCGAGTGAATGCGGACCCGGTGACCCTGCGGCATTCGAGGCGAGCAGCTGGCACGGTACCCACGTCGCCGGAACGATCGCGGCGCGCACCAACAACTCCCTCGGCGTCGCGGGCGTTGCGTTCAATGCCAGGGTGATTCCGGCGCGCGTACTCGGCAAGTGCGGCGGATTCACCTCGGACATCGCCGACGCCATCATCTGGACCTCAGGTGGCGTGGTCCCCGGGGTGACGACGCTCGCCAATCCGGCCAAGGTGCTCAGCATTTCGCTGGGCGGCAGCGGTGCCTGCGGCTCCACCACGCAGAACGCCATCAACTCGGCGCGATCGCGCGGCGCGTCCGTGGTCGTGGCGGCGGGCAACAGCAACGCCAATGCGGCCAACTTCTCACCGGCGAATTGCACGGGTGTGGTCACCGTCGCGGCCGTCGGCCGCAATGGCGGCAAGGCCTCGTACTCCAACTTTGGCGCGACCGTGGAAGTGGCGGCGCCGGGTGGCAGCGGCGGCGCCAACAGCGTGCTGTCGACGCTCAACGCGGGCACGATGGGTCCGGGCGCGGACAGCTACGCGCTGTATAACGGCACCTCGATGGCCACGCCGCATGTCTCGGGCGTGGTGGCGCTCATGCTGTCGGTCAAGCCCACGCTTACGCCCGACCAGGTGACGTCCATCCTGCAGGGCACGGCTCGCACCTTCCCGGCGACGTGTTCGCAATGCGGCTCCGGCATCGTGAACGCCAATGCCGCCGTGGATGCGGCCATCGGCGGCACCACGCCGCCGGATCCGCCGGGCACCATCGCCGAAGTGGAACCTAACAACTCGCGGGCCGCCTCGCAGTTGATCTCCACCGACAACACCACGGTGAACGGAATCATCGGCAGCAGCAGCGACAATGACTACTATCGCCTGACATTGCCGGCCGGAGGCACACTGGTGGCGACGCTGACGCCGAACGCGACGTCGGACTACGACCTCTACGTGTACAACAGCAATGGAGCGCTGATCGGCAGCAGTGAGCTCGGCACGGGCGCAGTCGACACGGTCACCGTGACGAATACCGGCTCGAGCGCGTTCGTGCGCTACGTCCGCGTCATTCGCTTCAGTGGTGGCACGGGCGCCACCAACGGGAAATACACCGTCAACATGAACTGGTGAGACAGTGGGGGACAGGGCTTCGGCTCTGTCCCCCATTTGCTTCCGGTGGCGCTGCAGCTTTCAGCGGTACTGAGGTTTCGACTGCGGCATCGTGTTGCGGCGAAATTCTTTCTTGGTCACGAAACCATCCGAATCCTTGTCCAGTGCTGAAAAATTACTCGCGAAGCTGGTGTTGGCAGCCGCCTCCTCTTTGCTGACCTTTCCGTCGGAATCGGAGTCGAGGGTCACGAACAAGTCTCCCGAACCTTTGGTGCGATCCGGGTCCTCGGCAAGTGCGGCGGTGGACGCCAGCGCAGCCGAACACAACACAATTAGCTGATATTTCATGGTGGCCTCCATGGCATCGGCATGATTGACGCCATAAGTGACGAATGGCGCACGCCGAAGTTCCGGTGCGTGCGCGGGCTAACGCCAACCCAAGATGGATTCCGACATTCGAAATTGCCGGCGAAAGCCGGTCCTACTTTTTGTCGGTCGCCGTAACCACGGGCTTTTTCTTGGGCGGGGGCGGGGGCAGAAACAGAGCGGGATCCACCATCGCGCCATTCAGCGACACGCCCCAGTGCAAGTGCGGTCCCGTCACGCGACCCGTGGCGCCGACGTCACCGAGCACCTCCCCGCGCTTGAGAACCTGGCCGACTTCCACGCCAATCTTCGACAGATGGCAGTACATGGTCAGTAATCCCTGCCCGTGATCGATCACCACATTATTGCCATTGAAGAAGTAGGTACCAACGTCGACCACGCGACCCGCGAGCGGCGCCTTGATGGGAGTGCCGGTGGGCGCGGCGATGTCCATTCCCGAATGGGGGTTCCTCGACTCACCGTTGAACATGCGCCGCAGGCCAAAAGAGCTCGAACGCCGGCCGGGCACTGGCTGCTCGAGGCGCAGCGTTGCGGGCGCAGCGGATGAAAACCCATCGAGCGCCGCGCGCACCTTTTTCTGTTCCGCGGCCACGCGCGCTTCGTCTTCAGCCGAGAGGTTCACCTGGCTCGGCGGCACCTTGAGTTGCTGGACCGCGTACGTCTTGGCCTTAACCGTGAAGGGCAGCTTTTGTTCGCCGCCGCCCAACTCCTGGACGTCGACGTGGTATTGGCCGGGCTCGATGCTGAGGCCGAGCCCAAGAATCGCGAGCCAGGAATCCTGCTGGCGAACCACCATCACTGGCCGGCCATTGAATACGGCCGTGGGAAGGCGTTCGGCCGACCCTGCGAGTCTGAATGTAACGACCCCGCCGGGTACGCCCGATACTCGCGGCGCGACGAACGTTTCCTCGGCGAAGGCCGGCGCCGCGCACAACACTGCCAGCATTCCGAGCCGTGCCAGATAGTTAGTCATCGTTTTCCCGCAGGGGCGTGATGACAGTCGCGCGCAACCGGCCCTTCGCCAGGCGCGCCTCGATTTCCGTTCCGGGCGGCGCCATCGACGCATCGCGCAGCACCGAGCCATCGTCCACGCGGCTCACCACCGCGAAGCCGCGTCCGAGCGTGGCGAGCGGGCTCACGGCATCGAGCGTGCGCGAGGCGAGCGCAAGGCGCTGGTGGAGCGCGTTCAGGCTGCCGGAGAACGCCGACACGAGCCGCTGGCGCAAAGCCGCTGCGTGCGCGCACAGCGCTTCGAGACGATGGCGCGGGTTCTCGCGCCACAGTCGCGTGCTCAGGGATTCCAGTCGCTGCTGCCGTGCAGCGACTCGGGCGCGCAATGCGAGTCGCAGGCGCTGTTCGAGGTCATCCAGCCGCTGCGCGTGCTGCGCGAGCTTCGCGCCCGGATGCGATATCTGCAGCCGCTGCGCCAGGGCGCCGACGGCCAGGCTTTGAGCACGCAGTGCACGGCCCATCGCGCCGGAAAATCTCTGTTCCAGTTGCGCCAGCAGGTCGAGCCAGCTTCGCTTGTCGGGCACGGTGGCGAGAGCGGCGGCCGAAGGTGTCGGCGCGCGAACGTCGGCGACGAAGTCGGCGATGGTCACGTCGACTTCGTGGCCCACGCCCGACACCGTCGGAATGCGGCACGAGGCGATGGCCCGCGCCACGCGCTCATCGTTGAAGCACCACAGATCCTCGAGCGAACCGCCGCCGCGCGCGATGATCAGCACGTCGCACTCGTTGCGGCGCGAGGCCGCCTCGATCGCGCGCACGATTTCCGGGACAGCCGCGGCGCCCTGCACGGCGGTCGGATAGAGCAGTACGCCGGCCGCGGGAAAGCGCGCACGCAGCACTCTCAATATGTCGTGAATGGCCGCGCCCGTAGGTGAGGTCACCACGCCGATGCGCCGCGGCACCGCGGGCAGCGGGCGTTTGCGCTCGACGGCAAACAACCCTTCGGCGGCGAGCCTGGCTTTCAGCTTCTCGAATTCGCGCTTGAGCGCGCCTTCGCCGGCTTCTTCCAGGTGCTCGACGAGCAGCTGGTATTCGCCGCGCGGCTCATAGAGTCCCACGCGCGCGCGAACCAGCACAGCCATTCCATCCTTGGGCCGGAAGCGGACCTGGGTATTTCGCTGTCGCCACATGGCGCAGCGAACCTGCGCGGAGCTGTCTTTCAGCGAGAAATACCAATGCCCCGAGGCAGGGGCGGCGAAATTCGAGAGTTCCCCTTCCAGCCACAGCAGCGGCAGGCCGGACTCGAGCAGCAGGCGCACTTCTTTATTGAGGCGCGAGACGCTGTAGACGTCGCGTTCGGTGCGTGTCGGAGCCGGGGTGCGTGCCGGATCGGGCGGGAAGAGGGGAAAATTCACGCCGCCATATTGCCTCAATCTTTACCCGACGTAGTCACCTGCGTACAATCCCGCATGCCCACCCAACCCCCCTCTCCGCTCCGAATTCTCGAAGAAGCGTTGACGTTCGACGACGTTCTTCTGGTGCCGGCCTACTC